>Ga0335084_10005686_pt1 | contig 12342 bp, 9 predicted proteins | sample Lox_Sample_44_FD_206721 | JGI IMG/M metagenome (GOLD analysis project Ga0335084, IMG submission 206721) | Soil microbial communities from Loxahatchee National Wildlife Refuge, Florida, United States - Lox_Sample_4.4 | ecosystem: Environmental > Terrestrial > Soil > Wetlands | place: USA: Florida...
CCGAGAAGACCGGCCGCGTGCTGCGTATTTCGTTGTTCGTCACGGCGCTGTACATCATTTTGCTGGTCGTCGCCGGGGTCCGCGCTCACTCGCTGGCGCTGCTCTCGGAAGCGGGCCATAACCTGTCCGACTTCCTCGCCCTGCTCCTGTCGCTGGCCGCCGTCTATCTGGAGGCGCGGCCACCGAGCGCAACCAAGACCTACGGCTATCGCCGCGCTGGGGTGCTGGCTGCGCTGGTCAACTCGCTGTCGTTGGTGCTGGTGGCAATCCTGATCTTCTATGAAGCGTTCAAACGCCTGCAGAATCCGGAGCCGGTACACGCCGGACTGATGATCTGGGTGGCGGCGGCCGGTGTCATCATGAACGGCGCCATCGCTCTGATGCTGTGGCGTTCGGGGCGTGATGTAAACATCCGCAGCGCCGTTCTGCATGAAGTCGGCGATACGGTATCGACCGCGGCCGTTATTGCCGGTGGCTGGGCCATCCTGTGGACGGGCCGGCAGTGGATCGATCCGGCGCTCTCGATCGGAATCGGTGCGCTGATCCTGTGGTCGAGCTTCGGCATCGTGCGCGAGACACTGAACATCCTCCTCGAAGGCACGCCACGCGGAATGAAAGTCGAGGCGGTCGAAACTTGCATGCGAGGAATTGCCGGCGTGAGCGATGTACACGACCTGCACGTCTGGAGCATCGGCTCGGAGACGCACGCGCTTTCAGCGCACGTAAAGATCGCTGATATGCCGATGTCGGAGAGCGACGCGATTCTGCGCGAGATCAACGATCGGCTCGGTCATGAGTTCGGCATTCGCCACACGACGATCCAGTTCGAACATGTGATCTGCGAGACGGCGCATGGGTGCGTGATTCCGGTGGGGGAGCGGGAGCATACTCACTAGCTGCCGGGTTTAGCCTATCCGGTCTCACTCACAATCGTGGGGAATTCCCGGAGTCTTCCAGCCACCTAGGACGTGAGCTGTAGAACCTTTGGGCAATGTCAACGTCTTTGTCGGAGTTTCAATTTGTAGTCCAGCAGGAGTTCGTCTGACTTTAACTGTCGCAGAAGCTTCCATCAGACCTGAAACTGGATTGTGCAGCCCGGGCAAAATCGCAGTGGCATCCTGAGACTTACTAGTGTGGAGGTTCAGCAGTTCCGCTTCGTACGTCTCGTCGCTGCCTCCATCGGTTGCTTGCACGTACAAAACACAGCTCTTACCTATCCAACCGATCGCGCTTGTCCAAGGCTTCTGGTCGGTGCCCATTCGCAGATCGAGAATGGCACTTCCACTCGCGTCGGTGATAAATGCCCCATCCTCGCAGTTGAACAGAATTCTCTTCCCGTCATGAGACCACAGTGGAGAATTTGAAAAACACGGTCCCTCAGCTTCTCCGGCAATTTGCATGGTGGACTTGATGACGCGGACTTGGCCAATGGAGGTGTCGACGACTGCTACAGGCCCGGCTGCGTCCACGGCATCGTTGCTGTCGCCGGGCGAGTTCACGTGGACAGCGAAAGCAACATGTTTGCCGTCCTGCGAAAACCGTGGATCGGCGTAGACTTCCTTCTCACCCTTGGGTAGACGTTTGAAGTACACGGGTCCCGTAACAATTCGAGATCGATGTCCCGAATCGAGCTGTATTAGGTCGAGCGGTCCGCCGTAGGTGGTAGTTGGAGCAACCGTAACCATGCGTTGCAGGTCCGGCGAGATCGCGAAGTCAAAGACCGGTTGGGCTAGGCGAACCGTTTTGGTAGTTCGCCCTGACGCGTCCGCCAAAGTTAGGGTTGATCCCTGCACGTAGGCGACAACGGGCTTTGACGGCGCTTGAGGAAGGGCGGCAGGAGCGAGGGAGGCAATCCAAAGAAACAGAGTTAACTTACATCGGCGAAGAAGGGCAGTATCCACGGCGCTTGCTCCAGCGTTTCTACTGGAGATTGTAACCCTCAGCTCTCCTGCTTCTCATAGATCTCTCTCGCCCTCTCAATGGTATCCGCATCCTCCGGCAACTTATCCGTCCGTATTCGCACAATCCTCGGGAACCGCAGCGCGTATCCGCTCTCGTGACGCTCGGACCGCATCATGTTGTTGAAGGCCACTTCCACGACAATTTTCGGCTCGACCTGCAGGCGCATGCCTTCGTCGCGCGTAACGTGCGCGAGAAACCACTCGGTCATTTCGGCGATTTCGGCGTCGGTCAGGCCGGAGTAGGCTTTGCCGATGTTGACCAGGCGGTCGCCGTCCCAGACCGCGAAGGTGTAGTCGCTGAGCACGCCGATGCGCTTGCCGTGTCCGTACTCGACCGCGGTCACGACTACGTCGAGCGTGGCCAGTTCGCGCTTCATCTTCAGCCACGATTTGCCGCGGCGGCCGGGTGTGTAGGGCGAGTTGAGGTCCTTGATCATCAGGCCTTCGTTGCCGCGGGCGCGGGCAGCGGCGAAGAGAGTCTCGATGTCTTCGGGAGAGCGGGCGGTGAACACGGGTGCGCGGAAGACGACGGGAGCGGGCGCCTCTTCGGCCTCTTCAAAGATCAGTTTCGATTGCGCATGTAACTGAAGCGATCGTGCCGCCAACGGCGCGGGAAGCAAGCGGTCGAGAATCTTGCGGCGCTCGCTAAGAGGCTGATCGAGCAGAATCTCGTCGCTGGAGCAAAGTACGTCGAAGACTAAGTAGGCGACTGGGACGTCGCGCATCAGCTTTTCGCTGACACGCTTGCGGCCCAGGCGCTGCTGGAGGGAACTGAAGGGTAGTGCGCGGCCGTCGGGCACAGAGGCCTCGGAGCTTCGCTCCGAAAGGCGGACAAGAATGTCCGCCCCACACGGGCTCCACGCTACGATCTCGCCATCCAGGATCGTGCCGTCGGGCAGGCTCGCCAGCGCCGGCGGCAGCTCAGGAAACGACTCAGTGACGTCATCACGCGTGCGCGAGTAAAGTCGCGGCTCGCCGTCGCGAATATGGGCATGCGCCCGGATGCCGTCGTATTTGTCCTCGACCGATGCATGTTCGAAGTAGCTCAACGCCTCTTCGGCCGACTCGATCGGGCTCGCGAGCATGAAGTCGATGGGATGAAACAGCCGAAAGCGGGCTTGGCCCAGCCGTCCCGCAGCTGCCAGCAGCAATGTCTCGCCGATATCGCCGAGCAGCATATTGGCCCGCTTCACTTCGTCAAGCGGTGAGTCGAATGCCTTGGCGATCGCCTCTTCGACCAGGCTCTCCTTCAGCCCGATGCGCAGGTCTCCGCTGATGATCTTCACGATGTACTTCGCTTCGAGCGGAGTCGCCTGCTCCATCAGTTCCCGAAGCGAAGCAGTTTTCGCCGACGGTCCGCGCGCCGCGGCAATCTGCTCGAATGCCTGTTGCAAGCTGGAGAGCTTGAGGACCGACTGGGTTTTCTCAGGCAGCATATCCGCCGCGACAGCGCCGCCGTCTCCATGACGTCGATAGCTGGCGCCCAACTCTTCTTCCGACTTGCCCGAGAGTTCAGCCATTGTGCGCCACAAGATTGATCCGCCCACTTGCAGGGTCTTTTCCTGATATGCCGCGAAAGGGCGGCCGGAGAAGAAGATCGCAGCGATGGCGGCGTCGGACGCGGGCAGGCTGCGCAGGTAGTCCGCGACGATTGCCGTCTTCTCCAGTTTCTTCGTCGTGGCGGCGATAGCCTCGGAGGTTTGGGCGAAGCGCAGCATGACAGGCTTGATCTTAGCGCGAGCGGACGGAATCGATTGCAGATTGCAGAAGTCAGATTGCAGAAGTGAAAGCGAGCTTCGAGCTACGAGCCGCGAGCTTCGAGTAACCGATTCGCTCATAGCGGGAACCCGCAGTTCGCGGCTGCGGTTCCACTTCTGCAATCTGGCTTCTGCAATCTGCAATGAAGAGCTGTGATACCCTTAACGGAGGAGTCGGAGTCTTTCCTCCCCTCAGGATCATCCAATCTCCATGCGATTTTGGCGGCGAAATCTGCGGTTTCTGGCGGCGCTTCAGCTGCTTCCGGCGCTCGAAAGCGGCGAGGAAATCCTCGTCGGTGGGCAGGCGGTGCTGGAGGGTGTCATGATGCGCTCGCCCCACGCGTGGGGCATCGCCGTGCGCAAGCCGTCGGGTGAAGTCGTGACTCACAGCGAACCGCTCGACCGCCCATCGGAGAAACATAAGTGGATGGGCTGGCCCGTTGTCCGCGGCGTGATGACGCTGGGGCACGCGATGTCGCTGGGGTTCAAGGCGTTGCGATTTTCGGCGAACGCCGTGCTCGACGACGTTCAGGCCGACGAACCCCCGGGCAAGAAGATCGAAATCAGCGGCTGGTTGGCAGGATTGAATGTTCTCTTCTCGGTGGCCTTCTTCATCTTCATGTACAAGTACCTGCCTCTGCTGGCGACGACCGAGCTTAAGAAAGTGAATCCGCTGTTCGGAGAACAGATCATCTTCAACCTGGTTGACGGCCTGATCCGGATTGGCTTGTTCCTGCTCTTCGTCTGGGGCGTTTCGCTGTGGAAGGACATCCGGCGGGTGTACCAGTATCACGGCGCCGAGCACAAGACGGTGTTCGCGTTTGAGAACGGCGACCCGCTGAGCACGAGCGCGGTGCAGAAGTACACAACGTATCATCCGCGCTGCGGCACGAGTTTCCTGATGACGGTGATGATCATCTCGATGATCGTCTACATGGCGATTCCAGTGCAGACATTCTGGGCGCGCTTCGGGATTCGCATCGCGTTGCTGCCGGTCATCGCGGGCGTTTCCTACGAGATCATCCGTTTTGCCGCCAAGCACCGTGGCTCACTATTCGCGCTGATGACCGCGCCGGGCCTGTGGCTGCAACGCATCACAACACAACCGCCGGACGATAGCCAGGTCGAGTGCGCCATCGTTGCCCTTGATGAGGCGATGGCACTGGAGAAGCAGCGGGGCGGGGAATTGGTGATTGCATAGCTGCTGTTCGCTGATCGTCGTTCGCTGTTCGCTAACTGTGACCTAGCTGCCCCAATCCGGAATCATCACAAATTGGATGTTCACGTGTCGCTGTTGATCTTTCAGTTTGCCCGTAAGCTGGCGGCGAGGTGAACTATGCCGAAGAATTCCTCGTATCGAGACCTTCGAATATGGCAAGAAGCAGTTGAGTTGGCACTTACAATTTATCGGACTACGGCGGGGTTCTCCAAGCACGAATTGTATGGATTGACCTCGCAGATGCGACGTGCTGCGGTTTCTGTTTCAAGTAATATAGCGGAGGGAAAGGGCCACAGCTCAGATGGTGACTTCAGCCGGTTTCTGTTCCATGCGCGCGGCTCTCTCTTGGAGCTGCAAACTCAGGTAGTGATTGCTGGCGGTTTGCAGTACCTCACCAAAGAGCAGGTGGCCACGCTTACGAGCGACACTGATGCTCTCGGACGTGGCCTTAACGGCTTGATCCAAACTGTTCGCGGATCTCGAGCGGCCTGAAGGGTTGTTGCGAACAGCGAATAGCGAATGACGAACAGCGACAATGTTTGAACGCCTCGACCAAATCGAACAACGCTACGAGGAGCTAACGAACGCCCTCGCGTCGCCGGAGACCATCAACGACTCGGCGAAATACCAGAAGACTGCCAAGGCGCACAGCGAGATCACGCCCATTGTCGAAAAGTACCGCGAATACAAGGACCTGAAACGCGGCATCGCGGAGAGCAAGGCCGTATTAGCCGATGAGACCGATGCCGACATGCGGGCTTACGCCGAAGAGGAACTCACGAAGCTTGAAGGCCGGGTGGGCGGGGTCGAAGAAGAGCTGAAAGTCCTGCTGCTGCCCAAAGATCCCAACGACGAAAAGAACGTCATCCTCGAAATCCGCGCCGGAACAGGTGGTGATGAGGCCACGCTCTTCGCTGCCGAAGTCTTCCGCATGTACAACCGCTATGCCGAAACACAGAAGTGGAAGGTCGAAGTGCTATCAACTTCGGAATCAGGCGTCGGCGGCCTGAAAGAAGTCATCGCGCTTATCGAAGGCGACAAGGTGTTTTCACGGCTCAAGTACGAAAGCGGCGTGCATCGCGTGCAGCGGGTTCCCGAGACCGAGCAGCAGGGGCGCGTACATACCTCAGCGATCACGGTTGCTGTTTTGCCTGAGGCCGAAGACGTTGACATCAAGATCGAAGCCAAAGACCTGCGTATCGACACGTTCTGTTCTTCTGGACCCGGCGGGCAGTCGGTGAATACAACCTACTCGGCGGTACGCATCACGCACATTCCGACCAACACCGTGGTCAGTTGCCAGGACGAAAAATCGCAGATCAAGAACCGCGAAAAAGCCATGCGCGTACTGCGTTCCCGCCTCTACGAAGTCGAAATGCAGAAGCAGCAGGAAGCACTGGCGAAAGAACGCAAGCAGATGGTCGGCTCGGGCGACCGCTCGGAGAAGATCCGCACCTACAACTTTCCGCAGAACCGCGTCACCGACCACCGCATCGGATTCACTCTCCACCAGCTTGAGCAGGTGATGGACGGCAAGCTCCAGCCACTCATCGATGCTCTGGTCACGCATTTTCAGGCTGAGAAACTGAAGCAGGAGACAGCGGCGGTCGGATAAGACGCTTGCAGATTGCAGAAGTCAAATTGCAGAAGAAAAAACTATTGATCGCGCAACATGAGCCACTAGAGCGCGTCAACAATCGCCCGGTGTGCTGAAATAGGTCCGTGCAGCTTCGCCCCACCCTGAACGCCGCCATCGAACGATTCACCGCGGAAGGCGTGCCGTCTCCGCGGATGAATGCCGAGCTTTTGCTCCGTTTCATCCTCGATTGCGACCGTGCCTATCTGTTCGCCCACCCGGAACGCGAACTGAACGCCGATGAAGAAACTCGCTATGCCGAAGCTCTGGCCCGCCGCGCCACCGGCGTTCCGGCGCAGTACATCACTGGACATCAGGAATTCTGGGGACTGGATCTGATCGTCTCGCCGGCCGTGCTGATTCCGCGACCGGAGACGGAGCATGTGATTGAAGCTGTACTGGAACTTGCGCACGAAAATGGGTACGCGCCGCTCCACGGCCTGCGCGTCGTCGACGTCGGCACCGGTACCGGCGCGATTGCGCTGGCTCTGGCAAAGGAACTATCCAACGCCGAGATTCACGCCACTGACATCTCCCCTGCGGCGCTCGAAGTTGCGCGCGCCAATGCGGCGCGTCATGAACTGGCCGCGCGAATCCAGTTTCACGAAACCGATTTGCTCGCTGGCCTGCCCCAGAATGCTTTCGATTTCATTATTTCCAATCCGCCCTACGTGGGTGAGACCGAGGAAGAACAGGTCCAGCTTGAAGTCCGGAAGTTCGAGCCGAGAACCGCGGTTTTTGCCGGGCCAACCGGTCTCGAAGTCATTCAGCGCCTCATCCCCCAGGCCCACGCGGCCCTTCGCGCCGGAGGCTGGCTCGTCTTCGAGATCAGCGGAACGATTGCAGACCGAATCCTACCGCTACTCTCCTGCTGGGCCAGCGTGAAGATTGCAGACGATCTGCAAGGGATTCCACGTGTCGTGCGAGCGCGAAAACCTATGCATACATGAGCCGAGGCCATAGACCAGCGTCGCGGTATTTGCGATAATGCACAAACTCCGGGAGTCGACTTTGTCCAGGTTCTCCTCATTCTTCGGGTTCACGTCCAGCACGCAACTGGGACCGCTGGAGCGTCAACTGCTTCAGGCTTTGTGGGCTCGGGGCAATGCAACGGTGCGTGAATTGATCGATGACGGCAAGATTACGCAGGCATACACGACCGTCATGACCACTCTGGATCGACTGTACAAAAAGCGGTTGCTCGACCGTGTAGCCGAAGGCCGCGCGTTCCGCTACACGCCGCGCCAGTCCCCGGACGACCTGCGGCGAGTGGCGGCGGTGGAGGGAATTCGTCAGCTGCTGGGATCGGCGGAGACGTCGGCCCTGCCGCTCTCCTACCTGGTGGAGGCAGTCAGTGAGCATGATATCCAGTTGCTTGATGAACTGCAGATGCTGGTGGAACGCAAACGTCAGGAACTGAAAAAGACAGAGGGAGAATAACAGTGTTTATGCTACGGGGCATCGCCGTCTCACTGGCGTTCTTTGCGCTCCTGTACAGCCTTTTGTCGTTGCTCGTGCTCTGTACGTGGCGATACCTGATGCTTCTCCGCCCGGGCGAGCGCCGCGCCGAGTTTCTCTTTTGGATGCGCATTGCTCCCTTGGTTGCTTCCGCAGCGGTGACGCTCGCGCTTGTGGTACCCGCGTATGTGCGGCTGGAGCCCCGATCGATTGATGAAGACATTGCCGTCCCGCTGGCGCTCGGGTTTGGGTGCCTCTTCCTGATGGGGTTGGGCCTCTTCCGAGTCGTGGTGGCTCACAAGAAAAGTGCTCGCATCGTGACGGGCTGGCTGGCAGGTGCGGATGCGCTGGATGCCAGCGTTCCCGCACCCCTGTTTCGGACACACCAGCACGCGCCGCCGCTCACGCTGGTAGGGGTCTGTTCGCCGAGCATCGTCGTCTCCGACGCGACCGTTGACCGGTTGACGACTGATGAACTACATGTCGCGGTGCAACACGAAATCGCGCACATGCGGTCGCGCGATAATCTGAAAAAACTCGTGTTCCATTGCTCACCCTTTCCGGGGATGGGGCCGTTAGAGGCTGCCTGGCAGGATGCGGCGGAACTAGCCGCTGATGACCAGGCAGTTACAAGCGTCCGTGAGGCCCTGGATCTTGCCGCCGCGCTCATCAAACTGTCGCGGATCCTTCCTGCGCGTCTTGCTCCTGCCTTCACCATGGCTCTGGTGAGCGGCAACAGTTCGTTGACACTCCGTGTGGAGCGACTGCTCGCATGGGAGGAAGGTCGAGCCTGCCGCAGCACGGTTTTTTCGAGTTACATCGTTCCGCTCGCCTGCGCCGCCTTACTGGCCGCGATCGCCTCGTATGGCCCGGCGCTGACCGTCACGCATGCCATAAGCGAGTGGCTTGTCCGTTAAGACAAGAGTGTTCGGGGAGACACTGTGATCTGGGCTGAATACTACTGCTGGTAGTACTATTCGCCCGCCCGGTAAGCTGCCTCGCATGAACAAAGTGGGGGCAGCGCTCGTTTTTCTATTGGGACTTCCATATCTTTCCGGCCAACAACCAGCTCCTCCACCGCCGAAACCTCAATCCATACCCCCCGTACAGCAGCGGGTCGAGGTTACAGCAACGCGCCTTCCGGAAGAGCCGGAACAGGTGCCCGCGCCGATAGAGGTTCTCTCGGGCGACGAACTTCGTGCGCGCGGCGCAACAGACTTGCGGACCGCGTTATCACCCGCCATTGGAGTCGAGATTGCCCCGGGCGGCGATGCCGGACCTGCCAGCTCCGTCCCGGACTTCTGGGGACTCAAAGAATTTGACGCCTTTCTCCTTCTGGTCGATGGGGTTCCGTGGGGCGGGTCATTTAATCCGGCGCTGACGACTCTCGACTTGAATGATGTTGAGCGCATCGAAATCCTGCGCGGCCCGGCGCCTGTGACATATGGGGCGACTTCGTTCGTGGGGGCGATTCACGTAGTCCACAAAGATTCCCGGGAAGGAGGGAGAACGCTTACTCTGCAGGGCGGGAATTACGCCAGCGGAGGCGGTTTGTTCTCCACGCCGATCCCGCTGGGCGGGAATTGGAGTTCGCGCTTAACGGTTGACGGCGAACGCCAGGGTTTTTCCGATGACCGCACGGACTACCGCCGCGGGCACGGGCTGTGGCGGGCTGGCAGCAAGCCCGTGAACGACGAGCGTACCTGGTTCAACGTAGACATCAATTGGCTCGATCAGAGTCCCGCGAGTCCGCGACCGCGGGAGCCTGAAGATGATGAGGGCGGAGATGCGGTCAAGCGACTCGCCGCCGATCAATTCGTCGCCGAGATTCCCATCGATGCCAATCACAATCCTGCCGGAGCCTTTCTTGACGATCATCGCTTCACCGGAATGATGGGATTCGACCGTCACGTGGGCAGTTCACTTTGGTCTACGACTGCCTCCGTATCGCACAGCCGGCAGGACATTTTTCGCGGCTTTCTGGAGACCTTCGACCCGGATGTCAGCGACGAGGGCGAAGCCCATGGAGTAAAAGAGAAGATCCATCTGACGGACGTCTATATCGATTCCCACTTTTCCTGGAAGTTTCCCCACTCGGTGACCTTTTTGGCTGGCGCGGATTACCTGCACGGGACGGGCAACGCCCAGGGAGCCGACTTTGATTACGAAGTTCCGATCGACGGTTCCGAAGCGGTTGTCGTGGACAAACCCTCGCCCCTCGATGTGACCATTCACGACCACCGCGATTTCTTCGGGCCTTACGCTTCGGTTGAGTGGCACCCAATGGAACGACTGCGCCTCGATGCCGGCATTCGTTTGAATGTGACCCACGAAAGCCGGGAAGATGCGGATCCGGGCGAAGGCACGTCAACCAGCGATCACCGAACCGATGTGCGTGTGGGAGCGAATGTAGGTGCGACAGTGACTGCGTGGCAGCGCGGTCAGGATGTTCTGAATCTGTACGTCAACTACCGCGACACGTTCAAACCCGCAGCGATTGATTTTGGCATCGGGGAAAGCGATGCGGAAGGCGGCGACGAAGGTACGATCCTGAAGCCGGAAACTTCGCGCAGCGTACAAGGTGGACTCAAAGGGCGGTTTTGGGACCGGCGCATGGAATGGGAAGCCTCCGGCTTCTTCATGAAGTTCTCGAATCTCGTGATCCCTGTGGACGTTGGCGGTCTGCCGGGGCTGAGCAATGCTGGCGAAGAGCAGTTCAAGGGATTTGAAACCGGCGTTTCGTTCTTCTTTCCACACGACTTCATTGCGCGTGCCAACTACAGCTTCCACGATGCCCGATTCACTAATTTCGCCGAAGAGACGCCCGACGGCATTGTCAGCTTCAACGGCAAGCGGTTGGAGATGTCAGCACGTAACCTGGTCGCGGTCAGCTTGTTCCGTGCTCCCAGCCGTGGATTTCTCGGTGGTGTGTCCATGAACTACACGGGCAGCCGATTCCTGGACCGGGCCAATGCGCCCGACGACCTGGTGGACGGGTTTGCCACCGTAGATCTCAGCGCCGGATATCGTACGCCGCGATGGGAGCTTCGCGTTGATGCCAGAAATGTCGGGGACCGGCGGGATCCGGTGTCCGAGAGCGAATTGGGACCGGAACAGTTCTATCTCATGACCAGCCGCCGCGTGAGCGGCAGCTTCAGCGTGCATTTCTAAGAGCACTGAGAACAGCAGCGGGCTCGCGGCATAAAGGCTCGGCTGGACTACCGGGTCGCCCTACTTCGAGGTCTGCGCGGGCAGGATCTCGTCGACGTCAACCAGATTTGTGGGATAGTTTCCGGTGTAGCAGGCGGAACAGTAGGTTGCCGTCTCGCCTTCGCCGCAGGCCTTCTTCAGCCCGTCGATCGACAGGTAAGCGAGCGTATCAGCCCCGATATACTCGCGAATTTCGTCGACACTCTTGTTGGCAGCGATGAGCTGCTTCTTTGTCGGCGTGTCCACTCCGTAGAAGCACGGCGAGATCGTCGGCGGGCACGAGATCCGCATGTGGACCTCGGTCGCTCCCGCCTGCCGAATCATGCGAACGATCTTCTTGCTTGTCGTTCCGCGCACAATGGAGTCGTCGATCAGAATCACGCGGTTACCCTGCAGCAGGCTGCGCACTGGGTTGAGCTTGAGCTTCACGCCGAAGTCGCGGACAGATTGGCGCGGTTCAATGAAGGTCCGGCCCACGTAGTGATTCCGGATCAGGCCGAGCCGGAAGGGAATGCCGCTTTCCGACGAGTATCCGATGGCAGCGGTGTTGCCCGAGTCAGGCACGGGGACAACGATGTCCGCATCGACGGGAGCTTCGCGCGCGAGCTGGCGGCCCATGAGATCGCGGCTGTAGTCGACAGAACGTCCGAATACCAGACTATCGGGCCGAGAAAAATAGACGTGCTCGAACACGCAGCTCGACTGAGCCGGCGAGGGCGCGTAGAAGCGTGAACTGACACCTTCAGGGCCGACAATCACCAGCTCGCCGGGCTTCACGTCGCGCTCGTAGGTTGCACCGAGCAGGTCGAATGCGCACGTCTCCGAGGCAAAGACAATCGTGTCTTTCTTTTCCCCGGTCGACGCTGGAATGCGTCCCATCGCCAGGGGCCGGAAACCCCGGGGGTCGCGAGCGGCAAAAATCCGGTCACGGCTGATCATCACCAGCGAGAACGCACCTTCGACGCGGCGCAACGAGTCGGCAATCGCGTCGGGCAGCGTCTGCTCGCGAGACAGAGCGATCAGATGTACCAGAACCTCGGTGTCACTGTTCGTTTGGAAGATGGACCCTTGGCCTTCCAGCCTGCTTCGGATCGCCTGGGC
>Ga0335084_10005690_pt1 | contig 12337 bp, 15 predicted proteins | sample Lox_Sample_44_FD_206721 | JGI IMG/M metagenome (GOLD analysis project Ga0335084, IMG submission 206721) | Soil microbial communities from Loxahatchee National Wildlife Refuge, Florida, United States - Lox_Sample_4.4 | ecosystem: Environmental > Terrestrial > Soil > Wetlands | place: USA...
GCTCGACCACGCGGCCGTCGACGCGCGCGCGCCCGGCCCGGATCCAGCCCGCGACCCGCGTGCGCGACGCGAACGGCAGCCGGGCGGCGAGCAGGCGATCGAGCCGCAGGCCGTCCTCGTGCCGGCCCACCACGAAGCCGAACGACTCCTCGGGTGCGAGCAGCCGTTCTACGTCCATGGCGGGGAGTGACTATCCCTCGGCGGCGCCGTTGGTCTCGTGCTCGGCGATGCGCCGCCGCACGTCTTCCATATCGAGCGCTTTCACGCGCTGGATGATCTCCTCCAGGTGTTGGGCCTGGAGCGCACCGGGCTGCGCGAACACACAGATCTGCTCGCGGAAGATCGCGAGCGTGGGGATCGACTGGATCTCGAACATGGCCGCCAGCCGCTGCTCGACGTCGGTGTTCACCTTCGCGAACACCGCGTCGGCGTGGCGCGTCGAGGCCGCCTCGAACACGGGCGCGAAGTTCCGGCACGGCCCGCACCACGGCGCCCAGAAGTCGATCAAGACCAGTGAGTTGTCCTCGATCGTCTTCTCGAACGTGGCTTCGGTCAGCTCCAGGGCGGCCATGGCACTCCTTCCTCGCAGTTACTGCGGCGCGGCGGGCGCGCCGTGCGCCTTCAGGTACTCGCCGGCGACCCAGCCCTCGGGCAATGCGCCGTCGGACTGGACCTTCTTCCAGCCGTTCTTCTCTTCGAGCACGCGCACTTCCATGCCCTTCTTCAAGGTACCCAGCACCGTTCCTTTGGTGCTCGGAATCGCGCGCACATTCAAGCTGTTGGCGGTCACGACCTCCATCGGCAGCATCTCGACGTCGCCGCCGCTCGCGGCAGCGCCGGCCGGCGCGGCGCTATCGCCCCCGCCCTCCGCATGCTTGCATGCCGTGCCGAGGCCACCCGCGAGCAACAAGAGGACGAGACAACCGAGCCGGACCGTGTACACGCTGGTTCCCCCTTTTCGGACCCCGCGCGACAGCATGCCGGGCGGGCGGCGCGAGGGCAACGAGCAGCGCGCTAGAACGAGACCTTCGCGTACAGCATGAAGTGCAGCCACCAGGCGCGGCTGTCTGACTCGACGTACTGCCGCATGCCCGCTCCGGGATCGAGCGCCGACACGATGCCCGTGAACGACAGCCAGCTCACGGGCTGCCAGTCAGTCACCAGGTCGAAGCTCTGCCCGAGATGGTGGCTGTGGATGTTCGCGGCGCGCGGATTCTCGTCGCGCGCGGCCAGCTCGCTGACCGGCTCGAGCAGCGCGTAGTAGTTGTAGATCAGCTGCGCGGTCACGCTGTCGCGCGGATGCACCTGCAGCCGCACGGTCTGCATGCGCAGGTCGCGGTTCTGCGCCACGAAGTTCCCCATGATCTCGCCCACGTACCAGGTGCTCCAGTCGTTGTAGCCGTAGAACAGCGGGTCCCAGAGCTCGGACTGGGCCGTGCTCGGCCGGTCACCGCCGAACTGCGAGTAGCGGTAGCCGACGAACGGCGTCCATGGTGACTGCTCGAAGGTGTAGCCGCCTTCGGCGTACCAGGCCGCGGCGTGCGAGCGACTGCCGTTCAGCTCGAGCGCCCACTCGGCGCCGAGCGAGAGCGCGCGGTCGATCGGGAGCGGAGTGAGTGCCGCGCGCCAGTCGAACAGATTCAGCCCGGCGCGCGAGGCCTCCTGTGACCCGACGACCTTCAGGTAGGTGAGGCCGATGGTCCCGGTCTCGCCCGCGGCGTACTCGAAGTTCCCGCCGACGGCGTCGGTGCCCGAGAACGGGTGGTCGTTCGGGCGCAGGTAGAAGAGCTCGGCGCGGTAGGGGCCCGTGGTGAGTCGCGCGACTGCGCTCATGTAGAACGCCTTGCGCGGCGCGAGCCAGAACGCGCCGCGCTCGCCGCCGTCGCTGGCGCCGTCCAACACCAGGAAGCCGTTCCCGACCTGGTACTTCTGCTTGCCGACCGAGAGCTCGAGCGCGTCGTGACCCAGGCTCGGGAAGAGCTCGCCCGAGCGCCAGCCCAGGCAGGCGTCGTCGAACTCCACGTCGCCCGCGTAGCGGTCGTCGACGTTGGAGCCCGCCGCGTCGAGCCCCTGACTGCGCGCGGCGATCGCGGAAGCCCGGCCGAAGACCGAGCCGAACTCACCCAGCGCCAGCGCCCCCTCCAGCCCGCCCGTGAACGCCCACTCCCACCAGTAGCCGACGGCGTCGCCGAGCACGCTTCGTGACTCGCCGTGCCAGGCGTCGTGCTCGGCGAAGATCGCGCTCTCGAGCGCGAGCGTGGGCCGCAGGTACGTGTCGCCGTCGCGGTACAGCGTGAGATCGATCGGCGCCGCGGGCGGGGGATCCGCTGCGGCAGCCTCGCGCGCGAGAGCCGCGGCGGCCAGGAGCGCGAGCAGGCTAGAGCAGCGCGGCACCGAGCGCGGCCCCGCAAAGAATCACACCGGCTCCCGCGAGCACGATCCGCCGCAGGCCGACGGCCGCCAGGAAGCCGACCATTCCGGCCTTGAACAAGGTGTTCGAGGCCACGGCCAGCACGATCGTGAGGAACGCCGGGCCGGAGCTCGCCGGGTCGGAGAGCGAGAGCTGCGCCATCGAGAGCGCGATCGCGTCGACGTCGGTGAGTCCCGCGATCGCGCCGGCGAGATACAGCCCCGCCGACCCCAGATACACCTGCGCGGCCTTGGCGGCGAACGTGATCACGCCGAACAACAGGCCGAAGCGGATCGCCTGCCCCAGCTCGAACGGGTTCGAGCCCGCCGTGACCGAGGCCGTGTCGCCCGTGCGCGACCGGCGCCAGAGGAACGCGCACACGGCCAGGCCCGGGATGGCGAACGAGAGCATCGCGCCGGCGATCCGCGGCAAGAGCGCCCGGTCCACGGCGCCCACCAGGAGGATCACGCGCAGGAACATCACGCTCCACGCGACCAGGATGCCCAGCGCGAGCGCCGCGCTCTGCTGCGGCTGCTCGCGGCTGCGCTGCGAGAAGCCCAGCGTGACTGCCGTGCTCGAGACCAGGCCCCCGAGCAGCCCCGTGAGACCGATGCCGTGCTCCGCGCCGACCACCTTCACGAGCAGGTAGCTCGCGAAGTTCAGGCCCGAGATCAGCACGACCATGAGCCAGATCTTGTACGGGTTGATCACGTCGAACGGCGCGGGCCCGAAGTTCTGGTTGGGCACGAGCGGCAGCACGATCACGCTCACCAGCGCGAACTTCAGCGTGGCCTCGACGTCCTCGCTCTCGATCCGGGCCGCGAGCTGGTGCAGCCACTCCTTCAGCGCCAGAACCCCGCCGCTCGCGACCGCGAGCGCGGTCGCCGTCAGCAGGTGACCCGCCACGCACAGGTAGCCCAGCGCGAACGACAACAGCGCCGACAGCTCGGTCGTGACTCCCAGCTCGCCCTGCCGCACGGTCGCGCCGTACGACACGATCACCAGCCCCGCAGCCGCGGCGAACAGCCCGATCGCCAGCCACGGGCGCCCGAGCTCCTGGTCGAAGAACGCCGCCAGCCCGCCGGTCAGCCCGAGCAGCCCCAGCGTGCGCACCCCGGCGAACTCGACCGGCGTCTTCTTGCGCTCGCGCTCCAGCCCCAGCACCACGCCCAGCCCCAGCGCCAGCGCGAAGCGCAGCGCGAGCGTCAGCGGGTCGAGTGACTCGGCCGGATTCAGAACTTCTCCTGGACCAGGCGCAACGGGTGCTTCGACTCCTTGTAGCTGCCCGGCTTCTGGCGCTTGGGCAGCTTGGGTCGCTCGCGCTTGATCTCTCTGTAGGGGACCTGGTCGAGCAGGTGGGTGATGAGGTTCAGGCGCGCGCGCCGCTTGTCGTTCGAGTGCACGACGTACCAGGGCGCGTGCTCGGTGTCGGTGGCCGCGAACATGTCGTCGCGCGCGCGCGAGTAGTCGTACCAGCGCGAGTAGGACTTCAGGTCCATGGGCGAGAGCTTCCAGATCTTGCGCCCGTCGTCGATGCGCGCCTCGAGCCGGCGCGTCTGCTCCTCGGGACTCACCTCGAGCCAGTACTTGAGCAGGATGATGCCCGAGGCGACCATCAGCTCCTCCGCATGCGGAGTCACTTGTAGGAAGGTACGGGCGGCGTCTTCGCTGCAGAAGCCCATGACCCGCTCCACGCCGGCGCGGTTGTACCAGCTGCGGTCGAAGATCACGATCTCGCCCGCCGCGGGCAGGTGCGGCAGATAGCGCTGCACGTACATCTGGGTCTTCTCGCGCTCGGTCGGAGCGGGCAGCGCCACCACGCGGAACACGCGCGGGCTGACGCGTTCCGTGATCGCCTTGATCGTGCCGCCCTTGCCGGCGCCGTCGCGGCCCTCGAACACGATGCAGACCTTGAGGCCCTCCTGCTTGATCCACTCCTGCAGCTTCACCAGCTCCACGTGAAGCTTCTCGAGCTCCTTCTCGTACTCCTTGCGCGGCATCTTCTCCTTGACCGCGACCTCGCCCTTCTTCTTCTTGGCCTTCATGGTCCGCTCTCCTCTACCATTCTGCGTCTCGGAGGTGACTCGTGGCGCTCCACGATCTCGGCTTGTCCATGGCACAGAAGCAGCTCACGCCCGGCGAGAGTCTCTCCGAGGTCCTGTTCGGGCTCATCATGACGCTGACCTTCACGCTCGGGGCGGGAATCCTGACCCGCGACGATCCCAGCGCCGCTCGCGACCTCTTGGTCGCGACGGTCGGCTGCAACCTGGCCTGGGGGATCATCGACGGGGCATTCTACGTGGCCGGCCAGGTCTTCGAGCGCGGCCGGCTGGCGCGCGTGGGCGCGCGCATCCGCGCCGCCGCGAGTGACGAGGCCGGCGCCGCGGTCGTGGCCGAGGAGCTCGAAGACCTGGTCGGGCTGGCCGTCGACCCGGCCGAGCACGCCGACCTGTACCGCCGTGTCTCACGCTACGTGCGGAGCGTTCCGCCGCGGCGTGTAGCCACGAGCCGCGCGGACCTGTACGGCGCGTTCGCGAGCTTCTGGCTGGTCTTCCTGTCGAGCGTGCCTGCCGCGCTGCCGTTTCTCTTGATTCCCGACCGCCCGTGGCTCGCGCTGCGTGTCTCCAACGCGATCCTGATCGCCGGACTGTTCGCGATCGGCTGGCGCTGGGCGCGCCATACCACGCTCCGCCCCTGGCTCACCGGGCTCACGTTCCTGGTGATCGGCATCGCGCTGGTGGGAATCGCGGTGGCGCTCGGCGGCTGACCCGCCGGTCACTCGGTCTCGGCCAGCCAGTCACCGAGCAGCATGTAGGTCACGGCCAGGACCACGGGACCCACGAACAGTCCCACCACGCCGAACGCGATCAGCCCGCCCACGACGCCCGCGAAGATCAGCAGGAGCGGCAGGTCGGCGCCGCGCTTGATCAGCACGGGCCGCACGAAGTTGTCGATCGTGGCGCAGAACACGGCCCAGACCAGAAAGACCGTGCCCCAGACGCTCCCGAGCTCGTAGTAGCCCCAGATCACCGCGCCGATCAGCACCGGCGCCGCGCCGATCTGCGCGATCGCGAGCACGAACGAGACCAGGGTGAGCACGGCCGCGAACGGGATGCCGATCGCGAACAGCCCGAGCGCGACGAGCGTCGTCTGCACCAGCGCAGTCACGATCACGCCGAGCGCCACCGCGCGGATCGCCTGCGCCGCCAGCCGCACGGCCTTCTCGGCCGGCTCGCCGCCCAGCCGGCGCGCGAAGCGCTCGACCCCCACGCCCGCGCTCTCGCCGCTCGTGTAGAGGATCGCGGTCAGGATCACCGTGAGCAGGAAGTGCAAGAGCAGCGCCCCGATGCTGCCGATCTCGGACACGAGCCAGCGCGCGATGTCGCGCGCGTAGGGCGTGATTCGCGCCGCGAGCTCCTCCGGGTTGGACGCCGCGAGCTCGCGCCACTCGCCCGCCGCCCTGGCGCCGACCAGCGGGAGGCCCTCGAGCCAGTGCGGCGGCTGCGGCAGCGTGAAGCTCGCCAGCGAGTGCGAGAGGTTCGAGATGTCCTCGGCGTTCTCGACCAGCGCGTCGACCCCGAGATACATCGGAATCACGAGCAAGAGGAGCAGCACAAGCGTGAGCAGCGCCACGGCGGGCGCGCGCCGGCCCCCGAGCAGGCGCTGGGCATGCAGCAACAGCGGCCAGGTCGCCACCGCGATCATCGCGGCCCAGAGCGCCGCCGCCAGGAACGGGCGCACGATCCAGAACGCGGTCGCGAGCAGGGCGCCCAGCGCGAACAGCTGCAGCGCGCTGCGCACCAGCTCGCCCGAGCGCCGCGCGCGCGACTCGGTCACGGACACGTGCGCTGCCCCGACACGATGATGCTCTGCGGGATGATCCCGATCGGCTCGATGAGCGTGTACATGACTCCGATGAATGCGTCGGGCACGTTGTCCTCGACCCGCACGCGCGCGGCGCAGAGTGACTCGTCGCGGATCACGTCGGCGGGGTCCTTGCCCGAGACCCGCACCGCGCCCCAAATCGCGAACCAGGCGCGGTACTGGCGGCGCACCTCCGCCGGCTCGTCCGCGCGCATGAGCCGGACGTCGTGGTTCCAGGGCGCGGCAGCGGTCACGTGGGTGCAGGCCGTCAGCAAGAGCCCCAGCGCTGCGAGCGCGCGCCTCACGGGTTGCCCTCGACCACGACGGTGCGCCGCACGACCGACACCAAGCTGGTGAGGGCGTTCACCACGGTGTCCCAGGGAGTCAGCTCGGTGCCGACCCGGACCTCCCGGAGACCGTGGCGCGCGATGGTCTCGGCCGTGCTGGTGTCGGACAGCGGTTTGCCGCCCCACAGCGCGTACCACACCACCCGCTCGTCGCGAACGGAGGCCGGCGCGTCGAAGTCCATCATGCGCACCGGCCGGCCCGGCGGCGCCTCGATCTGCACCGCTCCGCAGGCGCACAGCGCCAGCGCGAGGCAGATCGAGCCCCACAAGGGGCGCTTGCTATCCTCGCCGGGCCCTGGGAGAGCTGCCATTGAACATCCTTGGAATCTCCGCGTTTTATCACGACAGCGCGGCCTGCCTCGTGCGGGACGGCGAGATCGTGGCCGCGGCCCAGGAAGAGCGCTTCACGCGCAAGAAGCATGACTACCGCTTCCCGGCGAAGTCCATCGAATACTGTCTGGCCGAGGCCGGAATCTCGCCCGAAGAGCTCGACATCGTGGCCTTCTACGACAAGCCGCTGCTCAAGTTCGACCGCCTGCTCGAGACCTACGTGGCCTACGCGCCGGCGGGCTTCCGGCTGTTCCTGATGGGCCTGCCGCTGTGGCTGAAGCAGAAGCTCTACACGCCGCGCGAGCTCGACGCGGGTCTCTCGCGCCGCTACAAGGGCCGCTACGTGTTCCTCGAGCACCACGAGTCACACGCTGCGAGCGCCTTCCTGCCCTCGCCGTTCGACGAGGCCGCGATCCTGACACTGGACGGTGTCGGCGAGTGGGCCACGGGCTCGATCGCGGTCGGGCGCGGCAACCAGATCCAGATGCTGAAGGAGCTGCGCTTCCCGCACTCGCTCGGCCTGCTCTACTCCGCGTTCACCTACTTCACGGGCTTCAAGGTGAACAGCGGCGAGTACAAGCTCATGGGGCTGGCGCCGTACGGTGAGCCGGTGTACGCCGACCTGATCCGCGAGAAGATGCTCGATCTCAAGCCCGACGGCTCGTTCCGCATGGACATGAGCTACTTCGCCTACACGCACCAGGACGTGATGACGTCGCGCAAGTTCGAGCGCCTGTTCGGCGGGCCGCCGCGCAAGGCCGAGTCACCGATCACGCAGCGCGAGATGGACCTCGCGGCCTCGGTCCAGGTCGTGACCGAGGAGATCATGCTGCGCATCGCGCGCCACGCGCACGAGCTCACCGGGCTCGAGAACCTGTGTCTCGCGGGCGGCGTGGCGCTGAACTGCGTGGGCAACGGGCGCGTGCTGCGCGAGGGTCCGTTCGAGCAGGTCTGGATCCAGCCGGCCGCGGGCGACGCCGGCGGCGCGCTCGGCGCGGCCCTGTTCGTGTGGCACCAGCTGCTCGAGAACAAGCGCGAGCCGCGCGGACGCGACGCGCAGAAGGGCTCGCTGCTCGGGCCGGCCTACTCGAACGCGGAGATCCGCGCGTTCCTCGAGCGCCGTGGCGCGGTCTACCGCCACTACGAGCACGAGGACGCGCTGTGCGAGGCCGTGGCGCAGCTCATCGCCGAGGAGAACGTGGTGGGTCACTGCGCCGGGCGCATGGAGTTCGGGCCGCGCGCGCTCGGCGCGCGCTCGATCCTGGGCGACGCGCGCTCGCGCAAGATGCAGGCCACGATGAACCTGAAGATCAAGTTCCGCGAGTCGTTCCGGCCCTTCGCGCCCGCGGTGCTGCGCGAGGACGTGGCCGAGTTCTTCGAGATGCGCCCGAACGAGGACTCCCCCTACATGCTGCTGGTCGCGCCCGTGCGCGAGTCGAAGCGCCTGGCGATCGAGTCACACGGCGAGAAGGGCCTCGACAAGCTCAAGCAGGTGCGCTCGGTCGTGCCCGCGATCACGCACGTGGACTACTCGGCGCGCGTGCAGACCATCGACGCCGAACGCAACCCGCGCTTCTACAAGATCCTGCAAGCTTTCAAGCGCCGCACCGGCTCGCCGGTGCTGATCAACACCAGCTTCAACGTGCGCGGCGAGCCGATCGTGAACACGCCCGAGGACTCGTACCGCTGCTTCATGCACACGAACATGGACGCGCTCGTGCTCGAGAACTTCGTGCTCTTGAAGAAAGATCAGCCCGAGGCCAAGGAGATCGACGTCGACGCCTACCTCGCCGAGTTCGGGCTGGACTGACTCGTGTCGGGCATGGTCGAGCTCAACTTCCGGCCCGACGAGCGCACGCTGCGCCAGTTCGGCTGGCTTGCGCTCGGCGGCTTCGGGCTGCTCGCGCTGTGCGCCTGGAACGGCTGGCTGGTGTTCCGGCACGGGCTGGGCGCGTGGCGCGAGACGGTGAGCTTCGCGTTGGCCGGCCTGGGCGTGCTCTCGGCGCTGTTCTCGCTGGTGTTCCCGCGGGCCAACGCGCCGCTGTTCGTCGGGCTGTCCGTGGCCGCGTTCCCGATCGGCTTCGTGCTCTCGTACGTGATCATGGCCACGCTGTTCTACGGGGTGATCGCGCCGGTCGGCTTCGTGATGCGCCTGTTCGGCGTGGACCCGATGGACCGCCGCTTCCAGCGCGAAGCCCCGACTTACTGGCGCGACGCGCGTCCGCCGCGCGCCAAGGCCGACTACTTCAAGCAGTTCTAGGAGGGATCGTGGACGAGCGCGAGAAACGAGCCGGAGACGACTTCGCCAGCGAGGCCGCCAAGCCTCAGGCCGGGCTCGCGTCCGAGTTCTTCATGTTCCTGCGCGACAACAAGAAGTGGTGGCTGGCCCCGATCGTGATCTCGATCCTGGGGCTCGGCCTGCTCGTGCTGCTCGGCGGCAGCGCGGCGGCGCCGTTCATCTACACGCTGTTCTAAGCGGCTAGTCCTCGGGCGCGACGCCCGCGTAGAGAGTCACGAACGCGAAGCCGTCGAACGCATCGGCGGAGTCGGCGTTCCAGCCGTTCAGCGACACGGCGATCTGCGTGGCGTTGGCGATCGAGACGATCGCGTTGGCCAGCGCGACCGGGTGGTCGACGTCGCCCTCGGCGGTCGCCTGCGCGATCACGAGCTCGCGCACGATGTTCTTGGGGTACTTGCCGTTGAAGTACAGGATGAGGCCCGTGCTCGTCGGCCCGGTCGTCACGGTCTTGGTGCCCTTGCCGCCGAAGGCCGAGACCGTGCCGTCCCCGAGGTTCACGCGCGCGAAGCCGAGCGCGACGCCTGCGGTCGCGGGACCGCCCGCGTGGGCGGGCATGGCCAGGATGGCGACCAGTGACACGAGCGCGAGACACGAAGAGCGCAACGTCCGCATGAACCCCTCCAGCATTTCCGGATCGGCGCTGATTCGCGCAGCCCAGTGAGTTGCGCAACTCCCGTGTCCCGAACGACCCGGATGGCCGGCACGGGCCCGCCGCCCGCGCCAGACGGCGCCTTTCGCGACGCGGTACAATCGCCGCCGGCAGGAGGGAATTGCGCATGGCCATGAAGAGCTTCCCGATCGAGGCGAGTCACATCCTGATGTTCGCCCGCGCCGTGAACGACCCGAACCCGATCTACTCCGACGCGGAGTACGCCCGGAAGAGCGAGCTGGGCGGCATCATCGCGCCGCCCACGTTCACGCAGGCGAGCGCCCAGTTCGACCCGGACTACTTCCTGCGCCCCAAGGTCGGCCAGCCCTGGTTCGGCTCCGGCAAGGAGCCGACGGGCGCGGTGCGCCGCGCTCCGGCAGCCGGCGCGAGCAGCGAGCCGCGCGGCGCGGCCGCGGGCGGGCTGCATGCCGAGCAGCACTTCGAGTACCACCGGCCGCTGCTCGCGGGCGACGTGCTCACCGCCGAGACCAAGCCCGGCAAGACCTGGGAGCGCGAGGGCAAGCGCGGCGGCAAGCTGCAGTTCAGTGAGTCGGTCACCGAGTACCGCAACCAGCGCGGCGAGCTGGTGGTGACCGCGCGCGGCGTCGGTGTGCGCACCGAGCGCGTGATCGAGCAGAAGTAGGAGGCCGCGATGGCGCTTCGAGCGAAAGACTTGAAAGTCGGCGACGTCCGGGAGGAGGTCGTGATCGAGAACCTGACCCGCACGCAGCTCGTCATGTACGCCGGCGCGTCGGGCGACTACAACCCCGTGCACACCGACGAGGTGTTCGCGACCAAGGTCGCGGGCTATCCCACGGTGTTCGCGCACGGCATGCTCTCGATGGGCGCGACCGCGCGCATGCTCACCAACTGGGTGGGCGACGGGCGACTCACCAAGTACGGCGTGCGCTTCGTCTCGCAGGTCTGGCCGGGCGACACCCTGACCGCGCGCGCGACCGTCGAGGCGCTGCGCAGCGAGGCCGGCGCGCCGATCGTCGACCTCAAGGTCGTGACCACCAACCAGGACGGCAAAGAGGTCGTGTCGGGCTACGCGAGCGCGCGCCTCGATCCCTGAGCCGCTGATGTCGAGAGACTCCGCCGCATCGGCGGTGCGCGCGCCGCTGCAGGGCACGGTCACCGCGATCGAGGTCGCCCCGGGCGACGCCGTGCACGCCGGGCAGGCGCTCGTGGTGCTCGAGGCCATGAAGCTCGAGCACGTGATCGAGGCGCCGCACGCGGGCATCGTGCGCGGCATCTCGGTCGCGGTCGGCGACCTGGTGCAGGAGCGCCACGTGCTCGTGACGGTCGAGGCCGCCGAGGTCGAAGGCGCGCGCGCGAGTGACTCCGCCGGGCCGGGCCTCGACCACGTCCGGCCCGACCTGGCCGAAGTCGTGGAGCGTCACGCGCTGGGGCTCGATCCCGCGCGGCCCGACGCCGTCGCGCGCCGGCGCAAGACCGGCCAGCGCACGGCGCGCGAGAACGTCGGCGATCTCGTCGACCCGGGCACGTTCGTCGAGTACGGCCCGCTCGCGATCGCGGCGCAGCGGCGGCGCCGCTCGCTGCCCGACCTGATCGCGCGCACGCCCGCCGACGGGCTCGTGGCCGGCATCGGGCGCGTGAACGGCGAGCTGTTCGGCGAAGAGCGCACGGCGTGCGTGGTCATGTCGTACGACTACACCGTGCTCGCGGGCACGCAGGGCCAGCAGAATCACCGCAAGAAGGACCGCATGTTCGAGATCGCGCACGCGCAGCGCCTGCCGATCGTGTTCCTCACCGAGGGCGGCGGCGGGCGGCCGGGAGACACCGACGCCGCGGGCGTGTCGGGCCTCGACTGTCTGGCCTTCACGCTGTTCGCCGAGCTGTCGGGGCTCGTGCCGCTGGTGGGAATCACGTCGGGCCGCTGCTTCGCGGGCAACGCCGTGCTGCTCGGCTGCTGCGACGTGATCATCGCGACCGCAGGCTCGAACATCGGCATCGGCGGCCCCGCCATGATCGAAGGCGGCGGGCTGGGCCTGGTGCGCCCCGACGAGATCGGCCCGATGGACGTGCAGACACAGAACGGTGTCGTCGACGTCGCGGTCGCCGACGAGGCCGAGGCCGTGCGCGTGGCCAAGCAGTATCTCTCGTACTTCCAGGGCGCCCTGCCCCGCTGGGACTGCGCCGACCAGCGCGCGCTGCGCGCCGCCGTTCCCGAGAACCGGCTGCGCGCTTACGACGTGCGGCGCGTGATCGCGACCCTGGCCGACACCGACTCGCAGCTCGAGCTGCGGCGCGACTGGGGTCACGGCATGATCACCAGCTTGATCCGCGTCGAGGGCCGCGCGCTGGGCGTGATCGCCAACAACCCGAACCACCTCGCGGGCGCGATCGACCGCGACGGCGCCGACAAGGCCACGCGCTTCATGCAGCTGTGCGACGCGTTCGACCTGCCGATCCTG
>Ga0335084_10005691_pt1 | contig 12337 bp, 8 predicted proteins | sample Lox_Sample_44_FD_206721 | JGI IMG/M metagenome (GOLD analysis project Ga0335084, IMG submission 206721) | Soil microbial communities from Loxahatchee National Wildlife Refuge, Florida, United States - Lox_Sample_4.4 | ecosystem: Environmental > Terrestrial > Soil > Wetlands | place: USA: Florida...
CGCAGGCACAGTTCGTATCGACTAGCATCCTGTTCGCGGACCTCTATCACCGCTGGCACGACAGCGGCGACGCGCCAAGCGCGGAACGGTTGCTTCAGCGCCTGATCGACTTCCGAACCGCCGACGGCGCGCAGAGCGTGCTCATGGTCGACGAAGCGGGCGACGTGGTGTTGAGCGAGGTTCAGGCGCAGGCGGAGAACGCGCCCGAACTACGCGCGGCTGCGCGGCGAGCGCTGGCGAGCGGCACGGTGCAGATGACCTCGATCTACGGCCAGGATGACGCCGTACCGGCGCCGCGTATCGACATCGTCGTCCCGCTAGTGCGGACGGGAAAGCCGGCGCGGGCGGCAGTCGTCATGCGCATCGATCCGAAGGTCTTTCTGCTTCCGACACTCGATGCGTGGCCGTTCCCGACCACCGCCGGCGCGACGGTGCTGGCGCAGCGCAACGGCGACAAGCTGGTGCTTTTTGGCCGCGGCAGGGTCCTGTCGCCCGGTTCGTCTGCGGACCTGCTCGTCTCCCGCTACGTGCGCGGCGAGGTGCTGGCGGGGCGCACGATCGAAGGGGTCGATGCCCGCGGCGTTCCCGTTCTCGGCGTGGTGCGACCCGTGCCCGATACCGATTGGTATCTCGTGGCGAAGATCGATCGCTCGGAGGTCATCGCCGGCGTCCTGAAGGATGTGCTGTGGATCACCGCGGGCGGACTGCTCGCACTGATCGCGGGGTGGGTCGGCATCTATCACCTGCGCCAGCGCCAGCGCTTCAATCTCGCGCTGCTCGAACGCGCCGGGCAGCTGCGTGCACTTCAGCTTGTCGAGGAGCGCCTTCGTCTGTTCATCGAGCATGCGCCCGTCGCGATCGCGATGTTCGATCGCGAGATGAAGTACCTCGCCGCGAGCCGGCGCTGGCTCGCAGACTTCGGGCTCGGCGAGCGCTCGCTGGTCGGGCTCTATCACTACGACGTGTTCCCGGAGAGTCCCCTGGAATGGAAGGAAGCGCACGCGCGATGCCTCGCGGGCGCGGTGGAGCACAGCGACGCCGACATCTTGACGCGCGCCGACGGTGCCCTCGACTGGGTGCGTTGGGAGATGCGTCCATGGCACACCGAAAGCGGGGCGGTCGGCGGCTCGCTTCTCTTCAGCGAGGTGATCACCGAACGCAAACGGATGCAGGCCGAAAACGAGCGTGCCGCTGCGCTCGTGACGGCGACCCTCGACTCGACCGACAACGGCATCCTGGTTGCAGACGAAACCGGTCGCATCGTGATGTGGAACCGGCGCCTGCTCGCGCTGATTCCCGATCTTCCCGAGCCGGTGCTGCGCACCGGCAGCCGCGAGGCGATCCTCGAGCACCTTATCCACCTGTTCGTCGACCCGGAAGGGGTGCGCCGCGCCGGACGCGAGATCGATAAGCGCCCCGACTACGTCGACCTCGCCACCTCCGAGCTGACGGATGGCCGCTTCATGGAGCGCTTCACCCGGCCGATACGAGTCGACGGACGCGTGGTCGGGCGCGTATGGAGCTTCCGCGACGTCACCGCGCGCCAGCGCGCCATCGCCGATGCGGAGACCCGCTCGCGCGAGCTGGAAGACAAGGTCCGCCGGCGCACTGAGGATCTCGAAACCGCGATCGCCGAACGGACCGCTTCCGACCAGCTCGCACATCTGATCGCCAACAACATTCCGGGTCGTGTGTCCTACTGGAATCGCGAGCTGCGCTGCGTCTTCGTCAACAAGATCTACTGCGAGTTCTTCGGTCGCTCCAAGGAGGAGTTGATCGGCAGATCGATGCCCGAGATCTTCGGCGAACAGCGCTTCGGCACCATGCGCGACCAGGTCTACGGCGTGCTCCAGGGCGAGCCGCAGCGCTTCGAGCGCGCCGAGCGCAGCGCGGCCGGACAGGATGTGATGACACTGATCCACTACGTCCCCGACCGCCAGGCCGAAGGCATTCAGGGATTCTTCGTGCTGACAACCGATATCACGGAGGCGAAGCGCACCGAGCGGCACCTGCAGGAGCTGAACGACGAGCTGACGCGCGCACGCGATCGGGCGGATGCGGCCAACCGGGCCAAGAGCGCGTTCCTCGCGAACATGAGTCACGAGATCCGCACGCCGATGAACGCGATCATCGGCTTCACGCATCTTCTGCAGCGCGATCTGCGCACCCCCGCGCAAGTGGAGCGCCTCGCCAAGGTCGACGAGGCGGCGCACCACCTGCTTGCGATCATCAACGACATCCTCGATCTGTCGAAGATCGAGTCGGGCAAGTTCACGCTCGAAGAAACGGACTTCTCCCTCGATGCGGTGCTCTCGCGCACCTGTGCGCTCGTCGCCGATCGGGCGCGCGACAAGGGCCTCGAACTGGTCGTCGACCCCGGCCGCGTACCCGACATGTTGCGCGGCGATCCGACGCGCGTTTCGCAGGCGCTGTTGAACCTGCTCAGCAACGCGGTGAAGTTCACCGAGAAGGGAATGATCCTGCTGCGCGCCGAACTCGTGGAGAGCGAACCCGAGAGCGTGCTGGTGCGCTTCGTCGTGCGCGACACGGGTATCGGCATCGCGCCGGAGAAAATCGGTCGCCTGTTCGATGCGTTCGAGCAGGCCGATGCGTCCACGACACGCCGCTTCGGCGGCACCGGACTTGGACTTGCGATCACACACCGCATCGCCCAGGCGATGGGCGGAACGGCCGATGTCGAAAGCCAGACGGGAGTCGGCAGCACATTCTCGTTCACTGCGCGCCTCGGGCGCGGTGCGCCCCTCACGCCGGCGCTGGCGCGCTCGCCGCTGGCGGGTTGCCGGGCGCTGGTTGCGGACGAGCTCGCCGAGACCCGCGCTGCGATCTGCTCGATGCTCGCATCGCTCGGGCTGCGCGCGCTGGCGGTCGCATCGGGCAAGGAAGCGCTGGAGGCGGTCAAGACTGCGGACGCGCAAGACCCGTTCGACGTGGTGTTGCTCGCGGCAGACCTGCCGGAACGCGACGGCCGCGAAGTCGCGCGGCAGCTTGCCGGGCTTTCGTTGCACAAGTCTCCGCCGTGCGTTCTCGTCGTCGCCTCGGAGTCGGCGCACGTGAACGGCGCGACGGACTCGTGCGGAAACCTGCCGATCCTCACGAAGCCGGTCACCGCGTCCTCGCTGCACGATTGCCTGTCGCAAGCGCTGCTTCACGTCGCCAGAGAACCTGAGGCCGAAGCGCCTCCCTCGCACACCGAAGATCTGCTGCGGTCGCGCTATTCGGGTGCGCGTGTGCTGCTTGCGGAAGACAACCCCGTCAACCAGGAAGTCGCACTCAGTCTCTTGGAGGCTGCCGGTCTGAGCGTCGATCTCGCTGTCGACGGCGCGCAGGCGGTCGAGGCCGCCACGGAGACGGCCTACGACCTGATCCTGCTCGACGTGCAGATGCCAATCATGGACGGTCTGGAGGCCGCGCGGCGAATCCGCAAGCTGCCCGGACGAGCGCTTACGCCGATCCTCGCGATGACCGCAAGCGCATTCGGCGAGGATCGGGCCGAGTGCATGGCCGCAGGAATGAACGAGCACGTGGCCAAGCCCGTCGACGCACAGACGATGTACGCGGCCCTGTTGCGCTGGCTTCCGCACAATCACGCTCCCCGCTCGCCTTCCGGGCAGGCGCCCAAGCGCGCCGAAGCGGCGCCATCGCTGCTCGAACGGTTGGCGGGCATCCCCGGCCTCGATGCGCCGCTCGGACTGCGCTTCTGCGGAGGGCGCGAAGAAACCTTCCTGCTTGTGCTGCAGCAGTTCGAAGCGCTGTATGGGAACGGCGCGTCGACGCTTCTCGCGGACCTCGAAGCCGACCGGCGGCGCGAACTGCACCGCTTTGCTCATTCGCTCAGTGGAGCGAGCGGCGCGATGGGTGCGACACAGGTCCAGAAACTCGCTGCAGCGCTGGAAGCCGCGCTGGCGGCACGGCGGCTCCCGGCCGAGATCGCCAGCATCGTCGAGCAGTTGCGGTCTGCACTGGCTGCATTGATCCGTTCACTGCGCGATCGACTCCGGCTCGCCTCCATCGCCCCTGCATCGACGCCGGCCCACGTTGCGCCGATCATCACGCCCGAACTGGACGCGACGCTTGACGAACTGGATGGGCTGCTGGCGAATGCCGATTTCGGCGCGGGGGCGCTGTATCGGAAGTCCGCTGCGTCGATCCGCCAGTTGCTCGGCGGCGAGGCACAGACCTTCGAGCAGTGCCTGCGCCTGTATGACTACCCGCAGGCACGCGACTTCCTGCGCGCGGCGCGCGCACGCAACACCACCTCACCTGCCAGCTGAAGCCTCCGCGCCGTACAGGGTCCGACGGGCACAATCGGCGCCTTTGCTCGAAAGACGACCCCAGTGCTCTGGCTGGCAGCGTATGCGGCGGTAGGTGCCCTCGTCGGTTTTCTCGCCGGCCTGCTCGGCATCGGCGGCGGCATGACGCTGGTGCCGATCCTCGCTGCGATCTTCACCGCGCAGGGACTCGCGCCCGATCACAGCGTGCATCTCGCGCTCGGGACGGGGATGGCCTCGGTGATGTTTACCTCTTCGGCGAGCGTGCGCGAGCACCATCGGCTCGGCTCCGTCGACTGGACGATCGTCCGCCGGCTCGCACCCGGCATGGTCGCGGGCGCCCTGCTCTCGACGCTCGCGAGCGGCTGGGTGCCGCAGCGCTCGCTGGCCCTCGTATTCGCCGCGATCGTCTACGGCGGCGCGATCCAGCTGTTGCTCGGCAAGAAGCCACACGCGGCGCGCACGTTGCCCGGACCTGCCGGAACACTGGCGGTGGGCCTTGCGATCGGCATCATCTGCGGGCTCGTCTCTGCGGGAGGCGCGTTCCTCACCGTGCCGTTCATGCTCTTCTGCGGCGTCGTGATGCACACGGCGATCGGCACGGCCGCCGCGGTCGGCATTCCGGTTGCCGTCATCGGGACCGTCGGCTTCGTGATCAGCGGCTGGCGCGTGCAATCGCTGCCCGCGCTATCGCTGGGATTCGTCTTCCTGCCCGCGCTGGTGGCGCTCGTCGTCGGGAGCGTGCTGACAGCGCCGATCGGTGCGCGCTCGGCGCACCGGCTGCCGGTCGCAACGTTGAAACGCGTGTTCGCCGGACTCCTGATCATGCTCGCCACCAAGATGGTGGTGTCGTACTGGTAGAGCGCGGTCAGCCCGAATCGCCCTGCCACACCGCCGCGAACGCACGCACCTTCTGCCAGGTCGTGAGGCGCTCATCGGAGATCGCATCGAGGAAGTCCGACAGCCGCTTCGATTTCGCGATCGTGTAGAAGGTGAGCGAGATGGTGCCGACGAGCACGACGCCGAATAGCACGATCCGCCACCACATGGGCGATTCGGCCTCCGCCAGCAGGTTCATGCCGAGAAAGCCGGTGACCACGGTGCCGATCAGCCCGAAGACGGTGACGACCGTCAGGCGCACCACGGTGTTGGCCTGGCGCCGCAGGCTGTCGGCCTCAAGGTAGCTGTTCATGTCGGCAATGCGCTCGCGCACCTCCGTGTACAGCGGATCGAGTCCGAGGTGAGTCGCGCACTTGTGGAACAACGCGCGCACGTGCGCCTGCTCCGAGACTTCGTGGAACCAGTAGCGGTGGGTGAACCGCAGGAAGCCTTCGAAGCTGCCGCGTATCGAACGCTTGAAAACCTTGACGCTGGCGGGATCGTTCACGTTGAGCCGCTTGAGCGACTCGACGAGGCGATCGGAGAACATCAGCAAGGCGGCCTTCTGAAAGTGCGCGATGAGGAAGAGCAGGAAATGCTGGTGGCGGAATTGCGCCAGCACACCGCGATCGGCGCAGCCGTAGAACTCCGAGCGCGCATCGCCCACGACCACGAGCGCATGACCGCTGCACAAATAGCGTGTGCGGGGCGCAGCGCCGGCATCGGTCCAGAAGCGGTCATAGCAAAAGCGCTGCTCGAAGTCCTGCAGATGCTGTTCGCCGTACGGCAGCGCGTCGTCCACGACACCCGAGCCGGTCACCAGGCCGAGGCGGATGAAATCCGCGCGCGTCAGCGCACGCGGATCGTTCAGAGCGAGGTACGCCATCATCGGCATGCGGTAGTACTCGATCTGCCGGTAGCGCAGCGCGCCCTCGCGGTCCGAGTGATCGGGCACGAGCGGCTCGAGCAACCATGCCCAATGCGCGGCGATGCGCGGAGCCCGCTGGTGATGGACGAACGCGAGGAACTTGTCGCGGTCCTGCGCGTCGGAGCGCGCAAGCACCGTACCGTCGGCGCTCAGCCACTCCGAGCTTGCCATCGTGTGCATCGCGTTCCCCTGCGCGTCCCAGCCGGCGGGATAGCCGCGTCCAAGGCGATACAGCAGCTCTTGCGCCTCCGCGAGGCCGAGATCGTCAACCTTCGTCTCGACGTTGAGCAGCACCACGTCGACGTCGTAGAAGAAGTACAGGTCGATGTGGGCGATCTCGAGCGTGATCGGCGCGACGTCATTGCGCGGTTGCACGCGCACCGCTGCAACGTCGTGGCGGCGGAATACGCGCATCGGCGACTCGGCACCGGGATCGCACACGGTGCGGCGCGTGCGTCCTTCGCCGTAGAGGAACTGCTGCACGTAGGGCAGGAACGTCACGAACTCGTGATAGTGGCGCTCGTGAAAGCGCGATGCGTCGCCGGTGTATTCATCGAGCGCTTCGCGCCACGGCGACGCGTCGCCAAGCGCCTCGATCAGCTGCCACGGACGCTTGCCCGCAGCACCCGGAGGATGAATCAGGCGCAGCGGCCACAGCAGGATCTGCCGCAGGTGCCGCACCTGCAAAGGATCGGCGAGTCCGCGTTCCGCGAGGGAACGCGGTGCAATCGACTCGGGCGTCATGGCGCACGAGTATGCGCGCCGCCAGTGCGGCTTGTCACCGCCTCGTCGCCGGTTGACGCGAATCCTTGCTAGCGTTGCGCGTCGGTGAATCGACGCTGCTTTGCAGGATCTGGATTGCGTGAAATGAGAAGACGTACGCTGGTCGGATTGGCGCCTGCGCTCTGGATCGGAACGCCTGCGAGCATGCTCGCCCTGGCGCAGGGTTATCCGAACCGGCCGATCCGCTACATCGTGCCCGTGGTTGCAGGCGGCGGCAGCGATCTGGTCGGGCGCACGGTGACCGAACGCTGGAGCAGGTTGCTCGGCCAGCCGATCGTCGTCGACAACCAGGGCGGCGGCGGCGGGGTAATCGCCTGCCAGAACACTGCAAAGGCGCCGCCCGATGGCTACACGCTGATGCAGGGCTACGTCGCCACGCATGGAACCAGCCCCGCCACACGCAAACTTCCCTACGACCCGATCGCCGATTTCACGCCGATCGGCATGATCGGTGCCACACCGAACGTGCTGGTGGTCAATCCGAGTGTCCCGGCAAACACGCTGCAGGAATTCGTCGCGTACGTGCGCAAGAACCCGGGCAAGTTGAACTACGGTTCGGCAGGGCCCGGCTCGCTGACGCATCTGACGATGGAACTGTTCAAGCAGCAGATCGACGGCTTCCTGGTCCACATTCCCTATCGCGGCATCGCGCCCGCATTCACCGATCTGATCGGTGGTCAGACGCAGGCGATGTTCCCCGGGCTTGCCGCCGCCCTGCCGCACATTCGCGCCGGACGTGTGCGCCCGCTCGCGGTGACCGGAACTGTGCGCCATCCGCTGGTGAAGGAACTGCCGACGTTGATCGAAGCGGGCTTTCCCGGCTTCGATGCGCAGCAGTGGTACGGCATCGTCGGCCCGGCTGGAATCGCCGCACCGATCGTGAAGCAGTTGAACACCACGCTGGCCGAGGTTCTCCGAGCGCCGGACATGCGCGAGAAGCTTTCAGTCGAGGCGATCGAACCGATGCCGCAGACACCGGAACAGTTCAGCCAATACATGCGTGCCGACATCGCGCGCTGGAGCGCGATCGCGCGCGAACGCAACATCCACCTCGACAACTGACCACGACCCATGGCTCGCAACAGGCAAGTTCCCGCCGACCACGACGCGCCGCCGGTCACACGGCAACTGGCACGATTCGTCGCAACGCATCCGTCACGCGGCTGGAACGACGCGGTCGAGCACGAGGCACATCGCACGCTGCTCAACTGGCTGGGCTGTGCGATCGGCGCCGCGCGCCACGAAGCCGCGAACGCCGTGCTTGCTGCGGTCGAAGCGCTGCAACCGGCGCCGCAGGCGACCGTCCTCGGCCGCGACGAGCGCCTCGACATGGCGAGCGCCGCGCTGGTGAACGGCATTACGTCGCACATCTTCGACTTCGACGACACGCACCTGAAGACGATCATCCATCCCGCCGGGCCGGTTGCATCGGCGCTGCTCGCGCTGGCCGAGACTCGTGCGGCTGCAGGACGCGCATTGCTCGATGCACTCGTTCTGGGTGTCGACGTGGCGTGCCGCGTGGGCAACGCCATCTACCCCGACCACTACGATCGCGGCTGGCACATCACCGGGTCCACCGGCATGCTCGGCGCGGCGGCGGCCTGCGCGCGGCTGCTCGGGCTCGACGAGCACCGGACCGCGATGGCAATCGGCATCGCGGCCTCGCAGCCGACCGGATTGCGCGAGCAGTTCGGCACGATGACCAAGTCGCTGCACCCCGGCGCGGCTGCGCGCGTCGGCTTGATGTCCGCCTTGATGGCACAAAATGGGTTCACCGCCAGCCTGCGCGCGCTGGAGGCGCCGCGCGGCTTCGCACAGGTGGTCTCGCCCAAGCACACGTGGAACGAACTGACCGATTCGCTCGGCGAGCGCTTCGAGATCTCGTACAACTCCTACAAGCCGTTCGCGTGCGGCGTGGTGATCCACCCGTGCATCGACGCATGCGCGCAGCTGCGCGCGCGCGGCGTGCGCGCCGATCAGGTGGAGCGTATCGAGATGAAGGTGCACTCGCTCGTTCTGGAACTCACCGGCAGGAAGGATCCGGTCGATGGACTGCAGAGCAAGTTCAGCGTCTACCACGGTTGCGCGGTCGGCCTGCTCTTCGGCCGCGCCGCCGAGCGCGAATTCTCGGATGCGATCGCGCGCCGCGACGATGTGGTCGCGCTACGGCGAAAGGTGATCGCGACCGTCGACGACCGGATCGACGAATCTGCGGCCGACGTTGTCGCCGTGCTGGCCGATGGGCGGCGCGAACACGTGTTGGTCGAACATGCGATCGGTTCGCTGCACCGGCCGATGACGGACGCCGATCTGGCAGCCAAGTTCCACGGGCTGGTCGATCCGATCCTGGGCGCCGATCGAGGCGGCGCATTGATCGAGGCCGCGGGCAACCTCGGCGAGTGCACGGACGTTCGTTCGCTGACTGCTCTCGCGCGGCCTTAGCCGCCGCGAGCTGTTATCCCGGCACGAACTCGCCCACCAGGGTGAAGTGCTCGACGTGGGGAGGTTGTGCGAAAAATGGACCCACGATTGCGCGCCAGGCCGCGAAGTCGGGCGACTGGCGGAAGTCGATCGTGTGGTTCTCGAGTGTGTCCCAGACGATCAGGAGGATGTAGCGCTCAGGCGTCTCGATCCCCTTGTTGACCTTGTAGCCGAGGAACCCCTTCGCTTTCGACGCGACGGTCCTGATGCCGCGCAGGATCGCCTCGTCGAATTCGGCCTGCTTGCCGGGCTGGATCCGGATGTCTGCCACTTCGAGAATCATGTCCTTCCCCTGGGTTTTCGCTGCGGACGCGCATCGTAGCGGGTCGGTCCGCGCGCAACGATCGGGGCTAGACTGCCTCGATCGAAATCGAAATCAGGAGGACGCCATGCAACAGAACAAGCGCCGCGCTGCGCTCCAGACGGCCGCAGCCATGACCGTCGGGGCGGTGGCCGGATGTGCCGCGCCGGGGCTCGCAAGCAATGGCGTAAGGACGCCGTTCACGGTCAGCTCCACCTACATCGCGATTGCCGGAAGCGACGAGATGTTCCCGGTGCGTCGCATCTACTGCATCGGCCGCAACTACGCGGCACACGCCCGTGAGATGGGCTCCGATCCGAACCGCGAGCCACCGTTTTTCTTCCAGAAGCCCACCGACGCGATCCAGAACGTTGCGCCCGGAACGGTCGCGGACCATCCATACCCGACGCTCACCAAGAACTACCACTACGAGGTCGAACTGGTGGCCGCGCTGAACCGCGGCGGACGCAACATTGCGGTCGAGAAGGCGCTCGACTGCGTCTACGCGTACACGGTGGGACTCGACATGACGAGGCGCGACCTGCAACGCGCGATGGGCGACCAGAAGAAACCGTGGGAGATCGGCAAGAGCTTCGATCGGTCAGCGCCGATGAGTCCACTGAATCTCGCCTCGCGCACCGGCCACTTCACCCAGGGCGCGATCTGGCTCAAGGTCAACGGCAACATCAAGCAGAACGCAAACCTCGACCAGATGATCTGGTCGGTGGCCGAGCAGATCAGCCACCTCTCGCAAGCGTTCGAACTCGCCGCCGGCGACGTCATCTACTCCGGCACGCCGGAGAACGTCGGGCCGGTCGTCAAGGGCGACCAGATCGTCTGTCACATCGATGGCCTGCCCGACCTGAGCATCAGGATCACTTAGGGCACTTCTGGTTGGCGCGCAGGTACGCGATCAGGTCGGCGCGTTCCTGCGCATCGTCGATACCGGCGTATCCCATTGCCGTTCCCGGGACCGTGCCCATCGGATTGGCGAGAAAGCGATCCAGCGTGCGCTCGTACCACACGATCCCGGAGCGCTTCATCGCTTCCGAATAGGCAAATCCCGGCTCGGTTCCGGCGCGGCGGCCAAATAGTCCGCAGTGGCGCGGTCCTGTGCGGTTGGTCTCCAGCGCGTGACATGCACCGCAGCGCGCGTAGATTTCCTCGCCGCGCCGCGGATCGCCCTTCAACGGCCCATTCGCGGCCGTCGTGGAGGCCAGAGCGACGATCGCGAGCGCGGCCGCGATCACGACACGAACGCGGCGGGCACCGGATCCTGCCCGAGCGCCTGGCGCAGGATCGCCCAGTGCATCGCCTCGTCGCCGAGGATGCTTGCGGCCGCTTTCGCGAGATCGCGGTTGGCAAACAGCGGCACTGCGCCCAGGTAGGCGCTGACGGCTCCCTGTTCGAGCTTCGCGGCGAACCCGAGCACGTCGGCCTGCGTCTTGAGTTGCGCAACCGGAAACGCGTATTTCGCCTTGGGGCCGGCAGCCCTGCCGCCGAGCTTCTCCACGGTCTTTGCCAGCACTTCGATGTGCTGCTTGTGATGGCCCTGGAACTTCACCGCGAGGTCGAGCACCGGCTTTTGCAGCAGGCCGCTTTCGGCGCCAACTTGATAGGCGGCGACTGCCTCGTGCTCGGCACCGAGCGCCGTGTTGAGGATCTGCAGATCCTCCGGCTTTCCGGCGTCACCCTGCGCGAGCGCGTCGCGGCCCGCGAGCAGCGCGATGGCTGCACCAGACAGCACGAGCGCAGTGCGTCGCGATGGAAGCGGAGGGGACATGGAATCGGCAAACAGCAGGAACGACATCGTTGTGCTCCTTTCGAGGGCGAGTTGAACCATCGCGACCCTGTGCGGCAGGCCGCGTCAAGAAGTTGCAGTGGCGGTTGCGCCTAGCCTGGAGGCGCGTTGGCAGCCGCGATCCGTGCGAGGACCGCCGCGGTGATGCGGTCACAACGATGACCGCCGAATTCGAACGCATCCTCGTACGCGCGATCGATCTCGAGCGAGAGCGCTTCACGCAACAGGTTCTTCGCACGGAAGAAGCGCGTGCGCACGGTCGCCGGCGGTATGCCGAGACACTGAGCGGTCTCGTCGACGTTCAGATCCTCGAGCGCGCGCAGGACGAATACCACGCGAAAGGCATCGGGCAGCGCATCGATCCGCGATTCCAGCAGGCGTCGCATCTCAACTCGCATCGCTTCTCGCTCCGGGTCCCGGCGCACAGAAAGTGGCTCCGACTGCGCAGCGTCGGCGGATATATCGAATTCGGCGACATTTGGAGCGTCCGGGTGCAGCGGCACGACGGCGCCGCGACGGGAACGCTGCCGCAATCTTCCAAGCGCTTCGTTCGCGACGATGCGCACCAGCCACGTGGACAGACGCGCATCGCCGCGAAAAGTGGACATCGACCGATACGCGCGCAACATGGCGTCCTGCAGCACGTCCTCGGCTTCGGCGTCGTCTTTCACGATCGCGCGCGCAACGCGATAGAGCGACCGGTTGAACCGGCGCAGCACGCGCTCGAAGGCTGCGATGTCTCCGCTTGCAACGCGACGCGCAAGTTGCAGATCGTCGTCATCGTCGTCCAACCGGCGCACGGTCGAGTATCCGGGCGCACCGACGGGCGGAGCATTCAGAGGCGAGTTCATTTTGGCGTCGTCAATCGATTCGGC
>Ga0335084_10005692_pt1 | contig 12337 bp, 15 predicted proteins | sample Lox_Sample_44_FD_206721 | JGI IMG/M metagenome (GOLD analysis project Ga0335084, IMG submission 206721) | Soil microbial communities from Loxahatchee National Wildlife Refuge, Florida, United States - Lox_Sample_4.4 | ecosystem: Environmental > Terrestrial > Soil > Wetlands | place: USA...
CGACGAGCTGCGCCGGAACATCGAAAGCCTCGGCGCCGAGGCGTACGACCGGATGGGCTACTACGAGCGCTGGATGCACGCGATCGCGCAGACGCTGATCCAGCGCGGCGTGATCTCGATCGACGAGCTCGGACGCACGATGGCGGGCGAGGACCGGGACGATGGGCGCTGAAGCCGCGCGCGCGCAGTTCCGGCCCGGCGACCGCGTGCGGGTGCGCGCCGCATACCCGCCTGGACACGTCCGGACGCCGTACTACTGCCGCGGGCACGTCGGCGTCATCGAACGGTTGTGCGGCGCCTTCGCGAATCCGGAGGAGCTCGCCTACAACCGCCCGGGCAAGCCGGCACAGCCGCTCTATCGCGTCCGGTTCCAGGCCACCGAGCTGTGGCCGGACTACCGCGAGGATCCCGAGGACGTGGTGGAGATCGAGCTCTATCAGCACTGGCTGGAGGACGCATCGTGAACGATCCTGCCGGGCCCGGCCCCGAGAATTCGCGCGGCTACTACCGCCGCATGCAGGCGGCGGTCGAGGAATTGCTGATCCTCAAGGGCGTGGTCACCGCTGCCGACGTCGACCGCGAGGTCGCGGCGATGGCGAGCCGCAGCCCGGCGCGCGGCGCGCGGATGGTCGCGCACGCCTGGGTCGATCCGGACTACAAGGCGCGCGCGCTCGCCGACGGCTCGGCGGCGGCCGAGGAGATCGGGCTCGAGGTCGGGCCGCTGAAGCTGATCGTGGTCGAGAACACGCCCGAGGTGCACAACGTCATCGTGTGCACGCTCTGCTCGTGCTATCCGCGGACGCTGCTCGGCATACCGCCGGAGTGGTACAAGAGCCGGGCCTACCGCTCGCGGGTGGTCCGCGACCCGCGCACCGTGCTCGCCGAGTTCGGGACGCGGGTCCCGGAGGGCGTGCACATCCGCGTCCACGATTCGACCGCCGACATGCGCTACATCGTTCTGCCGCTGCGGCCGGCGGGCACCGAGGGCTGGAGCGAGGAGCGGCTCGCGGGCCTCGTCACCCGCGACAGCCTGATCGGCGTCGAGCGGCTGCCCGACGCCGTGTAGCGTCGCGCGCCAGCCGGGCGAGGCGCGCAGCCCCCCGGCGTAAACTGCGTTCCCCACGAGAGAGGAGGAACGCGAATGTCCGACACTATCCGCAGGCTCCAGTACTTCGCGCTGCAGGTCCCCGACCGGCCGGGCGAAGGCGCCCGCCTGCTGCAGGGGCTGAGGAACGAGAACGTGAACCTGCTTGCCATCACCGGTTTCCCGACCGGAAAGAAAGCCCAGGTCGACCTCGTCCCGGAGGACGCGATGGCGCTGAAGACGGCCGCGAAGAAGCTGAAGCTCAAGCTCGGTCCGGCCAAGACGTGCTTCGTCGTCCAGGGCGACGATCGCGTCGGCGCGCTCACCGACACGTTCACCCGGCTCGCCGAGGCGAAGATCAATCTGGTCGCCTCGCAGGCGGTCACCGCCGGCATGGGCCGCTACGGCGCGATCTTCTGGGTCAAACCGCGCGACGCGAACAAGGCGGCAAAGCTGCTCGCGGCGAGTTGAAGAGGAGTGTTTTCCGGCGTCAGCCGGAAAAAAATTCCTCGGGGCGGCTGAGGAGGAGGGGTGCCGCCCCGAGGGTCCACAGGAGAGGAGGATCCCGGGAGGCGTTCTGTGGGGAACGCTAACCGGGGACGACGAAACCGCCTTCACGCACCGGGAAGCTGCTCCCGGCTGATCCTTAAACCAAGTCTAGTGCGCTGCCAGATATCCGTCCAATCGATTTGGTGGATTCGAGCCATCGATCCAGACGATAATGTCCGCGTCATCGCGGACGCGGCGCCGGCGTCAGCCGAATAACCGTGCCGGGGCCGTGGGGAACATCCCCGCCGTCGCGCCGCCGAGCGCGTCCACCAGCAGCCACGCGGCGCCGAGCGCCGCTATGGCGAGCATGGTGTAGGTGAAGGCGCCGAGCAAGTGGTCGAATCGCATTTCCATGTCCCGATCAGGGTCTGGCTGCGCGGTGCGCAGCTCACCCTTTCAACATAGTGCGACGCACGATATCCTTCAAATCGATCTTTCCGATCTGATTCATCGGTTCCATGGATATCCGGGCGGTCGACCTGAACCTGCTCGTCGCGCTCGACGCGCTGCTGAGCGAGCGCAACGTCACGCGCGCGGCGAGCCGGCTCAGGCTGTCCCAGTCGGCGATGAGCGCGACGCTCGGCCGGCTGCGCGCGCTCTTCAACGACCCCCTGCTCCTCCGCACGGCCGGCGGGATGCTCCCCACTTCCAAGGGGCTGGAGCTCGCGGCGCCGGTGAAGCAGCTGATCGCGGACGTCGGCCGGCTCGTCCAGCAGGCCGGGGCGTTCGACCCGGCGACCGCGCAGGTGACGTTCACGATCGCGGCGTCGGACTACGTGGAGTACGCGATCCTCCCGCAGCTCGTCGACCGGCTCGAGGCCGCCGCGCCGTTCGCGCGCCTGGCGGTGCGGCCGATGGACTTCGGCGCGGTGGGCCGGCAGCTCGAGGCGGGGGAGGTCGACCTCGGCATCCTCGGCGCCGGGTTCGCGCCGCCGAACGTCCGCTCCCGGCCGCTCTACCTCGAGCGCCTGGTGTGCGTCGTGCGCCGCGACCACCCCCAGGTCCGGGACCGGCTGACGCTCGACAGCTTCTGTGCGCTCGACCACCTCCTCGTGTCGCCGTCCGGCGGCTCGTTCACCGCGGCGACCGACGACGTCCTGGCGGCGATCGGCCGCCAGCGCCGCGTGCGGCTGTCGGTGCCGCACTTCCTGCTGGTGCCGGAGATCCTGATGCGCTCCGACATGATCGCGATGCTGCCCGAGCGGCTGGCCCGCGGTTACCGGGACCGGTTCCGCGTGTTCGAGCTGCCGTTCGAGATGCCGCCGTTCACGATCGCCGAGGTGTGGCACGAGCGCACCCACCGCGACCCGGCGCTCGTCTGGCTGCGGCAGACGCTCGCGGAGCTGCTGCGCGACGGCGCGGCGGCGGCTGCGCCCGCGCCGCGGAAGCGGGTGGTACCGCCGCGCCGCAAGCGCGCCTAGCGACGGAGCCGAGCGTTCGCGGCGCCCGCGCGAGACCTTAAGGCGCTCGCGTTGACTGACCCAGCGGGCAGGCGCAGAATTCCCGCGCCCGACCAGGTGCGAGTGGAAGCGCACTTTCGACCGCAAGACAACAAGCGGCCGCCCGAGCCGCGATCTCGGTCAACAAGGAGACAGCGATGAAGGGTTTGCCTCGCACGATCCTCGCCCTGGCAGCGCTCGGCTTCGCCGCCGCCGCGCAGCCCCAGGACATCCGCCTCTACGCGTTCAGCTCCGGCGCGCTCACGCTCGGCAAGGGAATCCTGCAGAACCTCGCCCCGCTGGAGCCGCCGCTCCAGCTGCCGGTCGGCTTCTACGTGATCCGCCATCCCCGCGGCAACGTCGTCTTCGACACCGGCAACAACGACAAGCTGATCACCGACCCGAACTACTGGCCGCCCGCGCTCGCGGCGATGAAGCCGGCGATGACGCCGGAGGTCGCGATCGACGCCCAGCTGCGCAGGATCGGGTTGTCGCCCGACGACATCACCTACGTAGTCGTCAGTCACCTGCACCTCGATCACGGCGGCAATATCGGCAAGTTCCCGAAATCGACGCTGGTCGTCCAGCGGGACGAGGTCAGCAACGCCTTCTGGCCAAAGGCGGGCACTGCCGGTCCGTACGTCCTCGGCGACTTCGTGGGCCTGCGCGACGGCAAGCAGCAGATGATCCAGCTCGACGGCGATCTCGATCTCTTCGGCGACGGCACGATGGTCGTGAAGCGGTGGGTCGCACACACGCCAGGGAGCCAGATGATGACCGTGCGGCTGAAGAACACCGGCCTGGCGATCCTTACCGGCGACAACGTGTACTTCCGCGAGAACGTCGAGAAGAACCTGCCGCCGAACATCGTGCTCGCCTACTACCCGACCGGCTTCTACACCGCCTACGAGTGGATCCGGCAGCAAATGGCGCGGCAGAAGGCCGATTTCTTCACCGCGCACGACCCGGATGCGTTTAAGGCGATGAAGAAGGCGCCGGAGTACTACGACTAGCCAGACCGCACCGCCGCACTCCCGATGACGCCGGGGCGCGACCCGCCCCGGCGTCTGCGTTTATGACGCCCGTCGTCCTCGCCGAGAAGCTCAGCAAGTCCTACGGTCCGCGCCGCGTCGTAGACGGGGTGTCGTTCGACGTCCAGCCGGGCGAAGTGATGGGATTGCTCGGTCCGAACGGCTCGGGCAAGAGCACGATCCTCCGCATCCTCACCGGCTACCTGCAGCCCTCGTCCGGCAGGGCGTGGATCATGGGGCACGACGTCGTCACCGCGAGCCTGCGGGCGCGCGAACAGCTCGGCTACGTGCCCGAAGATGCGCCGCTCTACACGCACATGCGCGTGCGGGAGTTCCTCGCGTTCATGGGCCGGGTGCGCGGTCTCGGCGGCGCGGCGCTCCGGCGCGCGGTCGACGAAGTGGTCGAACGGCTCGCCTGCGCGCCGGTCGTCGATGCGCCGATCGGCCGGCTCTCGCGCGGCTACCGGCAGCGCGTCGCGATCGCGCAGGCGCTGCTCGGGCGACCCAGGCTGCTCGTGCTCGACGAGCCGACCAACGGCCTCGACCCGCGCCAGATCATCGAGGTGCGCGAGCTCATCCGGACGCTCGCGCAGGAGCTCGCGGTGCTGGTGACCTCGCACATCCTCGCCGAGGTCGAGCGCGTCGCGCACCGCGCGGCGATCCTGCTCGACGGCCGGCTGCTCGCGGTGCACACACTCGCCGGCGCGAGCGTCGGGCTCGAGGCGCTGTTCCTGCAGCTCACCGAACCGGGCCGGCAATGAAGCGCTTCCTCCCGCTGCTCGGGAAGGAGCTCGGCGCGCTGTTCGGCTCGCCCATCGCCTGGATGCTGATCGGCGTCTTCCTCGGGCTGATGGGGTACTCGTTCACCGTCACGCTGTTCAACAACAAGTACGCCACCCTGGTCCATATCTTCTTCCAGGCCGCCGGCCTGATGCTCCTCGTGGTGCCGCTGATCACGATGCGCTCGTTCGCCGAGGAGCGGAAGAGCGGCACGCTCGAGCTGCTGCTGACCGCGCCGGTGCGCGAGAGCCACGTCGTGCTCGCCAAGTACCTCGCGACCATGGCGGTGCTCGCGGCGATGATCGCGCTTACCGGCACGTACGCCCTCGTGCTCGGCCTGTACGGCGCGCCCGAATGGGGGCCGATTTACAGCGGCTACCTCGGGCTCGCGCTGCTCGCGAGTACGCTCGCCGCCCTGGGGCTCGCGGTTTCCGCGCTGACCGCGAACCAGGTGGTCGCGGCGATCGCGACGATCGGAATCTCCTTCCTCGCCTGGACGCTCGACACGCTCGCCGCAATGCTGCCCGACGCGGTCGAGCGCTGGCTGATCGGCGTCTCGCTCCTCGCGCGCCTCACGCCGTTCGCCACCGGCGCGATGTACCTCTCGGACCTGGGCTTCTTCGTCAGCACCACGCTGCTCGGGCTCTTCCTCGCGACCCGGGCGCTCGCCCGGCGCTGAGCGGCGATGTCGCACGGCGCGATCGGGTTCAGCGCGGCGGCGTGGTTCGCCGGGTGGCTCGCCGCGGTCGGGCTACTCTTCTGGATTGGGCTGCGCCTGCCGCTGCAGACGCGCTTCGGCCGCTGGCGATCGATCGCGTTCAACTGCGCAGTGGTGGCCGCGGCGGTGGCGGTCGCGCTGCTCGCCAACGCCGCGCTCACGCTGCACGACCTGCACGTCGACCTCACGCGCGAGCGGATCTACACGCCGTCGCAGCGCGCGCTCAAGGTGGTCGACGAGCTGCGCGAGCCGGTGCGGCTCACGTACTTCTATCGCGGGCAGGACCCCGAGGGCCGGCGTGTGAAAGACGTGCTCGGCGTGATGGCGAAGCGCAATGCGCTCTTCGAGCTCCAGGTGGTGGATCCCGACAAGGAGCCGGCGCTAGCGCGCGAGGCGGGAGTGCGCATCTACAACGCGGGCGTGCTCGAGGCGCAGGGTCGCAAGCTCCTCGTGCAGACGACCGACGAGAGCGAGATCGCGCTCGGCGTCCAGCGCGTGCTGCGCGAGCGGGTCGTAACGGTGTGCTTTCTCGAGGGCCATGGCGAGCTGCCGATGGACAACTTCGAGTTCCACACCCATCTGGAAGGCGTCTCGGGCCACGGCCACGGCGAGGCCTCGTCGCAGCATGTCGCGATGCCTGGTCACGGCGTCGGCCGCCTGCGCCGCGCGCTCGAGGCGCAGGGTTACCTCGCGCGCAAGATCGTCCTCGCTACATCGCCGGGGGTGCCGGACGAGTGCGAGGTGCTGATCGCGGCCAATCCGCGCACGACCTTCCTCCCGGCGGAGAGTGCGGCGGTGGAGGCCTACCTGCAGCGCGGCGGCGCGCTGCTCGCACTGCTCGACCTCGGCTTCATCCTCGAGCCGGGCCTCGCCGCGCTCTTCGAGCAGCTCGGCGCGCGGCTGCCCCAGGAGGTGGTGGTCGACCCGCTCAGCCATTACGCGCGCGACAGCGAGATGGTGGCGGTGACCGGCTACGAGCCGGGCCCGGTCACGCGCGGGCTGTCGATGAGCTTCTTTGCCGGGGCGCGCCCGCTCGAGGCGGTGACGCCCGCGGCCGGCCTCACGGCGGCGCCGCTCTTCGCGAGCAGCCGCGACAGCTACACGCGCGTGGTGGAGCCGGCCGGTGTGCACGTGCACGACGGGCACACACACGACCATGGACCCAAGCGGCGCGGCCCGGGCGCCGCGCCGCGGCCCGGGCCGCGCCTGCTGGCGCTCGCCGTGGAGGGGAGGCTGCCCGGCGCCGCGCCGGGCGCACCGCCGATGCGCGCCGTGATCGTCGGGGACGCGGACTTCGCGAGCAACTCGTTCCTGCCGTATCTCGCGAACGGCGACCTCGCGCTGGCGATGGTGCGCTGGCTCGCGCGCGAGGAGCGCGATACTGCGGTGGCGAGCCGCATCCCGGTGCCGCCGATGATCGTCCTCACCGGCGCGCAGATGCGCGGGATCTTCCTCGTCGTGGAGGTACTGCTCCCGCTCGCGGCATTCGCGCTCGCCGCGTTCGCGTGGTGGCGCCGGAGGTGAAGCGCGGCCTCGTCATCCTGGCGGGCCTCGCCGCGATCGGCTATCTCGTCGCGATGGTCGTCACCGGTGCGCTGCCGCAGAACCGCCAGCGTGTGAAATTCGAGGCAAGGGGGGTCATGCAGCTCGAGCCAGAGCGCGTCGTCCGCGTCGAGCTCGCGCGCGGCGCGGACCGCGCCGTGTTCGTGCGCGGCCCCGGGGCGGGCTGGACGCGGGAGGGGGCGGGGCCGATCGCAGCGCCGCTCGCGGAGAGACTCTCGCTCGCGGTGCAGTACATGCACACTGCCGGCCCGCTGCGCGTGCTCGAGCCCGCGGAGCTCGCCGGCGCCGATCTGCGGACGTTCGAGCTCGACCGGCCGGCGCTCACGGTCGGCCTGCACGCGGACTCGGGCCCGGTATTGCGCGCACAGTTCGGTGGCCGCAACCCCGACGACATGGCGCAGTACATGACGGTCGAGGGGCGCGGCGGCGTCGTGCTCATGTCGCGCTTCGTCGGCGAGGAGTGGCGCGCGGTCGCGGATGGGACGTTTCCGACGCGATGAGCGCGATCAGCGCTGCGCCTCACCGGCTCCCGCTATAGCGCCCCGTCCAGCGTGCGGAACGTCCGCTCGAGTCCGCCCACCACCCGCGCCAGCCGCTCGTAATCGACCTTGTCGGGCGTGTCGTGCGGCGTGTGGTAGTGCGGATATCGGAAAGGCGCGGTGTCGGTGATCATGACCGCCGGAATGCCGGCGCGCCAGAACGCCCACTGGTCGGACCAGTCGACGCCGGGGATCCAGCCCGGCGCAGCGACGCCCTCGGACGGGAAACGGGCCGCGGCACGGAACGCCGCAACCGTCCGGTGCACGAGATCGCGCGAAGCGAGGTTCGCGACGAACGCGAGAAAGTCGCCGCGGTCCGGATAGAACCAGCTGAAGGGGAACGGGTAGTGCTGGCTCCCCGGGGCGTCCGAGTACCAGCCGATCGTCTCGAGCGAGTACATCGCGACGATCCGCTCGCCGCGGCTGCGCGCGCGCTCGGCGTGGACCCGGCTCCCCATCTGTCCGGTCCGGTAGAACGGCGGCTCCTCGTTCACGAACAGCACGAGCCGCCACGTCCGCGCCGGCTGCCAGGCGTGGAACGCGCGCGCGAGCTCCAGCACCGCGGCGACGCCCGAGCCGTTGTCGTTCGCACCCGGCGCGCCGCGCACGGAGTCGTAGTGCGCCCCGACCACGAGGATCTCGTCCGGGCGAGAGGTGCCCGGGATCTCGACGACGAGGTTGCGCACCGGCGCGATGTCGCTCCGGAACTCCTCGCGGCGGACCGCGTAGCCCGCCGCGGCGAGCCCGCGCTCGATGTAGGCCGCGGCGGCCTCCAGTTCGGCGAGGGCCCAGACGTTGTGCTCGCGCGCGCCGACGGCTTGAACGTGCCCCCGGAGCCGCTCGGCGAGACGCCGCAGGTCGTCGTCGGGCGGCGGCAGCGGGCCGCTCCACGACCGGCCCGGCATCGCGAGCATGTACCAGAGGAGCGCGGCGATGGCGGCCGCGCCGAGGGCGAGCGCGACGAGCACGCCCATCGCGCCGGACCTCAGAACTTCTCCGCCCAGGGGCGCACGTCCACCTCGAAGCTCCAGGCCGAGCGCGGCTGCTGGTGGAGCTGCCAGTAGACCTCGGCGATGTCGGCCGGCCGGAGCATGCCCTCGGGCGGCAGCTCGGTGATCCGCCCGGCGAAGCGCTCGCGCACCCGCGGCGAGTCGATCATGCCGTCGATGATCACCGAGGCGACGTGGATGCCCTGCGGCCCGAGCTCGCGCGCCATCGCCTGCGCGACCTGCCGCACCCCGCCCTTTGCCGCAGCGAACGCGGCGAAGTTCGCGGCACCGCGCACGCTTGCCGTCGCGCCGGTGAAGATGATCGTGCCCTGGCCGCGCGGGACCATGTGACGCGCCGCTTCGCGGCCGACGAGGAAGCCGGCGTAGCAGCCGAGCCGCCACACCTTTTCGAACATGTCGGCCGGCGTGTCGAGAATCGACGCGCGGTAGTTCGCCCCGGTGTTGAACACCGCGACGTCGATCGGCCCGATCGCGGCCTCGACGTCGTCGAAGAGCTTCGCGACCGCGGACTCCTCCCGCAGGTCGGCGACGTACGCGATGCCGCGCCCGCCGGCCTGAGCGATCTCGCCGGCGATGCGGGCGAGACGTTCCGCGTTCCGGGCGACGAGCACGGTCGGGTGTCCTTCGCGGGCGAACCGCCGCGCGACCGCGCCGCCCAGCCCGTCGCCGACGCCGGCGACGAGCGCCACGTTCGGTCCGCCTGTCATGCACGCGCCTCCTCTCGCCGGGGATCGGCCGTCGAGCTTAATGGATTTCGCGTGCGGCCTATGCTATTCCTCGCCGGATGCATTACGACGCGATCGTCGTCGGCGCGGGACCGGCCGGCAGCTACGCCGCCTACCTGCTCGCGAAGGGGGGCGCTGCGGTTGCGCTCCTCGACCGGTCGTCGTTCCCGCGCGAGAAGCCGTGCGGCGGCGCGCTCTCGCGCAAGGCGCTCGACCTCGTCGACATCGATCTCTCGCCGGTGATTCACGGGCGGGTCACCGGCGCGTGGCTCGCGCACGGCGCGCGCGCGGTCTTCTGCGATACCGGTGGCGTCGTCGCGGGAATGACGCTGCGCACCGAGCTCGACGCGTTCCTGGTCGAGTACGCCGTCGAGGCGGGTGCGACGTTTCTGCCGCAAACGAATTTCCTGGACGTCGAGACGCGGGACGGCGACGTGCGCGTAACGACTTCGCGCGGCGAGCTCACCGGGCGCCTGCTGCTGGCCGCCGACGGCGTCGCGAGCGCGGTGCGGCGCCGGGTCTTCGGCGGCGACGTGGTCGAGTACGCGCCGGCGGTCGAGGCGCTGGTGTACGCGCGGCCGGAGGCGCTCGCGCGCTTTCGCGATCGGTGCCTCCTCGATCTCGCCGGCATGCCGCGCGGGTACGGCTGGATCTTCGGCAAGCGCGACCACCTCAACGTCGGGGTCTACTCGATCTGCCGCGCGAGCGGCATCCGCGGCCATCTCGCGGCGTTCCTCGCTCGCCATCCGTCGCTCGCGGGCTGCGAGCGGATCCGCTATCTCGGCCACCCGATCCCGGTGGCGAACCGCGCGCGCCGCTTCGAGCGCGGCCCGGTGTGGCTGCTCGGCGATGCGGCAGGGCTCGCCGAGTGCGTCCTCGGCGAGGGGATCTACTTCGCGCTGAAGAGCGCCGCGCTTGCCGCCCGGGCGTTCCTCGCGCCCGCGGCGCGGGCCTACACGCGGCTCCTCGAGGACGAGGTGCTGCCCGAGCTCGCCGCGGCCGAGCGCCTCGCCCGGACGAGCTACGCGCACCAGCGGTTCCTCTTCGAGCGGATCGCCCGCAGCCGCTATGCGAGCCGGCTGTTCCTCGGCGTGGTGACCGGGGAGGTCGGGTACCGCGAGTGCCTGTTCCGGGCGCTGGCGACGGTGCCGCGCTGGCTGGCCTCCGCGCGCGCCGAGGTCGCCGCGGTGACGGTCTGAGGCGAAACCGGCGGTTTCCTCGCTGCGGGGAGCACGAGGGGGCCTGCCCCCTCGTGTCGTGGGAAACCCAGGAGACGCTGCTAGAGGAGCTCGGTGTCCTCGTGCGAGTACGCCGGGCTGCAGGCGCACAGGATCTTCAGCGGCCCGCTGCCGGCGTTGCGGATGCGGTGCGGCGTCCCGGGCGGGATGCAGACGGTGTCGCCCTCCCGCACCTCGAAGGTGCGGCTGCCGAGCGTCATCACGCCGACGCCGGCGGTGACGTGATAGAGCTCTTCGGTCAGCCGATGCCGGTGGAGCAGGGTCTCCGCGCCCGGCGGCACCGTTGCCTCGGCGAGGCTCTGCGCGCGGTTACCGTGGACCGCCGGATGCATCAGCTCGCGGATCTCCGAGCCGTCCTTGGTCACGTAGGGCGCAGCGCCCGAGTAGGTGGTCCGGGTCATCGAGTCTGCTGTTCCGGCGATCAATGGGTTCGCGGCTTCTGAGCGGGCACACTATATACAATCGGCCCGCTCCATCCGCCCGCCGAGAACAACGACATGCGCCCGACGCGATGGCTGCCGCCCGTCCTGCTGCTCGCGCTTGCACTCGCGCCGGCGGCGGCGTGGGCCGCCGACGTGCCGGCGGTGCCGTGGTGGGTTTGGCCGCTCGTCCTCTTCGCGGTGACGTTCCTGCTCGGCATCGTCGCGGTGCTCGGCGGCGTCGGCGGCGGCGTGCTGTTCGTGCCGATTGTCGGCGGCTTCTTTCCGTTCCATCTCGACTTCGTGCGCGGCGCGGGATTGCTGCTCGCGCTCTCCGGCGCGCTCTCGGCCGGGCCGGCGCTGCTGCGTAGCGGGCTCGCGAGCCTGCGGCTCGCCATGCCGCTCGCGCTCGTCGGGTCGATCACCTCGATCCTCGGCGCGGTTGCCGGGCTCGCGCTGCCGGTGTCGGTGGTGCAGACCACGCTCGGCGTCCTGATCCTCGCGATCGCCGGGCTGATGTGGCGCGCGAAAAGGACCGAACGGCCCGCGGTCCCGGTGCCCGACCCTCTCGGCGCGGCACTTGGCATGTACGGGTGCTTCCGCGAGGCTGCGACGCGCGAGGACGTCGACTGGCGGGTGCACCGTACGCCGCTCGGCTTCGCCCTTTTCGCCGGGATCGGGTTCATGGCGGGCATGTTCGGCCTCGGCGCCGGCTGGGCGAACGTGCCGGTGCTGAATCTCGTCATGGGCGTGCCGCTGCGAGTCTCGGTCTCGACTTCCGGTTTCCTGCTGTCAGTGATCGACACCTCCGCGGCGTGGGTCTACGTGAACCGCGGGGCGCTGCTGCCGATGCTCGTCGTGCCCTCGATCCTCGGCGTGATGCTCGGCGCGCGGATCGGCGGGCGCCTGGTGCAGACGGCGCACCCCGCGACCATCCGCAAGGTGGTGATCTCGCTCATGCTCGTCGCGGGCGCGCGCGCGCTCGCGAAGGGCCTCGGCATCTGGAGCTGACGGCGGTGGACGAACGCGACTACGCATCGCCGGAGCAGCGGCTGTACGCCGCCTGGCTCGACGTCGGCACCAAGATCGGATTCGTCGCGCTGGTCGTCACATTTTTCATCCACGTCTTCGGGCTGGTGCCGCCGGGGATCGCGCTCGAGCACCTGCCGCTGTACTGGCATCTGCCGGTGGCCGATTTCATCCGCATGACCGGAGCGCCCACCGGCTGGGCCTGGGTCGCGC
>Ga0335084_10005693_pt1 | contig 12337 bp, 8 predicted proteins | sample Lox_Sample_44_FD_206721 | JGI IMG/M metagenome (GOLD analysis project Ga0335084, IMG submission 206721) | Soil microbial communities from Loxahatchee National Wildlife Refuge, Florida, United States - Lox_Sample_4.4 | ecosystem: Environmental > Terrestrial > Soil > Wetlands | place: USA: Florida...
GACCGCCACGGTCTCGGACGTCGTCTCGACCGGGGCGTCGTCGTCGGCGGCACAGCGCCTGATGCCGGCGTTCGTGTACGGCGGCAACCAGTCGTTCCTCTCGACGAGCAGCGAGCTCTATCGCGTCTACGTCTACACCGACCGCGGCTGCCTGAACCGCGTCTTCACCGGCGCAATCGTCGGTAGCCCGGCCTACGCACCGCGCTTCAGCGGCCCCCTCGCGCTGCCTCAGGCGACCGCCTCGCTGACCTCCGCGCGCGGCACCTACCTTCCGGACGGCTCGGACGGCGGCAGCTACGGCTGGGACGGGGAGAAGGTCACCGCGAACGAGGCCCTCCCGCCCGTGACGGCCACCGTCGGGCTCCCGGGCGGGGCGACGACGACCACCACTCCGACGACGCCGACGACACCGACCACGCCCACGACTCCCACGACGCCGACCACGCCCACCACCCCGTCGACTCCGTCGTCCACCGGCTCGGCCCCGGCGACGATCCAGCTGCTCAACCTCACCGGCACGATGGGCCCGCCGATCGACCTCTGGGACACCGACTGGGCGAACGGCGGCGGCTACTACTGGACGGTCGTCGGAGTGGATGCGAAGGTCCCCGGCGCGCTCACGACGTCGATCGCGGGGCCGTTGAACACGACCGCGATGCCGGTCGCCGACGCCTCCGGGTTCGCCGTCGGCGACTCGATCACGGTGGGCGGCCCCGGCAACACCGAGCCGGCGCAGATCGCCGCGATCACGGCGAACACGATCACGCTCGCGGCCACGCCGAAGCTCTTCCACTTCGTGGGCGAGCCCGTCACGCGCACCACGGGCACGATCCGCTACAACGACGCGGAGCTGGCGCAGGACGTCTGCGCCGCCGGCCGGATCATGCGCTTCGGCAAGGCGAGCGAGCCGGCCCTGACCGCGAGCGGCGAGCTCTTTGCGACCGGGCTCTCGCCCAGGGGGAAGCTCGCCTCGGCGAGCGACACGCGCTCGTTCTACGGCTCGCCGCTCGTCGCCTGGACGACCGCGCTCGGCGCCGAGGTCTACGAGGTGCAGTGGAGCAAGACGAAGACCCCCTTCACCCCCGAGGTGGATCCCGCGACGAACGCGCTCGGGATGATGACGCTCAACACCTCCGAGGTGCTCCCGCTCACGTCCGGCACCTGGTACTACCGCGTCCGCGGCTTCGACTACTCGCTGCCGACGGACGCGCAGGCCATGTCCTGGTCGAGCCCTCAGCAGATCGTCGTCACCAAGCCGACCTTCGCGATCGTCGGCGGCACGGCCACGATCGGCACGACGTCCTACCGCGTGCCGGCCGGCGGCTTCTCGGTCAGTCTGCCCCACACGTGGAGCGGGGTCGACCGGAAGGCCGCAGGCGTCGCGCTGAAGACCAAGCCGGCACTCGTCGCCTATCTCGGCCCGAAGCTCAAGAGCCTCGCCTCGGCCGGGTCGTCGGTCAAGTTCGTCGCTTACGACCCGAACGGATCGTCCGTCTCGACCGCGCTCGTCGTGCAGGCATCCGCCGACCGCAACGCCTACACGCGCTCGGCCTGGATCCAGAGCGTGACCGCCCAGGCGAGGAAGCTCGGCAGCTCGGTCTCCTGCGCCCAGGTCTCGCTTCCGGCGGGCCCGTCCGTCCGGTGCACCTACACCGGCAAGGCGCAGGGCCGCTCGGAGACCGCGGTCGTGTACTTCCTCCAGCATCGCGGCGGGACGTACTCGCTCACCTTCACGAGCTCGCCGGGCGCGGCACACGCGAAGGCTCCCGTCTTCGCGAGGGCCGCCCGCTCGTTCCGGTTCACGAGCTAGCCACACCCGCAGCTAGATGGTTGATGCCACACCTGCCCGCGCCTGGCTGGTGGCCCAGACGCACCCGGGCATGGCATTAACCATCTAGGCTCGGGTCGTGGCCTCGGACCTCGACCTGGCTTTCGCGCTCGCGGACGCGGCCGACGAGCTGACGCTCGCGCGCTTCCGCGCGCCCGACCTTCGTGTCGAGACGAAGCCCGACCTCTCGCCCGTGTCGGAGGCCGACCACGCCGTCGAGGAGGCGATCCGCGCGGTGCTCGCGCGCGAGCGGCCCGACGACGTGGTCGTCGGCGAGGAGTACGGCCACGACGAGGGCGACGGACGCCGCTGGATCGTCGACCCGATCGACGCGACGAAGAACTACGTGCGCGGGATCCCGCTCTTCGCGACGCTGATCGCGCTCGAGGACGAGGTCGCGGTCGTCTCGGCGCCCGCGCTTCGAAAGCGCTGGTGGGCGACGCGCGGCGGCGGCGCGTTCGCGGACGGCGAGCGGATGGCCGTCTCGAAGATCGCGCGGCTCGAGGATGCCGTCCTCACGTACACGAGCCTGCGCGACTTCGACGAGCCGTTCTTCGCGCTGGCCCGCCGCGTCTGGGCGCCCCGCGGCTTCGGCGACTTCTGGCAGTACATGCTGCTCGCCGAGGGCTGCGTGGACGTCTCGGTCGAGTCCGCGGCCAACCTCTGGGACCTGGCGGCGCCGAAGCTGATCATCGAGGAGGCGGGTGGGCGCCTCACGGACATGGCCGGCAACGACACGGCAGCGGGGGGCAACGCGGTTGCCTCGAACGGCCTCCTCCACGAGGCGACGCTCGACGCTCTACGTCTCGAGTAGCCGCCGCTCCGAGCGGCGGCGCAGGGCACGCACGACGAGCCAGATCCCTGCGCCGACGAGGAGGATCGGGCCGGCGATCAGCAGCGTGTAGAGCGCGATCCGACCCTCCGCTTCGAGAATCCGAGCCGCGGTCGACTCGGAATGCGGCGGCTCGGGCACCGGCACCGCCACCGGCGGCGTGCTCAGGCCGACCGCGAGCGTCGAGAGGCGTGCCCTGCGCAGCTCGCGCTGGAGCTGCGCCTGCGCGACCTGCCTGGCGTCGCCGGTCGAGTCCTGCACCTGCTTGCGGAGCGCCTCGATCTTCCGCTCCGCGTCGACGATCACGACGTGCTGGCTGACGATGCGCCCGAGCGCGCTCAGCTCGCCGATTGCGTCCTGGACGCGGCCGACCGGCACCCGGAGGACGATCAGCGCGGTGCCACCGCGGCCCTGCGTGCTGAGGTCGACCTTCGTCACGACACCGCCGAGCCGCCGGGCGATCCGCATCGCGCGCTTCGTCCGGTCGGAGAGCGCGGTCGCCGTCGGCACGCGGAGCTCGAGGTGTGCCCGGTAGTCCTGCAGGCGACCGGGTGCCGGCGGGAGCACGGCAGGGGCGGTCCCGACCGCACCATGCGCGACCGGCGGGCTCGAGACGACCACGGGGCCGAAGTGCGGCGCGGCGCTATGGCCGGAGAGGCCGACGGCCAGGCCGGAGGCGGTGGCGGCCAGCACGACGGCGAGAGCGCCGGCGAGCGCGAGAGCCGCGTCGAGCACGCGGTCTCGCTGATCCCGAGCACACGAGCCGCGGTTCGGCCCTCGAGCTCCAGCAGCACGCGCAGCGCGATCACCTCACGCTCACCCGGCGACAGGGCGGCGAGCGCGCGCTCGAGCCCGGGCGGGAGGCCCTCGCCGAACGCCGGCTCGTCGGCCGTTGCGATCTCGTGGAGCGCGTAGACGTTCTCGCGCGCGCGCCGCCGTCGCTCGGCCCGGAGCCAGTCGAGCGCGGTCGTGCGCGCGATCTGACACAGCCAGACACGCGCCGAGCCACGTGCCGGGTCGAAGCGCGGCCAGAGCCGGAACGCCTTCTCGAACGTCTCGGCGGCGAGATCCTCGGCGACGGACCGGTCTCCGGTGAGGTACGCGAGGTACGCGTACACCTCGTCGAGATGCTGCTCGGCGGCGGCTGCGAAGGTCATCTGTCTGTAATACGCCGCCGCGCCCCCATGCGTCACACATCGGCGGCTCTCAGAACGACTTGAGCGCCTGCTCGTAGATCGCGTCGCGGCCGAAGCGGTCGAGCTCGTTCGAGAGCAGGTCGCTCGGCGTGAGCGGGTCGAGCTCGATCGGGACGACCGGCTGCCGGTCGACGGAGACGAGCTCGAGCGCCGCGGCGGCGTCGTGCTCGAGCAGGAGGTCGTCCCGGCGCAGGCGCGTGCGCAGCCACGCCGCGAGCAGCAGCGCGTCCGCCTTCGGCCCGGCGACGCGGACGGTCGACGCCTCGGCGATCCCGGGCCAGAGTCGTGCCAGCGCCATGCGCCAGGGCATCAGCCGCTGCCACGCGATGTCGGAGATCGCCGCCCGGTCGAGGCTCCCTGCCAGCTTCTTGTAGGCGAACGGCAGGTCCTCCCACTCCTCGGAGTCGACGACGAGCCGGTCGACGACGTCGAGGAGCTGCTCGAACTCGCTCAGGCCGAACGGCGGCTCGCCGCGCCAGCGGCAGAAGACCGGGAGGTCCGAGACGAGCAGGGGCGTGACGATGCTCGCCGGCGCGTGAGCGCGCGCCCCCCGCAGCCGCAGGAGGACGGTCTCGGTGCAAATGCTCCGGCCGTCCTCGCCGAGCGGGAACAGCGAGAGCTCGAGCTCGGCGTCGATCGCGGCCGGGCTGGCGTCCGGCTCGGGCACGAGCACGATCGTCCGGGACGGGTGACGCTCGGCGAGCCCGCGCAGCACCTCGAGCGCCGCCGGCAGCCACTGCTCCGGCACCCACGCGATGTGCGTCGCCACGCTCGTACGCTGGGCCGTGCCTCCCGCCTCGGCCTCCATCCGCAGGCGCGCGAGGCGCTGCTCGACCTCCGACACTGTGACGTCGGTGCCGACCCACTCCATCGCGCCGAGCACGGTCAGTGCCGCCGCCAGGAGCGACCGTCGCGGTGGACGAGATCGTCCGCCTGGGGCGGGCCCCAGGCGCCGGCTGCGTAGTTCGGGAAGCCGGGGCGGTCGCGGACCCAGGCCGACACGATCGAGTCCACGAGCGACCACTGCTCCTCGACCTCGTCGATGCGGGTGAAGAGCGTCGCGTCGCCGAGCAGCGCGTCGAGGATCAGCCGCTCGTAAGCCTCGGGAAGGCCGGTGCGGAATGCGCCGCCGTAGAGGAAGTCCATGTGGACAGAGCGGATCGTCATCCCCTGGCCCGGCACCTTGGCACCGATCGCTAGCGAGATCCCCTCGTCCGGCTGGACGTGGATCAGGAGGACGTTCGGGCGCAGCCCCTCGGCGCCCTGTGCGCCGAACAGCGGGTGCGGCGCGCGCTTGAACTGGATCGCGATCGTCGTCTCACGGCGGGCGAGCCGCTTGCCGGCACGGACGTAGAACGGCGTGTCGGCCCACCGCCAGTTGTCGATCGAGAGCTTGGCCGCGACGAACGTCTCGGTGATCGAGTCGGAAGCGACCCCCGGCTCCTCGCGATACCCGGGCACCTCGACTCCCTCGACGAAGCCGGGGCCGTACTGGCCTCGCACCACCTCGCGCGGCCCGGGCGTGCGCAGGCCGCGCAGCACCTTGACCTTCTCGTTGCGGACCGAGTCGGCGGTGAAGTCGATCGGCGGCTCCATCGCGGTCAGCGCGACGAGCTGCAGCAGGTGGTTCTGGAAGATGTCCCGGATCGCGCCGGCGTGCTCGTAGAACGCGGCCCGGTTCTGGATCCCGAGGGTCTCGGCGACCGTGATCTGCACGTGGTCGACGAACTGGCGGTTCCAGATCGGCTCGAAGATCCCGTTCGCGAAGCGAAGCGCCAGCATGTTCTGGACCGTCTCCTTGCCGAGGTAGTGGTCGATCCGGAAGACCTCTTGCTCGGCGAAGTGCTGCTCGATCATCGTGTTGAGCTCGCGCGCCGACGCGAGGTCGTGGCCGAACGGCTTCTCGATCACGAGCCGCGTCCAGCCGGTATTCGTCCGACACGCACCCATCGCCTCGACCACGCCGGCGATCCCGCTCGGGGGGATCGCGAGGTAGTAGAGGCGGTTTCCGGCCGTGCCCCGCCGGGCGTCCAGCTCGTCGAGCGCAGCGACGATCGGATCGGTGCCGCCCGGCCCGGAGACGTCCGCCCCGACGTAGCGCATCCCCGCGGCGAGCCCGTCCCACACGTCCTGGCGGAACTCGTCCCGCGCGTGCTCGCGCACGGCCTCGCACATCCGGGAGACATATTCCTCGTTCGACTCCTCGCTCCGCGCGACCCCGACCACGCCGAAGTGCTCGGGCAGCAGGCGGCGGACGGCGAGCGCGTAGAGGGCCGGGATCAGCTTGCGTTGCGCGAGGTCGCCCGAGGCGCCGAAGATCACCATCGCGCACGGGTCGGGCCGGCGGCGGAGCTCCAGCCCTTCGACGAGCGGGTTTTCGGCGAGCTCGGTCATGCGACGAGCGCGGCGTGCTTGCCGCCGACCTCCGCGAGCAGCTCCGCGAACGAGTCGGCGAACTTCTGCACGCCCTCGGCCTCGAGGGTCTCGGTGACGTCGTCGACGTCCACGCCGACGGCGGCGAGGTCCTCGAACACGGCACGGGCCTTCTTGACGCCCTTCGTCAGCGTCGGCGCGACCTCACCGTGGTCCTGGAAGGCCTCGATCGTCTCGGGCGGCATCGTGTTCACCGTGTCCGGGCCGATCAGCTCCTCCACGTACATCACGTCGCGGTAGGCGGGGTTCTTCGTCGAGGTCGACGCCCAGAGGCAGCGCTGCGGCCGGGCGCCTTTGCCGGCTAGGAACTCCCAGCGCGGCCCCGAGAAGGCCTCGAGATAGTGCTGGTAGGCCAGCTTCGCGTTCGCGATCGCGAGCCTGCCGCGCAGGGCGAGCGCGCCCTTCGAGCCGAGCTCCTCGAGCCGCTTGTCGGTCTCGGTGTCGACCCGGGAGACGAAGAAGCTGGCGACCGACGCGACCTGCTCCGGGTGCCCGCCCGAGGCGACGAGCCGCTCGAGCCCACGCAGGTAGGCCTCGACCACCTCGGCATAGCGCTGCAGCGAGAAGATCAGCGTCACGTTGATGTTCTTGCCCGCGGCGATCATGTCCTCGATCGCGCCGAGGCCCGGCTTCGTCGCGGGGATCTTCACGTGGAGGTTCGGCCGGTCGATCCACGCGTGGAGCCGCTGGGCCTCGTCGTAGGTGCGATCGCGGTCGTACGCGAGGGTCGGGTCGACCTCCCACGAGACGTACCCGTCGACGCCGTGGGTCGCGTCGAAGACCGGTCGCAGCAGGTCGCACGCCTCGGCGACGTCCTGCGCGGAGAGCTCGAGGAAGAGCTCCTTCGGTTCCTCGACCTCGCCGGCGAGCTCCGTGAGCTGCTCGTCGTAGGCGTCTCCCTGGGCGATCGCCTTCTGGAAGATGGTCGGGTTCGAGGTCACGCCGACGACGGCGTCGCCCTCCATCATCGCGGCGAGCCGGCCGCCGTGGAGGAGCTCACGCGAGAGGTTGTCGATCCAGACGCTCTGTCCGTGCTCGGACAGCAGTCGAAGCCTGTTCATCTTGTTTCCCTTCCTGGTCATGCCACGCGCTCCAGGAGCGCGGCGGCGCGAGCGACGACGTTGTCGACGGTGAAGCCCAGGTGCTCGAAGATGGTCCCCGCGGGCGAGGAGGCGCCGAACCGGTCGACGGCGACGCTGTCACCCTCCGGCCCGACCCACCGCTCCCAGCCGAACGAGACGCCGGCCTCGACCGAGAGCCGCGCCTTCACGCTCGGCGGCAGCACCTCCTCACGGTAGCTCTCCGGCTGGGCCTCGAACAGCTCCCAGCACGGCATCGAGACGACGCGAACCGCGGTGCCGTTCTCGGCGGCGAGCTTGCGGCCGGCGGCGAGCGCCAGCGAGACCTCGGAGCCCGAGGCGATCAGGATCACGTCCGGCGGGTCGCTCTCCCACAGGGTGTAGGCGCCCCTCTCGAGCCCGGCGGCCGGCGCGACCTCGCTCCGGTCGAGCGTCGGCAGCTTCTGGCGCGAGAGCGCGAGCGCGACCGGCCCGCCCTCCCGCTCGATCGCGACCTTCCAGGCGACCGCGGTCTCGTTCGCGTCCCCGGGGCGCACCATCCAGAGATTCGGCAGCGCGCGCAGCGACATCAGGTGCTCGACGGGCTGGTGGGTAGGCCCGTCCTCGCCGACGCCGATCGAGTCGTGCGTCCAGACCCAGACGACGGGGTAGTGCCCGAGCGCGGAGAGGCGCACGGCGGGGCGCATGTAGTCGGAGAAGACGAAGAACGTGGCGCCGTACGGCTTGAGCATCCCGTCGTGGAGCGAGATCCCGTTCACGATCGAGCCCATCGCATGCTCGCGGATCCCGAACGCGATGTTGCGTCCCGCGTGCGTGGCCGAGAAGAGGCCGCCGCCGACGAACTCGGTCTTGGTCGACTCGACGAGGTCCGCCGAGCCGCCGACCATCGTCGGCGTGAACAGCTTGAGCGCCTGCATCACGGCCTTGCCGGCGTCGCGCGTGGCCACGTCCTCGCCTGCGGGGAACTCCGGCAGCGCCTCGATCCAGCCCTTGCGCGGGCGGCCGCTGTGGACCTGGTCCCAGTCGGCGCGCACGTCGGGGAACGCGGCGCTCCACCCGTCGAGCCGGTCGGCCCACTCGCGCCGGAGCGCCGCGCCGCGCTTGGCCTGGCTCATGTGGGCATACACCTCGTCCGGCACGTAGAAGCGCTTCTCGGGGTCCCACCCCATCGCCACCTTGGCCGCGGCCACCTCCTCGGCGCCGAGCGGGGCGCCGTGCGCCTTGGCCGTGTCCATCGCGTGCGGGGCCGGATAGGCGATGTGGCTGCGGACGACGATCAGGGACGGTCGCAAGGTCTCCGCCTTGGCCGCCTCGATCGCGGCGTCGAGCGCTGCGAGGTCGTTCACGTCCGCGACGTGCTGGACGTGCCAGCCCTGCGCGGCGAGCCGGGCGCCCCGGTCCTCGGCGGTGAACGAGACCGACGTCGTGCCGTCGATCGTGATCCGGTTGTCGTCGTAGAAGTAGACGAGCTTGCCGAGGCCGTTCTGACCGGCGATCGAGGCCGCCTCGTTGGAGACGCCCTCCATCAGGTCGCCGTCCGAGCAGATCGCGTAGACGTGGTGGTCGACGATCGCGTGGTGGGGCCGGTTGTAGCGCTCGGCGAGAAACCGCTCCGCGAGCGCGAAGCCGACGCCGTTCGCGAAGCCCTGGCCGAGCGGGCCTGTGGTCGTCTCGATCCCGGGCGTCAGGCCGTGCTCGGGATGCCCTGGCGTGATCGACCCCCACTGGCGGAAGCGCTCGAGCTGGGCGAGCGGCAGGTCGTAGCCGGTGAGGTGGAGCGCCGCGTACTGGAGGATGCAGGCGTGCCCCGACGAGAGCACGAAGCGGTCCCGATCGGGCCAGCTCGGGTCGGCAGGGTTGTGGCGCAGGTGCTTCGTGTAGATGAGGTAGGCGAGCGGCGCGAGCGCCATCGCTGTGCCGGGGTGGCCCGCATTCGCCTGCTGCACCGCGTCCATCGCAAGGGTGCGAATCGTGTCGATCGACTGCTGCTGGATCGATGCCTTCTTTGCCATGTGTCTAAAGATATTCGCGCGGCACTACCCTGTGGGCGTGGCTCTCCTGATTGCTACCAGCCTCCGCAAGGAGTTCGGCGCCGACGTGCTGTTCGAGAACGTGGCGCTGAAGGTCGAGCGGCGCGATCGCGTCGCGCTCTCCGGGCCGAACGGCGCCGGCAAGACGACGCTGTTGCGCGCGATCGCGGGCGAGACCGCGCTCCAGGGAGGCAAGCTCGTGTTCGAGAAGGGCGCCCGGATCGCACTCCACGATCAGCGGCCGCCGCTCGACCGGAAGCTGACCCTCCGCGAGTACGTCCTCTCCGGCGCCGCCGACCTCGTCGCGCTCGAGGAGGAGCTGCGGCGCCTCGAGACGGCGATGGCCTCGGGCGACCACGATGCGGCGATGCTCGGCCGCTACGCGGGCGTCCAGGCACGGCTCGAGCATGCGGGCGGCTACGACTGGCGCGACCGGGCGGGCGCCGTGGTGCGCGGGCTGGGCTTCGCCGACCCCGACCTCGACCGTCCGCTGCAGACGTTCTCGGGCGGCGAGCTCACCCGCGCCTCGCTCGCGCGCGCTCTCTCGGGCGACCCCGACCTCCTGCTGCTGGACGAGCCGACCAACCACCTCGACGTCGAGAGCCTCGAGTGGCTGGAACGGGAGCTCGCGTCGCTCGACGCCGGCGTGATCCTCGTCGCGCACGACCGCTGGTTCCTAGAGTCCGTCACGAACGCCGTGCTCGAGCTCGACGGGCACCGCTCGATCTACTTCCCCGGGCCCTGGCATGCCTGGCGGCGCGAGAAGGCGGCGCGCGCGCTCGACGCGGCCAAGGCGGTCGACCGGTACGAGGCCGACATCGAGCGGCTCGACCGCTTCGTGCAGCGGTTCCGCTACAAGAAGTCCAAGGCGAAGCAGGCCCAGGCCAAGCTGACGCAGATCGGGCGCCTCGAGAAGGGCCGCGCCGAGGCCGCGGGCGAGCTCGAGAAGCTGACCGCAAGGCGCCGCTCGCTCGGGTTCGAGTTCCTGAAGCCGCCGCGGAGTGGGCGCACCGTGGTCGAGGCGAGGGACCTCGACCTCGCGGCCGGCGACAAGGAGCTCCTCCACGGCGTCTCGTTCGCTATAGAGCGGGGCGAGCACGTCGCGCTGATCGGCCCCAACGGCTCGGGCAAGACGACGCTGCTCGAGACGATCCTCGACATCCGGGAGCCGAAGGCGGGGTCGGTGCGGCTCGGCCACGGCGTGATCCCGGCCTACTTCTCGCAGCACGAGGTCGAGCTCGACGAGCGCGGCAGCGTGCTCGAATGCACGCAGGGCGCGACCGGCCTCCCGCGGCCGCAGGCACAGCAGCTGCTCGGCCGGTTCCTCTTCTCGGGCTGGGGCGAGCACGACAAGCCGGTCAGGCTGCTTTCGGGCGGCGAGCGGCGGCGGCTGGCGCTCGCGCTCGTCGTCGCCTCGGGCGCGAACTTCCTGGTGCTCGACGAGCCGACGAACCACCTCGACCTGGAGAGCCGCGAGGCGCTCGAGGCCGCGCTCGAGGCCTTCCCCGGGACGGTGCTGCTCGTCTCCCACGACCGGGCCGTACTCGACGCCGTCGCCCGGCGGACGCTCGCCGTCGAGGACGGCTCGCTGCGCTCCACCGACGGCGGCTGGGCCGACTACGTCGAGGGCCGCGAGGCGGCCGCCGCCTCGCCGCCGCGAGAGCCGAAGCAGCCGCGGAAGGAGAAGCCGGTGCCGGCTGCGAAGCCGCGGCCGAACCCCCTCGAGCGGATCGAGGCCGAGATCGCCGCCCAGGAGAAGGCGGTCTCCGAGCTCGAGCGGCGGCTCGCCGAGGACTGGGGCGACGTGGAGACCCTCGCCGCCCACCGCCGCGCCCGCGACGAGCTCCAGTCACTGCTCGCGCGCTGGGAAGAGCTGTTCGAGCGCTCCCAGGCGTGACCGAAGCGCTCGCGATCCTCGCGGCCGTTGCGACACTCGTCTGCCTCGCCGCGCTCGTCTACCTCCACACGCTGCCGACCGGCTACCGGCCGCTGACGGATGCCGTGAGCGACTACGGCGTCGGCCCGTTCAGGGTCTGGTACCGCGTGCAGGCGAGCGCGCTCGGCCTCACCGCGATCCTGCTCGCGCTGGCGCTCTGGGCCGGAGTCCGCCCCGTGCCGGTGCGACCGATCGGGCTCCTAGTCGCCTTCGGGATCGCGCGCCTCCTGATCCCGTTCTTCCCGACCGACCTCGACCGCACGAAGCCCACGAGCACCGGCCGTACCCACCTCCAGCTCGCGGCGGCCGCGTTCGTCACGATCGCCTTCGCGGCGCCGACCCTCCACGCCGCGATCAAGGACGACCCGGCGTGGGCCGGAATTGCGCAGCTGCTCGGCCGGCTGGGCTGGGCGGTCGCGACCACGGCCCTCGTCACCGGCATCGCCCTTCGCGTGCCGCCCCTGCGGCAGCGCTTCGGCCTGATCGAGCGGCTCCTCTACGCGGCGATGATCGCCTGGTTCCTAGTAGTCGCGATCCATCTCACCTAGTCCCAAACAGCCCTGCCCGGGGTCTGACCCCGATCTTGTGGCCGAACTCCTGTGAGCAGGGAGATCTGTACTGGGCGGGGTCAGACCCGGGAAAGAAACTGTGCCGAACTGTCCACAGGGGTCCGGGATGGACTCGTCTTAGGCCCAGAAGGCCTCGAACGCGGCCTGGTCCGTGGGCACCGCCCTCACCTCGACGAGCCGTCCGTCCTCGACGCGGCAGAGGAGGATCTGGTCGAGGTCGAGCGTGCGGCCGTCGGGGCGGCGCCCCGTCGCCCGGTAGACGGCCACCGCGCGACCGTCGCCGCCGAGCGCGTAGAGCAGCTCGCTGCGGTAGGTGCCCTCGGTGAAGCGCGACGTCTGCCCGAGGAACCGCACCACCGGCCGCCGCCCGCGGTGAACGCCGGCGACGGGCATCTCGCCCGGCACCATCCAGACGACGTCCTCGGCCAGCAGCT
>Ga0335084_10005694_pt1 | contig 12335 bp, 11 predicted proteins | sample Lox_Sample_44_FD_206721 | JGI IMG/M metagenome (GOLD analysis project Ga0335084, IMG submission 206721) | Soil microbial communities from Loxahatchee National Wildlife Refuge, Florida, United States - Lox_Sample_4.4 | ecosystem: Environmental > Terrestrial > Soil > Wetlands | place: USA...
GGACCACGAGAAATGGATCAAGGACATCGAGGAAACCCAGCACTGCGTCGTCGACTATCCGATCATCGGCGATCCCGAGCGGAAAGTCGCCGTGCTGTATGACATGATCCATCCCAACGCGATCGACAACATGACCGTCCGATCGGTCTTCATCATCGGGCCGGACAAGAAACTCAAGCTGACCCTGACCTACCCGGCCGCGACGGGACGGAACTTCGACGAGATCTTCCGGGTGGTCGAATCGTTGCAGCTGACGGCGAAGTTCAGCGTTGCGACGCCGGCCGACTGGAAGCCGGGGCAGGACTGCATCATCGCCACGTCCGTCAAGGACGAGGAGATCCCGGCCAAGTTTCCGAAAGGGTACAAGGTCGTCAAGCCCTACCTTCGGACCACGCCTCAGCCCAACCTGTAATGACCTGCGGGGGCGGCCGGTTCCGGCCGTCCCCGCGATTATCCCAAATTGGCCAGTCGCATCCCATTCTTTGACAACCCGCGTCCGGGGATGATATCGTGATGGCTCTGCGTTGTCGTTACGGTAGGGGCGAGGCATGCCTCGCCCCTACGAACAGGTTAATGATTGAAGGTAGGGGCAGGTCCCCGTGCCTGCCCTGAGAATGGGCAACCACAGGGGGTTGCCCCTACATGTGCAAGGACAAAATAATGCTCAAAGTCGTCGGAATGAAGGAGATCAATGCCATCTTCGAGGTGACGGACCGTTTGGGGATCAACCGCGAATGGATCGAGATCCCGCTCGGCCCGGAGTCGCCGGGAAAGGTCCGGAAGCTGCCGAACGGGAAATACGAGATCATCGTGGACGCCGGGGCGCCGATCGAGCAATGGGTCTCCGTGATCGAGGCCGAGCTGAAGAAGATCATGTGAGCATGTTCCGATGTTCGGTGATCACCGCCGCCATGGTTCGGCGGGAGCCCTTCCTGCTCCTATGGAAATTGAAAATTCCCCATTGTGAGGATCAATGCCCGAACCGATCGAAATGAACGATCCGGAAAAGATCAATCAACTCCTGATGAAGATCGCCTTGACCGGAAAAGGCTTCGCGACCGAATGCCTGCTGGCCGAGGTGATCGACGCGGGGATCACCTATCCCGATCATCTTAAAGCCTCCGGCGAGGATCCCGACGCCTCCTACGACGGAAAATCGCCCGCCTGGGCGGTCTACCACGTCCGGCAGGGGAAAAAGGTCTTCATGGTCTACGGCGGCGGGGGGAAGGAGCGGCGGACCCAGGTGACCGAGACGCCCTGAGAAGAAGGATATGACCTCCCGGATTCCATTTCGATTTCATCGAATCTCCAGTTTCTTTTTGCTGACCGTTCTTCTCTCCTGCGGCGGCGGTGGCGGAGGAGGGGGGAGCGGAGGGGGAGTGGCGGCCTTTGTCGCGCCGCCTTCAACCTGCATCGGAACGTTGCCGAATCCGGGACCGGACTCGATAAGCGATCCTCTTTATGCCGATCAATGGCATCTAAAGAATACCGGCCAGGCGGGCGGTACGCCGGGAGAAGATATCAATGTGGAGCCGGTCTGGGCCAACTATAAGGGCGACGGCCTGCGCATCGCCGTCGTGGACGACGGTCTTGAGATTGCCCATGAAGATCTGGCAGACAACGTCGTAGACGGATGCAGTTACGATTACATCGACCGGGACGCGAACCCGGATTCCGGCGATTACTCGCACGGCACGTCCGTTGCCGGTCTGGCGGCCGCGCGCGATCTGAACGATCTCGGCGTTCGCGGGGCGGCCCCCCATGCCTATCTGGTCGGCTACAATGTCCTTCAGAATTTGACGACGCAAAATGAGGCCGACGCCATGATACGGTACATCTCGTCGGTCGCGATCTTCAGCAACAGCTGGGGCGCGCCGGACTATACCGGTTTCCTCTACCCGTCCAACGCCACGTGGCGGAACGCCGTCGAAACCGGGCTCGCCGCGGGTCGCGGAGGGCTGGGCGCTATCTATACCTGGGCGGCCGGCAACGGGGACACGGGAGCATGTCCCTCCGTCGGTTGCGTGGACAATTCCAACTACGACGGGCAGGCCAATTCCCGCGGGGTGATCGCGGTGGGGGCCGTCAACGATCAAGGGGTCAAATCGTCTTACTCGGAGCGCGGGGCCAATCTGTGGGTCAGCGCGCCCGGCGGCGAGTTTTGCGACACGCATGCGATCACCACCACCGACCGGAGCGGGTCCGCGGGATTCAATGACAACGGAAATAATATCGAATTCGGCAACGTGGATTACCCGGACGGCAATTACACCAAGTGTTTCAATGGAACCTCCGCCGCCACCCCGCTCGTCTCCGGAACGATTGCGTTGATGCTTCAGGCCAATCCCAATCTGGGTTGGAGGGACGTCCGGCTGATCCTGGCGCAGACCGCGCGCAAAAACGATCCCGCTGATTCCGACTGGACGACGAACGGCGCGGGGTACAACATCAACCACAACTTTGGGTTCGGGGTGGTCGACGCTCAGGCGGCCGTCACCGCCGCTCAGACTTGGACGAATGTGGGTCCGGAGGTGACCTTTGCGACGGCGCTGTCATCGCCCAACCTCGCGATTCCGGATTGTCCGACGCAGAGCTGCAATCCGGGCACCACGACGGGTGTCAGCAACACCATCACGGTCAACGGGAGCGGCATCAACAGCATCGAATTTGTCGAAATCACGTTCAGCGCGAACGACCATACCTATTTCGGCGATCTCCAGGCCACGCTCACTCACGTAGACACCGGCACCCAGAGCATACTGGCCGAGAGGCACATCTGTTTGGACAGCCAACAAAACATTGTTCAGTGCACGCCTTCGTATAACCGATGGGTATTCGGCAGCGCGCGGCATCTGGGCGAGGCGGCGGACGGGAACTGGACCTTGACGGTCAAGGATCTTGCAGGGGGAGACAAAGGACACTTTAAATCCTGGATGCTGAAATTTTATGGAAGTTAGACGCGATGAGGGAGCGATGAAGATCAGGATCATTGTTTTTTCCCTGGTGACGGTTCTCGGTCTCCTTGGGTCCGACCTTCATGCCGTATCGGCGATGGAGCTCAAAAAGCCCGCAGGGGGTTCCGCCCCGCTCCGGCAATCCTTCGTGTGGTACGACGGGAATATCGAAAGAAAGGTTTGGTTAAGTCCGGATCTGACCGCCGAGTTCGATCCCGACCGGTCCGCGGCCGGTCCCTTCAAGAAGGCCTATCCCGACGCGGAGGAGCTCGAGAGCCGACAGGCGGGGGTGCGTCTCTGGAGACTGCCCGGCGGCGTCGACTCGAAGGAGGCCGCCAAGCGGATGAAGATTCTCCATCCGGGCGGCCGCTACTCTCCGGTGCTGCACGATTCGCCGATCGATTCGGGGCGGAAGCGGGCCCTGCCCGGCGGCGTCATCGTCTACCTGAACCCGGCCTGGGATCAGACGGCCGTCAAGAGCTGGGCGGACTCGCATCGTTTGGAAATCGTACAAAAGCTGGAGATCGGGCCGAATGTTTACGTCTTGAAGACCGGGCCGGGACTGGAGGCGCTCGAGACGGCCAACGCGCTCTACCGGTCCGGGGAAGTGCGCGGGGCCTCTCCGGTCTGGTGGCAGGAAGCCGTCACCCGCTAGCAGGCCGTTGAAAAAGTCCATCTGCGGCGTTCTCGGTCCCTCGGGAATCCTCACGCACCACCTCAGTACGCTCCGGTTCCCTCGGAGCCTGCGGCCTTGCATCTGGAACTTTTTGACCGGCCTGCCCGCTAAACGCGTTTTTCAACACCCTGCTAGTGTCAGGAAGCCCCAACGCACGCGACGAGGGAGACCCAGTCTTCTTCCTGGAGCGCTTCGATGACCTCGAAGCCTTCCTGCCTTAACGCGGCCTCGACGTCGGGACGGAACTCGGCCAGGATCCCGCCCGTGACGAGACGGCCGCCGGGGCGGAGCTTTGACTTCAATTCGGGGAGCATCCGGATGATGGTGTAAGCGAGGATATTGACCAGGACCAGATCCGCGGGAGGGATCTTCGCGCCGAGCTCTTTCAGCGTTCCAAGATGAAGCTTGACGCGACCGGCGACCCCGTTTTCGGCCGCATTCCGCCTGGCCGCGTCGATCGCGGCGGCCTCGATGTCGAGCGCCTCGACGGATTCCGCGCCGAGTTTCACGGCCGCGATGGCGAGAATCCCGGAGCCCGTCCCGACGTCCAGCACACGCTGGCCGGTCTTAAGATATTTTTCAAGCGCCCTCAGGCAGAGCCGCGTCGTGGGATGAAGCCCGGTCCCGAAGGCCATGCCGGGGTCCATCGTTACCGCGATCTCGCTCTCCTTGGGGATGTACTTTTTCCAGGAAGGCACGATTACGATCCGTCGCCCGACCTTCCGGATTTGATAACCCTTCTTCCATTGCTCCGTCCAGTCCTCCCGGCCCAACGTGCGCGTCCGGGTTTCCGAAATCGGATATTCCTTCCGAAGATCCCGCAGCGCTCGCTCGACGCGGGAACGTTTCCGGTCCCAAACGGCGGCGGGAAGATAAATCTTGACCCAAACCGAAGAAGCAACCGGGTTATCTGAAAGCCGGGCCGCTCCCTCCGGCCGCAACTCGACCACGGCCCCGCCTTCGCCGTAAGGTCCAAGTTGCTCGGCGACGCCATCGCCGGCGGCCGGATCGCACTCGACGCCGATCTCGAGCCAGCGGTCGGCGTCGTCATTGTTCTTTGCGGATTTTTTTCTTTTTCTCGCGGATTTCGTCGAGCCGTTTTTTGATTTCTTTTTCGTGTCCGACCTCCTTGGGCTCGTAATACCGATCTTTTAATAGCCGATCGGGAAGGTAGTCCTGTCCCGCAACCTGATCCGGAAAATCGTGCGGATATTGATAGCCCTTCCCGTATCCGAGTGTTTCCATCAGGCGGGTCGGGGCGTTGCGCAGGTGAAGCGGGACGGGAAGGCTTCCGTGCTCCTTTGAGGCCTTGGCCGCTTTCTTGTACGCCATGTAGCTCGCGTTGCTCTTCGGCGCCGAAGCAAGGTAGGTGGCGGCCTGGCTCAAGGGGATCCACCCCTCCGGAAGGCCGACGGCGTGAAAGGCCTGCAGCGCGGCGACCGCGATCGGCAGCGCCCGGGGATCGGCGTTTCCGACGTCCTCCGACGCGAAGATCACCATCCGGCGCGCGATGAAGAGGGGGTCCTCCCCGGCCTCGAGCATCCGGGCCAGATAGTAGACCGCGGCGTCCGGATCGCTGCCCCTCATGCTCTTGATGAAGGCCGAGACGACGTTGTAATGCTCCTCGCGGTCCTTGTCGAAAAGGAGCAGGCGGTTCTGGGCCGCCTCCCGGACCTCTTTCTCGGTCAGATGCCGCTTCCCGTTTTTTTCGGGGCAGAGCGAGACGGCCGCTTCGAGGAGATTGAGCGCGCGCCGCGCGTCCCCCTCGGCCCAGTCGGCCATCTCGTTTAAGAGTTCCGGCGTCACATCGATCGCCATCTTACCCAGTCCGCGCTCCGTATCGGTGAGGGCCTGTTTGAGGACGCGGACGATATGGTCCGGGTCGAGGGGTTTCAGCACCAGCACGCGGCAGCGGGATAGCAGCGGCGCGTTGACCTCGAAGCTGGGATTCTCGGTCGTGGCGCCCATGAGGATGATCGTCCCGTCCTCGACGTGCGGAAGGAAGGCGTCCTGCTGGCTCCGGTTGAAACGGTGGATCTCGTCTACAAAAAGGATCGTCCGCTTGCCTTCAGATTTTTTCCGGGCCTTCGCCTCGGCCACGATCTCCCGCACTTCTTTCACGCCGGCCAGGACGGCCGAGAAAAATACGAAGTGGCATTTCGTGGCCTGCGCGATGATCCGCGCGAGGGTCGTCTTGCCGGAGCCGGGCGGGCCCCAGAAGATGATCGAGGGGGGATGGTCGGATTGAAGCACGGTGGATAGAAAATGGCCCGGGCCGACCAGATGCTCCTGTCCGACGAACTCGTTTAAATTGTTCGGCCGCATCCGCTCCGCGAGAGGAGGCGGAGGGCCTGTGGGTTCTTTGGCGTCAAATAAGTCCATGATGAATCCGTGTGGCGGGCGCAATCCCCGGCTGGAAGGCCGGAGTTTTTCAAATAGGATGGCACATCGCCCATGAATTTGCAACGCTGGCCGTTCAACGCAGAGGGGCGGCCAAAATTTCTTAAAGCCGCGTCCCCGCCGGAAGCCGGCTTGACAAATAAGGTAGGGCGTGGAATAATAACAAATGATATTATAAATAATGATATCAAACGGGGATCAGGGGCCATCGATGAATCGACTACGCAACTTCGGTTTTCTTCTCAAGGACGTAAGCCATAGGTATGTGCTTCGCTTCGAGCAGCGGGCGCGCGGGATTTCTCTGACCCTTCCGCAGTGCAAGGCGCTGGTCCGTCTTGAGAACAACGAGGGTGTCAGTCAGGCGAAGCTCGCTGAACTCGCCGATGTCGAACAGATGACGATGGTCCGCATCCTCGATCGCATGGAGGCCGACGGCCTGATCGAACGGCGATCGGATCCGGCGGACCGTCGAGCGCGCCGCCTCTACCTGACCGGGAAGGGCCGGACACTCCTCGACAAGATCTGGCGCCTGGCCGAGCTGACTCGCGCCGAGACCTTCTCCGGCATCAATCGAGAGGACCGGGAGGCTTTCATGGGTCTGCTGGAACGGATGCACCGCAATGTTTGCGCGCTCGAGGACCGGCCCATCACGTCCCCGGAGACGGTCGCGGACATGCAAACGAAACCGGCCTCCGCCAAGGGGTCGGGCCGTTCCCGCAAAACCCAAAGGAGAAAGTGACCATGGATGCAACGAACGTAAAGGACGAGGAAATCGGCGCCCCGCCGCAGCCGCCATCGCCGGACCGGCTACAGCGTCTGCGCCTTCCGTTGATGGTGTTCGGACCGACCGTCCTCGCCGCCCTCGCCGGCTTCTTCTATCTTACCGGAGGAAGATTTGAGGCCACCGACGACGCCTACGTACAGACCGCGCGTGTGGCCATCAGCGCCAACATCGCCGGACGGGTGCGGGAGATTGCCGTGCGCGACAACCAGTCCGTGCGCAAGGGCGACGTGCTGTTTCGCCTCGACGACGCACCGTTCCGCATCGCGGTCGAGGAGGCCCGTGCGCAGTTGGCCGCGGCCCGGCTTCAGATCGAGTCGTTGAAGGCGACCTACCGGCAACGCCGGTCCGAACTCACATCGGCGCAGGATACACTGGCGTTCCAGCAGCATGAATACGAACGGCAGCGGCGCTTGCTCGCTTCCGGCATCGCGTCGCAGTTACAGGTCGACCGTGCGCAGCACGCGCTTGACGAAGCCCGCACCCAGGTTGCGGGCGCGCAGCAACAGGTCAACGCCGTGGCCGCCAGCCTGGGCGGGAACCCGGACATCGCCCCGGACCGGCATCCCATGGTGCAGCAGGCACAGGCCCTGCTCGACCGAGCCAGGCTCAACCTATCCTACACCATCGTCACGGCGCCCGGCGACGGCGTCGTCACGCGCGTCGAGCAACTGCAGGTGGGCAGTTATATCAACGCCTCTGCGCCGGTGTTTGCGCTGGTGTCAACCGGAGACGTCTGGATCGAGGCGAATTTTAAGGAAGACCAACTGACCCACATGCGGGCCGGCCAGGCGGCCCGCGTCAAAATCGACAGCTATCCCGGCAAAACCTTCGAGGGTCGGGTGGCCAGCGTCAGTCCGGGGACCGGTTCGCAGTTCTCGGTATTGCCACCCGAAAACGCGACGGGGAACTGGGTCAAGGTGGTCCAAAGATTGCCCGTGCGCGTAGAACTTGAACATCCCGATTCGTCCTATCCGCTGCAGGGCGGACTGAGCGCCAATGTCAGCGTCGATACCGGGTATCGGCGCCATCTTTTCGGGCCGGCCGAGGCGACTCCGGCCAGCGCTTCTACCGGAGTCAAGTGAATACATCTGCGGCCATAGGAGGCGAACCCGTCCGGGCGCCGCACCGGATGCTCATCACGCTGTCCGTGATGTTGGCCTCGATCCTGCAGGCCCTCGACAATACCATTGCCAATGTGGCGCTGCCGCGCATCCAGGGCACGCTGTCGGCGACGCAGGATCAAATGGCGTGGGTGTTGACCTCCTACATCATCGCCGCCGCCATTATGACCCCGTTGAGCGGATGGTTGGCGGGACAGGTCGGGCGCAGGCGAGTCTTCCTGATTTCGGTGGTGGGTTTCACCGTCGCATCCGCCTTGTGCGGATTGGCTCAGTCGCTGCCCGAGATCATACTCGCCCGGGTGTTTCAGGGGCTCTTCGGAGCGGCGCTGATCCCGATGTCGCAAGCCGTGCTGCTCGACATCAATCCGCCCGAGCAACACGGCAAGGCGATGGCGATCTGGGTCATGGGCATCACCATCGGACCCATCCTCGGCCCGGCGCTCGGCGGCTGGCTGACCGAGAACTACAACTGGCGCTGGGTGTTTTACATCAACCTGCCGTTCGGCATTCTTTCCTTCCTCGGTATTCTGGGGTTTATGCCGGAGACTCCGAATCGGAAATCCCGGTTCGATTTCTTCGGTTTTGCCGTGCTGAGTCTGGCCATCGGCGCGTTTCAGCTCATGCTCGACCGCGGCCAGATCCAGGACTGGTTCAATTCCCCCGAGATATGGATCGAGGCCATCGTGGCCGGCGTCTCGGTTTATCTGTTCGTCGTGCACATGATTACGACGGACAAGCCCCGGTTCGTGAGCCCGGCCCTCTTCAAAGACCGCAATTTTCTGACGGGCAACGTGTTCATTTTCATGGTGGGCGCCGTGCTGTTTGCGACGCTGGCGCTGCTGCCGCCCTTGCTGCAGGACCTTTTGAATTATCCGGTCGTCCTGACCGGTCTGGTCACCGCGCCGCGGGGCATCGGCACTCTTGTGGCCATGGTCCTGGTGGGCCGGATGATGGGAAAGGTCGACACACGGCTCCTCATCGCCGCGGGCTTCGGTCTCACCGCGTTTTCGCTGTGGCAGATGACGGATTTCTACCTGCAGATGGATCGTTCGCTGGTGGCATGGTCGGGCTTCACGCAGGGGCTCGGCACCGGACTCGTCTTCGTGCCGCTTTCGGCGATCACCTTTGCAACGCTGCCGCCGAAATTTCGCAACGAAGGGACGGCGTTGTTCAGTCTCATCCGTAATCTCGGCAGCAGCATCGGTATTTCTGGCGTGGAAACCCTTCTGACGCGAAATACGCAAATGATGCATTCGCGGCTCGCCGAACAGATCACGCCTTTCGGCGGCGTGCGGATCGCGCCGTCGCCGATGGCATGGTCGACACCCCCCGACCTGGCTATGCTCAACGAAGGCGTCAGCCGTCAGGCCGCGATGATCGCCTACAACAATGACTTCAAATTGATGCTGGTGCTCACGCTTTGCGCCATTCCGCTGGTCGTGCTGCTTCGCAGCGGGGGGCCGGAAAAAAATCCCGAGCCGGGAGTGATCGAATGACGCGGGGGGGATTCGGCAGGATGCTGGCCTCGGCCGTCGCCGCGGCGACGCTCGCCGGGTGCGCCGTGGGCCCTGATTTCGCGCGACCCGCGCCCCCGCGGGCCGATCGCTACACGCCGCAGCCGCTGGCCGGCGAGGCCGCGAAGCCCGAAGACGATTCCGCGCAGCGCGTGGTGCCGGGAGAACAACTCCGCCGCGATTGGTGGCGTCTGTTCCAGTCGGACGCGCTCGATGATGTCGTCAAGCGGGCTCTGGAGGGCAATCGCACGCTCGTCGCGGCGGCGGCCACGCTCGCGCAGGCCCAGGAACTGGCTGCCGCGCAAGGGGGGACCCTGGCTCCCCGGGTCGGTCTCACCGCCGGAGCCGGCAGGCAGAAATACGGCGCCGAGTTCCTCGGTCCCTTGCCCAAACCGCCGCCGTTTACCTATTTCGCGGTCGGAGCGACGGTCAGTTACGCGCTCGACTATACGGGAGGTTTCGCGCGCTCGGTCGAACAGCAATATGCGATCGCCGACTACCAGCGAAACCAGCTCGACGCGGCCTATCTCGCCGTTTCCGGCCACGCGGTCCTGCAGGCGCTGAAGATCGCCGAGCTCCGGGCTCAGATCGCCACCGTTGAGGCCATCCTGGATGAGGACCGGGAAAACCTGAACCTTGTGCAGGTCGCCTTTGACGCGGGGTCCGTATCCCATCTGGATATCGTGACCGCGGACAGCCAGCTCGCCAGCGACACGACTCTGTTGCCGCCTCTGCGCCAGGAACTGGATCTGGCGCAGCACGCCCTGGCGATCATCCTGGGGCGGCCTCCGGCCGGCGTTGCCCTGCCCGAACTCGACCTGTCGCACCTGACCTTGCCTCGGGAGCTTCCGGTAAGCCTGCCGTCGGAACTCGCGCACCGGCGGCCCGACATCCTGGCGGCCGAGGCCCAGTTGCACGCGGCCACGGCGGCCGTGGGCGTGGCCACCGCCAATCTTTATCCTCGCATCAATCTCACCGCATCGACCGGCCAACAGGCGGTCGACTTCGACCATTTGTTCGATCGCGGGAGCAACGTGTGGAGTTATACCGGGGGGCTTCTCGCGCCGCTTTTCGACGGCGGCACGCGGCGCGCGGAACGGAGAGCCGCGATGGACGCCATGCATGCCAGCGCGGCGAATTACGAACAAACGGTTCTGGCGGCGTTCGGTCAGGTGGCCGACTCGTTGCAGGCGCTCGACCACGACGCCGAACAGCTCAATGCCCAGGCCCACGCCCAGGATGCCGCGCGCGAGAATCTGGATCTGACGCGCGAGAGCTACAGCGAAGGCAACGTGGGCGTACTGCAGGTTCTCGACGCCGAGCGGCTGTATCAGCAGGCCCGCCTCGGCTATGTGCGCGCCCAGGCGCAGCGTTACTTGGACACGGTGCAGCTCTTCCTTTCGCTGGGAGGATCGGGACCGGGATCCGATGCAACCGGTGAAGACCACTCACACCCGTCGCCCCGTCAGCACCCCTGAGTCGGTTCCCTTCCGTCCTCAGCGATTCCCGTTTTTCCGATCCTGATATATAATTCTCTTCGTTTACGCGTCATCGCTGCGAGGGGCCGCGGCCATTGAACATGAAAGTATCCACGCCATCGATCCTTGCGTTTGGCCTGATGCCCTAGTCGCCCCGATAGTCGGGGCGGGCCCGCATTGATTTAATCCCGTGGGAATTGCTATGATCCTATACGCCCGTCATGATGAAATCGTCTCGACATTCAACCCATCCCAAATACGTTTTCCGGATCCTTTGTTTCATCGGAGTGTCGATCGGCTCGTTTTCCTGCTCGTGGCCGCCTTCCGGGATGATCTGGATCCCTTCCGGCCCCTTCACGATGGGAAGCGACGAAAAAGATGTCCAGGGACGGAGCATCGATCTGGGTCTGACCAAGCCCTGGTTTGAAGACGAGGGGCCGGCGCATGCCGTCACCCTCCCGGGGTACTACCTCGACCGCACCGAGGTGACGAATCAGAACTTCGCGGACTTTGTCCGCGCGCGGCGCGCGCAAGCTCCCGAGTCCTGGAAGGGCGGGACTTATCCTGCGGGCCTGGATCGTTATCCCGTGACCGATGTGACCTGGTACGAGGCGGCCGCGTACTGCCTGTGGGCCGGAAAACGCCTCCCCACCGAGTCCGAATGGGAAAAGGCCGCGCGCGGACCCAAGGGGTTGATCTACCCGTGGGGAAATGCGTTCGACGCACGGAAGGCCAACCTGCTCTCGGACGGCCCGCGGCCGGTCGGGTCCTTTCCGCAGGGGGAAAGTCCGTATCGCGTGGAGGATCTGGTCGGGAACGTCTGGGAATGGACGGCGGATTGGTATCAACCGTATCCGGGCAATACGCGTCCCTCCGACAATTACGGACAGCGTTTCAAAGTGATCCGCGGAAAATCCTGGACCCAGGGTTTCGGCCATCAGCACGCGGATGAAGCGCAGGAAATCACCGCGCACGAGGCGCGGGCGTCCTATCGTCTTTATTATGACCCGGGGTTCAGTTTCGGGGATCTGGGCTTCCGGTGCGCAAAGAACGGCTGATTTTTGACAAACGGTTGACCGTCTGTAGGGGCTCGCGTCGCCCCCTCCCCCGGCAAAGCCGGATGGAGCCTCCCCCTCTCGCTCGCTTTGCTCGCTGCTTTGACAAACACTCTCCGTTCAAGTAAAATCGACACTCTTGTACCGCAGCCTGATCGATTCGAGGTCGCATGTCGAACGGCAGTCTCTGGAATCGGCTGGATCAATGGACCCGCTTGAGCCGCCTCTCCTTTCCGGTCCCGGCCCACGCGAAAAATCTCGGCTACTGCCTCGGCGGAATCACGCTGACGGGATTTTCCATTCTGTTTCTGACCGGCCTGATCCTGGCCCAATTTTTCAACCCCCAGCCGGAC
>Ga0335084_10005696_pt1 | contig 12330 bp, 7 predicted proteins | sample Lox_Sample_44_FD_206721 | JGI IMG/M metagenome (GOLD analysis project Ga0335084, IMG submission 206721) | Soil microbial communities from Loxahatchee National Wildlife Refuge, Florida, United States - Lox_Sample_4.4 | ecosystem: Environmental > Terrestrial > Soil > Wetlands | place: USA: Florida...
AATGCGAAGATCCGGTTTATCGATTCCGTATTGCCGGATGGCCTCGTCGTAATCCATGCGCGGGAATGAAGTCTCAATCTCTTCGCCCGCAGCATGAAACGCCGCCTTCAGGAACCCTTCCACCACTTCCCACACCGTCTCCGGCTGGGGATATGTCATCTCCAGGTCGATCTGCGTGAATTCCGGTTGCCGATCGGCGCGGAGATCCTCATCGCGGAAGCAGCGCACGATCTGAAAATACTTGTCGAACCCGGAGATCATCAGGATCTGCTTAAACATCTGCGGAGACTGCGGCAGCGCATAAAACGTTCCGGGCTGCACGCGGCTGGGCACCAGATAATCGCGCGCCCCCTCAGGTGTCGAACGCGTCATAAACGGCGTCTCGATCTCAAAGAATCCCTGGGACGACAAGTAATCCCGGATCGCCTTCGCCACGTTGTGCCGCGTCTCAATGTTGAACTGCATCACCTCGCGCCGCAGGTCGATGTAGCGATATTTCAGCCGCGTTTCTTCGTTCGTCAGAGCGGCATCGGAAGGCAAAAAGGGCGGCAGCTTCGACTCGTTCAGGATGCGAATATCGTCAGCTACCAATTCCACCTCTCCCGTCGGCATGTTCGGGTTGACCGTGTTGGCGTCGCGCAGCTTCAACGTTCCGATCGCGGCGATAACATACTCATTGCGGAGCGTCTCGGCTTTTTGGTGGATCGCAGCCTTTTCGGCATTGACCACAACCTGCGTGACGCCGGTGCGATCGCGCAGATCAATGAAAAGCAGGCTGCCGTGGTCACGGCGTTTATTTACCCAACCCATCAGCACAGCCTTTTTGCCGGCATCGGACGCGCGCAGCGTCCCGCACATGTGACTACGTCGTAAATCCCCTAAGAAGTCGAGCAAAGTATGTCCTTACAGTGAGAATTGTCGTAGACTGCCGAGCCCATGATTATAAACGGTTTGTCGTGAAGTCCTCGCCCCTGATCCCGCACAGGACACAAGAACGCTGTTTTGAAGATGCCCTCCCGGCTATCCGAAACCGCCGACTCGCATCTAGTATGGAAAGATATGTCCGCGGAGGCATTGATCATAGAGACCCAACAGGACCAGCGGGTTCCTCGGCTGCTGGTAGAACTGCCTTCCAGGCATCGGGTCTTCTTCAGCAACCTTCGCGATCTCCTTCTTCCGCGCCGCCGCCCGCCGCTCGAACTGGTCTCTTCCCCAGCGCCATTCTGGCCAGACGTCTTCGTCACTCGCAGGTTTCCCTGGTATAGCTTTCTCGAGTCCGGGGCATATCACGTGATCGCCTTGACTCTCCTGATTGGCTTCACCCATGTTCTCGGCCTGCGCCCGCGAGTCGAGACGAAACCGATGTTCGACCATTCGCAGGTGATCTATTACCAGCCCTCGGAATACTTGCCGCCGCTGGATACGCTGCGGGCCTCGAACGAGCCCCCGCGCAAGGCGGACCCCGAGCTCTCGCGTCAGCCTATCATCTCGGTTCCTCGAGAGGCCGACAACCGCTCGCAGACCATAGTCACACCGCCGCAGGTCAAGCTGAAAAATGATGTCGCAGTTCCGAACATTGTGGCCTGGTCCGACAACGTGCAGAAGCCGCGACTCGCAATTCCTGACGCTCCGGTCTCTCCGGCTGCGGAGATTACCCGGCTTGCGCCCACGCTTCAGAGTTCCGTTGCCGCTCCTCCACAGGATGCCGTTCGCACGGTGCAACGCCACAACTCACCGAGCCTGCAGGATCCGGTCGTGCCTCCTCCGTCGGACATCCGGCCAGGTGCTCCGACTGTTGCCCAGGGGCTGCAGCCTGCGCTGGTTGCCCCGCCAAGCGATGTTCAAAGCTCCTCGTCGCGAAAGCTCGGAGACATAAACATCGCGCCGAGCGCCATGATCGCCCCCGCGCCTCAATTACCGGTGGCTGCACAGCGTTCAATTCCCGGAGGAGGCGCGCCCGCTCTGGGAGCGCCAGTCGCGCCCCCTCCTTCTTCGTTGCCTGCATCTGGGGCAGCAGGATCTCCCGGGCGCATGATCGCCCTGAGCCTGCATCCAGCGGTGAATGCTCCGCCAGATCCCCCGGCGGGCAATCGCCGAGGAAGATTTGCGGCCGGCCCCGAGGGACATGCAGGAGCAACGGGCACTCCGGGAGCTGCATCCGGAGGCCTCACGTCAGGGTCCGCGTCAACCGGCACTCATGGCGCAGGCACGAATGGCGGAACAGCTTCCAAGGCCACAGGTGAGGCACCGGCCGGGCTCTACGTCGGGAAGGCGGCGAACCCTGCTCCGATCGCAGCAGATCCTGCCGCGAAAAACGTAACCCCTTCGGTGAATCCGAACCTGATCGCCAGCGTCCGTCCTCCGCGGGTGACCACAGCGCGACCCATGGAGCCCGACAGCTCCGTTAAGCTCTCTGACGTGGAACGCTCCGTCTTCGGCAATCGCCGGTTCTACTCAGTGACCTTGAACATGCCGAACTTGAACTCGGCCGGCGGAAGCTGGATCATCCGCTTCGCCGAGTTGAAGCATGATTTGAGCGATCGAGATCCCAAAGCACCAGCAGACGACCTTTCCCAGCCCATGGCCACGCGCAAGGTTGATCCGGCGTACCCGCTGCAGCTTATGCGGGAGAATGTCCACGGTACCGTGATCGTGTATGCGGTGATTCATGCTGACGGTAGTGTGGGCGATGTGCGAGTGCTGCGCGGAGTCGATGAGCGCCTCGACCGTTTCGCGACGGAAGCCGTGTCGCAATGGAAGTTCGAGCCAGCCACCAAGAAAGGCGCTCCGGTGGACGTCGAGGCGACCTTTCAAATCCCGTTCCGACCTGCCCGAATGGGGACGAGCTTCTAGGAGTCAAAACTGCTTCCAAGGGTCCCGACCACACAGCCGGAGCTACCCCCTCCTCCTCTCACGGTCGAACGAAATGATGGCCTTAGCGCGAAATCCGAAATAAATCTTTGCGTTTCAATATTTTGCGGGGACAATATTGGAAATGCGAGGCTTAGCCGATGTGGCTCAGACAATTTTTTCTCGTGAATCTCACAAAAATATTGAAAACGTGAGACTTACTCCGTTCCGGCTTCGACCGCGGCCTGCAAAATCTTGAGCCCATTTGGGTTACACGCAAAATATTCTTTTCAAAGAACTTAGCTGATGGGTGCGAATGCCGCCCCCCATGCCTCCCGGCGAGACCATGATCGGAGATTGAGGCTGTGGAAGGCAAGGTCAGATGTCACATTGGGAGGGTTTAGGGCTGTGGAAAAGTTGCCAGGCGTGTTTCAAGCGTCCCTTTTGTCTGAGAGCAATCCTCGCTCTGGAACCTTAGTCATGAAAACTATGGCCCGGGGAATGTTGTTGCAAGGGTGAGAATCACTTCGCCCAGGCGAGGCCATCCGCCCCACGTCCGGCTTCGATCAGCTTCACGCTCCAATCGTCGATTTGGATCGCGGCAACCTGATGGCTCGAGGAGCAGGAAACGTAAGCGGCCCTGCCATCGGGCCGTACCAGCACCTCTTGTGGAGAAGGCGGCACCTTAATCGTCCTCACCACCCGCATCGCAGGGATATCGAGCACAGCAACTTCGTTCGTGCTCGGGATCGCGACCAGCAGCCATTTCCCGTCCGCGGTGGAGGCGGAGCCGTACCCCGCGCCGGGCAGCGCGATCCAACGGTCCACCTTATTCGTTGTAGTATCGATCACCGCCAGCCGAGGCTTCTCTGTGTCCGAGGTAAATGCCCAGCGCCCGTCAGGAGAGAGCGAGATGCGCTGTACGTGTCCGGCGACGGGAATCACCGTGACGGTTTTTCGTGCAGCGAGGTCGAGCACCGATACTGTGCCCGGACCCACATTCGCAGTGTAGCCCCTGCTCCCATCCGGGCTGATCGCCAGCATGTGCGATTCTGCTTGTCCCGTCGGAACACTCCCGACGATTTTCAGGGAGTCGGGATCGATGATCGTTACGGTTTTGTCCAGCTCAGTGGTGACATACAGCAGACCGTCTTTGGGTCCGAACATGGCGCAATGGGGCCTGACACGATGCCCAAAGTCGATCGATTTGATTACCTTCCGCTCACTGAGGTCCATCACATCCATTGTGCTTCCGTCCGTGCCCGGCAATCCAACTCCGGAGTCTCCATAAATTGGCACGAACGACCGCTTGCCATCAGGGGATGCGATGACTTCGTGTCCGGTAACACCGCTCTCCATGACGGTCGCAACTTGGCGCCCGCTATCAGGGTCAATTAACCCAAGAGTCCGGTCGCCCTTGTTGGCGACGAGAAGCAAGCCAGCCGATGGGGAAGGAGTCGTGGAGAGCGGCGTTGAAAATCCTGCGAAAATGAATGTCATAGCGAGAAACCAAGTCATAGTGATTCCTCTTGAGCGCGTCGCGCCATACTATCGCACTTTGCGTTGGCCAGAAATTCGTGCCCCGGCAGTCGAGTCCCGTGCTTCTGAGTTTAAGGCTGTCCCAGGGATGGGGTCGTCAACCAAATGCCATATGCATTGGCGTCTGAAGACGACACGGTTATCTAGTCAGTCGGCCGAGGTGCCTGGGATAAGAGAGTTGATATAGCCTTGATGACATGCCGGGCAGCGGATGCCGGCCAGTACAACGGGACTCGAACTCTTATGCCCAATATGATTTCCATATCATCCGTTTCCCTCCTCTTGCTCGCGCCCTTCGCTTGGCCGCAAGCCACCAAAACGCCAGTCGGCGCGCAGGGACCGAGTGTCGCCACCGGCAGCCGGGGCGTAGTTGTTTCCGGCAGGCCTGCCGCTAGTGCGGCGGGAATCAAGATTCTGCAACAGGGCGGGAACGCCGCCGATGCGGGCGCCGCTACCCTGCTGGCACTGTCGGTGACCTATGTAGGCGCGTTCTGCGTGGGAGGAGAAATTCCTATCCTGGTTTACAGCGCCGACCAAAAAAACGTGCAGCTGTTGGAGGGACAAGGAGAGGCGCCTCGCGACCCGAAAGCCATCGCCTGGTACATGCAACACGGGATCCCGGACGGCGACGTCAAGGCTGCCGCGGTGCCTAGCACGATCGATGCGGTCGTGACTCTGCTGAAACTTTACGGAACCAAAAGCTTCGAAGAGGTCATGCAGCCGACGCTGGCCATTCTGGACGCCGGCGGCCCCAGTTGGTATGTCGACACTGGCAGCGGGGAGAGGGTCGAAACCGGGGTGAACTGGCAGGCGGATCTGGCGGTTACCTTTCGCAAACTGGTGGAGTCGGAAAAGTCCGCGAAAGGTACGCGACGGCAGAAACTGCAAGCCGTGTCGGACCGCTTCTATCGCGGCGACATCGCCGACGCGCTGGAAGCCTGGTACATCGAAAAGGGTGGTTTTCTTCGCAAGGCGGATTTGGCCGCGCACAAGACTCCCGTGGTGGATCCGCTCACAACTACATACCGTGGCTACACCGTCTATAAGGCCGGTCCGCTCACGCAGGGACCTTATCTGTTACAGACGCTGCGCCTGCTGGAAGGCTTCGACCTGAAGAAGATGGGATTCAATTCGGCGGATTACATCCACACGGTGATTGAAGCGGAGAAGCTGGCGCTGGCGGATCGCGACGAGTATTACGGCGATCCGAACTTTGTGAAGGTGCCGATGCAAGAGTTGCTTTCCGATCCATACACCAAAATGCGGCGCGCGCTGATCGATCCGAAAAAGGCATCTCTCGAGCTACGGCCGGGTGACCCGTACCATATGAAACCGACCAAGCCGCCCACGATCACCGGCCCCTGGCATGGCGGAACTACCGTCATGTGTGTGACGGACAAATCTGGGAACGTCATCGTGGCAACTCCCAGCGGCCTGTCGAGCACGGCGGGCGTGGCGGGACGCACCGGCATTATTCACGGAAGCCGGCTCAGCAGCCTGAACACGTTTGCGGGAACACCCGACGTCATTCAGCCCGGCAAGCGTCCGCGAATCACGTTGAGCCCCACCTTGCTTTTCCGTGACAACGATCCGGTGATGGCGATCTCGGTGGCGGGCGGCGACCAGCAGGATCAGGCAGCCATCCAGGTGATCCTCAATTACGTGGAATTCGGCATGAGTCCCGAGGAGGCGTTTAAAGCGCTGCGCTTCTCCACCACGCATTTCATCAGTTCCTTCGGCCAGGACCGCGCCGATCTGGGGAGCCTTTCTGTGCCCAAGAGCCTGCCCGTAGAAGTGCTGGCCGAACTGAGAGCTCGTGGACACCTGGTCACAGTCAGCCGCGGGGGAGTTGGGGGGGTTGCGCTGATCGGGATTGACTCCAGGACCAAGCAAGCCACCGCCGTGGGTCCGGCCGCTGGCAAAATGGAATAAAAGCCGGAGTGGCAATGTAGGGCTGTATGAAGCGCTGGCCGTTGAAGTTATCGCGATTATGCTCAAATGCTCAACGAGCGGTTCCGGCCCCTGCACTGCTGAAGAACTCGTTTGGTGTCTGACGGTCAGAATTCGGCGACACATAGTGTTTTGGAATCCGAAAGGATCGCTCACCACGCATCCCATCAACAGTTGTGTTTTCGCCAATTTAAGTGAGTTTTTGAGCAGCTTCCCCGGCTTGCATCAGCTTGAGGCGAAGGTTCGAATCACTGCAAGTTTTTACAGTGGCAATCAATGCTTCGTGAATTCAGAATCTAGTGGGGGGTCGTGCTAAGGTTCCGGTGAAATAGCCGTCTGGTCTTCCGGCGGCCTGCGGCAGCCTCCCGGAGGCAGGCAATGACCGCACTGGCAGCTGTCCCCCGGGCAAAGTATCTTCCTTCTGACATCGACACAACGAGCATCACTACTTTCAATCCCAATCTCTCACGCGACGAGCGTTACGCTTTGGGGAAAGACTTACGGAATAAATGTCCGCGAAAGTCGCACGCGTCCTGGAAGGCCCCGGCCCATCGCCCTGATCCAGTTCAGTTGGTATTGCGCGCAGAGGAAGGGCGGATGCGGAACCTGCTTCCGCTGCGTCACGGGCGCATGGTGCGTTCCGCATTCACGTTCTATCGGGGAGCCGCACTTACGATGGCCAGCGATCTGTCTTCGACGCCATCTACCGGAATTCGTGTGCAATGTTGCGGGGATGCCCACCTGTGTAACTTTGGCGGATTCGCGACTCCGGAGAGGAGAGTCATCTTCTCGGTGAACGATCTGGATGAGACGCTTCCGGCACCGTGGGAGTGGGATATCAAGCGGCTCGCAGGCAGCTTTCTGATTGCCTGTCGAGACAACGGGCTGAGCGAGTCCGTCGGGAAAGACGTGGTTGCAACCTGCGTGCGAACTTATCGCGAATCCATGGCAGAGTTCAGCCAAAAAAGAACGCTTGAGGTCTGGTATGAGTCCATCGGTGCGGATGAACTCGTTGCCAAAATCAAAGACCCCGATCTGCGAGAGCGCGCCCTCAAACGCCTTCAAAGGGAGAAGGGACGCAGCATTGCCGAGGACATCTTCCCCAAGCTAGCCCAACACAATGGGCGCATGCCTGTAATCAAAGATCAGCTTCCGACAATCTTTCATGCGGAGGGCCATCCTGCGGGAAAGATCCAGAAAGCCGTCACGGAAGCACTTACCGAGTATCGAAGCACACTAACACCAGCTTGTCAGTCCCTACTGGATCGGTATCGGTTAACAGATGCAGCCATTAAGGTCGTGGGCATCGGCAGCGTTGGGACCCGATGCTGGGTGCTCCTATTCATGGCTGGTCAAGGTGATCCGCTGTTCCTGCAGGTCAAAGAAGCACGCAGTTCGGTCCTGGAACCGTTCGTCGACTCGAGTGCTTTTCCGAACCACGGGCAGCGCGTGGTGAATGGCTATCGGCTTATGCAACCGGCGAGCGACATGTTCCTGGGCTGGACCAGCGGTAGATTAGCGGGACACCATTATTTCGTTCGACAGCTGCGAGACATCAAAATCAGCATTCGCGTCGAGACGTTTCGTGGGCCGGAGATGGAGCTCTATGCGACCTGGTGCGGCCGGGCTCTCGCCCTCTCGCACGCTCGTTCCGGATCTTCGACCGTGCTGAGCGGATACATGGGCAAGAGCGATGTTTTCGACCGGGCTCTGACTGCATTTTCCGTCGCATATGCTGATCAGAACGAGAAAGACCACGCCGCACTTAAGCGTGCGGTGCGCAAGGGACAAGTGCCAGCGGAGGTCGAAGAAGATCAGTAGGAGAATCCGGCTTAATTGCCGCTGGCGCCCTTCCGCTTCTCGAGCGCGGTGTAGATTCCCGGGTCGGTGCAGACTTCGTAATACACACGATCTGTCCAGCCCTTGACGGAGAAGTCCGCCGAATCAATTCGGGGGATGCGGCTTTCCCGCACAACGATCTTGCGGAAGATATCCTTGTCTACGGGCACGGTCGCGGTAAACAGCTTGTATTCGCCTTTGTCGGAAGAGGCGAGCGAGGCGGGCAGGCGCACCTTCAGTGGCTCGAGCGTGATTTCCTGCTGCAACTTGCGGAATGCGGCCTCATTCATGCGGATCCCACTCAGGTTGAAGCTCAGGGTTACGTCTTCGGGGTTGCCGTTCTCGTCGATTTCCGCTGCCTGGAACGCATAGACATGGAAGGGCCCGGCCTGTGGCTCCATCACTTTGCGCGCGCGCTTATTGCAGGACGAGAGCCGGTCGCTCTCGTTCAGCGCCTCGGAGATCATGATCTGATGCTCGCCGTCCATCAGATAGAGCGGCGCCGATTCCTGTAAGGTGATGCCGAGGCCTAGCTCCAGTTGGGGCATCCCCGAGCGCTGCATCAGTTCGTTGTATCCACGCACGATTTCGATAATCTCGCGCGCCAGGACACACATGCGGCTCACTGCCAGTCCTGGCTCGCCTTCTCGCTCAAGAATCGCGAGGATGATCGCGTCGCCTTCCAGAAAGACTTTCTGCGCGCTGTATTTATCAAGCAGCTTGTTGACGGGATCGTAGAAGTTCAGGCTGAAGTAAGAGGCCGGATTCAGGCCTTTCTCCATCATTGTGCGGGTCAGGCGCGTGGAATCACGCACGTCCGCCTTGAGCACCACATGGCGCAGCACACGATCGGAGTCGGCGTCCCCCTGTTCTTCCGGCAGCAGGAATTCGTAGAGCGTGCCATTGACCCGGGAAAGTTCCTGCAACCGTTCATTGCTGACCAGGTTGACGGAATCCAGCGCCGCGTTCAGTGTTTCCAAGCGCCGCAGGTCGCGATGGTAGTGAAAGAAGTCGCCCAGGAATCGCGCCGCAACTTTGGCGCGCTCCGCGCCACGGCAGCTCGCGACTTTCGACACCGCCGCGTAGAGGCTATTGGGCGAGAGCTTGCCGCCTTCCTGGATCATGCGCTCGACGCGGTCGCAATCGGTGCGATCGATCAGAGCATTTTTCAGCTGCTGCGGATTGATTCTGGGCGCGTATTCGCTGAGGAGTGGCACAACGTAATACGAAGCAATCACGTTCTCCATGACGTGCTCGTCCTCGAGCAAACGCACCCACGTCGCCAGCCGCTCCTGTTGGGCCAAACCTTCGGGCGAATCTTCCGGCGTAGCGCTCCCAACCAATTCGCGAGCGTTGTCCGGCACGTTCATCCAGGAATCAACCGTCTCGGCAGTCGTATCGTCGCCGTACAGGGTACGCAGAAATCCGGAAGCAATCTCGCGCATGCGGCCGTAGCGGTCGGGATCGCGATCCCAGTTGCCCAGCATCACGTAGTGCTCGGCGCACAGATAATCGTCACGCCCGTCTTCGGAAAACAGCAGCCGGTTCAGAAAGAGCGGATATGTGAAATAACTCCCGCCGCTGGTCTCTTCCCCGAACAGCGATCGGCGTGTGCGTGCGAGCGTGCTCTTCTCCACTTCGCGCAGCGTCTCGAAAATCTCCTGCCCGGTCTTGCGCAGAATGATCTTTTTCCTTACCTGGAATGACGCCACCTTCTCGCGATATTCATGCGCCTTCAAGGCACGCGTGTTGTCGTAATTTTTCAGCAGGACACGGCAGCGCTCAACCACCTGCGCAAACTGCTGATTCATTTCTGTACGCAGGAATTTCGTCAGCGCCAGCCTGCACAACAGATCGACCGAGAGCTTGTATTCCTTCTTCGAACGATTCAACGACGCGACCAACATCTCAGTCAGCGCCGACTTCCACTCTCCAGGATCATTCTTGCGCTTGGCGGGTTTCCCCATCTGGTTTCGCAGCCATGATGGTCCCTGGGTCGTCTGCGGAGTCTCAGCTCCCAGCAGGCCTTCCAGTTCGCCATGCCGCGCGATGAGTCGCGTGACCTGCGCGCGCGCCAGTTCCACAAATTTCGGGCTGAGGACCACATCATGACGGAGATTATCGACTCCAACCGTCAGTCCTTCGAGCGACACGAATGGAGTCGACGCCGCGAGACTGGGTAGCCCGGGTTTCTCGGGCGCACCTCCAAGGCGAAAAATAGGTATTCTCGGCATCCTTAAGCAGGACTTAATGGAAGTTACTGATTACAAACGTACATACCGAGGCTAGCAGGCAGAGAAGGACGGCGAAAGTTACCTAGGTTACGGGACCTAAATGATTTGAAATGAGCAGCACAGAAGGAAGAAACGGTACTGACACCATGCAGTTCTTTTTCTCGCGACTCGGGCCTTCGCTACTGTTGGCTCTTCACCCGCGCCGCTTCAAACTCATCGCCCTTCTGCCATCCGATGAGCTTGGGCAGACTCGCAGCTTCCCATCCCAGGGCGAATCCAAAGCGCGCCATGCAGGAATCGGCTACGAAATCCATTTCCGCGCGATATTCATCACTGGGTTGGTGATAGTGCTTCTCGACGTACTCTTTTTCCTGATCCAGCCCCCAGGATTCCGGATGTCCCTTGAACTTCATGCCTTCATTGACCGAGAAAGAAGGAATACCCACTCGCGCCAGGCTGAAGTGATCTGAGCGGTAGAAATGCCCTGCCTCAGGCCGCGCATCCGGGCGAATCGCCAGCCGGAAATCTTTTGCGGTCGCCTCTACCACGGGATAGAAGCTCGTCCGCTCTGCCCCGGAGACCTCCACTTCCTCTGGAGCGCCCAAGGGCTTCACGTCGTCGTAGTTCAGATCGAGGGTGATTTTTCCCGCCGGAATGGGCGGATGCTTGCCCAGATATTCTGACCCCAGCAGGCCTTGTTCTTCCGCCGTGACTGCGGCAAAAAGAATTGACCTGCGGGGTTTCGCGGCCGCAGTTCCGAACGCCCGCGCAAGCTCCAGCAGAATACCGCAGCCGGTGGCATTGTCATCCGCGCCATTGAAGATGTTGTCTCCGGGCATGTCAGGACGGATACCGAAATGATCGTAATGCGCGGTGAACATGACGGCCTCATCGGCGACATGACGATCAGATCCGGGCAAAATTGCAACCACGTTGTTCGACTCGAAATTGCGGACCTTGCTGACCATGTGCGCCTTCAGACGTGCGCCCAGACTCACGGGATGAAAATCGCGCGACTGAGCCGAGGCCATCATCTTCTCCAGATTCATTCCCGAAGCTGATGCCAACCGGCTCGCGACATCCAGGTGGATCCACGATGCCACCTTCAATGCGGAACCTTCGACCTTCAGAAACGACTTCTCCCCCGAATTCGAATTGCGCACCACTTCCCAGGGATAGCTTGCCATCTGGGTCTGGTGGACAAGAATCACCCCCACCGCGCCCTTGCGCAGGCCTTGTTCGTATTTGTAGGTCCAGCGCCCGTAGTAGGTAAGCGCCTTCCCTTTGAAAAATTTCGGATCGTCGGAGGGCGGCTCATTCACCAACATGAGCAATACCTTGCCGCGTACATCGACGCCCTTGTAATCGTCCCAATTGAACTCGGGCGCCTGGATTCCATATCCCACGAACACGACCTCGGCGTCGATGTCGGACTGCGCCTGCTGGCTCTGATCGTAGGCAACATACTCATCCAGCGGCTTCAGATTCATGGTCTCGCCTTGCTTGGGGACAAGAGAGAATTGCGTCTCCGGCAGAGTGGTGATGCCCACGAGGGGAACCTTCTGCATGTAAGTCCCGTGATCCCCGGCGGGCTTCAGTCCATATTCGGCAAACTGAGTGGCAATGTACTCAGCCGCAAGGTCGCCCCCGCGCTGTCCGGTGCCACGTCCTTCCAGCAGATCGTGAGAGAGATAGCGAACGTGCCAGCGGATGTGCTCCGGATTGATCGTTTCCAAGGCAACAAAGGCCGCACCCGGCAGGCGCAACGCAGATGCTTTTGCTCCTCCCGAGGCCCCGGCCCCGCCATCGGCCCAGACAAACAAACTCGGGCACACCAACAGACACGCCAAAATGATTCTGGCCCTTCCGTGCATGATAGGTCTCTCCCCCCAACGAAGCGGCGCCCCGCCGGAAGACC
>Ga0335084_10005697_pt1 | contig 12330 bp, 9 predicted proteins | sample Lox_Sample_44_FD_206721 | JGI IMG/M metagenome (GOLD analysis project Ga0335084, IMG submission 206721) | Soil microbial communities from Loxahatchee National Wildlife Refuge, Florida, United States - Lox_Sample_4.4 | ecosystem: Environmental > Terrestrial > Soil > Wetlands | place: USA: Florida...
ATCGGGAAGGAGCCAGCGCCTCATCAGCCCGAAAATCCAGATGCACAGGGCCGGCTGGACCAGTCAAGGCCTCTTCCCACGCCCACACGACCAAACGATCGGCCCTGGCGCTGGTGACGGTGGCGTAATCCTTCGTGACGCAGCGAAGACTTCCTTTATTGTCAATAAGTTGCATTGATCCTCTACGCTGGTCGGCGCGGGCATAGGACCCAGTGAACACGATCAGCGGTAGCCGTTGCAAGAACGCTTGGCCCACAGCGGCCGCAGCGCCTGCCGCGCCGGAATCTGGCCCGACCACACAGGCACCCGGCCGTCCCGCAAGGTCCCCCTCGGTAGCGGCCATAATTGACGCCGCCGCCGCGTGTTGCGTCGCGACGAAGTCCATGTGGCGCACTCGCGCCGCCTCGATGAGATCGAGACTGCTCCCCTCACCGGGTACGCCGAAGATCCGACGAGCGCCCAGGCTCTCTAGACACCCCACAACGACATCTGCCGTTGTCGCCATCATCTTCTTCTTGCCGTTTGCGTGGCTCACGACGCTCCTTGCGCGCCTGAAAGACGTTCGGGCGTTTCGGGCAGATTGGAGGTCAGGCGATCTTGGCGCAGATCTCACCAAAGAGGCGAGCTTGCACCAAGAGCAAGTAGAACCATAGGAACGGCCAAACGATGGGGCCGAGGTACGGAATTGCGGCCACCACACCGGCCACGATGTAGAGTCCGATACTCAGGACGTAGGTCGTCACGTATTCGGGCAAGATCTCGTTGATGCTGCCCCAGAGCCTGGCCGGATGAAATGCGGCTTCGAGTCGGTGGTGCGTCAGGTATTCCGCCAAGGCCATCGGGAGAAAGAAGAGCGTGAAAACGCCTGCTAGCACCCCAAGCACCATGAGTACCATGCCGAGGAAAAGGATTATCCCGCCCCTCACGAGCAAGCCAAGTCCAATCAGGACAAGGAAGAGCGGGAGGATGCTGTACACCAGAGCAACAGAAACCCCGATCAATCCGCCAAAGAAGAGGCGGGGCCACCTGTCCCACTCCGGCAAACCGCCCTCGTCCCACCGCAAAGCACCCTCGTACACCTGGAGGGCGTATCCGATGACCGGGAAGTTCACCACGACCGCCATCGGAGCGATGCCAAACGCTGCTTCTTCGGACACGAAGTAGGCCAAACCGACGAACACTAGCTCCAAGAGAAGCCCTGTTGCGCCGCCGATGAGTTGCTTACGCGGCCAGTCGGGTCCCGCTACAGGAAACAGCGTCGACGCCTTGATCCGCCGTCGCATGGTTAGTGTGCTCCCAGTAGGATGATGTCCGCAATCCGTGTGAGATCATCAGCGGAGAAGAAGCTAATGTGCAAGACCCCGCCTCGCCCGTCCCGCACGATGCGCACTTTGGTTGCGAGGGTTGTCCTGAGTTGATCCTCCAAGGCCCCCAAGTTCGCGTCTTTGTTTACATTTTCCGTCCTTTTGGGCGCGTCACGGCCGCGCAGTTTCCGAACGAGGGCCTCGGTCCTCCGCACGCTGAGCCCACGCCGGATGACCAGGTCCCGCGCCTTGAGTTGATCCGCAGACTTCTCCAATCCGAGCAGGGCTCTGGCGTGGCCTTCCGACAGCGCTCCTGCCGCCACATCGTCCCGAACTTGTTTCGGAAGGCGAAGGAGGCGGAGCGAGTTCGCGACCGAGGACCGATCTTTTCCTACCCGTGCGGCCAGTTCCTCTTGGGTGAGGCCGAACTCCTCCACGAGTCGCTGGTAAGCTTCGGCGGCTTCGAGCGGATTCAGGTCTTCTCGCTGTAAGTTCTCCACGAGGGCCAACTGCAATGCCTGGGAATCGCTGGCGTCTTTGATGATCGTCGGAACATGGGTCAGTCCAGCGAGCCGCGCCGCGCGGATCCGTCGCTCCCCGGCGATAATCTGAAAGCCTGCCGCAACCCTTCGGACGACCACTGGTGTCAGGATCCCGTGTTCCCGAATCGTGGACGCTAAGTCTTCCAGTGTGGCCTGGTCAAAATGCTTTCTGGGCTGATGGGGGTTGAGTTCGAGTTCGGCCAGCGGCAATTCCTGGACGGTCGTTTGCGGCGGCGCAGCACTTGGAATCAATGCGCTCAAGCCTTTACCCAGCCCGCGTTTTTGCGCCATCGATCACCTCTCGCGCTAGTTGCAGGTAGCCCTCGGCACCAGCACACCGAATGTCATAGAGGATCACCGGTTTTCCGTGGCTCGGGGCCTCGCTCAGCCGGACATTGCGGGGAATCACGGTCCGAAAAACCCGTTCCCCGAAGTGGTGGCGGACCTCCGCAGCCACCTGACTTGCCAGATTCACTCGCCCATCAAACATGGTAAGGAGGATTCCTTCAACCACAAGGTGTGGATTCACCGTTTGCTGACACAACCGAACCGTCTCGAGAATTTGACCAAGCCCCTCAAGGGCGTAATACTCGCACTGCAAGGGGATAAGGACGGTATCCGCCGCGACCAGGGCGTTCAGCGTGAGGAATCCGAGCGATGGCGGACAGTCGATGAGAATATAGGAGTATTGACTCACTAAAGGCTGGAGCCCCTGCTTAAGGCGTTGCTCGCGGTCGGGAAGCTCAACCAATTCGACTTCCGCCCCGACGAGCTCCCGCCGCGACGGTATGACATGCAGGGCAGGGAGCGCCGTGGTGAGGACGATCTCAGGACCCACCACTTCTCTCAAGAGAAGATGATACACGTGGGACTTTATCGACCGCGTTTCCAGACCCACTCCGGTGGTGGCATTCGCCTGGGGATCAACGTCCACGAGGAGTGTGGAATGCTCCGCCGCGGCCAAGCACGCAGCAAGATTGATGGCCGTCGTCGTCTTTCCCACGCCGCCCTTCTGATTCGCCACCGCGATGACTCTGGCCACGTGGATCCTCCCGGTTCCGGGGGACCATAACACATTTTCGGCTGCGCCACAAAGGGTGATGTTTCACGTGAAACACGTCGACCGCCACGCTACGGGGTGGTTGTTTTCCGGAGGGCGACGATCCGACGCCCTGGTTTGCCGAACTCGGGCGGCACTTCCGCTTCTCCAACGTTCTCGAATCCCGAGCATGTCAGCCGTCTTGCGGAGCCGCCGGCTGTAACGCCCGACCCCACCTGTGCCAGAAAGACACCCTGTGGGCGGAGGAAGGGGCGGACCTTGCGCCCCGACTCCGGTAGGGGCGCCACGGCTCTGGCCAAGGCAACATCAAACGTGTCTCGCATCGTCTTGTCGCCCAAGAATTCTTCGAGTCGCCCAGGCCGAATGTGCACGTGTGTCAATTGTAGTTGCCGCGTGACATGCTTGAGAAACGTCACCTTTTTCCGGGTTGGTTCAACCAGGATGAATTGCAGGTCCGGTCTTATGAGCGCGATCGGAATGGCCGGGAATCCAGCCCCAGATCCAACATCCAGGACGCGTTGGGCCCCGCGAGGAACGAGGGCTCCGCAGACGAGGGAGTCGAGGAACCCCTGCTGAACGACCTGTGCGGGCGTCGTGAGCGCGGTGAGGTTCATGCGCTCGGACCACCGGAGAATCTCCTCGCGATAAATCCGAAACGCCGAAACGTCGGCGGGCTTCAGGCGAAGACCCAAACTCAGGGCGCCACCAATGAGGAGGTCGTCCGGGTTGGATTCCGGGCCGTGTGCGGTTGCCTTGGCGGTCGGAGGCAAGACCTATTAGGCCGGCTGCCCCTCGGTTGCGGATGGGCGCGCTGCCCCTCGGTTGATCAGCCACTGTTGACCAACCTGAAGGATGTTGTTGACGAGCCAGTACAACACGAGCCCGGACGGGAAACTCCAGAACATAAACGTGAAGATGATTGGCATGGTCCAGAGCATCATCTGCGCCTGACGTGGGTCTCCGGTCGTCGGAGACATCTTTTGCTGCACCCACATGCTCACGCCCATCAGTAGGGCCAAGATGTTTCCCACGTTCCGCGTCGCCCCATAGATGTCCAGCATGAACAGCGAATCCGGCTGTGTCAGGTCTCGAATCCACAGGAAGTGCGCCTGCCACATCTCAACAGAGCTCGAGAGCGCATTATAAAGGGCAATGAAGATGGGGATCTGCACCAACATCGGAAGACATCCGCCCATCGGATTGACCCCATGCTTCCGGTACAGCGCCATCGTCTCTTCCTGTTTCTTTTGCGCGTTATTCTTATACCGCTCCTGCAGCGCCTGAACCTTGGGCTGGATGGCCTGCATGGCCTGCATGGAACGCATGCTCTTGTGGGTGAGGGGATAGAACGCGATCTTCTGCAAGATGGTGATCAGGATAATAGCGATCCCGTAGTTGCCCGTATAGTGATACAGGAACTTGAGCAGCCACAGTGCTGGCCGCGCCAGAAAGTCAAACCAGCCCAGATCGATCAACTGATCCAGGTCCTGCCCCACCGCTTTGAGTGTATCGAGATCCCGGGGCCCCGCGTAGATTTCTGCTTTCATGTCCACCGCGGTTCCGGGGGCTATCGTTTGTTTTTGCCCGAGCAGTCCAACGATGCCCTGGTCCTCTGGCGCCTTCGCGACAAGCGCGTGAAGGTCTTTGTCCTTTGGTAAGAGCGCCGCCGCGAAGTACGTGTCTTGCAGCGCCACCCAGGATAACTTCCCGTCAACGACCCGCTCTCCGTTCAGTTTGGCGAGGTCCTCTTGCACCCGCTTGCCGTCCACCCAGAGCATCGGAGGGTGAACGGTGCTGGCGCTCTTGTCGGTGCTATTGCGGATACCCGGACCCCACACGATCCGCGGCTGGACGGGAACGCCCTCGCTGGCAAGATTCCGGGCGACGAGATTGACGTCGACGGCATATCCGTCCGTGTGGAAGGTCAGTTGTTTTTCGAGTTGGATTCCGGCGCTCGTCACCTGCTTAAACGTGAGCGTTTGAGCGGTCCCGGTTTGGTTCAGGTCAAGACGCTCCTTGTCTACTTCGAATACACTATCCATCGGCTCAGCATCGACCGACGCGGAAAGCGCCCCAAGCCTGATGCTTCCCCCATGCGCCGCGACCAAGTCGACAGGCGCGCCACTGTCCGTTCTGTACTTCTTCAGCTGCCAGCTCGTGACCCGCGCGCCGGCTGTCGAGAGTACAACCCGCATAAGGGGTGTTTCAACCGTGATATCTTTCGGCGCGAGACCAAGCTGTGCCGTCGGGGTATATGACTTCGGACGCGAAGCGGGCGCGGCGGGCGCGGCGGGCGCGGCTTGGACCATCGTTGTGGCCGGAGCGGCTTTTTGCTCCTGGGGTGCTGCCGAGCGCGGTGCCTCGTGTATTGGTGCCTCCTGGCGGGCAAGATACCACTGGTATCCCAGGAGAATGAGAATCACCAAGACTGTCGCAATGATTGCGTTCCGCTCCATGCTCAGCTCCGGGGCGATGTGTTAGGGAACGGGGTCGAAGCCGCCAGGGTGGTAGGGGTGACAACGTAACAGGCGACCGGCAGTCAACCAGATTCCACGCGCAAGCCCGTGCCGCTCTAACGCTTCCAGGGCGTAGTGTGAGCAACTCGGACTAAAGCGGCACATCGGAAGAAACGCTGGCGCAATCCAGCGCTGGTAACCCCGAATGAGCGCTCTGGCCGCGCGGTTCATGTCTGATTCGTTCATGCCGTCTGAGATCAAATGCAAAGTGAGGGAGCCCGTCGAGCCAGGGTCTCCTCCCCTTGGAGTATTGTTGCCTGCAAGGATCGTCGAATCTTTTGTCGCGATTCCGCCCCAATGTTCTCGCGCGCCGAAACCATCACGTCGATTACCGGCTTCCTGCTTCGCAGCGCGTTGAACACTTCCCGCGCGATCCTGCGAACCCGACTTCGGGTCACGGCGCCCCCAGCCCTCCGGCCGAGCGCGGTGATGAGGCTGCCTTCAAGCTGCACACTGGGAGCAACACACACCACCCACGGCCCTCGTGATACCCGCACCCCCGTGCGTCGTATTCTTTCCACGGGAGATCTGGTGGTCTTTCTCACCGGAAGCCTCGATTAGACGGTCAGGCGGTGGCGGCCCTTGGCCCGGCGCCGCTTGATCACCTTCTGCCCATCTGCTGTACTCATCCGCTTAAGAAACCCGTGGCTTGTTCTTCGTTTGCTTCGATTCGGCTGATAAGTTCGCTTCATGTCAACTCCTTTGAATTTGTGAAACGAGCATGTTATGTCCCATCGCTTGTCTTGTCAAGCTTGCGATTGGGTTTATTTTTTATCGCGGCCACGACAGGGCGCAGGGTGGTGTCTTGTTGTGCTGTGGCACCACACCGTCGCTCCACCGGGGGTGCTTCTTTGCCCTCGCCCGTTCTCGCGTTCGGTTTGCGGTGTGAACAACCCTTCCGGTTTTCGATGCTTATCAAGAATACGGCGCGCCTTTGTCTTGCGGTTACAGATCACTTGTTCGCAATCCATCTCCGCATAACACCGTAACTCATTATAGAATCTTTACTTATTCGGTTATCCACACATGTGGAAAAGCCTGTGTGTAACCCCAACCAGCATTCCGTCCTGCTCTTCTTGGTCCAAAAGACGAAGCAAGGATTTCATAAGCCAGTTTATACCAAACATGCGTTGTGTTCGCAAAACGATTTGCGGTGTCCGCGGTTCGCTCCGCCTTCTTGTGTCTTACGAAAGCTAGTGTTGACATATTCACCTCAGTTTTGGTAAAATTTGTGACTAACTTAAAGATTTTCCTGATAATTTCCACACCAACAGATTTCTTGTGTCTGGTGTTGATAACCGGCTCTACGATTCACAATTTTTCCGCGTATAAGCTTGGATACGAAGGCCTGGAATGTCGAATAGTTGCGATGTTTTTCACATAACCAGAAACCTATTCCTACTCCTACTTTTCTTTTGTGCTTCTATTCAGTACTTTCTACTAGTGCACCACACATCGCTTCATCGGCGTCCTGTGCCACCCCTTCTTCCACAACAGAACACACCATGGGAGACAAAACCTCATGCACATTCGTGTTGAGCGCGACGCATTCGTCGACGCCCTTGGCCCCGTGCAAAGTGTTGTGGAGGTGAAAAAGGCGCTACCCATTCTTTCTCATGTTCTTCTCGACGCTACTCCGGAGGGTTTGTCTTTCTTTGGGACGGACCTCGATGTTGGTCTCCGCAGGCAAGTTCCCGCCGAGATAATCAAACCCGGAGCTATCACACTCTCAGCAAAAAAGCTATACGAGGTTGCCAAGGAATTACCATCGGCACCCATTGAACTTCAGGCAGATACAGACCTTCAGGTTGCCATCTCCTGCCAACGAACGAATTTCCGCATGAAGGGTTTATCCCGCGAGGAGTTCCCCTCCCTTCCTGATCTTCGTGGTGATGGGGAGTTGCTTCTCGCGGCCAAACTCTTCCGCGACCTACTCCGAAAAACATTGTTTGCTGTATCGGTGGATCAAACCCGCTATGCGCTCACCGGTGTTCTTCTTCAGGCGAGCAGTAACGGACTGAATATGGTTTCCACGGATGGTCATCGTCTCGCGCTTGTCCGCATGCCTCGACCGGACAACTCCGGGACGGCCGTCCTTGAAGCACTCATCCCTAAGAAGGCCATGGTTGAGGCTGTGAAGATTGCCCGCGATGAAGTGGGTGATGTGAGGCTCCGCCTTTCTGATAATCAATTAATTCTCCAACAAGAAACCAGTACCCTCGTGGCGCGGCTAATTGATGGCCAATTTCCCAACTACGACCAGGTTGTGCCGTCGTTCACACCGAACCAGATTAACATCGCCAAGGATGCGCTCTATGGCGCGCTGCGTCGCACATCTGCGATTATGGGAGAACGGACGACACCCACAGAGTTTGATTTTCAAACCGGTCGATTGCTCATCAGTTGTGTGAATATGGATCTCGGTGAGGCGCACGAAGAGGTTGAAATCGCCTACACAGGCGAGGGGGTGAAGATCGGCTTCAACGCGCGGTACATCCTCGACTTCCTCTCTGCAGTCGATTCAGACGCGATCACGTTGCACTTCACTGATCCATTGAGCCCAACAGTTTTTCGATCCGGCGGTGACGATACATACAGTTGTGTAATTATGCCTATGCGGATATAAACCGACCGAGTCGAATATAATTGACCAAAGAGATAGGACGGCTCGGAGGGGTTAAGTGTCGGAACGGTAGTGAAGAAAAAGAGAGGTTGGTGTTGATCGGCGCTTGGACAACCCCACCCCGCGTGTTCCCTAACTCAGCGCACACCATTTCGATTCGTTCGTATCACTCAAGAGCACATATCGACAACCAACATCTTTTTGGCGGGGATTGCTCAAGATTATAGAAGAGCCTACACGATCACTAAGGAGAATGCACGGCGCGGGTTGGGGTCCTGGTTTGTTTGTGTGGGTGTGATGGCGCCGCGCGGCCATTCCACCCGACCAGGCACTCCTTCGCGCTAGAGGGACGAGGCTGTATGCCGAAAGTGAACGGATCTCAGGAAAACGGCAACACCGCCTACGGTGTCGATCAGATCAAGATTCTCGAGGGGCTTGAGGCTGTTCGCAAACGGCCCGCCATGTATGTTGGCGGGACAGGCCCTGAGGGACTTCACCATCTGGTCTTTGAGGTTGTGGACAACAGTGTGGACGAGGCCCTCGCCTCCGCCTGCGATCGCATCGACGTCGCGATCCACATCGACAACAGCGTGACCGTAACCGATAACGGACGCGGTATCCCGGTCGAGGCTCATGAGCAAACCGGTCGCCCCGGCGTCGAAGTGGTCATGACCACACTGCACGCCGGCGGCAAGTTTGGCGGGTCTGCGTATAAGGTGTCCGGCGGGCTACACGGCGTCGGTGTCTCGGTGGTAAACGCTCTGTCGGAATGGCTCGAAGTCGAAGTCTGGACCGGCGGGAAGAAGTATCTCCAGCGTTATGAGCGGGGCAAACCAACGGGGGATCTCGAGGAGATTGGGAAAGCGCGCCGCAGCGGGACACGGGTGACCTTTCTGCCAGACGCCGAGATCTTTGAGGATCGAACCTTCAGTTTGGACATCTTGAGCAATCGCCTGCGCGAGATGGCCTTTCTCAATCGCGGCCTCAAGATCACGCTCACCGATGAGCGAGCCAACAAGAACGAGGAGTTTTATTACACTGGAGGCATCAAGCAGTTCGTCGAACTCCTGAACGAAAACAAGGCCATGTTGCACCCGCGGCCCATCTATATCGAGGCACAGCGCGACGACACCAGCGTCGAGATCGCGCTCCAATACAACGACGGCTATACCGAAACAGTATTCTCCTTTGCCAACAACATCAACACCCACGACGGCGGCACGCACGTCATCGGCTTCCGGTCCGCGCTGACGCGCACCATCAACAACTACGCCTCGGGACGCAATCTCCTCAAGGACCTCAAGGTGAGTCTAAGCGGAGATGACGTGCGCGAAGGGCTCACGGCAGTCATCAGCGTGCGCCTGCCCAACCCGCAGTTCGAGGGTCAGACCAAAGGACGCCTCAACAACCCAGACATCAAAGGCCTGGTTGAGGCCATCGTCAACGAAAAGCTTGGCGAACACCTGGAGGAAAACCCCGGGATCGGCCGCCGGATCGTGGAGAAAGCCGCCGAGGCTGCCCGCGCCCGCGACGCCGCGCGCCGCGCCAAAGAATTGGTGCGACGCAAGGGCGCACTGGACGGCGACGACCTGCCGGGCAAACTTGCGGATTGCTCCGAGAAAGACGCGGCGCTGTGTGAGCTCTTCATCGTGGAGGGAGACTCGGCGGGCGGCTCGGCCAAACAGGGACGCGATCGCCGCTTTCAGGCCATCCTCCCGTTGCGTGGCAAGATCTTGAATACCGAGCGCGCCCGAGCCGACAAGATGCTCGCGTCTCAAGAAATCCGCGTCCTGGTATCCGCGCTCGGCGCCGGGATCGATCCGGAGCTCGATGCAACCAAACTCCGCTACCATCGCATCATCATCATGACGGACGCCGACGTGGACGGAGAGCACATCCGCACGCTCCTCCTCACCTTCTTCTTTCGGCATCTCCGAAAGATTGTGGACGACGGCCACCTGTTCATTGCCCAGCCCCCACTGTACAAAATCAAGAAAGGCAAGGCGGAGCGATACCTCAAGGACGACCGTGGCATGGTCGAGTTCCTCATCGAGAGTGGGGCCGAGTCTCTCTCTGTCGAGGCCGCGGGCAACGGAGGCGCGTGGACCGGGCAGCGCCTCGGTGGTTGCCTGAAGAAGGTGGTTGCCTGGCAACGCTGTCTCAACGCGCTGGAAAAGCGGGGCCAAAACCCGCACGTCGTGGCGGCGCTCTTGCGACAGGGTGGCGTACCGCGCGGCACACTCAAGGACGAAACCAAAGCCAGGCGTCTCCTCGACCGACTGCTGGCCCGGCTCCGTCAAGACGCGGGTCACCTGGGGCCGGTGGAGGGCCGCGTCGAGTGGGACGAGGACCAAGACACACACCGACTGATCGTCACCCTGGGTGCACAGCCGGCGTGGGGAGAGCGCGCCGCCTGCATCGTCAGCCCAGCCCTCCTGGGTTCTGCGGAGTATCGCGAACTCGAGGCGGCGGGCGCCGCGCTGAACGCCCTCGGCACGCCCCCCTTCACCATCCGGGGTGAGGCAGAAAGTGTCGAGGCGGCCACCTGGACGGGGCTCTACGAGGAGACGCTCACATTGGCCAAGAAGGGCATGAGCATCCAGCGGTACAAGGGTCTCGGCGAGATGAACGCCGAGCAGCTCTGGCAGACGACTATGAACCCAGAGACGCGCACCCTTCTGAAGGTCCAGGTGGAAGATGCCCTGGCGGCCGAGCGCATCTTCACCACACTCATGGGCGACCAGGTGGAGCCCCGCCGCCAGTTCATCGAGACGCATGCCCTCGAGGTGAGCAACCTCGACATCTAACCGTGCGCCCGCGGAGCGGTAAGCCGTATCGCCGCCGCCGGGCCGAGAGAGCATTCCGTGCCAGAAGAGAATGACAGCATAGCCCAACAACGGGTCGGCGAGGTCCACCCGACCGACATCCACGAAGAGATGCGGCGGTCGTATCTGGACTACGCCATGAGCGTCATCATCGGCCGCGCCCTGCCGGACGTCCGAGACGGCCTCAAGCCGGTGCACCGGCGCGTCCTCCACGCCATGGACGAAATGGGGCTTCACTACAACCGGCCCCACCGCAAGGCGGCCCGCGTGGTCGGAGACGTCTTGGGCAAGTACCATCCCCACGGCGACACCGCGGTCTACGACACCATCGTCCGGTTGGTGCAAGACTTCTCCATGCGCTACCCCCTCATCGACGGCCAGGGCAACTTCGGCTCCGTGGACGGGGACGCGCCGGCGGCCATGCGATACACCGAGGTCCGGCTGGCGCGCCTGGCGCAGGACATGCTCCGCGACATCGATAAAGAGACGGTCGATTTCATCCCCAACTACGACGAGTCCACCGTGGAGCCGGTGGTCCTCCCGAGCGTTCTCCCCAACCTCCTGGTCAACGGGTCGTCGGGGATTGCCGTCGGCATGGCGACCAATATACCGCCCCACAACTTGGGGGAGGTGGTGGACGCCGTCATCGCCCAACTCGAAAACCCCGAGATCGGCATCGACGAGTTGATGCGGGTCCTCCCGGGCCCAGACTTCCCCACGGCGGGGTACATCCACGGACGGCAGGGGATCCTGGATGCATATCGGACAGGTCGGGGTCTCATGCAGGTGCGCGCCAAGGCGGCGGTCGAGAAGGCGCGCGCAGGACGCGAAAACATCGTGGTGACCGAGCTCCCCTATCAAGTGAACAAGGCGAAACTGGTCGAGCGGATCGCCGAGCTGATCCGCGAGCGGAAGATCGAGGGGGTCTCGGACCTGCGGGACGAATCAGACCGCGAGGGGATGCGGATCGTCCTGGAGTTGAAAAAGGACGAGCCGGCAGTTCCCGTCCTGAACTCGCTCTACAAGCACACGGCGATGCAAACCACCTTCGGCGTGATCATGCTCGCGCTGGTGGACAACCAGCCACGCGTGCTGGACCTCAAGCAGACGATCGGCTACTTCATCGAGCACCGCAAGGTCGTCGTCATCCGGCGGACGCGGTACGAATTGCGCCAGGCGGAGGCTCGGGCGCACATCCTGGAGGGCTACCGCATTGCCCTGGACCACCTGGACGCCGTAATCCAACTCATCCGCCGGTCGCGCTCGGTGGACGAGGCCCGGACGGGCCTCATGCGCGACTTCGGCATGTCCGAAATACAGGCGCAGGCCGTGCTCGACCTGACGCTGCGGCGGCTCACGCAGCTGGAGCGCCAAAAGATCCAGGACGAGTACCAGGAGACGATCCAGCTGATCGCCAAGCTTCAGGCCATTCTGGGGAACGAAGCGCTGGTACGCGAGAT
>Ga0335084_10005703_pt1 | contig 12322 bp, 13 predicted proteins | sample Lox_Sample_44_FD_206721 | JGI IMG/M metagenome (GOLD analysis project Ga0335084, IMG submission 206721) | Soil microbial communities from Loxahatchee National Wildlife Refuge, Florida, United States - Lox_Sample_4.4 | ecosystem: Environmental > Terrestrial > Soil > Wetlands | place: USA...
GGTCCGCCCATCTAGCGGATGAAGCCGCGTTCGCTCTTCGAGAGAAAGTCCAGCAGCTCGCGCACCGGCGGGCAGGCGGCGACCTGGCTTTCCAGCGCGCGCTTGGCCTCCTCGAGGCTGAGGCCCTTGCGGTACAGCGTGCGGTAGGCGCGCTTGAGGCCTTCGATGGTTTCCGGCGTGAAGCCGCGCCGCTGCAGGCCTTTGCTGTTGATGCCGTAGGGCCTGGCCATGTTGCCCGCCGCGGTCACGAACGGCGGCAGGTCCTGCGCCAGGTAGGTGCCCATGCCGGTGTGGGAGTGCGCGCCGATGTGCACGAACTGATGGACCAGCGTCGTCGCCCCGAAGATCGCCCAGTCGCCGACGGTGACGTGGCCGGCGAGCTGGCAGCAGTTGGCGAAGATCGTCTTGCTGCCGACGATGACGTCGTGGGCGAAGTGCACGTAGGCCATGATCCAGTTGTCGCTGCCGACGCGCGTGACGCCCGCGTCCTGCACCGTGCCGCGGTTCATCGTCACGTACTCGCGGATCGTGTTGTCGTCGCCGATTTCCAGGCGCGTCGGCTCGCCGGCGTATTTCTTGTCCTGCGGCGGCGCGCCGATCGAGGCGAACTGGTAGATCCTGTTGCGCTTGCCGATGCGCGTGTGCCCGTCGAGGACGACGTGCGGGCCGACCCAGGTGTCCTCGCCGACCTCGACGTGCGGGCCGATGATCGAGTACGGCCCCACGCTCACCCCGCCGGCGAGCTTCGCCTTGCGGTCGACGATCGCCGTCGGATGGACTTCAGTTGCCATTGGCCGGCTGCACCGAGCAGAGAATCGTCGCCTCGGCCACGACATTGCCGGCGACGCGCGCCACGCAGGCGAACCTGCCGATGCCGCGCATGGCGCGCTCGAGCTTCACTTCGAGCTGCAGCTGGTCGCCCGGCACCACCGGGCGCTTGAAGCGCGCGTTGTCGACGCCGACGTAGTAGTAGAGCTGGTTCCGCATCGCCGCCTCGTCCATCGCGCTGAAGACGAGCACCCCCGCCGCCTGCGCCATCGCCTCGAGGATCAGCACGCCGGGCATGATCGGCCGCCCGGGGAAGTGGCCGGTGAAGTAAGGCTCGTTGGCCGAGACGTTCTTCAGCGCCACCACGCGCTTGCCCGGCTCGCACTCGAGCACGCGGTCGACGAGCAGCACCGGATAGCGCTGCGGCAGCAGGGCGAGGATCTTCTGGATGTCCATTTCAGCCATGTTTCTTCTTCCCTTTACGCGGCGTGCGCCTGTTCTTTTCCAGGGCGGCGACCCGGTCCGCCAGCTCATCGAGGCGGCGCAGGCGCGCGGCATTGCGCACCCACGACGCATTGTCATCGAACGGGAACACGCCGGTATACGCGCCCTTGTCGACCGAGCGCGAGATGAGCGTGCCGGCCGAGACCTCGGCGCCGTCGGCGATGCGGATGTGGCCGTGGATCATCGCCGCGCCGCCGATCTTGCAGTGCGCGCCGATGTCGGCGCTGCCGGCGATGCCGGTGCAGGCGGCGATCGCGGTGTGGGCGCCGATGCGCACGTTGTGGCCGACCTGGATCTGGTTGTCGAGCTTGACGCCCTCCTCGATCACCGTGTCGTCGAGCGCGCCGCGGTCGATGGTGGTGTTGGCGCCGATCTCGACGTCGTCGCCGATGCGCACGCGGCCGATCTGCGGGATCTTCACCCAGCGCCCCTGCTCCTCGGCGATGCCGAAGCCGTCGGCGCCGATCACCGCGCCCGCATGCACGATGACGCGCTTGCCGAGGGTGCAGCCCGGATAGACGACCACGCGCGGGTAGAGGCAGCTGTCGTCACCGATGCTCACGCCTTCGCCGATCACACAGCCGGCGCCGATCGACACGCGCGCGCCCAGCACGGCGTCCTGCGCCACCACCGCCGCCGGGTGCACGCCGGCCGCCTGCGTCGCGAGCGGGTTGAAGAGCTGAGAGACGCGCGCGAAGTAGACGTAGGGATGCTCGCAGACGATGCGCGGCAGCCGGGTGAGGCCCTCGTGCGCGGGCGCGACGATGACCGCGGCGGCGCGCGTGCCGGCGAGCTTGGCGCGGTTCCTGTTGCCCGAGAGGAAGGTGATCTCGCCGGCGCCGGCGCGCTCGAGCGAGCCGACCTGCCGGATCAGGGTCCCGCCCTCGCCGGCGACGCGGCCGCCGAGGCGGGAGGCGATCTGCGCCAGCGTCAGCGCGGTCACTTCGCGGGCGGCTTGCCTTCGAGCGCCTTGATCACCTTGTCGGTGATGTCGATGCGCGGGCTGGCGAACACGGCGTCCTGGAAGATGATGTCGTACTTCTCCTGCTCGGCGATCTGGCGGATGACGCGGTTCGCCTGCTCGACCACCTGCGCCAGCTCCTCGTTGCGGCGCTGGTTGAGGTCCTCGCGGAACTCGCGCTGCTTCCTTTGGAAGTCGCGGTTCAGCTCGGTGAACTCGCGCTCGCGGCTGCGGCGCTGCGTCTCGCTCATGGTGACCGAGTTCTTCTCGATGTCGTCCTGCATGCGCTTGAGCTGCTGAGCGACCTTGGCGAGCTCCTGGTCGCGGTTCTGGAATTCGGCCTCGATGCGCTTCTGCGCGCGCACCGCGGGCGCGGCCTCGCGCAGGATGCGCTCGGTGTTGACGAAACCGAACTTGCCCGTCAGGGCGGGCTGCGCGGGCTTGTCCTGCGCCAGCGCCGGCGCGCCGAGCGCCGTGACCAGGGCGAATAGGAGGGGCGCTTTCTTCACTAGAATCCCGTGCCGAAGGTGAATTGTAGCCTCTGGATGTGGTCCGTGGTCTTGGGGTTGAGCGGCTGCGCGAACGACAGCCGCAGCGGGCCGAAGGGCGACGACCAGAAGAAGCCGAGGCCCGCCGAGTAGCGCAGCTCGTTCAGGTCGTAGGAATTGTTGAACACGTTGCCGGCGTCGACGAACCAGGCCAGGCGCAGCGAGCGGTCCTGGGCCGCGCCCGGCATCGGAAACAGGAACTCCGCGCTGCCGATGATGCGCCGGTTGCCGCCGAGCGCGGTGCCGAACTGGTCGAGCGGGCCGAGCGAGAACGAGCTGTAGCCGCGCACCGAGCCGGGCCCGCCGGCGTAGTAGTTCTTGAAGAACGGCAGCGGCTTGTCGCCGAGGCCCGAGGCGTAGCCGATGTCGCCGTTCAGGTAGAGCGTGTAGGTGCGCGTCAGCGGCCGGTAGTACTGGTGCGTGAAGCCGAGCCGGTAGTACGCCAGGTCGCCGCCGGCGAGCTCGGTGCTGGCGCGCGTGAACGTGCCCGAGTTGGTCTGGATCAGGCTGTCGCGCGTGTCGCGCGAGGCGCCGGCGGTGAGCGCCGCGTAGGTGTAGCGGTTGCCGAACTGGCTGACGAAGTCGAGGTACTGCACCGGGCTGGTGTCGAAGGTGTCGAGCTGCACCGTCTCGAGGTTGGTCGCGAAGTCGAGGCGCGAGAACTCCGACACCGGGTAGCCGAACTTGATCGCGCCGCCGTAGGTGTCGGTGCTGTAGGCGCCGATGGCGAGCTGCGAGGCGTTGGTCTTGCGGTGGTAGAGGTCGAAGCCCTGGCTCACGCCGTCGACCGTGTAGTACGGGTTCAGGTACGAGATCGAGTACACCTTGTTCACGCTGCCGCTGTTGACGTTGAGCGACAGGTAGTTGCCGGTGCCGAAGACGTTCGCCTGCGACAGCGACGCCGACAGCGCGAGCTTCTCCACGTTGGAGAAGCCGACGCCGAACAGCAGCGCGCCGGTCGGCTTCTCCTTCACGCCGTAGAGGATGTCGACCTGGTCGGGGCTGCCCTCCACCGGCCGCGTCTCGACGTTGACCTCGGCGAAGAAGCCGGTGCGGTCGATGCGCCGGCGCGAGAGCTGGATCTTCGAGGCGTCGTAGTAGCCGCCCTCGAGCTGGCGCATCTCGCGCCGGATCACCTCGTCGCGCGTCTTGGTGTTGCCCGAGACGTCGATGCGGCGCACGTACACGCGCCGGCCGGGGTCGACGACGATGTTGAACGCCACCAGCCGCTTCTCCTTGTCGACGTCGGGGATGGCGTTGGCGTTGGCGAAGGCGTAGCCCTCGTTGCCGAGCCGGTCGGCGATCGCCTTGGTGCTGGCGGCGAGCTTCTCGCGCGAGAAGATGTCGCCCTTCTTCAGCTGGACCAGCGGCTCGAGCTCGCTGCGCGGCAGCAGCAGGTTGCCGGACAGCTTCACGTCCGACACGGTGTACTTCTCGCCCTCGGTGATGTTGACGGTGATGTAGATGTCCTGCCGGTCGGGGCTGATCGCCACCTGCGTCGACTCGATGGCGAAGTCGAGGTAGCCGCGGTTCTGGTAGTAGGCGCGCAGCGTCTCGAGGTCGGCGGCGAGCTTCTCGCGGCCGTAGCGGTCGGCCTTGGTGTACCAGGTGAGCCAGCCCGGCGTGCGCAGCTGCAGCTCGCCGAGCAGCTCGGCCTCGGGAAAGGCGGAAGCGCCGACGATGTTGATGCCGCGGATCTTCGCCACCTCGCCCTCGCTCACCGCGACGGTGATGCCGACGCGGTTGCGCTCGAGCGGCGTGACGGTGGTCTGCACCTCGGCGCCGTACAGGCCGCGCGACAGGTACTGGCGCTTGATCTCCTGCTCGGCGCCGTCGAGCAGCGAGCGGTCGAAGATGCGTCCCTCGGCGAGGCCGAGCTCGCGCAGCGCCTTCTTCAGGTTGTCGGGCTCGAACTCCTTCATGCCGGTGAAGTCGATCTGCGCGATCGCCGGCCGCTCCCGCACCACCACCACCAGCACGTCGCGGTCGACCTCCAGGCGCACGTCCTGGAAGAAGCCGGTGGCGTAGAGCGCGCGCAGCGCCTGGCGCCCCTTCTCCTCGTCCATCGTCTCGCCGACCTTGACCGGCAGGTAGCTGAACACCGTGCCCGGCTCGGTGCGCTGCAGGCCCTCGACGCGGATGTCCTTGACGACGAACGGCTGGAAGGCCTGCGCTGCGGCGCCGCCGGCGGCCACGAGGAAGAGCGCGGCGCACACCGCGGCGAGCCATCTCCGCATCTTCAGCCTTGCAGGATCAGCCTGTGAGCAGGCGGTTCAAGTCGTTGTAGAACGCGAAGGCCATCATCACCAGCAGCAGCGCGAGGCCGACGCGCTGGCCGAGCTCCATCGCGCGCTCGGACACCGGCTTGCCCTTCGCCAGCTCGATCGCGTAGTACATCAGGTGGCCGCCGTCGAGCAGCGGGATCGGCAGCAGGTTGAGCACGCCCAGGCTGACGCTGAGCAGCGCGATCACGCCGATGTAGTAGGTCAATCCCATCAGCGCCGCCTGTCCGGCGACATCCGCGATCGTGACCGGCCCCGAGAGGTTTCTCCAGGACACCTGCCCGATCACCATGAGACCAAGCATCTTCAGGCTGAACACGGAGATATCGGCGGTCTTCGCCACGCCGCGCCAGAGGCTGTCGAGAGGGCCGTAGTGGATGCGGACGAACATTTTCGCCATGTATTCGTCGGACTGCCTCGCTACTGCGCCGATGATGCGCGTCTTGGGATCAGAGGCCACCTGCAGCGTGGTCGTCGCGCCCGCTCTTTCGACCACCAAGGTGATCGGTGTGCCCGGCTTCGCGCGCACGGCGGTGACGAACTCGTCCCAGGTGGCGATCGGCTTGCCGTCCGCCGAGACAACGCGGTCGCCGGCCCGCAGGCCGGCCTTCTCCGCCGGCGCTCCCGCGATCACCCGCTCGATGACGGCGGGCAGCGTGGGCCGGTACAGCCGCAGACCGATGCGCCCCATGACGTCGCCGTCGACCTCGCTGGCGGGGAACTCCCGCAGATCGATCGTCGACACCGAAATATGGTTGCGCTCGTCGATCGTCTCCAGCCGTACGGATTGACGCTGCAAAGCCGCTTGCAGCATCTGCCAGCGAGCGTCGCTCCATGTCGCGACCGGTTCGCCATTGATCGAGGTCACGGTATCGCCGTTCGCGATCCCGGTTGCCGCAGCGATGGTTCCTGCCGGCGGCGTTGCGAGGACCGGTCGCGCCTCGGGCAGACCGTACATGAACAGTCCGGCGTAAATCAGGACCGCCAGAATGAAGTTGAACAAGGGGCCAGCGACGACAATCGCCGAGCGCCGCCAGACGCTCTTGCGGTTGAAGGCGCGTTCCCGCTCGTGCGGAGCGACCGGGCCTTCGCGCTCGTCCAGCATCTTGACGTAGCCGCCAAAGGGCACCGCCGCGATGACCCACTCGGTCTGGTCCGAGCCGATGCGCCGGGCATATAGCGCGCGGCCGAAGCCGACCGAAAAGCGCAGGACCTTCACGCCGCAGAGCCGCGCCACGATGTAATGGCCGTACTCATGAACCACGATCAGCACGCCGAGCGCGACGATGAAGGCGCCGATGCTGGTCAGTACGGTCATGCGGCTTGCGCCAAGACACGCGCGGCGGCGGCGCGCCTTCCCTGCGCATCGGCTTCGAGCACGGCGTCGAGCCCGTCGCCCGCCTCGGCCGAAACCGCGTCCAGCGTCGCCTCGACGACCCGCGCGATCGCGGTGAACGGCAGCCGGCCGGCGAGGAACGCGTCGACGGCCACCTCGTTCGCGGCGTTCAGCACCGTCGCGGCGCTGCCCGCCGCGCGCAGCGCGCTGTAGGCGAGTCGCAGGCACGGGAAGCGGCTCTCGTCGGGCGCCTCGAACGAAAGGCTCTTCAGCGCGGCGAGGTCGAGGCGCCGCGCGCCCGAGTCGATGCGCTGCGGGTAGCCGAGCGCGTGCGCGATCGGCACGCGCATGTCCGGGTTGGAGAGCTGCGCGATCACCGAGCCGTCGACGTACTCGACCAGCGAATGCACGATGCTCTGCGGGTGCACCAGCACTTCGATGCGCTCGGCAGGCAGGTCGAACAGCCAGCGCGCCTCGATCACCTCGAGGCCCTTGTTCATCATGGTGGCCGAGTCGACCGAGATCTTGCGTCCCATCGACCAGTTCGGATGCGCGCAGGCCTGCGCCGGCGTGACCTTGTGCAGCGACTCGAGCGGCGCGGTGCGGAACGGCCCGCCGGAGGCGGTGAGCAGGATGCGGCGCACCGCCTCGCGCGCATTGCCGGCGAGGCACTGGAAGACGGCGTTGTGCTCGCTGTCGATCGGCAGCAGCTCGGCGCCCGAGCGCCGCGCCGCCTCGATCAGCAGCGCGCCGGCCATCACCAGCGGCTCCTTGTTGGCGAGCAGCACGCGCTTGCCGGCGCGCACCGCGGCGAAAGTCGAGGCGAGGCCGGCGGCGCCGACGATCGCGGCCATGACCACCTGGCATTCGGCGGCGCTCGCCACCTGCTCGAGCGCTTTCGCGCCGAACAGCAACTCGACCTTCTCCCTGGAAAACCTGTCGCGCAGGTCGCGGTCCTCGGCCATGCCCGAGAGAACGGCGTAGCGCGGCCCGTGCGTGCGGCACAGCTCGAGCAGCGCGTCGGCCGCGTTGTGCGCGGTCAGCGCGAACAGGCGGTAGCGCCCCGGATGGCGCGCCACCACGTCGAGCGTGCTCGCGCCGACCGAGCCGGTCGCGCCGAGGACGCAGAGGTTTATCGGACGATCCATGGCGCGAGGAACGCCGCCACCGGCAGCGCGGCGGTGGCGCTGTCGATGCGGTCGAGGATGCCGCCGTGCCCCGGAAGCAGAGAGCCGCTGTCCTTCACCCCGGCCTGGCGCTTGACCGCGGATTCGAACAGGTCCCCGACGATGCTGAGCACGGCCAGAAGCAGCGCGGCGGCGAGACAGGGCAAGACGAGTAGCCCCTCGGTAAACGTTGCGCAGATGATAGCGTAGACGAGCGCGGCGGCCGTCCCGCCGAGCGCGCCTTCCCAGGTCTTGCCGGGGCTGATCGCGGGCGCAAGCTTGCGCCGGCCCCATGCGGTGCCGACGAAGTACGCCGCGCTGTCGGCGATCCAGACCAGCGCCAGCACTAGCAGCGCCGGAAGCGGCGCGAGCGCGACCAGGGCGAGGCCCGCCGGCAGGAGCACGAAGAACCCGGCCGCCAGCAGGAGCCTGCCCCGGCCTCGCGCCACGCCGCACCACAGCCAGAGCGGCGCGAAGGCGATCCAGAACACGCCGGCGAGCGCGAACGCGGGCAGCCAGGGCTGGGTGTTGTAGAGGGCGGCGAAGCCGAGCGCCATCGACGCCGCGTAGGTCCACGTCCCGTCGCTGCCGAGGCCGCAGAGCCGCGCCCATTCGCAGGCGCCGCCGGCGACCATCGCGCCGGCGAGGAGCGCGAGCCAGGGACGCGGCAGGAGGAACAGCGCCGCGAGCAGCGCCGCGATCAGCGCCACTGCGGTCACCACCCGGACCGCCAGAGCGCCTTTCAGGCAACCTCGGGCCGCTTGGCCGCTTCGACCTGATCGCTGGTGCGGCCGAAGCGGCGCTCGCGGGCGCGGTACGACACGATCGCCGCGTCGAGCGCGGCGGCGTCGAAGTCCGGCCAGAGCGTGTCGGTGAAGTACAGCTCGGTGTAGGCGAGCTGCCAGAGGAGGAAGTTGCTGATGCGCTGCTCGCCGCCGGTGCGGATGAAGAGGTCGGGCTCCGGGGCGTAGCTCATCGCGAGGTAGGGAGCAAAATCGGCTTCCAGAATTTCATTCTTGTTCTGGTCGTCCTTCAAGAAGCGGTTCATCGCCTGCAGGATGTCCCAGCGGCCGCCGTAGTTCGCGGCGATGGTCAGCGTCAACCCGGGATTGGCCGCCGTCTTGCGCTCGGCCTTCTCGATCAGCGCGCAGAGCTTGGCGCCGAAGCGCTCGACGTCGCCCGCCACGCGCAGGCGCACGCCGTTGCGGTGCAGCTTCTCCACCTCGCTGGTCAGCGCGACCTGGAAGAGCTGCATCAGCAGCGAGACTTCCTCGGCCGGGCGGCGCCAGTTCTCCGAGCTGAAGGCGAACAGGGTGAGGAACTTGACGCCGCGCTCGGCGCACGCGCCGACCGTGGTGCGCACCGCCTCGAGGCCGCGCCGGTGGCCGGCGATGCGCGGCAGGCGCCGCGCCTTCGCCCAGCGGCCGTTGCCGTCCATGATGATCGCGACGTGCTTCGGCACGTCGGCCACCGCGGGGATCTCGCGCGTCGAGCTGTCGTGCGCCATCAGACCGCCAGCAGCTCCTTTTCCTTCTCGGCCAGCAGCCGGTCGATGTCGGCGATGTGCTTGTCGGTCATCTTCTGCACCTCGTCCTGCGCGCGGCGCTCGTCGTTCTCCGACACCTCGTGCTTCTTCAGCCCGTCCTTCAGGTGCTGGATCGCGTCGCGCCGCAGGTTGCGCACCGCGACCTTCGCGTTCTCGGCCTCGTGCTTCACCACCTTGACCAGCTCCTTGCGCCGCTCTTCGGTCAGGCTCGGCATCGGCAGGCGGATGGTGTCGCCGCTGGTCACCGGGTTGAGCCCCAGGTCCGACTCGCGGATGCCCTTTTCGATCGTCGGGATGAGCTTCTTCTCGAAAGGCGTCACGCCGATCGTGCGCGCATCGACCAGGATGATTTTCGCCACCTGGTTGATCGGCGTCGGCGTGCCGTAGTAGTCGACTTTCACGTGGTCGAGCAGCCCGGTGTGCGCCCGTCCGGTGCGCACCTTGCCGAGGTCGGCCTTGAAGGCCTGCACGCTCTTGTCCATCTTCTGCTCGGTGCTTTTCTTGAGATCCGCGATCACCAGCGCCATGGTCGCCTCATCATACGTGAACCAGCGTGCCTTCGTCCTCGCCGAGGATGACGCGGCGCAGGGCGTCCTTCTTGAAGATGCTGAACACCGTGATCGGCAGCTTCTGGTCGCGGCACAGCGTGAGCGCGGTTGCGTCCATCACCTTCAGGTTGCGGGCGATCGCCTCGTCGAAGCTGAGCTTCGTGTAGCGCTGCGCGCGCGGGTCGCGCTTGGGATCGGCGGTGTAGACGCCGTCGACCTTGGTCGCCTTCAGCACGATCTCGGCGCCCATCTCGCTGCCGCGCAACGCGGCGGCGGTGTCGGTGGTGAAGAAGGGATTGCCGGTGCCGGCGGCGAAGATCACCACCTTGCCCTCCTCCAGGTAGCGGATCGCTTTTCCCCTGATGTAGGGCTCGACCACCTGCTCGATGTTGAGCGCGGACTGCACGCGGCTGGCGAGGCCGGCGCGGCGCATCGCGTCCGACAGCGCGAGCGCGTTCATGATCGTCGCCAGCATCCCCATGTAGTCGGCGGTGGCGCGGTCCATGCCGGCGGTGCCGGGCGAAACGCCGCGGAAGATGTTGCCGCCGCCGATCACCACGCCGATCTCGACGCCGAGGCGCGAGACCTGCGCGATCTCGGCCACGATCGACTCGATGGTCTGCTTGTTGACGCCGAAAGGATCCTCCCCCATCAGGGCTTCGCCCGACAGCTTGAGGAGAATCCTTTTGTATTTGGGCGTCACTAGTGCGTGGGCTGTGCCTTCTCGATGCCTTCGCCTACCACCAGGAACGCGTAGGCGTTGATCTTCGCCTTCTTCGCACCGAGCATCTTCTCCACCGTCTGCTTGTCGTCCTTGATGAACGGCTGGCCGAGCAGCGTTCTTTCGCCCATGAACTTGTTCACCGCGCCTTCAACCATCTTCGCGACGATCTCCGCAGGCTTGCCCGACTCTCTGGCGCGCGCTTCCTGGATTCTTCTTTCAGAAGAAACAATTTCCTGGGGGATCTCGGCCTTGTTGAGGTACGCGGGCTTGGCGAAGGCGATGTGCATCGCCAGGTCCTTGCCGACCTCGTCGGCACCTTCGTAGTCGACCAGCACGCCGATCTTGGCTCCGGCGTGCACATAGACGGTGAGCTTGCCCTTCGCCCGCAGGCGCCTGAAGCGTCGGATGGTGATGTTCTCGCCGAGTTTCTGCACCATCTTCTGGCGCCGGTCTTCCTCCGCCGCGCCGGGGTCGCGCTGGGCGGCGACTTCGGCGAGAGATTTGGCGAAGGTGAGGAATTCATCGTTGCGAGCGACGAAGTCGGTCTCGCAGTTCAGCTCGACCAGCGCGCCGAGCTTCGCATCCGGCGAAAGATAGGAGCCGATCACGCCTTCGGCGGCGACGCGGCTCGCGGCCTTGCTCGCCTTGGCGCCGCTCCTGATGCGCAGCAGCTCCTCGGCCTTCTTCAGGTCGCCGCCCGCCTCGGCGAGCGCCTTCTTGCACTCCATCATTCCGAGGCCGGTGAGCTCGCGGAGCTCCTTCACCAGGCCTGCGCTGATCTCTGCCATTTCCTTACGGCTCCTTGCGGGTTTAAAAAAAGGGGCGCGAGGCCCCTTTTTGGGTCACTGGGCGAACGAGGCTACTTGTCCTCGCCATCCTCTTCCACCTCGACGAACTCGTCGCGCGAAGCGGCGACGACCTCCTCGAGCGACTGGGTGCGGCCTTCGAGCACCGCGTCGGCCACGCCGCGCGCGTAGAGGCGGATGGCGCGGCTCGAGTCGTCGTTGCCGGGGATCACGTAGCTGATGCCCTCGGGCGAGTGGTTCGTGTCGACCACGCCGATCACCGGCACGCCCAGCTTGGTCGCCTCGGCCACCGCGCCCTTCTGGTAGCCGACGTCGATGATGAACAGCGCGTCGGGCAGCGCCTGCAGGTCCTTGATGCCGCCGAGCGAGCGCTGCAGCTTGTCCAGCTCGCGCTGCACGCCGAGGCCTTCCTTCTTCGACATGCGCTCGAGGCTGCCGTCCTGCGCCATCTGCTCCATCTCCTTCAGGCGCTTGATCGACTGCTTGACGGTCTTGAAGTTGGTCAGCATGCCGCCGAGCCAGCGGTGCTCGACGTAGGGCATCTGGCAGCGCTGCGCTTCCTCGCGCACGATGTCGCGCGCCTGGCGCTTGGTGCCGACGAAAAGCAGCGTGCCGCGGTTGGCGGCGAGCTGGCGCGTGAACTTGAGCGCCTCCTGGTACATCGTCAGGGTCTTCTCCAGGTTGATGATGTGGATCTTGTTGCGGTGGCCGAAGATGTACGGCGCCATCTTCGGGTTCCAATACCGGGTCTGATGTCCGAAATGGACCCCGGCTTCCAGCATTTGACGCATCGTGGCGGACAAGTTGTTTGCTCCAGTAGGGTTAGGGTCTGCCGCCTCGAGCAAGAACCCTTTCGGGCACCCTCTGCGCTCGCGGCGGGAAATTTGACCTGCAATCGCGCAAGTCAGCCCAAAATTCTAGCATAATCAGACCAATGGCCGTAGTGTTGAAGAGCGCGGAAGAGCTGGAGCGCATGCGGATCGCCGGCCGGCTCGCTTCCGAGGTGCTCGATTTCATCGCCCCCCACGTCAAGCCCGGCGTCACCACCGGCAAGCTGAACGACCTGTGCCACGACTACATGGTGCGCGTGCAGGGCACGGTGCCCGCGCCCCTCAACTACGCGCCGCCGGGCT
>Ga0335084_10005704_pt1 | contig 12321 bp, 4 predicted proteins | sample Lox_Sample_44_FD_206721 | JGI IMG/M metagenome (GOLD analysis project Ga0335084, IMG submission 206721) | Soil microbial communities from Loxahatchee National Wildlife Refuge, Florida, United States - Lox_Sample_4.4 | ecosystem: Environmental > Terrestrial > Soil > Wetlands | place: USA: Florida...
CGGCGGTGATTTTGAAGACGGTGCCGCATCCTCCAGTGCACTCCAAGCTGCCGCTAGTGCCACCGTTAGTAGTGACACCGTAGAATCCGCCATCGACGGCCTGTATCAAACCGCCCAAAGGTGCCGAACCGTCGGTGCCATTGAAGCTAAACAGCGTTGTAAGGCCGCCCAGAGGGGTAATCTCGAAAATAACTCCGAAGCCAGTTCCGCCGAATAGAGTCTCCCCATAGAAATTCCCATTCGTGGCCTGCACTAGTCCACTCATAGGCTCGGCACCGTCAGTGCATGCAGGCTGAGCGCAGAATCTGTATAACGTGATCAGATTTCCCGTTGACGTGATTTCGAAAACCGTTCCTCCGCCGTTGTTCCCACCAAGTTGGGTAGTTCCGTAGAAGTTACCGTTCCTACTTTGCACTAGCCCCGCTGTTGGTCCTTCTCCGTCACTACAGTTTGCTGAGGCGCAAAAACTGTAAAGGGTTATCAGCTTGCCCGCTGGTGTCACTTGGAAAACTGTGCCTCCGCTGTGGGTTCCACCGCCCGAAGTGGTCCCGTAGAAACTCCCATCGGAACCTTGAACCAGCGAGCCTACCGGGTTGTCCCCATCCGTGCAATTTGCCAAGGAGCAAAAGTTGTATATCGTAGTCAACTTGCCGGCAGCGGTCATTTTGAAAACCGTGCCGCAGCCTCCCGCGAAAATACAGTTGGCACTGAAGCCTCCTTCATAAGTCGTCCCGTAGAAATTCCCGTCAGCACCCTGAGTGAGAGCCATATAAGGCCACGAACCGTTAACTCCATCGAGACTCACGAGCGTTGTGAGACTCGCTTGTGCCGTCGAGATTAGAGCCGTAGAGAAACCAAAAGCAAACAGTATGCAGATTAACTTGAAGTAGTAAAATCTCCGTATATTACATCCGCTCCATTTTGGCTCGGGTCCAGCGGTATGTGATGCACAGATTTGTAGGTTCCTCATTGAAAACCCTTCCTGATTGCAAAATCGGACGATGAAGTTCCCGATTCACTTGAGGGAACGACTCACGGACGGCTGAACGCCGCAGGGGGGACTGTGCGACAGATAGATAGAGCGAAAAAAATTATCTCTCGTCGCAGGTTGGCTGTCAAGCCGTGATTGTTGCAGTAGTCAGGGATTTCCGCGGAGATAACTTCGGATGTTCACCTTCTAACTTGGTCCTCTTTGTTGTTGACATGCAATGCTCTGCAGCTTATGGTTCCCCGCAACCAGCGAAATAGGACTTCGCCGAGCGTGTCGGATTCTCAGGTCCGTCGGACATCCTGATCGCTGCTTCCTCCAAATGCAATTGGTGTGCGCTCGATAGTTCAGGCGCTCGAACCATACGTGTGTACACCCATCCTGCGTGTGTTGTGCAGATCATCGTCTGAAAGGTGTTCGTTGTAGTGTGCCGTAACGCTGTAGCGTCTCAATCTACATTTGGAGTGATCAATGGACGTAAAACGTCTACGACTTCTCTTCTGTCTGGCCGCCATTGGGCTAAGTGCGTCGACTATCGAAGCTCAGACATCACCTACACAGGGTTATCCACAAATCGGCCCTCCCACGTACTCATACTCGGCTCTTTACCTTGACGCCTCCCAGTTCTGCACTAACGGCTTCGATTTTGTAAACCACACGTGCCTTGCGGGTGGGAACATGTGGCAGGCGATCAAATCAGCGATTGGCTCAGCGCAGAACGTCAGCAACATTATCGATGCGCGAGCCTTCGCAGGGAATCAGATTATCCCCGCTAGTACCGGAACCACGGCTCTTTACGGAAATCTTACCTCCGGTTCAACGGTCCCTGGGACACTTTTGCTCGGGAATGTGCAGATGTATTGCGATGGACCTTCCGGCGGTTCGTCAAACAATTACACTGACGGGAGCGGCTCGAACTACGGAACACCCTGCATTATCCTACCGAATGGTTACCAAATCATCGGTGAGAACCCAAACCAAACGACTTTCTCCGTGTGCACAGGATCCGGCACTCCGATTTCCGGCTGCAGCAACGCCTACCCGCTTCGTCAATTCCCTGTGTCGTCCCTCTCCTTTACCGCCGGTAGCCACACCCTCGCGGGGAACGGAACATTCCAGGCGACGGGCGGTCCCCCCACTCAAAACATCTATGTCGGCGAACTCGGTATATTGACCAGTTCGACGTGTACAGCCTACAACTTGCTGCGAATTATCTCGGGTGCTTCGAGCACCGCGTTCTCAATACAGGCACCGACCGGAACGGGGACATGCGGTTCGACAGGAACGCTCACACTGCTCACTCCGATTATTGGATTCGGCTACCAAGGGGTCGGAATACCCTATCAGCCCACTCGACCGTCCAGTTTGACATCTCAGTCCTTTCGCCAGCACCTTATCAATGTAGGTTTCAATCTTCAGGATTATCAAGGCGCGATTGCCATCCAAGTCCTGTCAACCGGTGAAAACTCCACTATTGAGCATGGCTACTGCAAGCTTCCGAGCGCAGGCTATTTGGATGTGGGGACAGGCTCAAACGAATTCGGGCCGGTCGTGGATGTGTACTGCGAAACTACGACAAGTTCGTTGACTCACGTTACTCCGGGTACTTTCGGAATCTACAATGCCGCCGCAAACGCAGGCTTTCATCGCACGACTTTTACCTACCACTATAATGTTGGTCCGCCCTCCCAACAGCCAAACTCGGCGATCTACAACGATGGCTCCGCCGTTTCGTTTGACGGGGAACCACACAACGAAGGCACAGTAGATGCGATTGAACTCGCTCCGAATGGCTCCGTTTCCGGAGTGACGATCGCCGGAATCGTGGGCCCTCCGTGTCCGACGAGCTCCAACCCGGGCAACCCCGGCCTCAACTTGGTCCATATCGTTAGCAGTGGGAATAGCACTGCTAGCTACACAGTTTCCGCCACCACGATTGGTAACCTTATACAACAGCAGGGTGGGTCGTGCACTAGCAATGGCAGCACGAACGCCGTAGCCGATGACATCCATAACAACAACGTAACGGACCAATTCCTCTCGCGATACGAATTCGATAGCAGCGGCGATCCCGTCAGCGGGGCGACTTTGCAGAGCAATACCTTCGTCACGACAATCAACGGGAGCGGGCTAGCCGCCGGTGGCCCAGCGAGCGGAACGAATGGGAGCCTGACACTGAATGGCTCTACCAGCGGAAGTGCAGCGATCACTGTTAGTTCCACGGGGACTTTAGCCCTGCCAAGTGGGACGACGGCAACTAGCATGGTCCTGACCACGCCGAATCTTGGCACGCCATCAGCGGCAATCCTAACAAACGCCACCGGACTGCCGCTCGGTACAGGGCTAACGGCAACCTTCTCACCTCCGCTGAGTCTATCGGTGAACACGCTATCGTGTCCTACGTGTGTGACCTCGACTAGTGCTCTGACTAATACAGCTATCATGACCGGGGCAGGATCCCAGGGTTCTCAAACGCCGTCGGCAACTGCGACCCTCAGCGGTACCGGAAACATGTCGCTACCAGGCACGATTACGTCCGGATCGGCTGGAACGGGCGGCAGCTTGACATTGAACGGTTCTAGCAGCGGCAGCGCGAGCGTCTCTGCATCGGGCACTGGTGGCAACCTGCAACTGAACAGCACGTCGACTTTCGTCGATACTACTGGATCATTGACCGTTGGCAGGCATCTCAATCAAAACGCGGCGAACACGTTTGCCGGGTCTTGCACGATGAGTGCAGGTACCACCTGCACATTCTCCATCACCGCCACGTTTTCGGGCACGCCCCTGACGTTTGTCTCTCAGGATGGATCAAGCACACTAGTGAACACTGCTGGGAAGTGCAGTGTCTCGACCACTACAGTTACTATCACTGCTTTCACAAGCAATTCCAACAAATGGGACTGCCTCATCATAGGCAATCCGAACTAACACAGGGCGGCAATAAATCGCTCGTGCGTCGACAGATCGCGAACTGCCCTCGCGGGGCGAAGAAGTCGGTGCTTCAATTCCTGTAACAAGCCCGCGGAGAGCCGACAGTTGGAACCGCGCAACGGACCACAGCATTTAATAAGGTTCAGAATCCGACTCTTAGTCAGTCGGTTCCTGATGCGGTTTTATGCGGAGCTTGGGCGCAGCTCGGCACTGTACGTAGTGGACAAATTCTGGGCACCCTTCGGGCACCCAGCCTGATGCCTTCTCTGGATCTCACTGAATTTCTTCAGTCGCGCATCGAGTAAGCTGGACGTGCAAGTTGTTCTCTGTAATCAGGTTGGCGACCCGTACAAGGCGGGGATCGACGATCTGCGGCGCTCAAAATGCGAAGCGGTCATCAATGAGGCAACGGCCAAACACCATTCGCCTAGAATACGACACGCGGAGACATCTCGGTGTCAACCCACAATGTTTGAGTCGAAAGAGGAGACCTGTGTTAGCGATAGATAGAAGCGTGACGCCGCTTTCCGCAAACGAAGTTCAAGACTTAGTCTTTTGTCAGTTTGTTCTTCTTCTCGATGTTCTTGTTTTCTCTAAGAAGAAGCTGAGAAGCGAGATTAAACCAGAACCGCAAAGAAGAGAGGGAACAAAGAGGGTCGTGGATAAGCCCTAATTCTACTGCTAGTGCATGGTGTTTATTTAGTGTTTGCTCTGAGCCTCAAGAAAGTTCTCTAAGGAAGCAATTCTCTTTCGGTTTAGTTCTGATGTCTTTCGGGCATGCCAAAGATAGTGTAGGAGTGTCTCGGAGAACTCAAACCGGGAGCGGCAAACGAGAAAAGAGGAATTGTCTAAGTGCGTGAGGATTGTCACGCTACTTTGTGATCTGCGGCACATCTTGCGGTTTTATGTTGAATTCCACAACCTGTCCCATTTATCGTCCGACGCAAACGGTGAACTAACATCGGCTGCCGATTCGCAGCTTCGATTGGCTCATCGCTTCCCCTTAGAACATCTGGCGGCCCTTGGCCGAGTGCAACGGTGCGGTCCGTTGCGGGAAGTCTTGTGTACCGTAAGTTGAACGTGATCGCAATCTGGCCAGTCTCTTAAGGGGAGGAATGATTCCAGGATAGGTCCCAGTCTTCCTCCCTCGTTAGAACCTTTTTCCGAAGAGCTTAAAGCAGGTTCTTATTGGAGCTTTACATGTCAATCTATGCCTTACTCCGTTCCCTGTCTGCTGGCAGGTCTATTGCTGTTCTCCTTCTCTTTTGTACCTTTGTCGGTTCTGGCCCATTGCGGGCTCAGGGTCCTGTGGTTGCCTCGGGTACTTTTTGCACGCAACAACCCGGATGGCAGAGTGTGCCCGTTGGGTCGTCAGGAATGTGGAATGCGGCAAACTACGCGAGTGGGATATTCACAGTGAGCGGAATTGGCTCCCAAATTAATGGTACTGCCGACAGTTTTGGCTTTGCCTACGAGCGCCTTTCTGGTGACGGCAGCATTGTAGCAAGGCTAGTCGGTATGCAGGGAGGGTCACTGGCAGGAGTGATGATTCGCGAAACGCTGAACGCTGGTTCAACGAATGCCACGACAGTAAATTGGAGCGCGCGTGGAACTACATATTTCGACGTTCGCGCAACTACGGGAGGAAGTACAACGCAAGCCGGTTCAGCTGACGGATCTCTCCCAGTCTGGCTGAAACTCGTCCGAAGTGGCAGCACGTTCAGCAGTTTTTCATCTCCAGATGGAGTCACGTGGACGCTGGTCGGAACAGCCCAAACAGTGAATATGATAGCCAACGTTTACGTCGGCTTGGCGGTAACCGGCGGAAGTACTTCGGCTCCAGCAACTGCAACATTCGATCACGTTTCCATCACATCGTCCGGTAATCCTTTGCCGTGTATCAGCAGCGTCTCGTCGACTTCCGGGAACGTGGGCAGCCAGGTAGTCATCATCGGCACAGGTTTTGGGAACTCTCAGGGCAATAATCAAGTGCTCCTAAACGGAACGCCGGTCACGATCAATTTCTGGAACAACACTACGATAAGCGCGACGATTCCCAGCGGAGCGACGACAGGGAGCCTGTGGGCTCACGAACCTGGTCTGGCATCCTCCTCCAGCGACAGCAACAGCGTGATGTTCACGGTTAGTTCTCAGCCGGTTGTCTGGGGGTGGATGGACTACGACCTCGGGTCAGAGAAGTTCGTCCTGACCAGCAGTGCGGGCTCGGGAGGTGGAAGCGGTCAAGAGAAAATGATCTACGGAAACTCCAGCTACGCAAACGAGAGTTTCGTGGTCAACGGTTCGGGCCTGCAAGTTTACGGAAGTTCGGACAGTTCGCACTACCTCTATCAACAGCTCTCCGGTGATGGCAGTATCGTGGCCCGACTGGTGAGCGTGCAAGGAGTATCAGGCTGGTGGGCGGCGGCGGGTCTGATGATCCGCGAGACGCTCTCAAGTAGTGCTACAAGCGTTTCTCTTGTTGATTCCCCTTCACCGGGAACATTCGGCTTTCAGGTCAGAGCGACCACGAACGGGAGTACTAATCAAGTTGGCGCGATGAGTGTAGCCCCAGCGTATTGGATGAAACTATCACGCAGCGGCAACAATTTCAGCGCCTTCACCTCTCCAGATGGGATCAACTGGGCGCAGCTCGGAACGACTCAAACCATCAGCATGGCCCAAAATGTGTATGTCGGCTTGTGTGTAACGAGCGCCAGCAACTCAACACTGGCCACCGCAACCTTCGACAACGTATCCGTAAGCGCAAATGTCGGCTCTGCTCCCTTGATCAACACGATTTCTGCGACGACGGGAGCGGCTGGGAGCCAAGTGCTGATTAGTGGTTCTGGTTTCGGTAACGCGCAGGGCAACAGCCAAGTAACGTTAAACACCGTGCCGGTCAGCATCAACTTCTGGAGTAATACACTTATCAGCTTGACCATTCCATCAGGAGCTAACAGTGGTGACCTAGTCGTTTCCGTAGCGCCGAGCATGAATGACAGCAATGCAGTTTGGTTCACTGTAACTTCGCAACCGTTGCCAACCGGATGGCTGGATCGAGACGTTGGTACAACAAATGTTGTCGGCGCGGCCAGCTACGCCAACGGAACCTTCACCGTCAGTGGTTCCGGTTATCAGATCTACAGTTCTGCAGACGCATTCCACTTTGCTTATCAACCTCTCGCTGGAGATGGAAGCATTACGGCGAGAGTCGTAAGCATGCAGGGAGCAGCGGGCTGGTGGGCTGCGGCTGGTGTGATGATTCGCGAAACGATGAATCCCGGTGCAACCAATGTGGCTCTAGTCGAATCACCTCAGCCGAACAACTTTGGCTTTGAGGCAAGAACTACGACGAACGGCTACAGCAGCCAGTCTGGATGGGTCAGCGTGACGCCCCCGTATTGGGTCAAGTTGACACGAAGCGGGAACAATTTCAGCGGCTACACGTCTGCTGACGGAGCAACCTGGACCCAAATCGGATCGACTCAGACGATCAACATGGCCCAGAACGTGTACGTGGGCTTGGCGGTGGAAAGCGGGAGTAGTTCGTCCTTAGCCACTGCAACCTTTGACAACGTCTCCGTTGTCTCCTCGCTTCAGAGTCCAACGGTGGGGAGCCTGCAACCGAGTTCAGGGTCAGAGGGTGACTCGGTGATTATTTCCGGATCAAACTTCGGTTCCACGCAAGGGAACAACACCGTAAGTTTTGGCGGAGTGCAGGCAACGACAGTCGGGCCCTGGAGCGATACGCAAATCACGGCGGTTGTTCCAACAGGTGCTGCCACTGGACCCGTGAGTCTTGTTGTGAATGGTCTGCAGAGCAACCAGAATGTAATTTTCACAATAAACATAACCATTAGCGGCATTAGCCCCAGTAGCGGGCCAGTGTTGTCGTCGTATCAGATCAGCGGGAGCGGATTCGGAGCATCGCAGGGGCAAAACACTGTCACGTTCAATGGCTTGTCTTCGCCTGTCTTAACTTGGGGGCCAACATCAATCACAGCACTAGTTCCGACAGGTGCAACAACTGGGAATGTAGTCTTGACCATCGGCGGCATCCCGACCACCGGGCCAAGCTTTACCGTAACGACGGCTCCGTCTCCAATAATTCCGAGCATTACCAGCGTGTCGCCTACCAGTGGGGGTGCGGGAACGCCAGTCACGATCCAAGGCTCAGGCTTTGGAAACCAAACAACCGGCAGCATCACAATCGGCAGTACCCTCGGAACAGTTGTGGACTGGAGTGACACCGTTATTCACGCCAACGTGAGTACAGGGTCCACGTCTGGAAGCGTACAAGTTCAGCAATCAGGCTATTCCTCAAACTCAGTACCCTTTACTGTCAGCACTGCGACCATTACGAGCGTCTCGCCGAATAATGGTATCGCTGGAACACCCGTGACAATCACGGGATCCGGCTTCGGGGCTACTCAAGGCAGCGGCATTGCGTGGCTCGGCAATACTCCCGCCGTGGTGACAAGCTGGGGCGATGGCGTAATCCTCGCCAACGTAGGTGCCGGTTCAGCGTCCGGGACTGCTCAGGTTCTACAGAATGGAACTTGGAGCAATTCTGTTCCATTCACCATCAATACGCCACACATCGCATCCATCAGCACCGCGTCTGGTAGCCCGGGCACCCCCGTTACCATCAGTGGCAATGGTTTCGGTAGTCCCCAAGGCAATGGAATTGTCTGGATCGGTAACATGGCAGGCGTGGTGAGCGGTTGGAGCGACACGAGTATCGTGGCCAGCGTTGGTGCGAACGCCTTGAGCGGAGTCGTAAAGGTCCAGCAGAATGGAGCCTGGAGCAATGCTGTCTCGTTCACCGTTCCTGTGACATTCGGGCAAGGTGGAACTCAACTGACGCTGGTACCGAATGTCATCAGCATGGTCGTCGGCGATAGTCGCACGATCGAAGCCGTTGATTCCAGCGGCAATGCCGTCACTGGACTGATCTGGACTTCGAGCGATACTACAGTCGCTACGCTTTCGACTGACGATCCACCGATCATTACCGCTGTCGCCACCGGGAACGTAACGATTACTGCGGGGAGTGCTTCCGCAGACGTAACCGTCTATGCAGGACCATCGTTACTTGTTGGAACGGTGATTTGGTCCAACCCCGGAGACGGCTCCGGTGTCTCTAGTATTGTGCCTGCAGTTCCAAGCGCTACTGGCGTGGCCGATGTTTTTGCTCTTCAAAACTCTGGCTTAGTTCAGGCCGTCACGAGCGACGGAATCATGGCGTGGCAGGTACCTGTTGCAAATGGAAGCACTTTGATACCGGACTTCCAAGGCGGATTGATCGTGGCCGATCCAACTAACACCCAATCCGTCCGAAAGTATGAGGGGCTCACCGGTATTGCAGACCCGTCGATCCCTTATACCGGCGGCCAAGTCTTGGTACACCCCGACGGAACACTTTTTTTGGCAGCGCCAGCAGATCAAATCCTGCTTTTCGATCCGATCACGGGTTCGCAAAAAGCAAGCCTCACGCTCCCGGTCGGTGCGGCTCCACCATGTTCCGGCGGAGACGGTTTAGGAGGTTCGGCTGCACCTGGCCGGGCAATAATCGCTGGAGATGGGTACCTTTATGTTCCCTATCAGTACTTCACTGAATGCGTTTCCACGAGCACGGAACTCGTCATATATCATATGGGCGTCCTTCGCGTCGGAACCGATGGCTCCGTGAGTGACATTTCGATTGGCGACTGGATAACCAATTGTGCTACGACATGCGGGTCATTCAGCATACCATTCACGGGGACACTCATAACGACGGCGGATCAGGGCGTTTTGTATTCGTGGCAGCTCGAAACGATCCCCGGAGTCCCCGGAGGCCAGACGACGTTTCAGAATGAACTTACGTCCATCAACACTGACGGCTCAGCCTCGACAACAGGTTTGAACATTCCGGGCCAGACTGGGCCGATTCAACCTGTCGTACAACGCCCGGACGGCTCGTACATCGGCACGGTCAACACGAATACAGCAAGTCTCATGATGGCCTTCACGGCATCCGGCCAACAGCTCTGGAGCCAACCGAACGACACACCGCAGATTGCCACTTCAGATGGAGGAGTGATTGGCTCTTCCGGAATCACGTACGATCAGAGCGGTAACGCCAACGGCCAAGTCACCAATTTGCCGACTTATTCGTGGAAGGAAGCCTACACGGGTGGTTCCAGTGTTTACGCGATACCGGTCGCATTTCCTAGCGTCGCTCCGGTCTTTGGCGCATTCGCCGGGGGAAGCCCTACCGGAAAGGGAACTGCCGTGGCTGTTCACAGCATTGGCCTGTTTTGGTGTGGAGGAAGTCTCAGCGGTACGTGTCAGTCACCTCAAATATTTGACGCGAATAATTTAGCAGAGCAAGACCTTGGTTTCACTTACTCTCCTGCCTCTGGCCTTCCTAGCGTGAACTGGAGTCAGGATTTCACGGCAAATACGGGATGGACCGGCACTATTCTAAGCCAGGCATTTTCAGCTCTGAGGACAGCATTCGCAAATGTGCCTGTGATGCTCTCGCCGGGTCCGTCACGATTAGGTCATCCCGCATGGCTCGGAGGGACTCCAGACCACATCGTGAACATCGTTGGAGACCACATCGCACCGGATCCAAATAACGATCAAGATGGAGGAGTAACTGAGGGCAGTCCGGTTTTGGGCTGGAATAGCGTTGTCTACTACTCCATAGCCATGTTTCAAGCGCAATATGCGAGTCAAAATCTCTACTCTCCGGTGTACCCGCCCACAACAAGTCCGCAACAAACAGCATTCGTGCAACTACTTTCCGCTATCGGTAGAGGCATAGGCAATATTGCGGCCCACGAGCTTGGCCACCAATTTCAACTGCCAGACATGGATTGTGACAAAACTTCAGCTTACCCGAGCTGTCCGGGACCACCGCCGTCTGACCCTGCATTCTTCTACGAATATTGGGAAGCTGTAGCCGGTCCGAAATTCTTAAACGCGGGGAAGCCACTCCAATGGGATAGCACCGATCTTACTCGTCTCAATCAGCAGCTCTTTAATAAGTAAATTAAGAGGCATGAAATGTTATGAATTTGAATCGAATCCAACAGCGGGTGGGAAATCAACGGTGGCGTGAGATCGTTTTTGCCCTTAACGTCGCCTTCGCGATAACATTCGCTCTCTTCAGCTATGCTGCGGGGTCCTATCACCCTATTTATGCATCCAACTTGGCACGAAAAGGATTAGTTGCATTTCAGGCCCTTCTGATTCGGCTTGCTCCACTGAATGCTAGCCGACCACGCTCCTCCATCATCCAGAGTTGGCTCTCTTGGGAGCTTGCATTCTTGGCCGTAATGCTTTCGACAAGTATTGTCTTAGTCTCACTTTGGCGTGTTTCCGAGAGATTCAGACTTGGGGAGGGAGTGTTGCATCTTCTGAGCGGCGTGACCTCGCTTGTTGCCGTACCAGTTTGCTGGCTATACGTTATAAATGCGACCGGTGTTGGTTCTGGTGGACCTCAGGGCTTTTGGAACACCTACGGAACACTGTCCTCCTCGGAAGTAGGAATCGTTGTTTGCGTACTTTACTTGCTGAGAAAGCAACCGGTTTGGTGCGGTGGATTGGTCTTTACGATCCACTTCATCTTCTGGATCGTTGTGATCAGCGAGCAGTCTGCCCCGCCCGTTTTTGTGTCAATTCCACTGTCGCTTGTTTTCCCTTGCTCTGGCTTCGTTTGGCTCTTGGGCAGAAGAGAGGTAAGACAGTCACCGTTGACTGTAAGTAACTGCAAATCGTCGTAATAGTCGAACGGGCTGAAAGGAGTTCGCCTCTTCTTGCTTTCCGCCACAGGTGATAAGAAAACGTGCCCCTTGAAGCATCAGGGCTGTTTCGCCCCATTGATTCAATACCGGAGGGCATCCCGAGGGTGACGCTGGGCGTTAAAATTCGTCCCCAAAGGAAATTTGCCCGCAAAGCTGCGAGTCGAACCTAGATAACCTGCGAGTCAAATGAGATCGAGAAAACGAATGCCATCCCGGTTTCTTGAGCCCACACTCTCAACCTACAATCCCAAGCTTTCGACGACTTATCAGCGACGGGTGCCCACTCAAGTCACGAGAGTCGCTTACACCGCAATATACCAGCGCTGGAGAGGTCGCGTGCGCAGTGCTTTGACGAAACGAAATGATACGTTCATGCTGCATCTAACAGAGCGAAAATGAATTATTTGTGACACCGAATTCTGGGCACGCTCTGGGCACCCAAGACGATGTCTTGTTTGGATCTCGCTGATTCTGTTGTGTCGTGCATGGAGTAAGCTGGACGTGCAAATTGTTGTTTTGAATTGAGTTGGCGGCCCTTCAAAAGCATGGGTCTCAGTTGTGTACTCCTCGACCGTACCGACAGTGAACCCCTTCGCCTTCGCC
>Ga0335084_10005705_pt1 | contig 12320 bp, 10 predicted proteins | sample Lox_Sample_44_FD_206721 | JGI IMG/M metagenome (GOLD analysis project Ga0335084, IMG submission 206721) | Soil microbial communities from Loxahatchee National Wildlife Refuge, Florida, United States - Lox_Sample_4.4 | ecosystem: Environmental > Terrestrial > Soil > Wetlands | place: USA...
TCGTCGCGGTTGGCTGGAACGCCGTTTACGCGCCCGCGGGAACGCCGAAACCGCTGATCGACCGCCTTTCGGTTGCGATCGCAAGGACGCTCCGAACGCCCGCTATCCGCGAGAAGCTCCTGGACCTCGGCGTGGAGCCCACCGGGACCACGCCGGAGGAGCTCGCGGCGATCATCACAGCCGACGCCGCGCACTGGGCACCGATCGTCAGGGCTGCGGGATTTACTGCTGATCGCCGTTAGAGTCGTTACTGTGACCAGAGCGCGAACTCAGGCAACCTGCAGGGACGGCCAATGCGACGAGGTGAGGGTCAATAACACCTAGGCAGTTATCCAATCCCGGCGCCGTTCACGGCTGAGTTGCATTCTGTTCGCTTAATCCGCTGCATCGGCCAGTTCGGCCTCCGCGTCGGGATGGACCGGGGACCGGCGGGCAACCCACGGGCATCGCCGCCACCTCGGGCGTCGCCACGGCCGACGCGAGCACGGTATCCGTCGCGAAGGTCGCCGACTTGCGCAAGGCGGTCGAAACGGCGCGCGCATGTCCGACGGCAACGTTGTGCACCCCGACGTCGCGGCGGTGTTGCGTGCGCGCGAGAAAAGTTCGGGCTCTGGCCGCTATCTGGCCGAGGGCGACACGCTCGACGTGAACCTGCCGTTGGCGCACGACGTACAGCGCCCCGGTTCGGTCGGCGCCGACGCGTTCGAGGCGGTATCCACCGACGAGATGCCCCACGTGCCGGGCAAGGTAGTGCCCGAGCCGCCGGATGCCACCGCGCGGGTGCCCGACACGCGCCGCGACGAGCCCATGCAGGGGCTCGCCGGATGCGCTTGCGGTGAGCGCGAGACTCGACGCCGAAAACACAGCGTCGACCACTGCGGAGCGCACCGTCGTCGAGCAGGCGTTCGAGCGCGGCGTCCGCATCGGCGCGGCGGTTCGACTGCCGCAGTTCCGCGACCTCGCGGCGTAGCTCGCCCATCTCGCGCTCGAGGTCAGCGACACGCTCGAGCAGCGCCGCGACCCGCTCGTCGGCGAGGGCGGGATCGTCACCGGGGGCTATAGCGGGTCGCAAAATCTAGAGATATTCCGCGGGTAAACGCACCGCACTAGCCCCCCCTCGACGGGAGGCTCATTCACGGCTCGCGCCACGCGTTCCGCCGCGGTCCCGGTCGCACCACCCGCCGCGGTCCCTTGCGTCGCCGCTTGCCTGCTCGGCGTCGCTTGCGCGCTGCGCCCAGCCCCTAGGATCCCGTGACTTTCGACGCACGTAAATACCGCACACGTCCTCTGGTGACTTTCCCATCCTGCGCGGGCTCATCTTTCCTACGATGCAATCAAGAGGCATCTCACCTCGCCATCGAAAGGAGTACCCCACGTGAGAGTCACATTGGCCATCCTCGTCCTCGCGCTCGCAGGGCTCACAGGACAAACGTACGCCGCCTCTGCACCCGTAAGCGGCACGTCGATTCAGATCGCACCGGCCTCTGCAAGCGCCGCGCGGGGCGAAGCCTTCCAAGTCGCGCCGGGATGCCCGAGTTGCCGCCCAATCGACGAAGAGGAAGAGTTCAGCGCCGCGCCCATCCAGACACCCTTCCAAGTCGCGCCGAACTGCACGACTTGCGGCCGCCCAATCGACGTAGACGAGGAAGAGTTCAGCGCCGCGCCCATCCAAGAGCCTTTCAAGGTTGCGCCGGGCTGCCCGGGCTGCCGCCCAATCGACGAAGAGGAAGACATCGTCTAAGCGGTTCCCCGCACCCGTATGAAGTGGCCCCCGCAAGGGGGCTTCGTTTTTCCGTCTAGCCTCATCCGGGGTTCGCTACTAGCGTGCGATGAGGTCGCCGTCTAACCCCGTTCGAGCGGACGGCCGCAAGCGCGCTTCGCTTGCTTGCGGTGCCCTCCTCGCTACGCTCGTCGGCCGCCGGTCAACGCGAACGTCTAGGCAGCATAGAACGTACGAGTCCGAGTGCTCGATCGTCTCCTTGCAATCCTAATCGGCACGTTGACTTGCACGATGGCGGCTGCGCAGTCGCTCGACGAGCGTGTTCGTGAACTTGAGCGTCGCGTCGAACAACTTGAAAGGCAAGTTGGGAAACAGCCGGCTGCCGCTGCAGGGGCTAATCGAACAACAGGGCGCTCGGATGGCTCGCGGCTCGTCCCCGGGGATGAGCTGGACCTCACCTCGCTCGATCTGCGCCAGACGACGCTCGGCTTCGATCCGCCACGCCTCTTCCACGTTAGCATCGGCCGGGCCGTCGAGCGACTCGATAAGCGCGAGAGCCAACTCGGCTCGGTCCAACTCCGAAAGCTGGGCTGCCTTCTCCTTGATGCCCTCGAACGTGGTCGGCATGCTCGGACTCATCTCTGGAACGCTGCGACGATTGTACGCAGGCCAGTCTCGCCTCCGAGTTGCAGCCAAAAGCGACCGTACGGAAAACGTAGGGAACTCGGCGATTTTCCGCGTGCTTCGGCGAGTGAGGGCGGGCCGAAAACAACAACTTAGGTTAGCGATACCCCGCGGCAAGCCCCCCCCGGGTCTCAGCGACGGCCGCGGAAGCCGCCACCGCCTCTAAAGCGCCCCTCGGAGGCATTGCGATCGAAGCTGTTGGCGCGCTGCTCGCCTTCGCTTCGCGCCTGCTGCTCCTTTGCCATGGAGGAGGACTCTTCAGGTCTGGCGTTCTCCCAGCCGCTGCCGGTGTTCTTCTCCCAGCCACTGCCGGTGTTCTTGTACACGTTGCCGTTCACGTCGGCGTAGTGGTCGTTGCCGGCGCTCGCGCTTTTGTAGCTCGCGCTCTGCCCGGTGCGCGTGTCGGTGACCGTGCCGCTCGATTCCGAGGCATGCTGCCCGTACGCGTTGGTCGCACTCTCGCGCTGCCCGGTTGCGCTGACCCCTGCCGAGGGGGCGTTTACAGTGCCCGCCGCCCCTCGCGTGGCCGTCCCGGTCTGCGGGTTGTACTCTGCACCGCGCGCCACCGTGCCGGAGGCGCCCGTGTTCGGGTTCACCGCGCTACGCTCGTAGCCCGCGCTCCGCTCTCCGGTGACGGGGTTGTAGCCGCGTCCGGTCTGTACGTCCGAGATCGTGCCGGTACGCGTATTCACCGTCGAGTAGCTGCCCCGTACCCCGACGTTGCCGGTCGAAGGGTTGTAGCCGTAGGTGCGCGTTCCCGAAGCAACCGTGTTGCCCCAGTGCCCGTAGACATTCTGGCTGGCGGAGGCCCCCCAACAACATCCACCTCCTGCGTAGAACCCGCCGTAATACGGACCCCAGTGGGGGGCGACCATGGCGGCCGTCGTGGCCCCGAATGCAAAGCCGAGCATCATCCCCGCGGCAGCGTCGTAGGCTGGATAGGCGGCCACCCCGTAGGTCACCGGCACCGCGTAGTACACCGACCCCACCCAGGGGCTGTAGGGGTAGCCCGTGCCGTAGACGACCACCCCGTCGGAGGCGACCACAGTGCCGAGATAGCCCTGCGTATAGCCCACGTAGACGGTGGTGGGCGTGGTACGGTAGACCTGCACGTAGGTCACGTAGTGAAGGGGTGAACTCGTCGGGATTGTGTAGATGACTGCAGGCACGGTGGCCGCTACCTCCCACGGACCCGTCAAGCGCGCGGCCGCGAACCAGATCCCGCTTTGAACGGCGTAATAGCTGCTCGCGTTCGCCTGCACGATCGCATCCGGGGAGTTCACCACGTAGTGGAGCGGGGTGCCCTCGACGGGTCGGAGTTGCGGCGCCCCGTCGAACGTTGGCGTGAATTTGGGTCCATTCGCGCGCGGCACCGCAGCCGTTTGCGGAATCGAGTTCTCGATGAGCGCTTCCTGCGCCTGCGGTGTGCCCGCCACGGACGCAAGCACCCGAGCGGCGGGCTCATTCCGCGGAATGCGTGCGAAATCGGCTGGCAGCGCGTTGCTCGCCACAAAACCCCACGGGCCCTCAAGCGAGCGGGCCTGATACCAGCGCCCGGAGATGAGGACGTAGTAGTCGTTGCTCGTCGTATCGACCAACACATCGGCGATCGTGTTCGTCGCCCAGAGCAGCCCAGTGCCGCTCACCGGCTGCAGTTTCGGCTGACCGTCGAAGACGATCAGCTCCGCGGGAATGTGGCTCACGTACACGGTGGGCGCCGTCTTCGCAAGCGAGGCCTTGGGTTGCACGTTACCGCCGTCGAGGAGATCGACCTGCCCGCTCTTCGCCAGGTCGGTGGCGAGCTGGTCCATGCCGAGCGGGGCCTTCCCCGCGGGGCGCCACGGCCCGTCCACGGCGGGGGCGCTCATCCAGCCATCGTAAAGGTGCAGGTAGTACGTTGTCCCGTCGCGAAGGATGAGCGCGCGGGTATTGAGGACCCGCTCGAAGCGGGTGTCCGCGGCCCCTTTCAGCACCGGGTCGCCAGCGATCGGGATCAGGACCGCCGGGGCATTGCTCACGATGATCCGTGGCGCATCGTTTCTGACCGGCACGCCACTTGACCTCACTTGCCCGTTGGCGGCCAGCGAGGCCTGAAGGCGGTCGAGCTCGATGGTTCGGGCGGCGTTCGGAAGGTGCTGGCGCAACTCGCGCAGGTAAGACGAGCCGTTATCGTTGAGCGTCGGGAACTTGATCCGCGTGAGACTCATACCGGAGAGCGTCACCATGCGGGCGACGCGATCCACCTCGGTGTGTGCCTCACCCCAGATCACCCCGAAGGTCTCGTTGTTCCCGCTCGGCTTGGCGGCCACCGCAGCCCGGAACTGAAGCGTGTCACCCTCCCATTTTTCGACCTGGGGCTGGTAGACGGTCACCACCGCGTTGCTCAACTGGATGTCGCGCGGCCAAGGGTCAGCAGGCGTTTGCGCCTGCGCATTCGCGCCTTGGGCGAGCACGGACGGACCTGGTGCGAGCAGCGCGAACAAAAGGCCGAGCGCTATGCAGGCGTGCAGCAATCGTCCGTAGTTGCAGGCCGTCGCCGGCCGGTAAGCGGTTGCAGCGTTCATCTGGGAGACCTCCTTCAGGTAGCCGCACGTGCAGCCGGTGGCGAGCCGTAGATCTTCCGGCGTTGGGCGAAGTCCGGGTCGTCTTGCCGCAATTCTCATTGTCCTCAACTCCATGAGCTCGCCGGCCCGGTACGGGTATGCAATCTGCGAGCCGGGTTTGAGATCGGTGACGCGCGTTGTCCGCGGATCCTTGATCTTGAGTTTCTTCGTGCGTTTCGCCCGGATGCGCTCGCGCTCAACCGCCCCTCGGCGGACAGCCTGTGGCTCGCGCCGGCCGTCTATCTGCCGCCCTCGAGCACGGAGGGGGTCTCTCTCCTGGAGAAGAACATCGCCGCAAGCTTGTGTGCCCCCAGAACACGGCCGATCTCCCAGAAGGCGAAGAACGGAACGAAGGCCACGATGAGCATCAGCACGCGCGCGCCGAGCTCATAGCCGCCGAGGTCGCTGATACCGCGCAGACCGCCGAGTAAGCCCTCCCGGTGGAACCAACCCTCGACCAGGCGCTCGACGATGCCGAACAGCAGCACGAAGGCACCGAACAGGATCGACTTGTAGAGCACCGGCACGATCAGCGGCTTGTCCTCGAAGCGTCGGCTGAAGTGGAACAGCTTGCCGATCAGGATGACCTTGGCGATGATCAGCGCCTCGATCAGCGCGATCCCATAGTGCAGATAAACGACGCCGGTTTCGGCGCTGACCAGCCTTCGATATATCGTGAACGAGCCGAGGAACACCCACAGGTAAAGGGCGATGATCCAGAAAAGCTTGAACTCTTCGATCGCCCGCTCCTTCAACACGGTGGTTTTGGCATCGCGTTTCATAGCTGAGTCCCCGGCGAACAATTGCTCCGTCAATCACCTGATGCGCGTTGCCGTGCCAGCTCTGCGGCCAGGATCGGAACACCTAAGTTGCATGCCTGCACCCCCTGCACGACGCAAAGCTTCAGGACCTCCATGACTTCCTCCATCGTCGCACCGGCCTTGAGCGCGTTGCGAATGTGCCGCCGCGTTCCCGGCGCATACATGTGCGTATAGGAGGCGTCGAGGGCGATGCTCAGCAGCTCGACGTCCTTCGCAGGCAAGATCCCGCTCGCGTAGATTCCCGCGCCGGTGGCCATGAACTCATCGGTCCATACTGGATCGAGCTCATAGAATGGGTCCCAGGCCGTGTTCCACTGGCCGATGGCCTTCATCTTGTCGCACGCAGGCGTTGTGGCGGTGGACCTCGCTGGCGGCCTCGCCCCTGCGGACTTCGCCTCTTCCAGCAAAATCGGCGCGCCGAGGCTGCAGGAGTGGATCGACATCACCGATGCGCACTTGAGCACGAAAAGTATTTCGTCTTTCGTGGCGCCGGCTGCGAGTGCCCTGCGAATGTGCCGTCGCGTCCCCTCCGGATTCAGGTTCGTGCACGCGGCGTTCAAACCGACGCCGATCAGCTCGACCAGCTTGCGGGACAGCACGCCGGACCGCCAGGGGCTGGTCGCCATCCGCGCGCAGGTCTCCGCCCACTGCGGATCCCATTCGTGCAACCGGGCAAGCGCGATGTCGTCCCAGGGGCTGTTTTCGGTCGTCATCGGAGCACCATGTTGGATGCTGTCCAGCCTCCCTACATGGGAGGCTGGACCGCCGCTCGGACCTGCTAGAGGATGCTGGTGGGATTCGTCCGTGTGTCCGACGCCTTCGGCAGCCGCCCGTCGGTGTCGTAAGCTAGGAAGCCCTTATAGCCTTCCGGCCGGTTCGGCGGCAGGCCGAGCTTGAAGAGTGTCTCTTCCACGGTCTCGTACCAGACGCCGATCTTCATGATCTTGCGCGCTTCGTCCGCCGTCGCCACCTTGCGGCCGAACTGCTCGCTCTGCTTCACTGCCCACTCGACCTGCTTCACCGTCGGCCAGCGCTTCCTGTGCATGTCCCAGATGTTGTCCTCGTTGCCGACGCGCACGTGGACGCCGAGAATCGTCGCCAAGGTCTGGATCGCGATGTTGCCGCGCATGCTGCTCCAAAAGGTCACGCTCGACGCGCCGTGGGGCGTGCGGCGGAGCATCTCCATCCAGTCGAATGGGTTGCGGCCCATCGAGCCGCCACCGTAGCCGCACAGGGCGATGTTCAGCGGCCCCTTGTACACGCCCCCACGCAGCAGCCGCTCGATGATCTCGAGCTGATGGACATGTCCCGGAACGAAATACGGCTGGATCTTGTTCTTGCTCAGCCGCTTCAGGTGCTCGATGTAGAAGCTCGAGGTCGAATCCACGACCATGTCCGCCCAGGCGGCCGCGACTTTCGGGTCGGCCAGGTGCGTCCCGTCCGCGTCGCCCGGGATGAAAGCCTGCGTAACATCCCACAGCGTCGTGCCGGTCGTGATCGTTACGCAGTCGGGCTTCGGATTCAGCTCCGTCAGCATGTGGCGGGTGTCGTAGTCGAGCCACTTCGCTTTGGCGTCTGCCGTGTGCGGCGCGAAGGAGATCGACCCTCCGACCTGAAGGATCATCTTCGGGACTGCCTGCCGCAACCGCCCGAGGAACTCGTTGTACTGATCGAAGTTGGTCGAGCCCTGGCCCGTCTTGGGATCGCGCACGTGGACGTGCAGCATCGTGGCGCCCGCGTTGTAGCAGTCGACCGCGGCCTGCACCTGCTGCTCCCAGCTGACGGGAATGTCCTCCACATCGGCCGGCAGCCACTCGGGACCGAAGGGTGCCGCGGTGATAATCGTAGGCTGCATGTTCTCGGGGAAGAGCGAATCATCGGTGAAGTACATGGAGGTTCTCCTTGGTTGGACTCAGCCCCGGGTCCGCCGGCCCTGCCGGCTCCACCGGGCTTGAGTTGTCATCGATCGGTGCCGTGCCTGGTGTCGTTCGCCGGGACCATCAATGGGCGACTCCGGACGAGGTGTAGCGCTTGCCCACGAGGACTGCGTCGACCGCTTCCAGAAGGTCGGTTGCGATCGCGCGGGTAAGGACCACGCCGTCGGCGCCCGCCGCCAGTGCTGCCGACGCCACCGTAGGCTCGTCGTGCACGGTGAGCAGAAGGACCTTCACCGCAGGTGCCCGCTCCCGGAGCGTACGCAGAAAGCCGCCAACGTCCCCGCCGGCGAGCGATAGGTCGACCACGACTACCGTCGGCCGGATCCGCGCCGCACCCTCCATAAGCGAGGTTTCGTCCGCCACCATGAAGACGCCCGCGAACATCGTCCCCAGGAGCCCGCGCACGCCCTCGCTCAGCTCGTGATGCCGGTCCGCGAGCAACACGCAGTCCATTGCGGTTTCGTCCATGATCCACGCACAGGTCTCCTGGTCGGAGTAGGCGCGCCCGTCTTGGCTTGGCGCGGGCGCGCAAGGTGAAGAGTGGGCGAACCGCGCGGGACCGTCACCTCGTAGTTTTACGAGGCGCGGGGACGGAAATTACGAGGCCGCGCGGCGGCCGGGTCGATCAGCGCTCGGCGATGCCGTGCTTGATCGCGAAGCGGATCAGCTCGGCGGAGCTGTCTGCGTCGAGTGCTTGCATCATCTGGTACTTGTGGAACTCCACCGTGCGCGGCGAGATGTCGACCTTCGCGGCGATCTCTTTAGCCGAGAGACCCTCGGCGAGCAGCTGCAGGATTTCGCGCTGGCGAGGCGTCAAGCGCCTGACCGGATCGACCGCACTCGCCGGCCCCTCCTTCATCGCCTCGAACACCTTGCCGGCGAGCGCAGGGCTCACGAACGTCCCACCTTCAAGGGCGGCACGCAACCCCTGCAGCAACTCTGTCGTGGCCGAGTGCTTCAGAACGTAGCCCGCCGCACCGGCTTCGAGCGCGCGCCGGGCATAAGCGACGTCCCGGTGCATCGTCAGGAAAACCACCGGGATCTTCAGGCCGTCCTTCCGCAGCGTTTCCAGCGCCTCGATACCGTTGAGCGAGGGCATCGAGATATCGGCGACGATGACGTCGGGGCGCAGCGTACGCGCTGCCTCGACCAGGGCGCGCCCGTCCTCCACGACGCCGGCCAGATCGAAATCGGCGGCGAGAAGGCTCTTCAAGCCTTCGGCAACGATCCGGTGATCCTCGGCGAGCAACACGCGTGGACGGTTCATGCACCCTCCGGCAGCGGCACCCACGCGGTGATCGTCGTCCCGCGGCCCGGTGCGCTATCGACGTGGATCGCTCCGTCGAGCAGGCGCATCCGCTCGCGCATGCTCGCGATACCGAGGCTCGCCCCGCCCTCCTGGCGCGAACTCTGGAAGCCAGTGCCGTTGTCTCGCACGGCGAGTACCAGCCGGCCGTTGCCACCGTGGAGCGCGACTCGCACGTCGCTCGCTTGCGCGTGCCGCGCGACGTTGCGCAACGCCTCCTGGGCGACGCGGAAGAGACCCACCGCCGCCCCGACCGGCAGCTTGGCCGGGACGGCGCCAGCATCGAGTTCGACCCGGATCGGCTCGCTGCGGGCCACACGGTCGCACTCCGCCCTCAGCGCCTCGACGAGGCCGAGGTCCTCGATCACCGTCGGGTGCAGGCGGTAGGAGAACGCGTGGACGTCCTCGCTCAGTTCCACGAGACCGTCGCGGATCGAACGCACCGATTCCCTGCTCTCCGCACGGTCCGAACTCCCCTCCAGCTTGGCGGCCTGGATCGCCAGAGCGGCGAGCCGCTGAGTCATGTCGTCGTGCAGCTCCCGCGCGAGCCGGCGCCGCTCGTCCTCGTGTGCGGTGATAAGGCGCCCCCCGAGGCTTCGCGCCTCGCGCTCGGCGCGCCGCCGCAGCAGACGCTGCCAGAGCAGCGCGGTAATGAGTGCGGCCTGCAGCACGATCACGGTGATCGCTGCCACGATCGCACCACGGTGCTCCTCCCACATCGTGGGTGGTCTGAAGCGGATCTCGCTCCCGGCCGGGAGTCGTCCCGAGTCGATGCCCCAGCGCTGAAGTTCGCGCCAATCATAGACGGGGGGTTCGAACCCTGTCACGTTGATCTGTGGCTCGGCGGAGGTAGCCCCGCGCAGTATGCGGTGCGCCGCCGCTGCCATCTGCTCGCCGCGCCGCCGTTGCGACGAATAGGGCCCGCCGACGACGCCCTTGCCGAGCTCGCTCTCGTACAGCCCGAAAATCGGGGCGTTGGCCGAGGCGTGCAGAGCCGCCAGGCCGTCCTGACGTTCGTGGGGGACGCCCGCTGCATCGACGATCAGCAGGCCGTAGAGCACTGTGGAGTGGGGCGGCAAGCTGGCGACCCGCTCCTTCATCTGCTCTAGGGAAAGATCGCCGAGCCACTGGAAGTTCGCTCGATCCATGAACGGCGCCGCCTCTCTCTGCAGCTCTTTCAGCCAGAACTGCTCGAGCCTCGACGCGCCTACGACGACTGCGATCGTGGTGGTGTCGGGCAATAGCTGGAAGATGTTCTCGAACAGGCGCGGAAGATCCACTTTCCCGACGATGGCGGCATCTTTCGGCCGCAGCGCTGCGCCCCGCGCGAGCCGTTCGTCCAGGGCGGCGATGACAAGCGGAATCGGTGGAAAGAGTTGGTCGCGGTGTGCGAGGTAGAAACGGGCCGCCGGCGGACCGATCGTGACGACGAGGTCCGGCGCAGGCCCAGCGAAACGGGCCTTCAGGTAGTCGAGAAACGCTCGCTCCTCCTCATCGGTGATCGGCCGTCCCGCGTCGAGCGTCGCCTCGAACAGGACGATCGGCTCAGAAGATCCTCGGGCAAGCTCGGTCCGGAAGACCGACGCAATCGTGTCGTACGGCGCGAAGTCCCGGCCAAACGAGTGAATGAGCAGGACGCGCTTCGGCGTTGCTGCATCAGCGGCAAAGGAATCGCAGGCGCCCAGCCATATTGCGGCGAGGACGGCGACGAGTTGCAAGAACCGGAGCGCGGAACGCATACCTTGCGAGTCCAACAGTACTTCCCTGTCACGTTGCTGGCCAAGATTACCAGCTGGTCGCAATTCCGCTCTATCGCGCGGGCGCCCTCGCCGAGCAACGCTTCGCCAAGCTCAGGCCGCTGTCGCCTCAGGACCCGAGGACTACGCGATCCACGCAGCCGGTCAAGGACCTCATCTCCGGGAACAAACTGGACGTCGCCTCGCTCGATCTGCTCCAAGTGGCGCTCAACTTCGGTCCGCCACGCTTCTTCGACATCGGCCCGCCGGATCGTCGAGCGACTCGATGAGCGTTGTGGGCGAGGGCGACCGTGGTGGAAACAGCTCGGCGCTTTTTCCCCGTGCTTCGGCGAATGAAAGCGGTCCGAGAACAACAACTTAGGTCAGCGTCACAGCCTGCGCTCGCGCGGGCTTTTTTTCGGCGGCAGCGAAGTGCGTTGGTTGCAGGACGCAGCGCGGCCAATCTCGCGGCAGACGTACTCCGGATAGGACTCCACAGTGCCCGCGCAGCGAGCACGCGACATCGTTCATCCGCTATCGGCCTTTGCGCGACGCCAGGGCGTGCTCGTACCCGCGGTCGCGATGGAGCGGCTGCTTCTCCGCTCTCAAATGTCGGCTTGCGGGAAGACCAATGGACTGCTTAAGGTCGACGGCCGCGCGAGGGTCGCTGACCGGCCATCTTCGGTCATTGATCAACACAGATTCTTTGCTGGAAAGCCGCCGTTGGATTCGTCGTAGATCGGCTGGCTCGCCCCGAATCGCTGCACACACACGTCAGGGCACCGGTGGTGGCCGCCTAACGAGGCGGAAGCAGACGGCGCGATAATGGCCGCCGACTGCTGCACCCAGGAGGGGCCTGTGAGCAAGAAGATCCTGTTCGTCGGAGCCGGGGCGATCGGCAGCTACATCGGCGCGTTCCTGTCGCGCGCCGGGCACGACGTGACGCTGGTCGACGCGTGGGCCGAGCAAGTGGAGACGATCCGCCGGCAGGGCATCGCGGTGACCGGTCCGCACGATCCGTTCACCGCACGCCCCCATGCCATGCACCTGCACGAGGCCCAGCGGCTGCCGCGGGACTTCCAGATCGTCTTCATCGCCATGAAGGCCTACGACACGGCTTGGGCTGCGCAGCTCGCCCTGCGCCACGCCGCACCCGACGGCCTCATCGTGTCCGCCCAGAACTGCTGGCCCGATCCGATCGTGGCTGCCGTCACCGGCGCGCAGCGTACCGTCGGGCTCGTCATGTCTAAGATCGGCGTGGCGCTGTGGAGGCCTGGCGAGGTCGAGCGTGGCATGGAAAAGGGTCAGGCCCACGGTCACGATGTCTTCCGCGTCGGCGAGCACGACGGCCACATCACGCCGCGCGCCAAGGATCTGGCCGAGATCCTTTCGGTGATCGACGGCTCGCAGGTGACCGACAACCTCTGGGGCGAACGCTGGTCGAAACTCTGCGCCAATGCGATGGGCAACCCGGTGACGGGTATGTCAGGCCTCGGCTCCTTCGAGATCGCCT
>Ga0335084_10005706_pt1 | contig 12319 bp, 11 predicted proteins | sample Lox_Sample_44_FD_206721 | JGI IMG/M metagenome (GOLD analysis project Ga0335084, IMG submission 206721) | Soil microbial communities from Loxahatchee National Wildlife Refuge, Florida, United States - Lox_Sample_4.4 | ecosystem: Environmental > Terrestrial > Soil > Wetlands | place: USA...
CCGACGGCACCGCCGTAGATACCCCGTTTGACCGGTTCGAGCTCGTCGATGATCTCCATCGCGCGGATCTTCGGCGCGCCGGACAGAGTGCCCACAGGCAGCGTGGCGCGCAGCACGTCGATCGCCGTCGCGCCGTCCTTGAGCTTGCCGACGACGTTGCTCGAGATGTGCATGACGTCGGAGTAGCGCTCGATGACGAAACGCTCGGTCACCTCGACGCTGCCGACCTTGGCGACGCGTCCGACGTCGTTGCGGCCGAGATCGATCAGCATCAAATGCTCGGCGATCTCCTTGGGGTCGCCCAGGAGTTCCGCCTCCATCGCCTTGTCTTCGGCCTCGCTGCGACCGCGGCGGCGGGTGCCGGCGAGCGGCCTGTTCACGACCACGCCGTCTTCGACGCGCGCGAGGATCTCCGGCGAGGAACTCACCAGGTGGAAGTCGTCGAGATCCATGTAAAACATGTACGGGGACGGGTTCAGACTGCGCAGCGCTCGGTAGAGGTTGATCGGCGCTGCGGAGAACGGCACCGACATGCGCTGCGCGAGCACCACCTGCATCACGTCGCCCGCAACGATGTAGTCGCGGATCGTCTCGACCGCGGCCATGAAGCGTTCGGCGCCGAATGCGGAGACGAAGTCGGTTTCTTCGACCGGTTGGTTGGCGCTCGACGACGGAACGTCCGGGACGGGGCCGCCGAGTTTGCGGGCGATCGACTGCAGACGCTCGCGCGCGTGCGCGAGCGAGTTCTGCATCTGCGGATCGGCCGACGTGATGATCTGCATGCGGCCCTTCAGGTTGTCGAAGACGATCACGTCGTTCGACACCATCAGCAGAATGTCCGGCGTTCCCAACGAGTCCGGTGGGGTGCTGTGTGCCAATCGCTTTTCGACGTAGCGGACGGTGTCGTAGCCGAAGTAGCCGACGAGTCCGCCGTAAAAGCGCGGCAGACCTTCGATCGGCGCGACGCGATGGCGATCGAGGAACTTCTCGATGAAGTCGAGCGGATCGGAGCTCACCACGTGCTCGACGACCTTACCGTCGGTCGTGACGGTGATGCTGTCGCCGACGACTTTGAGGACGGTGCGCGCCGGCAGCCCGATGATCGAATAGCGGCCCCATTTTTCGCCGCCGTGCGCCGACTCGAGCAAGTACGAATAGGGTCCCTTCGCGAGCTTCAGATAGGTCGACAAGGGCGTGTCGAGGTCGGCAAGCACCTCTTCGACCACCGGAATGCGGTTATAGCCCTCGGCGGCGAGCCGATCGAACTCTTCCGGCGTCATGGCAGCGGCGGCGATTGCGAAAAAAGGCCGGCAGGCTAAAGGAGCTCGATCAGGGAATCAATGACACCGTCGGCGCCGAGCTCGTCGGCCGGCGTCCCTTGGTTATAACCGTCACGCACGCAGACGACCGGGCATCCGGCGGCGCGCGCGGTCTCGACGTCGGTCGTCGAATCGCCGACGAACAATGCGGCACTCGCGACGACGTTCATGTGACGGCACGCGTGCAGCGCCGGTGCCGCGTCGGGCTTGCGCTTCGCGAGCGTGTCGCCGCCGACGACGGCTGCGAAATACGGTCGCAGCCGCAGCGCGACCAGCAGCTGTTCCGACAGCGCGGTCAACTTGTTCGTCACCACCGCGAGGCGGGCGCCGCGGCGCGTCAATTCGTCGAGCGCAGCGACGACGCCGGGGTACGGGCGGCTCGCGTCGGCGATGTGAGCGCGGTAGTGCGCGATGAACGCATCGATCGCGCGCGCCATTGTCGGTTCGTCGGCGATCTTGGCGGCGGCACCGGCGTGCTCGAACGCGCGCTCGATCAGCACGCGCGAACCGTGGCCGACCCAATGGCGGGTGAGCTCTTCGTCGACGGCCGGTTGGCCGACGGCGCGCAGCGCGGCGTTCAGCGCGGCCGTGATGTCGGGGGCGCTGTCGACGAGCGTGCCGTCGAGGTCGAACAGGTACGCGGCGTAGCGGCGACCGAGTACGGGCGCGTCACTCGGCAAGCGCGCGCCTCATCGACGCGATCGTCGCCGCATAGTCGGGCGTGCCGAAGATCGCCGACCCGGCAACGAAGGTATCGGCCCCCGCACGCGCCGCATCGGCGATGTTGGCGGGCTTGATGCCGCCGTCGATCTCGAGCCGAATTTCGCGTCCGGAACTCTCGATGATCTCGCGTGCATCGGTCAGCTTCGCGAGGCTCGATGCAATGAATTGCTGCCCGCCGAAGCCGGGGTTCACCGACATGATCAGCACGAGGTCCACCAGATCGAGCACGTGCGCGAGGTGGTCGAGCGGCGTCGCCGGATTGAACACGAGCCCCGCCTTCGCGCCGCCTTCGCGAATGAGCCCGAGCGAGCGGTGCACGTGCTCCGTCGCCTCGGGGTGGATGCTGACGTAGTTCGCGCCCGCTTCGAGGAAGTCGCCGATCAATCGATCGACCGGCTTGACCATCAAATGCACGTCGATCGGCACGCGCACGCCGTGTTTGCGCAGCGACGTCAGCACCAACGGGCCGATCGACAGGTTCGGCACGTAGTGATTGTCCATTACGTCGAAATGAATGAGGTCCGCACCGGCCGCGACCACCGCATCGACCTCTTCCCCCAAACGGGCGAAGTCGGCCGCGAGTATCGACGGCGCGATCCAGTATTTGCTCATGGCCGCGCATTGTACGAGCTTTCCTATACTTGCGGTCATGTGGAAGCGCGCGGCATTGCTGACTTGGGTGGCACTCGGGGGCGCGTCGGCCCAATCCGACGACAAGAGTGCGCCGCCGGCGTCGCCGCCAACCGCCGAGCGCGTCGCGCTGTTGCCGGCCGAAGCGCATCGCGCCGCGGAGTTGGAAACCGCATTCCCGGACGATTCGATCGTGCGCATCGGCGACGGTAACGACCGTGCGATTGGCGTATATCGGGCGTCGATCGCAGACCGTGCACTCGGCGTCGTCGTCGTCGTGCTCGGTCCTTCGCTCGCGCCGGACGCGGTCGAGGACTCGACGCAACTGCGGCGTTCGTTGCCGCGCGGTCGGTGGTCGACGTTGACGGTCGCTCTGCCGGATGTTCCCAACGAGGTCCTTCCGCCGCGCCAGCACGACAAATTCGTCGAAGGCGCTGCGGGTGCCCCGAGTGCGCCCGCGCAGCCGGCCGCCGCGGCACCGACTGCGGTGAGCGCGCCCGATGCCATGCCGGCGCGTGTCAAAGGTCGCCTCGATGCCGCAGTCAAAGCCGCTCGCGAGAAGGGCCGCAAGGTCGTCGTGCTCGGTCAAGATGCGGCGGGCGCTTGGGTTGCCTGGGCGCAGAATCAGGGGCTCGGCGCCGATGCGATCGTCGCGATCGACACCGCGAGGGGTTCGCCGAAGATCGACGGGAAGTTGCCGAAGGACGCGCTCGCCGCCGTCACGACGCCGGTGCTCTTGCTGATGCAGACACCCCACGCCTGGTCGGTCGACGACCGGCTCGGCGCGCGCGTCGATCTGCGGCGGCTGCCGCCCGGCGATCCGGCCGGTGTCCGCCTCGAGCGCCAGATCAACGGCTGGCTGAAGCGCCGCTTCGATTCGCACGAATGAGATCGTAGGCCGCGCGGATCGCGACGCTGTTCTCGCGCGCGCGGCGTGTCAGCGCCTCGTCGGCGGATGCACCGAGCTTGTCCGGGTGGTGGCGGCTCATGTGCCGTCGATAGGCCAGTTTCAGCTCGTCGTCGCCGACACGATGATCGACGTCGAGCAACGCGTACGCGCGCCGCAGTTCCGGCGGCAGGTTGCGCCAACGATGTTCTGCGACGCGCGTCTCGACGACGGCGAGATCGTCGGGCGACGCGCCTAGCAGCCTTGCGAGCCGTTCGAACTCGCCCCTGCGCGATACTGTTGGGGGACCGTCGGCCCATGCCATCAGACACATCGATTCGATCGCGAGCGCGTCGAGTACCGGACGATCCGCGGCGACCTCGCGGCATGCCCGCGCCTTCGGCGCGAAATCGAAGTCGGGGCTTTTGCCGGCGTTGAACCAACCGATGGCGCGCCGTTGGTCCCGCGCCGACAGACCCAGATCGCGCATGAAGCGCCGCGCGTGGTCGATGTGCGTGGGGCGCACGGTATCCGAGGCTTTCGCGATCCGGCCGAGCGCCGCGAACGTGAATTCGGTATACGGCATCGCGCGTAGCCTGCGGTGCTCCCACCATCGCGTGAGCGCGCGAACGAAATGTCGCTGGGGTCGATTCATAGGGGCGCGAAGCGCCGCGACGTCGCGGCTTCTTGCAAGCCTAGCTTGCGATTCGGCGAACCGCGTCGAGCTGATCGTGCGTGCCGATGTCGATCCAACGGCCGGACCAGATCTCACCGCCGACGCGGCCGGCGTCCGCGGCGTCGAATAGCAAGTCGCGCAGCGAGAACGGGCCGGTCGGCGCCCCATGGAGCAATGCCGGGTCGATCGCCGAGATGCCGCAGTACACGAGCGAGCGTTGCGACCGCGTCACGCGATCGCCGCTCAGCCCGAAGTCGCCCGCGGTTCGGTTCGGCGGCGTCCGCACCAGCACCAGATGCGCGAGATCGCCGCTGCGCGCGAGCCGCAGCCGTTCGAACGGATAGTCCGTCCAGATGTCGCCGTTCAGGACGAGAAACGGCTGCGTGCCGAGCAGCGGCAGCGCCTTCACGATGCCGCCGCCGGTTTCGAGCAACGTCGTCTCGCGGCTGTAGGCGATGCGCACGCCGAATGCGCTGCCGTCGCCGAGCGCCGCTTCGATGGCGTCGGCGAGATGATGCAGGTTGATGACGACGTCGGCGATGCCGGCGCGCGCGAGCCAGCGCAATTGGTGGACGATCAACGGCTCGCCTGCGATGGGGATCAACGGTTTCGGCGTTCGATCGGTCAGCGGTCGCAGGCGCTCGCCGCGGCCCGCGGCGAGGATCATCGCCCGCATGGCACGCCGCGCGCCGACAGTTCCGCTCGCGCGCGCGGCAGGATGGCGTCGTTCAGCCACGCGCCGAACGACGCGAGCGCGACGTATGCGCGGCACACGGAGACGAGGTGTTCGAGCACCGGTTCGATGTCGACCAGGTGGCTGCCGCGCGAATCGCGCAGTTCGAGGCGCGCGAAGATGCCGACGGCCTTCATCTGGCGCTGCACGGCGGTCCAGTCCAATTGCCGCCACAACTCGGCGCGATCGGCGCCGACCGGCAGGCCTGCGCGTACCGCGCGTTCGCGATAGCCCTCGCGCCACCGCGCGATATCGACCTCGTCGAAACGCACGTAGCAGTCGCGCAACAACGAAGCGATGTCGTACAGCAGCGGGCCGTGCAACGCGTCTTGGAAGTCGACGACGCGCGTGACGTGATCGGGCCCCCACAACAGGTTGCGCGAGTGGTAGTCGCGATGCACGCACACCTTCGGCTGTGCTTCCATCGCATCGACCAGCAGATCCTTCGTCGCGCCCAGCAATCCCCTCTCTGTGTCCGTTAGGGAGTGACGTAGCATGCCTTCGATAAACCACGTCTCGAACAAACCGAGCTCGTCGCGCAACCGCTGTGTGGTGTAGGGCGGCACGACGCCGCCGGCGTCGCCTACCCGCGCGATCTTGATCATCGTGTCGAGCGCGCGCTCGATTGCGAGTTCGCGTTGCGGCGTGTCGTACACGTCGCCGTACAGAAGCTCGCCGAGATCGGACACGAGCATGAAGCCGTGCTCGAGATCGCTCGCGAGCACTTCGGGAACCTGCACGCCCGCCTCGCGAAACACCTTCGAAAGTCGAAGGAACTGTGCATTGTTTTCGCTGGCCGGCGGCGCGTCCATCGCGATCACCGTGCGATCGTTTGCGCGCAAGCGGTAGAACTGTCTGAAGCTCGCGTCGCCGACTACGGTGCACCAATCGCTGGAGGGCGCCGAACCGTTGCCGACGAGAACGCGATCGACCCAATGTTGCAGCGCTTGCCTGCGCGGCGATGACGGGGTGGCTTGCATCGGCGCAATGGTATCATCCGCGCGCTCTTCCACGATGCGACTCATGCGTTCAGCGCTCTTCTTCTGCGCGGCAATGTCTGCGCTCGGCGTGGTGCACGCCAGCGACCGTTGGGTTTGCACGCCCGCCCCCGATCACAGCGGTTGGCAATGCGCGAGTTCCGACGGTTCGGCGCTGCCGCAGGCGGCGAATCCGCCGGCGACGACCGCGCCGCAGCGAACGCCGCAGAGCGTGCCGCCGGCACCGTTGAAGCCGACGATGCACGTGCTCGATTGGGTTCCGCGCGGCGAGTTGCCGGCGTCGAAGCTGGCGGTGCTCCCGGAGTATTGCGACGGCGCCTACGTCGAACCAGCGTTCACGCCGATGTCGAAGGCCGAGATCGCGGCGGCGCCGATCCGGGCGCGTGCCGATCAAGTGCAGTATTACCTGCAAGAGCACGGCGAATTGAGCGGCAATGTCGAAGTGATCCGCGGCAATCAATCGTTGATCGCATCGAAGGCGACGTTTCACGAGCCGCAACAGAGCGTGACCGTCGACGACGGACTCACGTTGCGCGAACCGGGCATGCTGGTCGAAGGCAAGGCCGGCTTGTTCATGGTCGACAGCGGGGCTGCGACGATCACCGACGCCCAGTTCGTGTTGCAACCGAACGATTTGCGCGGCACCGCCCAACAACTCGATCGAGACGCGGACGGCAACCTGAAGGTCGTGCACGGATCGTTCACGCGCTGTGAACCCGGCAACGAAGAGTGGAAGGTCACCGGCAGTTCGGTGCAGGTCGACGACGGCGCGAAATACGGCACGGCGCACAACGCGGTGCTGAAGGTGCACGACGTGCCGATCTTCTACTCGCCGTACCTGCGTTTCCCGGTGACGAGCGAACGCATGTCGGGTTGGCTGTTCCCCGACGTCGGCTTCGGCAGCTCGAACGGTGTCGACATCGCGGTGCCGTATTACCTGAACCTGGCACCGAACTACGACGCGACGATCACGCCGCGCTACATCCAAGACCGCGGCAACGACCTCGAAGGCGAGTTTCGCGAATTGTCGCCGTTCGGACGAATGACGTTGGTCGGGTCGTACCTACCGAAGGACGACGAATACAACGGCAAGTACTCGCGCACGGACTTCGACAACTTGGGAATTCCGGGACCGTTCGATCCGGCCGATCGTTGGCTGTGGGGCGTGAAGCAGAGCGCGCGGCTCGACGGTTTCACGACGGACGTGAACGCGACGAAGGTCAGCGACTTCGATTACTTCCGCGACCTCGGCAGCAGTCTCGCGTCGGCAAGCCAAGTGGAGCTCCAACAATACGCCTCGGTCGCGTACGCGCACGGCGGCTTCACTTCACGCGTGTGGGTGCAGGATTTCCAGCGCCTCGACGCGGCCGTCACCGAGCCTTATCGACGATTGCCCGAAGTCGACTTGAACTATTCGTCGACGGTACTCGGACCGCTCACGGCGTCGGTTGCCTCGTCGTGGGCGAGCTTCGATCGGCCCAACGATCAATTCACCGGGATCCAGCGCATCAACGGCGATCGCTTGGATTTCGAGCCGCGCGTGCGACTGCCGTTCGATTGGGCCGCCGGCTTTCTGCGCTTCGTCGGCGGCTACCGATGGACGCAATACGACCTGCAAGACGTCCCCGTCGGCGACGACGATCAGCCGATTCGTCGTATCTGGATGGGGTCGGTCGACAGCGGTCTATATCTCGAGCGCGACTCGGAGATCTTCGGTACGCCCGTGCTGCAGACGCTCGAGCCGCGTTTGTTCTACCTCTATCAGCAATATCGAAACCAGGACGGATTGCCGCAGTTCGACACGAGCGAACTGTCGTTCACGTTCGATCAATTGTTTCGCGACAACCGTTTCGCGGGTATCGATCGCATCGGCGACGCCGATCAACTGACAGCCGCAGTGACGACGCGGTGGCTGAGCGGTCAGACCGGCATCGAGCGCTTGCGTATGAGCCTCGGCGAGATCTTCTATTTCGAGGACCGCAACGTGACGTTGAACGGCGTCAAGACCGCCGACGACGAACACGCGACGTCCGCGTACGCAGGCGAAATCGCCGCGGCGATCAGCGATCACTTGAATTTCCTCTCGAGCGGCACGTGGGACCCGAATGGCGGCGACTGGCAGGAAGCCGGCGTCGGACTGCAATACAAGAGCGACGACCGCCACATCTTCAACCTCGCGTATCGGCGCCGCACCGACATCACGCCGTTGATCAAGCAGTCCGACGTGTCGATGTACTGGTCGATTTTTCGGCAATGGGCGTGGATTGCACGGTTCGACTACGACCTCGAAGAACACCGCACGATCGAAGCGCTCGCGGGCCTGGAATACAGCGACTGCTGCTGGCAACTTCGGTCCGTGTGGCGCAAATATTCGTCTGCCCCCGGCGGGAACCTCACGCCCGACGCGCAGTCGGACGAGGGAATCTTCTTCCAGATCGTGTTCAAGGGTCTGGCCGGATTCGGCGGCCGTATCGATTCGATGATGAAATCCGGTATACCGGGCTACGTTCCGGAGGAGCATTGATGGTGAAGTGGTGGTTGGCATTGTTGCTGACAGCGACGGCGACAGTCGCGCAGGCGGTGCCGAAAGATCTGGACTACATCGTCGCGATCGTCGACGACGACGTCGTGCTCGCGACGGAGTTGGTCAACCGCCTGTCGTCGGTGCGCAAACAGATGACGGCCGCGAAGATGCCGATTCCGCCGGACGACGTGTTGTTCAACCAAATGCTCGAGCGTTTGATCATGGAGGACATCCAACTCCAGATGGGGCAGCGCGCCGGCGTGCGAATCGACGACGAGACGTTGACGAACGCGCTCGAATCGATCGCGAAGCAGAACAAGATGAGCCTCGACGAATTCACGGCGGCGCTCGCGCGCGACGGCATCGGCTATGCGGAGTTTCGCGACGAAGTGCGGCGCGAGTTGATCATTCAGCGCGTGCAGCGCAACCGAGTGAATCAACGCATCTACATTTCCGACGAAGAGATCGACGCGTTCCTCGCATCGCCGCTCGGCAAGTTGACGCTATCGGACGAGTATCGAGTCGGGCACATCCTGCTCACGGTCGCCGACGAGGCGCCCCCGGCGGTCGTTGCGCAAGCCGAGAAAGAGGCGAACTCGATCTATGAGCAGTTGAAGGCCGGCGCGGACTTCCGACAGATGGCGATTGCCCATTCGTCGGACTCGCATGCGCTCGAAGGGGGCGACCTCGGCTGGCGCAAGGCCGGCGAGCTGCCGAGCCTCTTCGCCGAGCAGGTGTTTGCCTTGCAAAAGGGCGAGACTGCACCACCGATTCGCAGCGGCAGCGGTTTCCATATCGTGCAGCTGCTCGACAAGCGCGGTGCCGGCAACGAGGTCGTCGAGCAATCGTTGGTGCGGCACATCCTCGTGAAGCCGTCGGAAATCCGCAGTGAAGCCGAGACGCAAGCGTTGATCCAACAGATTCACGATCGCATCTTGGCCGGCGAGGACTTCGGCGCCCTCGCGCGCTTGTATTCGGAAGATCCGGGCAGCGCGCTCGCGGGCGGCGATCTGGGTTGGGCGGAGCCCGAGAAGTTCGCTCAGGAGTTTGCCGACGTCCTGCGGGAAACGCCGACCGGCAAGTTGAGCGAGCCGTTCCGTACGAAATATGGATGGCACGTGTTGCAAGTGATGGATCGCCGCGAGCACAACATGAGCGAAGACGCGCGTCGCAATCTCGCGATCCGCACGTTGCACAACCGCCGCTACGAGGAGGAGCTTCAGCAGTGGCTGAAGGAAATCCGTGACGAGGCGTATGTCGAGATTCGTGTCGCCAGCAACGGCAAGCCGAAGGACCAGTAGGTGGATGGGCCGCTGGTCCTGACGACCGGCGAGCCGGCCGGTATCGGTCCCGATCTCGCGATCGCGTGGGCGCAGCGCGCGCGAACGACGCGGGTCGTGGCGCTCGCGGACCCGCAGTTGCTGTCGGCGCGCGCGCGTCGGCTCGGCTTGGCGCTGCGCCTCGTACCGCATGCCGCCGCGGTGACGTGCAACGCGGGCGAACTCTCCGTCCAACCGGTTTCACTCGGGCGCGAGGCAGTGGCGGGGCGTCTCGACGTTGCCAACGTCCCGTATGTTCTCGAGACGCTCCGCGTCGCGGTCGACGGTTGCCGTGACGGAACGTTCGCCGGGATGGTGACCGGCCCGGTGCAGAAATCTATTATCAACGACGCCGGCATCGCGTTCTCGGGACACACCGAATTTCTCGCCGAGCGATGCGGCGTCGAAACGGTGGTCATGCTGCTCGTCGCCGGGAACTTGCGCGTCGCGCTCGCGACGACGCACGTACCGCTCGCAGCGGTGCCGGCCCTGATCACGCGCGAGCGGTTGACGCGCACGCTCGATGTATTGCTCGCCGATTTGCAGGCGCGCTTCGGCGTCGCGTCGCCGCGCGTGCTGGTCGCCGGACTCAATCCGCACGCCGGCGAAGGCGGCCACCTCGGCCGCGAAGACGTGGACACGATCGCGCCGGTCTGTCGCGCCTACGCGGACCGCGGCGTCGTCGGACCGTTGCCGGCCGATACGTTGTTCACGCCACGGGTGTTGGCGGGGGCCGATGCGGTGCTGGCGATGTATCACGACCAAGGTCTGCCGGTGCTCAAACACGTCGGCTTCGGACGTGCCGTGAACGTGACGCTCGGATTGCCGATCGTGCGAACGTCGGTCGATCACGGTACGGCGCTCGACGTCGCCGGCCGCGGCGGCGCCGACGTCGGCAGCCTAGTCGCCGCGATCGATCTCGCGGCGACTCTCGCACGATCGTGAATCATCGGCCGCGACGACGCTTCGGCCAGCATTTCCTCGAAAGCGACGCCGTCTTGGATGCGATGGCGGAACGCCTCGCGTTTCGGCGCGACGACGAGGTGGTGGAGATCGGTCCCGGCGAAGGCGCGTTGACGCGCTACCTGCTGGCGGCATCCGATCGAGTGACGGCAGTCGAGATCGACCGCGATCTGGTCGCGGCACTGCGGGCGCGGTTTCCGACGCTGCGCGTCGTCGAAGGCGACGTGTTGCGCGTCGATCTCGGGGCATTGACCGATGGTCCGCCACGGCTCGTCGGCAACTTGCCGTACAACATCTCGACGCCGTTGCTGCTGAAGTTGCTGGAGGACTTCGAGCGCGTGCGCGACGCACATTTTCTGCTGCAAAAGGAGGTCGTCGATCGGCTCGCCGCGATGCCCGGCACCAAGGATTGGGGCCGTTTGTCGATCCTGGCTCAGTACGCGGCGGTCATCGAGCCGTTGTTCGACGTCGGTCCGGAACATTTCCGACCGCCACCGAAGGTCATGTCGACGTTCGTACGGATCACGCCGCGCCGCGAACGCATGAACCTCGAGTCGCGCGACGCGTTGGTCGGTGTCCTGCGCTCGGCGTTTCAACAGCGCCGAAAGACGCTCCGGAATGCTCTACAATCGTTCGCAATCGATTGGAGCAGGCTCGCCATCGAACCGCACATTCGACCCGATGCACTCGATTTGCGCGGCTATATCGACATCGCCAATCACGTCGCCGAGCGCGCCGACGGTGGGTGACCGTCGCGAGTTCGTCGTCGAAGCAGAACCGCGCTTCATCGCGCGCGAATCCGATCCCTCGGCTCGACGCTGGGTCTTCGCGTACACGATCACGATTCGCAACACCGGAGACGTCGCGGCTCGGCTGCGCAATCGCCATTGGGTCATCACGAACGCCGACGGTGCGCGCCAGGACGTGCGTGGACGCGGCGTCGTCGGCGAGGAACCGTACATCGAACCGGGCGGCGCGTTTCGCTACACGAGCGCCGCCGTGCTCGAGACGCCCGTCGGCACGATGCAAGGCGACTACGAATTCGAAACCGACCGGGGCGAGCGCTTCCTCGTGCCGATTCCGGTCTTCACGTTGTTCGTTCCGAACGCGGTTCACTGATGTCCGTCTACGCGATCGGCGACGTGCAGGGGTGCTACGACTCGCTGATGCGTTTGCTCGAAGCGATCGACTTCGACGAACGCCGCGATCGCCTGTGGTTCGTCGGCGACCTCGTCAATCGAGGTCCGAAATCGCTCGCCGCGCTGCGATTCGTCAAAGGATTGGGTGCGCGCGCGATCACCGTGCTCGGCAACCACGACCTGCATTTGCTGGCGCTCGCGCACGGCGTTCGTGCACCGAAATCGAGCGATACGGTGCAGGACGTGTTGAAGGCGCCCGATCGTGACGCATTGCTCGATTGGTTGCGACGGCGTCCGTTGATGCACGTCGACGTCAGCATCGGATTCGCGATGGCGCACGCGGGTATTCCGCACATCTGGAACCTGGAGTTCGCGCTTGCTCGCGCGCGCGAAGTCGAGGCCGCGCTCG
>Ga0335084_10005707_pt1 | contig 12318 bp, 8 predicted proteins | sample Lox_Sample_44_FD_206721 | JGI IMG/M metagenome (GOLD analysis project Ga0335084, IMG submission 206721) | Soil microbial communities from Loxahatchee National Wildlife Refuge, Florida, United States - Lox_Sample_4.4 | ecosystem: Environmental > Terrestrial > Soil > Wetlands | place: USA: Florida...
GGCCTGCCGGGCAAGGCGCTGACGATGGCCGTCCGCGTCCGTGTCGCGAGATCGCGGGCGGCGGTGCGGGGGTCGAGCGAGGCGTCGGCCGCCAGCGGCGCGTGATACGTGATCGTGATCGGCCGCGGGCGCGGCAGCAGGCGGCCCGGCGGCCAGGCGCCATGGCCTCCGTCGATCGTCACCGGCAAGATCGGCACACCGAGCGAGACGGCCAGGCGAAAGGCGCCCTGCTTGAAGCGCTGGAGGTGACCGTCGGTCGTCCGCCCGCCCTCCGGAAACATCATCAGGACTTCCCCGCCCTGCAGCAGGCGCACGGCCTCGCGGGTGGCCCGCGCGTCGCGGGACTCGATGTCGACCGGGAAGGCGCGCAGCAGGCGGATCAGGCGGTTGAAGACGGGGATGTCGAACAGCCGGCTCCAGGCCATGTAGTAGACCGGCCGCCGCACGGGGATGGTGACCAGCGGCGGGTCGGCGTAGGTCTGGTGGTTGGGGACGATGATGAGGCCACCGTCACCCGGGATGTGCTCGGTGCCCCTCAGCTCGAGCCGGAAATACGCGCGGCAGACCGCGTGGACGGCGGGACGGTAGAGGTCGATGACGGGGGTCCGGGACGGCACCCCCGTAGCCTACACGAAGAAAAAACGGGGCCGGGATCGCTCCCGGCCCCGTCGGGTCCTGGCGTTGGTGGGGTGCTACTCGTCCTCGGCGCCGACCTCGACCTCGACCGGCTGCAGGTACCGGCTCGACCGCTCCAGCCGATCCTGGCAGCGCACGCACGTGAGAACTTCCGGCATGACACGCAGGCGGGCGGCCGCGATCTCCTCGCCGCACTCCACGCACACACCGTACTCGCCCTCGTCCAGCCGCTCCAGTGCAGCCGTGATGCGATTCACGCGGTCGACCAGCAGCTCGCGAGTCGCGAAGCCGATCTCCCGGCGCTCGTTGGCCTGGATCTCGTCCACCTCGTCGGCGTATGACCAATGCTCGCCGCGAGGGCCGAGCAGATCGTCCAGAGCCGTGGCGCCGCCCAGCTGCCGAAGCCGGCCCACCGCCGCCCTCAGATCCTGCTCCAGCCTCTTCCTGATGCCGTCCATGGTGTCATCCCTCCTCGTACTCGGCGCGTCACCCGATGCAACGGGTGTGCCGAACCATAGACGAGGGAGGCCTATCCCTAATTCATTGGAAAACAACAAGTCGGGGTGGCGCCTACGGGCCTCCTGGTTGGTCAGACAGGGGCATTCTGCCCTGAGGATGGGCGATTACTGGACGACAGGCTGACACTTACCGTCAAAAATGTCGGTCCTGCCGGGAGTACCTACCTGGCGCCCTGGCCGGGGCTCCGGCTCGCCCCCGAGGTACGCCCTCCCCTACTCCTCGTACTGCTTCTTGAGGGCGGCGACCACGGCGGGATCGGCCAGCGTCGTGGTGTCGCCGAGCGCGCGCCCCTCGGCGATGTCGCGCAGCAGCCGGCGCATGATCTTGCCCGAGCGCGTCTTCGGCAGCTCGGCGGAAAAGATGATGTCGTCGGGCCGCGCCAGCGCGCCGATCTTCTTCGAGACGTGCTGCTTGAGCTCGTCCTGCAGCTCCTTGCTGCCCTGCACGCCGGCCTTCACGGTGACGAACGCCGCGATGGCCTGGCCCTTGATCTCGTGCGGCTTGCCGATGACGGCCGCCTCCGCCACCTGCTTGTGATCGACGAGAGCAGATTCAACTTCCATGGTGGACACTCGATGACCAGAAATATTCATCACGTCGTCGACCCGTCCCAGAAGCCAGAAGTAGCCGTCCTCGTCCCGCTTGGCTCCATCTCCTGTGAAGTAGATCTTGTCGTATTTCGACCAGTACTGCTTGACGAAGCGGTCGGGGTCGCCCCAGATCCCGCGCAGCATGCCCGGCCACGGCTTGCGCAGGACGAGATAGCCGGCGGTGGCCGGGCGGCCCTGCTCGTCGAGGACCTCGGCGTCGATGCCGGGGAACGGCCGGGTGGCCGAGCCGGGCTTGAGCACGGTGACCCCGGGCAGCGGCGTGATCAGGATGTTGCCCGTCTCGGTCTGCCACCAGGTGTCCACGACCGGGCAGTTGCCCCGCCCGATCACCTTCCAGTACCACACCCACGCCTCGGGGTTGATCGGCTCCCCCACGGTGCCGAGCAGCCGCAGGCTGGAGAGATCGCAGCGGTTGGGATACTGATCGCCCCAGCGCATGAACGTGCGGATGGCCGTGGGCGCCGTGTAGCAGATGGTGATGCCGTGCTTCTCGACGATGCGCCAGAAACGGTCCTTGTCGGGGAAGTCGGGCGTGCCCTCGTACATCACGCTGGTGGCGCCGTTGGCCAGCGGCCCGTACACCACGTAGGAGTGGCCGGTGACCCAGCCGACGTCGGCCGTGCACCAGAAGACGTCCTCCTCGTGGATGTCGAAGACCCACTTGTGGGTCGCGGTGATGCCAGTCAGGTAGCCGCCGGTGGTGTGGATGATGCCCTTGGGCTTGCCCGTCGAGCCCGAGGTGTAGAGCAGGTAGAGCATGTCCTCGGAGTCCATCGCCTCGGCCGGGCACTTCGGCTCCACGCCCTTGACGAAGTCGTCCCACCAGACGTCGCGTCCCGACCGCATGTCGATGGGCTGGCCGGTGCGCTTGAGGACGATCACGGTGGAGACGTCCGGGCACTCCGTGAGCGCCTCGTCGGTGTTCTTCTTGAGCGGCACGATCGAGCCGCGCCGCCAGCCGCCGTCGGCCGTGATGACCAGCTTGGAGTCGGCGTCGTGGATCCGGTCGCGCACGGACTCCGGCGAGAAGCCGCCGAAGATCACGCTGTGGGGGGCGCCGATGCGCGCGCAGGCCAGCATGGCGATGGCCACCTCGGGCACCATCGGCATGTAGATGGTGATGCGGTCGCCCTTGCGCACGCCGTGGCGCTTGAGCGCGGCCGCGAAGCGCTGGACCTCGCGGTAGAGATCCCAGTACGTCAGCGTGCGCGAGTCGCCGGGCTCGCCTTCCCAGATGAGGGCGGCCTTGGTGCGGCGCGCGGTGGTGACGTGACGATCCAGACAGTTGTAGGCGACGTTCAGCTTGCCGCCGAGGAACCACTTCGCGTAGGGCGGCTTCCACTCCAGCGCCTTCTTCCACGGCTTGAACCAGTGGAGCTCGCGGGCCCGGCCCTCCCAGAACCGCACCGGGTTGCGGGCGGCCTCCGTGTAGATGGAGGCCTTGTTGACGAGGGCCCGCTTGGCGAAGGCCTTGGGCGGGGGGAACCTGCGCTTCTCCTGCAGCAGGGCCTGGATCGGGGCGTCCGCCTTCGCTTTCGCTTGCGCCATGGATGATCGTCCCCCGTGCGCGCGCTCGCTCACACCGCGCGCGCGCGCTTCTTGCGCGCCACCCCCGTGCGGACGGCCGCCTCGGCCACCGCCGAGGAGACGGCCGGCACCAGGCGCGCGTCGAACATGGTGGGCGTGATGTACTCCTCGCTCAGCTCCGACTTGCCCACGATGTTGGCGATCGCGTGGGCGGCGGCCAGCTTCATCTCGTCGTTCACGCGGCGGGCGCGGACGTCGAGCATGCCGCGGAAGAAGCCGGGGAAGCAGCAGGAGTTGTTGATCTGGTTCGGATAGTCCGAGCGGCCGGTCGCCATGACCTTGACGAAGGGGCCGGCCTCTTCCGGCAGGATCTCCGGAATGGGATTGGCCATGGCGAAGACGATGGCGTCCTTGTTCATCGTCTTGATGTCCTTGAGCGACACCACGCCGGGTCCGGACAGCCCGATGAAGATGTCGGCGCCCTCGAGCGCGTCGCCGGCGCTGCCGCGCACGCGGCGCGGGTTGGTGTGCTCGGCGAACCACTCCTTCATCGAGTTCATGTTCTCCTTGCGGCCCTTGTAGATCGCCCCCGCCCGGTCGCAGCCGATGATGTGCTTGGCGCCGGCCTTCATGAGGAGCTTGGCGGTGGCGATGCCCGAGGCGCCGGCGCCGGTGAACACGATGCGCGCCTCCGGCAGCTTCTTCTTCACCACCTTGAGCGCGTTGAGGATGGCGGCCAGCACCACCACCGCGGTGCCGTGCTGGTCGTCGTGGAAGACCGGGATATCGAGGTCGCGCTGCAGCCGCTCCTCGATCTCGAAGCACCGGGGGGCGGAGATGTCCTCGAGGTTGATGCCGCCGAAGACCGGCGAGATGGCCTTCACGATCATCACGATCTCGTCGACGTCCTTGGTGGCCAGGCAGATCGGGAAGGCGTCGACGCCGGCGAACTCCTTGAAGATCAGCGCCTTGCCCTCCATGACCGGCTGGGCGCCGTTGGGCCCGATGTCGCCGAGGCCGAGCACGGCGGTGCCGTCGGTCACCACCGCCACCGTGTTCTGCTTGATCGTCAGCGTGTAGGCCTTCTCGGGGTCGTGGTGGATCGCCATGCAGATGCGGGCCACGCCGGGCGTGTAGGCCATCGAGAGGTCGTCGCGGGTCTTGACCGGCATCTTGCCCTTCACCTCGATCTTGCCGCCGAGGTGCATGAGGAAGGTGCGGTCGGAGACGTTGATGACCTGCACGCCCTCCACCGCCTTCAACCGCTCCACCACCTGCTGGCCGTGTTTCTCGTCGCTCGCCTTGAAGGTGATGTCGCGCGTGATCGTCGTCTTGCCGACCTCGATGACGTCGATGGCGCCGATGTCGGCGCCGCCCTTGCCGATGGCGGACGTGACCTTGCCCAGCATGCCGGGCCGATTGGTGATGGACAGACGGACCGTGAGACTGTGGCTGGCCGTCGGAGCGTTCATCGTGCTGCCTCCCCGTAGGTGATCAAAAGTGGGCGGTATTCTACTCCGGCCCGGCGGGAGGAGCCGGGGATTAATCGCGGGCGAGCGGGCGCAGGTGCCGCGGCGCGTTGCGGGCGTTTGTCCCCGCGTAGTACGCTGGGTCGCGACCCTGATCCCGCCAGGAGGCCGAATGACCGACGCCAAGACCGCGGACCGGGAGCTTCAGACGTACATCCGGCCCCAGACCTTCCCGGTCGCCATCCGGATGCTGAAGCCGGGGGAGCCGATCCCCGAACGGGCCAAGCGGCCGGCGCGCGACTTCAAGAAGCTGTCGATGAACTGCCAGGTCATCGACATGGCGCGGCGTTACGGCTGGACGATCGCGCTCACGCGCGAGGACCACATCTGCTCGCTCGGCATCGCCGCGCTCGGCTTCGAGAAGCCCACCCACCTGCACGCCTCCGGCACGCTGTGCGAGGGCATGTACACGGAGACGAAGGAAGCCGGCCAGCGCTCGGAGGCCGCCGTCGACAGCTTCGCGGCCGGGGAGTACGCGGCGCTGCTGGTGGCCCCCCTCGACCGGGCGGCGTTCGAGCCGCACCTGGTGTGCATCTACGCCAATCCGGCCCAGGTCATGCGCCTGACCCAGGCGGCGCTGTGGAAGCGCGGCGGCAAGCTGACGTCGTCGTTCGGCGGCCGCATCGATTGCTCGGAGATCATCGTCACCACCATGCGGACCGATCGCCCCCAGGTGATCCTGCCGTGCTCGGGCGACCGCATCTTCGGCCAGACGCAGGACCACGAGATGGCCTTCACCATCCCGTGGAGCCAGATGGACGAGATCCTCGAGGGCCTGCGCGGCACCCACGACGGCGGCATCCGCTACCCGATCACCCAGTTCATGGAGTACGAGGCCAAGCTGCCGCCGCGGTACATGGAAGCCAACCGGGTGTGGGACGCCGAGAAGGGCAAGGCCACCTACACGCCGCGCGACCGGGTGGTGGCCGCCTACAAGCGCTCGTTCGCCGACCGGCTGCCCGTCTACCCGATCGTGGCCTCCTTCGCCGGCACGCTGGACGGGCTGTCGATCGAGGAGTACTGCACCAACCCGGCGCGCGCCATCACCGCGATGATGAACTACTACGAGCGCTACCAGCCCGACGTCGTGCTGGCCTACAACGACCTCGCGAAGGAGGCCGAGGCCTTCGGCTGCCGCGTGAAGTACTCGGACTACGTGGTGCCGTCCATCGACGCCCACGTGCTCAACGACGACAAGAGCGCGCTGGCCCGGCTGGCGATGCCCGATCCCTACAAGACCGCCCGCCTGCCCGGCTTCCTCGAGCAGTGCGAGGCGCTGGTCAAGGCCAAGCCGCCCACCGCCATCGGCGCCGTCGCCGTCGGCCCGTGGACGATCGCCATGCTCCTGCGCAACCCGGAGACGATGCTGCTGGACACCTTCGAGGACCCGCAGTTCATCCACGACGTCATGCGCGTGTGCACCGAGTTCTGCAAGATCTGGGGCGACGCCATCGTCAAGACCGGCATCGGGCTGTCGTTCTCCGAGCCCACCGCCTCCATCAGCCTCATCTCACCCGACAACTACCGCGAGTTCATCGCGCCCTATCACAAGGAGCTGGTGGAGCACTTCAAGGCCAAGAAGGTCGGCGTGACGACGCACATCTGCGGGACGACGTATCCGATCTACGAGGACCTCCTCCAGGTCGGCTTCACCACGGTCTCCTTCGACCTCGACCAGCAAGCCGACCCCAAGCTCTACGTCGACCAGCTGGCCAGGTTCATGGAGGTCGCCAAGGGCCGGGCGGTGGCCATCGGCAACGTGGACGCCACCAAGTTCGAGAGGACGAGCAAGGACGCCATGTACGCCGACGTCAGGCGCTGCATCGACACCGCCGCCAAGGATTCCGCCTTCATCCTCTCGACGTCCTGCGAGATCCCCCCCAAGTCCGACCCCGAAATCGTCAAATGGTTCATGGACGCCGCCCACGACTACGGAAGATACGATCGAATCTTCTCCTGAGGAGTCAGCTTCCGCGCGCGCCGAGCGAAAAAGGAAAGGGCCAGCCTGCGGCTGGCCCTTTCCGCGTTTCGCGTCTACTTCGCGTCGACTACCACTTCACCGGCTTGGATGGACGGTGCGCGTAGCCCGACTCCCGGCCTCCACCCCCGCCCGGCCGACCCCCACCCGGCCGCCCGCCGCCCCCACCCCCGCCGCCCGTGCGCGGCGCCTGCGGGTTCGACACCTCGACCGTGATGCGCCGACCGTCCAGCTCACGACCGTTGAGCTGGGAGATCGCGTTCTGGGCTCCCTCCGCGGAGTCCATCTCGACGAACCCGAAACCGCGCGACTGGCCGGAGAACCGGTCGGTGATGACGGTCGCCGAGAGAACGTTGCCGCTCTGGGCGAAGAATTCCCTCAGACCGTCGCTGGTGGTGGAGTACGAGAGACCGCCGACATAGAGCTTGGACGCCATGGGAACCCCCGATCTAGGTCCGGCCTTCGAGGCGGACAATCCGAGTGTACACGCGCTCTTCGAACGCGCAAGTGAACGGCGATCCCGGTTCGCCTCACCAGGTGAAGCGCGGCAGGGCCGACACTTCGGTGGAGTCGATTTCGGCGCCGATCGGCAGTCCGGGGCCGACGGCGTCGGTGGACAGCGCGGTGGTGGAGGTGCCCCAGGCGGCGTACGGTTCCACGGCCACCGAGGCCGAGTGCTCGAGCGCGGCCACGCCGAGCCCGAGCGCCACCAGCGACACCGTCAACCAGCGGGTGAACATCGGTTCCCTACCCGCGTGCCTCGCCGGCCAGGGCGGTGCCCTTCTCGAGCAGCTCCTCGACCGTCACGGGCTTGGTCAGCACGCGGAAGCCGGCCAGCTCCAGCGCCACCCGCGTCTCCAGCGGGGTCTCCGGGCTGACGGCGACCACGACGGGCACGCCCGGCGCTACCCGCTCGAACAGCGTCACGTGCTCGCGCACGCTCAGCCGCAGCGCGGCGGCGTCGATGACCACGAGCGACACCGGCACCGACAGCAGCAGGCGCACGCCCTCGCACAGATTCTCGGCCAGCGCGACACCGACGTCGTGGCCCAGGCAGGCCAGCCCGAGCAACTCTCGCGTCGCACGATCCTGATCGATCACCAGCACACGATTCATTACGTCTCCTCGCCAGATTGAGATGTTGATCCTCGCGGAACCGTTTACGGGGCAGCAACGAAGGTGCCAGAGTCGGCCGGACGCAAATGCTCGGAATCATGGCGGCGCACGTGCTGCCGGTGTTGCGCCGTCGGGCAAAACGCCCGGACCGGCGTCAGATCGTCGCGTCAGCCCCTCACGCGAACTCGGTGGGCATGATCTGGTAGCCGAGGATCTTGCGATAGAGCGTCTTGGGATCGATGCCCAGCAGCGAGGCAGCCTTGCCGCGATGCCCGCCCACCTGGCGTAGCGTGGCCACGATGTGCTGCCGCTCCATGGCCTCCAGCGTGGGCGCGCCCGACGCCGAGGCCGCCGCCGCGGGCAGCGGCGCGCCGCCCGCCGCGGCGCCGGCGGCGATCTCCGGCGGCAGGTCGGCCGGCATGATCTCGTCGCCCTTGCAGAGGATGACGCCGCGCTCGATCACGTGGAGCAGCTCGCGCACGTTGCCCGGCCACGCGTAGGCCTCCAGCAAGGCCATCGCCGCCGGGCTCAGGCGCTTGTGGCCGTAGGTGGTGTTGGTGTCCAGGAAGTGCTGGGCCAGCATCCCCACGTCCTCGCGGCGGTCGCGCAGCGGCGGCAGCATCACGGTGATCGTGTTGATGCGATAGAAGAGATCCTCGCGGAACTGGCCGGCCTTCATCGCGGTGCCGAGGTCGCGGTTGGTGGCGGCCACCAGCCGGATGTCCACCCGCCGCGGCCGGGTGCCGCCGACGCGGAAGAAGGTGCCGGTCTCCAGCACGCGCAGCAGCTTCACCTGGCTGTCCGGCTCCATGTCGCCGATCTCGTCGAGCAGCAGGGTGCCGCCGTCGGCCAGCTCGATGAGCCCGGGCTTGGCGTTGACGGCGCCGGTGAAGGCGCCCTTCTCGTGGCCGAACAGCTCGGACTCCAGCACCTCGCGCGGCAGGGCCCCGCAGTGGATCGGCACGAACGGCCGCTCGGCCCGCTGCGAGCGCTCGTGGATGGCCCGCGCCACCAGCTCCTTGCCGGTGCCGCTCTCGCCGAGCACCAGCACGGAGGACTCGGTGGGCGCGACGCGCTCCACCATCCGGAGCACCTCGTGCATCTTGGCGCTGCGGGTGACGATGCCGCCGAAGGGGCCGGCCCCGGGTGCGTGGGCCCGCAGCGCGAGGTTGTCGCGCAGGAGCTGGCCCTTCTCGGCCGCCTTGCGCACGAGGACCTCGAGCTCCTCGATCTTGGTGGGCTTGGTGAGGTAGTCGTAGGCGCCGAGCTTCATGGCCTCGACGGCGGTGGCCACCTCCTGGAAGCCCGTCATCACGATGACTTGAGGAGGCTCGGGGATCTCCTGCAGCTCGCGCAGGACCTCGATGCCCTCCTTCTTGGGCATCTTCATGTCGAGCACCACGACGTCGTAGGGATCCTCGCGCAGGCGCGCCAGCGCGGCCTCGCCGTCGCCGACCCCCTGCGCCTCCAGTCCGCGCCGGCTCAGCTCGCGCACGATGAGGTCGCGCAGGTTGTTCTCGTCGTCGGCCACCAGCACCCGGATCGCTCGTTTCATGCCGGCAGCACCACCCGGAAGATGCTCCCCTTGCCGACGTGCGTTTGCATCTCGATGCGCCCTCCGTGATCGGCCACGATGCCCTGCGCGATGGCCAGCCCGAGGCCGGTGCCCTGGCCGGGCGGCTTGGTCGTGAAGAAAGGATCCCAGATCCGCGCCGCCACTTCATCCGGAATCCCGGGCCCCTCGTCCTCGAACTCGATCTCCAGCTCGTGCCGCTTGCGCCGGGTCCGGATGGTGAGCCGGCCCTTGCCGTCCATGGCGTCCAGCGCGTTGGAGCCCAGCCCGAGGAAGACCTGGCGCAGCTGGCCCTCGTTGAGGACGACCTCCGGCAGGTCCGGCTCCAGCTCGGTCACGAAGCTGCCCCCGGCGTAGCGCGCCTGGTGCGCCAGCAGCTCGACGCTCTTGGCCACCACCGTGTTGACGTCGGTCGGTGTCCGCCGGCCGCCCGGCTCGCGCACGAACTGCAGGAGGCTCGAGGTGATCTCCTTGCAGCGGTACGCCTCCTCCTCGATGAGGCCCAGGTAGCTCGGGAAGTCGGCCAGCTCGGCGCGCCCGGCCAGCGCGCCCTCCTTCAGGCGCGACTGCAGCGACTCCGCGCAGCCGGCGATCGTCGCCAGCGGGTTGTTCAGCTCGTGGGCGACGCCGGCGGCCAGCCGCCCGGCGGTGGTGAGCCGCTCGGTCAGCAGCATCTGGCGCTCGAGCTGCTTGGCCAGCGTGATGTCCTCCACCAGGAGGATCAGGTGGGCGGCGCCGTCGTCGCCCCCCGGCAAAGGCGCCGTGGTGAGGCGGAAGCGCTTGGTCTCGCCGGCCACCACCCATTCCTCCTCCGAGCGGGCGATCTCGTGGGTGGCCAGGGCCTGGCGCAGGAACGTCTCGACGGCGGCGGCGCGGTCCGGCGCCACCACCTTGGTGAAGGGCTCCCGCGTGGCCGGATCGCAGCCGAGCGTGCGCGAGCCGTCACGGTTGGCCCGCACGATCCGCAGCGCGGGGTCGAGCACGAACACCCCGAGCGGCAATGTCTCCAGCGTCACTTCCACGAAGCGCTTCTGGCGGTCGAGCTCGCGCGTACGCTCGGCCACCATGGCCTCCAGCCCCTCGTAGAGCCGGGCGTGGTCGATGGCGATGGCCGCCTGGTCGGCCAGGGCCAGCAGCAGGTCCTCCTCGGCCGCGGTGAACTGGTGGACGTCGCGGTGGAACACGAGGATGGCGCCGATGGCGCGGTCGCCCAGGCGCAGCGGGGCGGCCATCATCGCGCGCAGCCCGCTGGCCTGCGGCAGGTTGCGGTACTTCACGCGCGGATCGTTCAGCACGTCGGCGCTCTGGCGCACGCGCAGGTCGCGCACGGCGCGCCCGGTGATGCCCTCGCCCTCGGCGATCCGCACCTGGGAGGCGAGGTTGTCGGGCAGGTCGAGGCTGGCCAGCAGCCGCAGCTCGTGCTTGGCGCTGTCGAGGATCATGATGCCGCAGGAGGCAACGCCGAGGACGGCGCGGGCCTGCTCCATGATCACGCGGATCGTGCGCTGGGGGTCGAGGCTGGCGGTGACGGCGCGACCCGCCTCGAACAGCGCGCGCGTCTCCCGCGTGCGCTTGAGGCTCTCCTCGAAGAGCTTGGCGTTCTGCACGGCGATGCCGGCCTGCTCGGCGAAGGCCTCCAGCACGCGCTGGTGGTGCGAGCTGAACGCGGCCGGCCGCGTGGAGAAGGCCGAGATGACCCCCATCAGGCTGCCGGCACTGCGCAGCGGCACGCACAGCATCGAGCGGATCCCCTCCCGCTCGTCCACGTCGCGGCGGGCCGAGCGCGCGTCGGTGCGCACGTCGTCCACGCGGATGGCCACGCCGGTCTGCGCGCACTGCCCGATGATCCCCTCGCCGACCGGCAGCGCCAGCCCGCGCCACTCCTCGCTCTTGAAGCCGTGGGCGGCGGCGTGCACGAGGCGGGTGCCGCCCGGCTCCAGCAGGCCGATCCCGCAGCCGGTGGAGCCGATGAGGGCGGTGACCGCGCGGCTGATGCGCTCGAGCACCGAGGGCACGTCGAGCCGGGCCGTGATGAGCTGGCTCGTGCTGTAGAGCGCGGCCAGCTCTTCGGCGCGCCCGCGGCTCTCGTCGAGCAGGCGGCGCTGCTCGATGGCGGAGGCCAGCGGCCGGGCCAGGTCGGTGGCCACCTCGACGTCGGCGTCGTCGAAGGCGGCCAGCCGCCGCGAGGCCAGCGTGACCGCGCCGAACACGCCGCCCACGCTGACCAGCGGCACCAGCAGCACCGAGCGGTAGCCGTGCTCGGTGAGCAGCCGGCGGCTCCCCGCCGGCACGCCGGGCGAGTCGAGATCGTCCACGCGCATGGGCGCCGCCACCGACACCACGCGCGCCAGCAGCGTGCCCTCCAGCGGCAGCCGCCCGTCGGCCGGCGTCACCAGCGACTCGGAGCCCGCCAGCACGGCGATCACCTCGAATTCGGAGCGCTCGGCGTCCACCAGCCGCACGGACAGCGAGTCGAAGGCGACCAGGCGCGCGAGCCCGCCGGCGAAGCTGCGGAAGACGTCCTCCAGCGAGTCGCCGGACACGAGCAGGCGCGTGATCTCGTTGAGGACCGTGATGCGCAGCGTGTGCTGCTGCAGCCGCCACACCTGCGCGATGGCCGTGCCCAGCTCGGGCCCGAAGCCGCGCGGCAGCGCCAGGCGTCCGAGCGCCCGCGGCGGGCCGCTCAGCGCCAGCTCGCCGACCGGACGGCGCGGCGCGCCCAGCGTGGCGCGGCGCACGACCGGCTGGGCATGCGGGCGCGGCCCGCGCTCGCGCTCGGCGGGCGCCCGGCGCGCGCCGTCGCGCGGCACCGTCACCAGGGCGCGGAGC
>Ga0335084_10005710_pt1 | contig 12315 bp, 10 predicted proteins | sample Lox_Sample_44_FD_206721 | JGI IMG/M metagenome (GOLD analysis project Ga0335084, IMG submission 206721) | Soil microbial communities from Loxahatchee National Wildlife Refuge, Florida, United States - Lox_Sample_4.4 | ecosystem: Environmental > Terrestrial > Soil > Wetlands | place: USA...
GCGGCGCACCGAACCGACAAGGCAGACCGAATGAAACTTCGCCGTATCGCGCTCGCCGCCGCGCTCGCCGCGGCGCTGGGCCCCGCCAGCGCCGCGGACCTGCTCAACGTCTATCGCGACTCGCAGGTGAGCGACCCCGTCTACCAGTCCGCGCGCGCGCAGTACAACGCGGCGATCGAGGCGCTGCCCCAGGCGCGTTCCCAGTACCTGCCGCTGCTCTCGGGCGGGGCGACCTACTACCGCAACCGCGTGGACATCGACATCGCGGGCGTGCGCGACTACACCACGAAGGCCTACCAGGTCTCGCTCTCGCAGCCGATCTTCCGGCTGCAGAACTGGCTCGCCATCGACGAGGCGCAGCAGCAGGTGCTGCAGGCCGAGGCCAACCTTTCCAACTCGCAGATGGACCTCATCCTGCGCGCTTCCCAGGCCTACTTCGATGTCCTGCTCGCGCAGGACAACGTGGCGCTCTCGGGCGCGCAGAAGGTGGCGATCTCCGAGCAGCTCGCGCAGGCCAAGCGCAACTTCGAGGTGGGCACCGCCACCATCGTGGACACGCTGGAGGCGCAGGCCCGCTACGACCAGGCCGACGCCAAGGAGATCTCCGACAAGAACGACCTCGAGGTGAAGCGCCGCGCGCTCCAGGTGCTGATCGGCAAGATCCCCGAGGGCCTCACGCCGGTGCGCGAGCCGCTCGTGCTCGCGCCCCCCGCGCCCAACGACATCGAGGCATGGGTGACCGCCGCCAACGAGTCGAGCTTCACCATCGCCAACGCGCGCGCCAACGTGGAGATCGCGAAGAAGGAGATCGACCGCCAGCGCGCGGGCCACCTGCCCACGCTGGATCTCTCCGCGAGCTACGCGCGCAACGACGATCCGACCAACATCATTCCCGGGCTCACGGGGCCGTTCACCAACGCGGCTGCCGTGGGGCTCGTGCTGGGCGTGCCGCTCTATTCCGGGGGCCTCGTGCAAAGCCGCGTGCGCCAGGCGGTGGCCACCCGCGACCGCGCGGAGCAGGACCTGGAGAGCACGGTGCGCAACGTGGCGCAGAACGTGCGCACGAACTTCCTCAACGTGACGAGCGGCATCGCGCAGGTCCGCGCGCTCGAGCAGGCGCTCACGTCCACGCAGAGCCAGCTCGACTCGACGATCCTCGGCCGCGACGTGGGCGTGCGCACGAGCGTGGACGTGCTGAACGCGCAGCAGTCGGTGTTCCAGACGCGCCGCGACCTGCAGCAGGCCCGCTACAACTACCTGCTCTCGACGCTGCGCCTGAAGGCCGCCGCCGGCACGCTCACCGAGGCCGACGTCGAGGCCGTGAACCGCACGCTCGGCCGCAGCTAGCGCGGCGCTTTAGCCGCCGCTTCGATCCAGTCGGCAAGGCGCGCCACCGCGCCGCGGTGCGCCGCGACGAAGTCCGTCGCGTGCCGCCCCATGCCTTCGCGCCGCGCGCGATCCGAGGTGAGCGATTGGGCCGCCGCCATCGCTTCGCGCGCATCGGCCACGCGCAGCGCCGCTCCCGCCTCGACCGCGCCTTTGGCCGCCTCCTCGAAGTTGTAGGTGCTCGGCCCCACGATCACCGGCCGCCCCACCGCGCACGCCTCGATGAGGTTCTGCCCGCCGTATTCCAGGAAGCTCCCGCCCATGGCCACGAGGTCGGACGCCGCGCAGTAGGCGAGCATCTCGCCCATGGAATCGCCGACCAGCACGCGCGCGCCGGGCGGCACGTCCACGCCTTCGCTGCGCCGGGCCACCTCGAAGCCGCGCGCAGCCGCCATCTTCGCGACCTCGTCGAAGCGCTGCGGATGCCGCGGCACGATGAGGAGCAGCACCTCGGGCGCGGCGCCCGCCTGCGCAAAGGCGTCGAGCAGCAGCGCTTCCTCGCCTTCGCGCGTGCTCGCGGCGAGCCACACGGGGCGCTCGCCGATGCGCCCGCGCAACTCCCGGCCCAGCGCGAGCATGGCCTGCGGGACCGCGACGTCGAATTTCACGTTGCCGATCACGGCCGGTGCGCGCGCGCCCAGGCGCTCGAAGCGCTTCGCGTCCGCGTCCGTCTGCGCCGCCACGCCCGCGAGATTGCCCATCGCCCAACGGGTCAGCGCAGGCACGCGCTCGTAGCGCCGGGCCGAGCGCTCCGACATGCGGCCGTTGGCGAGCACGACCGGAATGCGGCGGCGCGCGGCCTCCTCGAGCAGCCGCGGCCAGATCTCGGTTTCCATCACGATGCCCACCTCGGGCCGGTAGTGATCGAGGAAGCGGCGCACCGCGAAGCCCAGGTCATAGGGAAGCCACGCGCGCTCCACCGTGTCGCCGAAGAGCTCGCGTCCCGTGGCGCGCCCGGTGGGCGTCATGTGCGTGACGAGGATGCGCCGGTCCGGATGCCGCTCGCGCAGCGCGGCGACGAGCGGGGCCGCGGCGCGGGTCTCCCCCACGGAGACCGCATGGACCCAGATGCACGGCTCGGGAAGGGGCGCGCCCTCGTAGCGCCCGAATCGCTCGCCGACCTTCTCGAGATAACCGGGCTGGCGGCGCGAACGCCAGGCGAGGCGCACGACCACGAAGGGCGCGGCCAGGAACCAGAGCAGCGCGTAGGCGAGGCGCGTCATTCCACGCGGGCGCGGGTGCCGATGGCCTGCAGGACCGCTTCCACCGTCGGCGGCGCGCCCGCGCCTCCCACGTTCACCGCGTCGGCGCCGCCATGCAGGCCCGTGAGCGCGGGATTCGTCGCGCAATAGATCCCGACCGTCGGCACGCGAAGCGCCACCGCGAGGTGCGTGAGGCCCGTGTCCACGCCGACCACGCCCGAAGCGTGGCCGAGGAGGGCGGCCGCCTCGACGAGGTCCATCGCCGGCGCGGCCAACGCTCCCGGGATCGCCTGCGCGAGGCGCGCGGCGCTCGCGCGTTCCGCGTCGGTGCCGCCGGGCAGCACGATCGCGTGGCCCTCCTGCGCAAGCGTGCGCCCCAGCTCGATCCAGCGATCCTCGGCCCATCGCTTGGCGGCGTGGCTCGCCGCATGCAGCAGCACGACGTAGGGCCCGGCGGGCGCCCACGCGGGCGGCGCCGCAGGGGCCACGAGGCCGTAGTCCACGGCGCTTTCGAGCGGATAGCCGAACACGCCGGCCACCAGGCGGCGGTTGCGCTCCACCGCGTGAAGGTCGCGCGGGACGCGGATTCTCACGTCGTAGCAGCGCGCCGCGAGGCGCTCGCGGGCGCTCGCGCGGTCCTGGCCGAACGAAGGGCCGTGCGCAACGCTCGCGATGTACGCGCTCTTCAGCAGCCCCTGCGTGTCCACCACGAAATCCCACGGGGCCCGGCGCAGCGCACGCCGCGCCGCGCGAAAGCGCCGCCATGCCGCGCCGGACAGCGGCGCGCGCCTCAAGGCACGCAGCCCTACCGGGATCGCGTCGACCACCGAGGGATGGAGCCTCACGAGCCCGGCGTAAGCCTCCTCGACCGCCCACGCGATGTGCGCATCGGGCCGCGCGCGCGCGAGGTCGGTGACCGCGGGAAGGTGATGGATCACGTCGCCGAGCGACGAGAGCTTCACGAACAGGACGCGCGGCGCGGGCATGGCGCATTCTAATCCCGGCCCAGCGGGTAGAATGTCGCTCCCCACGAAGCCGAAATCCCCCGTGGCGCCCACGCCCCCGGAAAAACTTCCGCTCACCGTCGCGGTGATCACCCGCAACGCGGCCGCCCAGCTCGGCGAATGCCTCGCGAGCGCGGCGTTCGCCGACGAGTTGCTCGTGCTCGATTCGGGCAGCACGGACGAGACGTGCGCCATCGCCGAGCGCCAGGGCGCGCGCGTGGAGAGCCGCGTGTGGCTGGGCTTCGGGCGCCAGAAGCAGCTCGCGGTCTCGCTCGCGCGCAACGACTGGGTCCTGTGCCTCGACGCGGACGAGCGCGTGACCGAGCGGCTCGCCGATTCCATCCGCAAGGCCATGGCGGGCGGCCGTTTCCAGGCCTACCGCATGGCGCGCCGCAACCGCTTCCTCGGCCGCTGGCTCGCGCACGGCGAGGGCTACCCGGACTGGTCGCTCAGGCTCTTCCACCGCGGGCACGCGAGCTGGTCGAACGACGAGGTGCACGAAGCGGTGCTCACCACGGCGGAAGTGGGGCGCCTGGACGGCGACCTGCTGCACGACTCGGCCGACGACGTGGCCACCTACATCGCGAAGCAGAACCGCTACACCACGCTCCACGCCGAGGCGCTCTTCAAGCAGGGCGTGCGCGCCGGCTACTGGCGCCTGGTGGCAAGCCCGGTGGCGCGCTTCGTGAAGTTCTACTTCCTGCGCCTGGGCCTGCTCGACGGCGGGCCCGGCTTCGCGCACATCGTGATCGGCTGCAACAACGCGTTCCTCAAGTACCTGAAGCTGATCGAGCTGCAGCACGCGGGCGGGGCCAAGCGATGATCCTCGTCACCGGCGGCGCGGGCTTCATCGGGTCGAACTTCGTGCTCGACTGGCTGGCGGGCGGCGCCGAGCCGGTGGTGAACCTCGACAAGCTCACGTACGCGGGAAACCTCGCCAACCTCGCGAGCCTCGAGGGCGACGCGCGCCACGTCTTCGTGCAGGGCGACATCGCCGACGACGCGCTGGTGAGCGGGCTCCTCGCGAAGCACAAGCCGCGCGCCATCGTGCATTTCGCCGCCGAGAGCCACGTGGACCGCTCGATCCACGGCCCGGCGCAGTTCGTGCAGACCAACGTGATCGGGACGTATGCGCTGCTCGAGGCCGCGCGCGCCTACTGGCAGTCCCTCGAGGGCGCCGCGCGCGAGGCCTTCCGCTTCCTGCACGTCTCCACCGACGAGGTGTACGGGACGCTTGGCCCCGCCGATCCGCCGTTCAGCGAGTCCACCGCGTACGCGCCGAACAGCCCCTACAGCGCCTCCAAGGCGGGCTCGGACCACCTGGCGCGCGCGTGGCACCACACTTACGGGCTGCCGGTGGTCACCACCAACTGCTCGAACAACTACGGCCCCTACCAGTTTCCCGAGAAGCTCATCGCGCTCATGATCTGCAACGCGCTCGAAGGCAAGGCGTTGCCGGTCTACGGCGACGGCCTGCAGGTGCGCGACTGGCTCTACGTCTGCGACCACTGCGAGGCCATTCGCGTGGCCCTCGCGCGGGGCAGGCCCGGGCGCGTGTACAACGTGGGCGGCAACGCGGAAAGGCGCAACATCGACGTCGTGAACACGATCTGCGACACGCTGCAGCAGCTGCGCCCGCGGCCCGGCGGCTACCGTTCGCTCATCGCGAGCGTTCCGGACCGCCCCGGCCACGACCGGCGCTATGCCATCGACGCGAGCCGCATCCGCGACGAGCTGGGCTGGAAGCCGCGCGAGACTTTCGAGAGCGGGCTCGCGAAGACGGTGCGCTGGTACCTGGAGCACGCCGGATGGATCTCGGGCGTGAAGAGCGGCGAGTACCGGCGCTGGATCGAGACGCACTACGCCACGCGGGGCGCGCCGTGAACCGCAAGGGCATCATCCTCGCGGGCGGATCGGGCACCCGGCTCTACCCGGCCACGCGCGTGATCTCCAAGCAGCTGCTGCCGGTCTACGACAAGCCGATGGTGTTCTATCCGCTATCGACCCTCATGCTCGCCCGCATCCGCGAGATCCTCGTGATCTCCACGCCGAACGACACCCCGCGCTTCCGCGAGCTGCTGGGCGACGGGCGCGAGTGGGGGCTCGAGATCTCGTATGCGGTGCAGCCGAAGCCCGAGGGCCTCGCGCAGGCCTTCCTGGTCGGGCGCCAGTTCGTGGGCGGCGGACCCAGCGCGCTCATCCTGGGCGACAACATCTTCCATGGCCACGACCTCGCCGATTCGTTGCAGCGCGCCAACGCGGCAACGAGGGGCGCCACGGTATTCGCCTATCCGGTGAAGGATCCCGAGCGCTACGGGGTCGTGGAGTTCGACGCGGCCGGGCGCGCGGTGTCCATCGAGGAAAAGCCCGCGCAGGCCAAGTCGCGCTACGCCGTGACCGGCCTCTACTTCTACGACGAGCGCGTGTGCGACATCGCGGCGGGCCTGAAGCCCTCGGCGCGCGGCGAGCTGGAAATCACCGACGTGAACCGGCATTACCTGGAGGCGGGCGGGCTCAACGTCGAGGTGATGGGCCGCGGCACCGCGTGGCTGGACACCGGCACGCACGAGAGCCTGCTCGAGGCGGCGCACTTCATCGAGACCATCGAGCGCCGGCAGGGGCTCAAGATCGCCTGCCCCGAGGAGATCGCCTATCGCATGGGGTACATCGACGCGGCGCAGCTGGAGCGGCTTGCCGAGCCGATGCGCAAGAACTCCTACGGCCAGTACCTGCTGGCGGTGCTGCGGGATCGAGTGTTCTGATGAGGGTGGTCGCGACCGCGATACCCGGAGTGCTGGTCATCGAGCCGAAGGTGTTCGGCGATGCGCGCGGCTTCTTCTACGAGAGCTGGAACGAGCGCGCCTTCGACGAGGCGGTGGGGCGCGCGGTGCGCTTCGTGCAGGACAACCACTCGGCCTCCGCGAAGAACGTGCTGCGCGGGCTGCACTACCAGGTGGCGAGCACGCAGGGCAAGCTCGTGCGCTGCGTGGCGGGCGAAGTGTTCGACGCGGTCGTGGACCTGCGCCGCTCTTCTCCCACGTTCGGCCGGTGGGCCGGCGAGGTCCTCTCGGCCGAAAACCGCCGCATGCTGTGGGTGCCCGAGGGCTTCGCCCACGGCTTCGTCGTGCTCTCCGACTGGGCCGAGTTCCTCTACAAGACGACCGACTACTACGCCCCGCAGCACGAGCGCACGCTGCTGTGGAACGACCCCGCTGTCGGCATCCGCTGGCCGCTCGCGGGCGAGCCGCTGCTCAAGCCGGCGGACTTGGCGGGCAAGCCGCTCGCGCAGGCCGAAACGTTTCCGTGACGCGCGTGCTGGTCACCGGCGCGGGCGGCCAGGTGGGCGCCGCGGTCGCACGCCTGCTCGCCGGGCGCGCGGAGGTCATCGCCCACGGGCGCGCGACGCTGGACCTCGCGAACCCCGCGCAGATCGAAGCGCGCGTTCGCGAGGCTTCGCCCCGGGTCGTCGTCAACGCCGCCGCGTACACGGCGGTCGACCGCGCCGAGTCGGATGCGCAAACCGCGCAAGCCGTGAACGCGGCGGCCCCGGGCGTGATCGCTCGTGCCTGCCGCGCCGCGGGTGCGCTGCTCGTCCATTTCTCCACCGACTACGTGTTCGACGGAACCAAGGGCATGCCGTATGTCGAGGACGATGCCACGAATCCGCTGGGCGTCTACGGGCTCACCAAGCTCGAGGGCGAGCGCGCGGTGGCGGCGAGCGGCTGCCCGCACCTGATCCTGCGCACGGCCTGGGTCTATGGCCCCGCCGGGAAGAACTTCATGCTCACGATGCTGCGCCTGGCCGCGCAGGGAGCGCCGATCCGCGTCGTGGACGACCAGCGCGGCGCCCCCACCTCGAGCCTGCAGATCGCGCGCTCGGTCGTGGCGCTGCTCACCGCGGGCGAGAGCCACGTGAGCGACGAGGCGATCGGGCGGCTCGAGAATCGCTCCGGCCTCTACCATGCGACGGCCGCCGGCGAGACCACCTGGCATGGATTCGCCACGGAGATCTTCGCCGAGCGCGCTCGCCAGCCGGGCGGCGCATTCAAGGTGCCGACGGTCGAGCCGATTCCTACGCGCGACTATCCGACGCCGGCGAAGCGTCCCGCCTACTCGGTGCTGTCCAGCGCGAAGCTCGAGCAAGCCTTCGGCGTGCGCCTGGGCGATTGGCGCGCGGGGCTTGCCGAGGCGATCTCAGTCCTCGGCCGCGGCTGAGGCCGGGGCGGCCTTCTCGTCGCGCACCAGGCTGAAGGCGACGCGGCCCGCGCGGTTGTGCGCGAGCTCGACGCGATAGCCCGCCTGCTGCGCCTGGCGCGCGGCCTGGTAGAGGCCGATGCCCAGCGCCGTGCCGCGCTCGATCGGTTCGCGGAAGAGCTTGCGAACCACGGCGGGATCGACGGGGGTGCCGGTATCGCAAACCGAGAGCTCCACGCGCGTGGGGCGGCAATCGAACGCGATCGACATCTCGATGCCCGGCTCCCGCGCCGCCTTGGCGCGCGCGTTGTCGATCGCGTTCTCCACGAAGCTGTCGAAGAGCGTGCCGGGGATCTCGATGTCGCCCTCGATGGCGGGCTTCAGGGCGATGTCGCCGCTGCCCAGGCGCTGCTCGATCCCGCTCCACCACGTTCGCGACGAGGTCGCCAGCTCGCGCGCCGCCGCCTCGGGCGCGCGCAGCTTGTCGAGCGTCGTGCGCAGGCGCTGCGTGAGCTGCGGAAGCTGGCGCTGCAGCAAGCCGCCCGTTCCTTCCGGCGGGAGCTTCTGCGCCATGGAGGTGAGCGCGTAGAGCGATTGCAGCAGGTTCTTCACGTCGTGCGTGAGGCGCGCGCCCGTCTCGTGCACCGCCTGCAGGTAGGCGTTGCGCCGCAGCGCCCCCTCGCGGCGCTTGCCTTCGTAGAACTCGCCGATCACCTGGGCGAGCAGGCGCATGTGCAGGAAGAGCGCGGGCGACAGGCTCATGTCCGTGCGGAACTCCACCTCGAGCTCGTGGAAGACGAAGCGGGTGGCGTGCTGCGCGTCCTCGCCGAAACGGCCTTCGCCTTCGGGCGAGCGCCACTGCGCGCCCTGGATCCACGCGAAGCCGCGGATCTCGCCGAAAGCCTGCCCGAGGAAGCGCGCCGGATCCGGCTCGCTCTCGGCGAGCTCCGCCATGCGCCGCATCCACAGCTCGAAGGGCATGCCGACGGAGAGCAGGTAGCGCGAGAAGTAGGTGCGCAGCCCCCCGAAGCCGCGCAGCGGATTCCACAGCACCGCGAGCACGAACAGCGCGCCGCCGAAGCCCAGCACCGTGAGCGCCACCGACGCGAAATACGCGTCGTCGGTGTAGCGCATGAAGGCGACCGAGCCCAGCACGAGCACCACGCCCAGCTGGAACACCAGCACCGCGTAGAAGAAATCGAACACCGCGTTCGCCGCGCCCTCGTCGGTGGACAGCGGCAGCACCGCGAGCGGCACGAGCACCACCGGCAGCCCCCAGCGCAGCGCGGTCTCCATGGACAGGCCCAGCTCCTGGTCGCCCAGCACGAGGTCGGGGACCGCGCGCAGCAGCATCACCGCGAGCACGTAGCCGAACGCGATCAGGTAGAACCTGTTGTGCCGCTCCGCCTCGCGCACGGTGAACACGCGCCCGCCGAGGATCCCCAGCAGCACCAGCAGCCACGCGACGATCATCCATCCGGCGAGGAAGTAGAGCGTGATGGCGGTGATGCCCAGCAGCATCGCGCTCGAGAACATCTCCAGCTCGCGCTCGGCGGCGTAGAACGGCTGCCAGAGGAGGAAAAGGCCGAAGTGCACCAGCAGCCAGATGCGCTGGAACTCGCCTCCCGCGTCGGAAAAGAGCGCCGCATGCAGGGCGAGCAGCATCGCGAGGACGACCCAGCGGCGGCGCGCGGCGATGCGGGTCGCGAGGCGTTGGGGCGTGGAGGCGGTGGCCATGATTTGCGTCGGAAAGCCGGCAGCCCCTGTCGGAAGGCCGGACAGTTTCGCATCGCGAGACCGGCCGGAAAAGTCCAGCGTAAGCCGAATAATACTGAAAAACAATAGCTTATTGCATGTGGCCCATGTCTTGCACTATGATGCGTACCACAAGAGACCCCCCGGGGGAGAAACGAATATGAGAAGGCAACAGTCAGGCTTCACGCTGGTCGAGATCGCGATCGTGCTGGTCATCATCGGGCTGCTGCTGGGCGGCATCCTGAAGGGCCAGGAACTGATCAACAGCGCGAAGGTGAAGAACCTCGCGAACGACTTCCGCGTGATTCCCACGTACATCTACGCGTACCAGGACAAGTTCAAGGCGCTGCCGGGCGACGACGCTGCCGCCAACACGCACATGGCGGGTCCGCCTGCCGCGACGGTGGCCTCGACGCCGGCCGCCAAGCAGGGCAACGGCGTGATCGACGGCAACTGGAACTCGACGACCAACACCGACGAGTCGTACCTGTTCTGGCAGCACGTGCGCATGGCCAACCTCGCGGCCGGGCCCACGGACGTCGCGGATCCGACCTACATCCCGACCAACGCGGTGGGCGGCAAGCTGGGCATCTCGAGCGCGGCCCCGGCACAGGTGCAGATCACGGGCATGACCGGCACGTACCAGGTCTGCTCGCAGGGCGTCCTGGGCAAGTTCGCCAAGCAGCTCGACATCCAGATGGACGACGGCAACACCGCGACGGGATCCCTGCGCGTGACCGCCGACGCCCCGGCCGGACCCGGCACCGCCGCGATCGCGACCGCCTCAGTGGACGACGCGACGAGCTACACCGTCTGCATGACGTTCTAGAGAGGGTCAGAGCCCTTTTCTTGAGGTAAAGGGGACAGATCACGACGGCCCGCTTCGGCGGGCCTGCCTCATCACCTCATCGTGCGAGGCAACGATCGCCAGCCGATCTTCTTCTCCGATTCGGACCGGCTCTTTTTCCTGGATCGGCTCGCCGAGGCTGGCGCAAGGCGCGATTGCGATATACACGCCTTCGTCCTGATGTCCAATCACGTACACCTGCTCGCCACGCCCCATGCGGAGCACTCGACATCACTCGCGATGCAGGATCTCGGGCGCGCCTACGTGGCGCGCGTCAACAAGGTTCATGGGCGGACGGGGTCGCTGTACGAGGGCCGGTTCAGGTCGAGCATCGTGGAGACCGCCCGCTATTTTCTCGCGTGCATGCGATACATCGAAATGAATCCGGTCCGTGCGGGGATGGCGCGTTGGCCCGGCTCGTATGAATGGTCCAGCTACGGACAGAACAAAACCGGCGAGCCCACGGGCCTCATCACGCCGCACGCGGAATACCTCAACCTGGCGCGCGAAGCGGCCGAGCGTGCGCGGGCCTATGCCCGTCTGTTCGAGGCCGCGCAGAGCGACGAAGAGCTGGAGGCCTTCCGGAAAGGCGCGAGGCAGGGCAAGGCGGTCGGAAGCGAATCGTTCCGCCGTGGACTGGAGGGCTTGCTCCGCAGGCCGGTAGCTTTCGTGCCACGGGGACGGCCTCCGAAGTCCCGCGTTGTGTCCCCTTTTTTCCCGATAAAGGGCTCTGACCCCTAGCCTTGCAGCAGGCGCATCTCCGCTCGCGCGAGCGCGTCCTGGGCGCCGAGCAGCACGACCACGTCGCCCGCGCGAAGCCGCGTCTCGGCCGACGGATTGATCGCGCGATCGCCCTGGCGGCGGATCGCGGTCACCTGCACGCCCATGGAATCCAGGTTGAGGCTGGAGAGCATCATGCCGGCGCCGGCGGCCTCGGGGCCCAGCACGACGGTGCGAAGGCGCGGCTGGTCCTCGTCCCCGCCGATGGTGTCGGTGGCGCCGGGGAAGAAGCCGCCCGAGAACGAATAGCGTTCCGTGCGCACCGCGCGCACCGCGCGCAGCACGCGCGCGAGCGGCAGGCCCAGCTGCATCATGGTCTGCGTGGCCAGCATGAGCGAGCCCTCCACCACCTCGGCCACGATCTCGGCCGCGCCCGCGGCCTTCAGCCGCCCCACGTCGTTATCGTCGAAGGTGCGCACGATCACCGGCAGCTCCGGGCGCACCGCGTGCACGTGCGCGAGGATCGAGAGCGCCTTCGCGGTGTCGGCGAAGCTCACCACGACGGCGCTCGCGCGCGAGAGCGCCGCGGCCACCAGCACCTCGCGCCGCGCCGCATCGCCGAACACGACGGAATCGCCCGCGGCCGCCGCCTCGCGCACGCGCTCGGGATCGGAATCGAGCGCGATGAGCGGGATCTGCTCGCGCTCGAGGAAGTGCGCCAGCGCCTGGCCGCTGCGCCCGTAGCCGCACACGATCACGTGGCCCTGGGTGGACATCGACTTCACGGCGACCGAATGCAGGGCGAGGGCGCGCTGCGTCCATTCGCTCTCGATCACGTAGAGCACGATGCGCTCCATGCGGGCGAGGATGATCGGCGTGGAGAGCATGGAAAGCAGCGTGGCCGCGAGGAGGACCTGAAGCGCCTCGTCGTCCATGGCGTTCTCGCGCGCGGCGAGCGCGATCAGCACGAAGCCGAACTCGCCCGCGGGCGCCAACGCGAGCGCCTGGCGCAGGGCCCCGGGCTTGCCCGAGCCGAACGCGCGGCCGAGCCAATAGATCACGACGAACTTCACGAGGAGCAGCGCCGCGAAGGCGCCGGCGATCGCGAGGAAGTGCCGCTCCAGCACGCGCGGATCGAGCAGCATGCCGATCGTCACGAAGAACAGGCCCAGCAGCACGTCGCGGAACGGCTTGATGTAGTCCTCGA
>Ga0335084_10005711_pt1 | contig 12315 bp, 13 predicted proteins | sample Lox_Sample_44_FD_206721 | JGI IMG/M metagenome (GOLD analysis project Ga0335084, IMG submission 206721) | Soil microbial communities from Loxahatchee National Wildlife Refuge, Florida, United States - Lox_Sample_4.4 | ecosystem: Environmental > Terrestrial > Soil > Wetlands | place: USA...
AAAGTTCATCCAACCTACTCGTAAGAACTAATCGTCGCACGGGATTAGTACATTCCCAGAGCACTAAATCCGGGCTGCCTTCCGGATGGGATATTCCCAGCACCCGATATGCAGCGAGATAGACGTAGTTCACTTTAGGGGCCTATCTATAATTAAGCTGATCCACTATCCGTGTTCGCATAACATTGAAGAACGCCGGCTTCACAGGGTAATTGCACTCGCTGTGCGGATTCAATCCAAATAAAAAAACCTTCGGCCAGGCGCGCTGCCTAAAAAGTAGCCTGTCCCCTGTTCTGCACCGTCCTTGATAAGGAACGGTTAGACACGCCCTTTTATGCTCGAGGGCAGAACCACGAAGTCGCTCGTTCTCTCGAGCGTATTCATGACGGACAGGAGCGCTGGCGGGGGCGCGATGAGCTTGCGCTCATCCAAATTCAACCAGCCTCCCGCGCTCGTAACTCGCGCGCTCAGGTTTCCATCGGGTCGGAAGATCTCGTGCCGGAGGAGGAAGCGGCTGCCGTCCGGTGCGTGGCCCGCGAGTGCATAAGTCACCGTGATTTGCTGCTGGAGGCGGATCTCTTTGAAGTACTCGACCTCGTCCTTCATGACCACGGGGCCGATTCTGAGCCGCAAGAACTCTTCAATCGGAAAGCCATTTTCGATTAAGAACATCTGTCGTACGTCGGCCGCCTTGTCGAGGTAGGCCGTGTTCTTCATGTGAGAGTTGAAATCCATATCGGCCCAACCCGCATACAGTGTTTTCGTGTACATGTGATTGCTCCGTAATTAGCCGAAAAAGATTACAACTTGGAGGCGAAATATTTTAGGACGGATGTCGGTTAGGCCGCGTATGGTTGACCCTTCACTCCGCCGGAACGCGGCGTCAGAAACGCAAGCGCGGCCGCTACGATAAACAGCGCCAATACATCCCCCCAGAGGTGTGCGATGTACTGAGGGTATACGATCGCCTGGATCGCCATAATCCCGCCGTGCACAATGCTGGACCAGACGGTGAACCAAATCAAGCTTCGGTGTGCGAGCGGGTTCCGGGAAGCAACGATCAGAAACACGCCGAGTGTCGCGTAAATGCCGATAATCATCTGGAGATACTCCGACTGACCGGCGTGCCATATCCAACCTGATGGCCAAAGGATCGTAAGCGGGTAGACGCCGAAGACAAAAATCAGGCCCACCGCGAACAGCACGATACGCAAAACCTTGATGCGATCCACTTTTATCATGAGGGTCTCCTTACGATTGTCGGTACCACCGTGTTCGTGCGACCCAACTATATGGGAAAAAGTGGGTTGAAAATTGTACTCTGACCCCATTTCTCTAGGTCTTTCCGCCGCAAGAGACGCTTAGCGGTGTAAGGACATTCATCAACGGCGCATTGAACTGCAGTTGCAGATAGTTCATTACGAACGTCACGCCACTCAGTTGCTCACCAACAAGCTGCTGATAAAGTTCTATCTCTTTTTCCGACGACATTGTCTTCTAACTATAATTGTGTTGATCTACCTATCCGTGCCCGCAAAAAAATTGAACAAACGATGAAATTCTCTCACCCTTCCAAGGCCTAGTCAAGACTTTGCCCGATCAACCGTTGGCGACAAACATTGCCACTTGGGGGGAAAATATTTCAGGACGGATGTGGGGTAGGTTTCGTAGGGGCGGTTGTAAAGACCTGACCCTAATCCTGTTGAAAAATTCGCTGACGAGAATGCGCTTCATGGCCGCGCCTCCGGAAATTTCCACTCCCCGCTCAGGATCTCGGCGCGCGGACGGTAGAGGCGCACCATATAATTCCAGCCCTTCATGATCGGCAGGCAATTCGGGATCTTCCCGTCGCAGCCGCCGAACTGGATCGCGACCGAGCCGTCCGCCCCCTTTTTTGCGGTGTAGGTGTTGAGCGCGTAAGCTTCGAACGCGTTCTTTTGGAAGTGGCCCTCAGCGTTATAGATGCTGATCGACCAGAAGCCGTCGACCGGCACGTCCCTGACATTGAGCCGGTAGACGGTCGTGCCGTCGTTCTTGCTTGGAGTGACGTTTAGATAGAGGGCATCTTTCTCGGGATTGCCGCCGAAGGCGAACGCGGTTCCGATCAAGTGTCGAACAGGATCGACCTGGCCTCTGGCTCCGAACATGCGCTTTGTGTCGGGGACGGTTTCGGCCAGCGCCAGAAGCGCGTCGCGTACTTTCTTCCGGCTTGTCGGGTCCCAGTTGGGCACTTCAAAGCGCCCCGGACCCCCCGGCTGCGTGACTGAAATGGCGTCCTGCAAGGCATGAACCTGCTTTATGTCTTCCGGATCGGCCGGGTCGACCAGGATGCGGACTCCGAGCGAGACGTAGCGGGTGCCGATCTTCTCCCGGGTCAACGTGTAGGTGCCGGCCCCGTAGAACACGTCAGGGGTGTAGTGGTCCTCATCGATCACCTGCAGCGACATGAAGCGCTCACCCGCATTGGGAAGCGTGATCGTCACCGGTCCGGCGTCGAGGTCAAAGACGGCTAACGAATACAGCGTGTCGCGATTGGGACGCACGATGTGAAAGTCGATCGCAATGGGCTTGCGGTGGTGAAAGAAACTGCCTAAACCATGACTTTTGACGCCGTCCGCATAGATCATGTCGGTCTCGGCGCGGTTGAAGTTGTCGGGGGTGACAGGGACAGTGGTGGCGGCCTGTGCGAGTGCGGCGCTGACCGGCGTCGCCGCGAGCAGCAAGCCGGCGCAGATTGGAGCGCAAAAATTTTTCATGGCTCGTTCTCCTTGCTCACCGGGCCGTGATTCGCTCGATGTCCGGCAGCTTCCAGGTCTTCTCGAACAGCGGTTTCTCGGGGCCGTAGAAGCGGAAGAGAACCTCGAACCCTCCGTCGCTGCTCGTCGGAACCCAGTTCGACTCCTTGCCGGCCGGGGCCTCGGGCCCGAAGTAGAGGTCCACCGACCCGTCCGCGTTCTTTTGCAGTCCCGGCGTCTGGGACGAACGGCTCGGCCATCGGGCATTCCGTATGGGCGCATGGGTGGCGCGGTCGTAGACCGTCGCCGACCAATACTGCCTGACCGGGGCGTTCGCGGGCACCGCGAGGCGATAGGTCGCGCGACCGTCGAGGAGCCGGCCGCCCCTGTCCGCGATGGCCAACAGATAGAACGAACCCGCGCCCGTATGCTTGGGAGTGAAATAGGCGTAGGAGAACGTGACGCCGCGGACGTCGACGGGGTAGACATCGGGCTTGGCGAAAAACGTCGCCTGCCCTTCGAGCAGTTCGCGCGATCCCGGCAACGCCCAGTGGCCACCTTCATAGTAAGGCGATGAAAAGGACGCCTCGTATCGAGCCACGAGCCAGGCGTGCGCTTCGCGGGCCGCGTCGTTGAGTACGCCCTGCGTCCTCGCGTCGGGATTGAAGGGTTTGCCCTTCTCGATGCCGATCGACTTGAGCGGATCGATCATCGCCTTGTCCCGTTCCAGCCAGGGTTCCGCCTGCACGATGCGGTTGAGCGACTCGAAGTACCGCAGGTCGTAGGGGATGGTGGCGTCATATACGACGTCGACAACGTCGACGAAGGTCGTCGCCGGCAGTTTGGCGGCTTGCGAGAGTGGATAGAGCTTGACCCGCTTGCCGTAGGCGACCGCCTTGGCAACGTCGGCCTCGCTGCCGCTCTTCGGAATGGAGCGCAGCAGGGCGTAGCCCTCGTACGTGTCCGATGGCAAGGGGATGTAGCCTGCTGGCACCTTGTCCTTGAAACCCGGTGGCAGGATGAGGTACTTACCGCCTTTGCCTTGGTCGACTCCCGCCGGCCCGACGTCCTCCAGGGCCGACTGCCAGACATCCATGACGGTGCCGGTGATCGAACCCTCATCGGCAGGTGGAATCTCAAGCACCACCGGACCGACGTCCTTGGTGTTGATGAAGGGTGTGAGGTAGATCGCATCGGGGTTCGGGGTCAGGGCCTGGATCTTCCAGTCCGGAAGGCGCGACCAGTAGATGACCTGGTTGAAGCCGCCCTTGGCACCGCGGACCGCCGCCTGATACATGAGGTCGTAGTTAACGGCCGGCATGCCCCAGATGACGGCTTCGATGGCGCGCCGCTCGACGGTGCGGCGGGCGAGATCTTCGGAAGAGAATTCCCGCGCCTGTGCCGCGGCGGCCGCCATCAGCAAAGGGACTGCAAGCGTGATGGTGTTGACCGTTCGCATGTCGTCGTCCTATTTCACCCGCTGCAACGGCGGCTGGGCGCTCGGTATCGCTTTTTCGCTCCCCGGTCGCAATACTTCAAAGGATGCGGAAATTTTCTCACTGTTCCAAGGCCTAGTCAAGACCTTGCACGATTAGCGGTTGTAGAGGAACATTGGGACTCAGAGGCGAAATATTTCAGGACGGATGTGGGGCAGGTTTCGTAGGGCCGGTTCGCGAAGCGCCCCTACTCAATACTCGAATACGACGTTATAGAGTGCCGGGACCATTTCGACGCCCAACTGCGCCAACTTCGCCTTCATCGGCGTTACGCTTTTTTCGTAGGCTTTCCAGTAGACCTCTTCATTATCCCAAATCGCGACGTTAATAAAGTTGAATTGGCTGTCCGGCTTGGTGCTCCGGTAAAACTTCCCGCTCAGGAAACCGGGTTGCTTCGTGATATTGGCCTTCACGTCCTGCCACCACTTCACGAACTCATCTTCCTTCCTTTTCGGGACCGAAAACACGTTAATTAGGGTTACGGCCATGACGCATCCCTCCCCTCTTTCATGTTCAAATACCTCAGGACTCCGAATGTCGTCTCGCAAGAGACCGTATGAAAAGAATCTCCGTAAAATTCTTAAGAACGCTTGAGCGGGGATTGCGTTCGCGGTGCGGAATCAATCCGAATAAAAATCCTTCGGCCTTGCGCGTTGCCTAAACGTAGCCTGCACCCCGTATCTTCGTCACGGCGCCTTGAAGCGGCGGGCAAAAGAAATCGGATAGGCCGCCGAACGAATCCCGATCATCGGATCGGCCGGCTCGACGCCCGCCGTCACGTTTCCCGGGAGGAAGAGCCATTTATCCGCGGTGTGACTCTCCGTCGTCGATTTCGTGATCGCGATCGTGCCCAATTCGACGATCTTTCGCGTGTCCGGCCACGCCGTCGAGGGGTCGTCGATCTTGTCCTCCGGCTTGGCCACTTGCAGGAACAGTTTGAAATTGACGGGGCCGCGATGAAGCCGTTTGCCGATCTCATCGACCAGGTAGTCCGGGCCCATCTTCGCAAGCTGCTCCTTGGAGAGCGCATGCTTGCCGGCGAACGGCAGGATCTGATAGCGACCGAAGGTGACGACCCCTTTCGCGTTCGTGAATTTGAAGGCATTGATCCCGTAATACGCCACGGTTCCGTAACTCACCGGCGGCGGCTTGGGGGCCGTCACGAAGGCCTGTGCGGCGGGATGCGAGCCCAGGAAGGTCTCCATCGCCGTGGGATGGGGCGCGTCGGGACCGCTCGCCGCGATGGCAAGCAGAAAATCCCTGAACTCTTCCGCCGTGGCGACGGGGAATCCGTTGACGGAAAGGGACACGATATCCGTCTTGGACCCGTCCGGAAGTGTAAATTTCATGGCCATGCCGCGCGGCATCTCGTTCGTATCGGGAACGTCCGGGAGTCCCGAACCATCCGAGAAGCGGACCGTCACGGGAACCGGGCTCTTTTGCTTTTGAAAGTGAGCAGCCTGGCTCACGGACGCCGCCGACGCGCTCGGCGTGAACGTGCCCTCCACGATGACGCCCTTTGCGTGATTGGCCCGCGCTCCGGGATGAGCGCCGTACACGGCGTTGAAGGCATCGACGATCTGCTCGGGCAGCGATTTCTGACTCGGAGGCGCTTCCTGAGCAGGGGAAATGGTCGGGTTAACGAGGAATAAGACGAACAGTAGGGTTGCGAGTGATTTCCACATGGGTTGGTCCTCCCGCGTTGATTTACCTGTCCCGGTTTGTAAATTTTCACACGCGATGAAATTCTCTCACCCTTCCGGGGCTTGGTCAAGACATTCCACGGTCAGTTGCGTAGGGGCGGGTTTGAAACCCGCCCCTACTATGCGGAGAACAAATTCGCAAAGGCCTTGCCCTATGGCATCCGCCGATCTTTCTTTTTTGACGATGTATGGACCTGGCCCTAAGCCTCGTGTTTGCCGGACGGGGACTCCGTATGAACTCAAAGGCGAGCCGTCACCCGCAAGAACGTGGCCGGGATTGAAGTGCCGCCGTTGGTACTCTGGTTTTGCGCTTTCACCAGGTCCAAAAGCTGGCCGTGGAGTTCCTCCACTTTTCCGCTCTTCTCGGCGGCCTCGAACGCGTTCATGGTCGGCCCATAGTATCGTCGAAACGATTCGACGAGATCGGCCGGACTTTTATCGGGCGATATAAAATGGTAGGTGTCCTTGACCATGGATATTTTTTCCTTGGGCACTCCGGCCCGACCAAAACGCTCGGTGATGTGCGTATCCACTCCCCAGGTCATCGGACTGACGCAGCCTTCCGGAGGCGGAGGCGTGAACGACGAACTGATTTTCAGAAGCTGCGAAACGAAGGAAGTCGGATCGTCGGGGATCCAGTTGCCCATCACAACGCGGCCGCCGGGTTTTGTGACCCGGACCATCTCCTTGGCGACGTCGAAAGGCCTGGGGGCGAACATGGCGCCGAATACGGAAAGCGTCAAATCGAAGGAATGGTCGCGAACCCCTTGCAAGTTGGTGGCATCTCCCTCTTGAAATGTCAGCCGGCGGAGACCCGCCTCCGCCGCCCTTTTTTTCCCGGCCTCAACGAGGTTCCGGGCAATATCGATTCCGACGACTTCCGCCCCCAAACGGGCCAGCGGAACCGCCGTCGTGCCGTCGCCGCAGCCGAGGTCCAATGCCCGCAGCGGCGTCGTAATCCCGAGCGATTTAACGACGGCCTCTCCGGATTCTCTCATCAAGGCGGCAATCCGGGTAAAGTCGCCTTTCTCCCACAACGCTTTGTTTGGATTCATGATGGGTCCCTCCTTAATTGTGAATCGTTAATAATAGCGAATGCCTCCGCTTGTGCTCTCAGGCCGGCGCGACGTTCTGGTTCACACGAAAAAGATTGTCCGGGTCGTATCCCCGATCTTACCGGCATGCAATTTGGTCGTGGTGTCCTCCTTTTTCCGTGTTGTGGTTAACGGCGCCCGTCATCCGTATCAGACGGGAGTCATCGCTTCCCGGGCGGCCCAGCCGCCGAACCCCTTCACAACGGCCGGTCATCAATACAAACAGACAAGTCTGTCTTGTCCGGAAACAAAAAAATCAGCGAAGCAGGCGCTTGACCGCCCTGACCGCATCCCGAAACGGCTCCGGATTGTGGTAGATCTGGGCCATGGCCAAGGCCCCCGAAAGAATCAGCACGAAGTCGTCGGCCGCCTGTTCCGTATCGCGGTTCCTCCAAGACGCGCCCCCGGCCTTCTTAAGCTCCTTCATCAACCGTCCGACCAGTCGGCGCACCGCGAGATAGTGCTCTTTGCTTTCCCGGCGCACCGGGTTGGCGGGATCGGTGATTTCGGAGGATATATTCAGGTACGCGCAGCCCCGGTAGTCTCGCTCCCGCGACCAGGGGATGAGGGACTCGATGAGTCCGATGAGCTTCTCGTACGGTCCCGGAAACCTCTCGAGGTATTTCTCCATGAGGAGGCTCTCCTCCCGGTTCATGGACTCCACATAGGCGAAGGCCAGGGATTCCTTGGAGGGAAAGTGCGCGTAAAACGTAGCCTTGGCGACGCCGGACTTTCGGATGATCTTGTTGATCCCGGTCGCGCGATACCCGCTGCGATAGAAAAGCTCCCGGGCGGTGTCGAGGATCCGCCGGCGCGCTTCGCTCTCTGTGTGGGGATTGGCCATGTCGTTAATGTACACTAGACAGACTTGTCTGTCAAGTCCTAATTTTTCTCCCCGCACGGAAGGGTCGGGCCCCGCGCACGCGAACGGCGAGCCGGGGCGGAAAGGGTGTAGCGGCAGGAACCAAAGGCCAGCGGTTTGAGGAGCAACATCCGGGCGCGTAACCATCTGTCCATGAAATCGGGGCTACCTCACTCTGACCCCATTTCCGGCCTCTTCGATTGACAAGAAGGCAAGCGATGGCCTATTCTGAGGAGGCTTTTGGGGTCGCCATCCATCGATACGGGTTCCTGTATGTCCGACGCTGATAAAATTGTCCGGCATTTCCGACAGATTCTTCTCTGGCCCCTCCAGCTCATGCCCATCCGTGAGGATGCACCGATCCAGAAGCACTGGGAATTGTTGCAGAAGGCGGGTCCCGGCAATCCCTGGCGGGAACTGGAGGATGAGTTCACGGGAGACCCCGGCCAGTTTCAGGAGCGGCATTACAGCGAATTCGTGACTTTTCTGCCCTATGTCCAGCGCTTCCTCTACGGGGAGGGAAAATGGAGCGGATCGGACGTCCATGAGGGATCCTCGATCCGCGTCTTTCGCCGCGGCGACATCGCCAAGATGCGGGTGACGTTTCCCGGCTCCCCGGCCTCACCCGTGACCTTGACCGTGGCCCACGTGGACCTCTATTTTTTTTACGACATCGATGTGGCCATCCTGGTCGTGGAGGTCTATGCCGACGACCTGCCGTTGGGGCAGGCGCAGAACGCGCTGTTCCGTTTGGGCCGTTGTTATCCCACCTACTGGGAGCCGGACGGACATGGCGGCCACTGTCCCAAGCAGGTGGAATGGCTCTCTTCCGAGGGCAGGGTGCTCGCGGTGTCCGACTATGAGAACCGGGAGAAATATCTCTCGTTCGTCTGCCGGTACCGGTCGCCGGGCATCGCCTCCCACTGGGAATTTCTGCTCGAACCGCTGGTGTTCCACCATTCGGGGAAGAAGGGCGCCATCCGGTACCGTCAGATCGAATACCATCTCATGCCGGTGATGGCCTATCTCAGCATGGACGATCCGGGGGCGTTGACCCGGGCGGAATTCGTGCGGGTGGGGTTGGCGACCGCGCCGGGCGCGCCCGAGGCCTTACCCTACTCGGAGCGTATTCTGCGCGACTTTGAAGACCGTTGTTGCTACGACCGATACTGGAACGGGCCGGGGAAGGGCCCCTCGGGAACCCGCTTCATGTGCACCGGGCGCGTGTTCACGATGGTTGCGGACCGCGGGGAACGCGTCTTCGTGGACCGCAAGACCGATCTTGAACAATTCCGGCACGAGTACTTTCTGTTGTTCCTGATTCCGCATTTTCACAAGGCCGCCCTGCTGATGCTCGCTGACCGCCTCGTGGAGGCCATCAATGCGTTGGATGTGACCCGCAGGGACTCCGTGCGGCAGTTCCGGCGCGTCATTCGCCAGACGCTGGGGGTTTTTCTGCGTTTCGCCCATCGCTATTGGTCCCATGAGGTTTCGGATCACCGTCAGGTGAAGGAGCTGTTTCGAATGCTAAGCGAGCATCTGGGCACGGAACGGTTGTTTGAAGAACTCCGATCCGAGATCGAGGACATGAGCCAGTATCTCGACAGCGAAGCGCTGCGCCGGCAGAACGAGACGATGGTGCGCCTGACCGTGGTGGCCACGGTCGGCTTGATCGGCGTCATAACGACCGGAGTTTTTGGGATGAACCTGTTTGCGTTTGCGGAGGATCCGGCGATATGGCGACTGGGCTACTTTCTGCTCGTTCTGATTCCGACCATCGGTGTAACTCTCTACGCCGTGAAGAAGTCCCGGCGGCTGTCGGACTTTCTTGAAACCCTTGCCGACGAGAATCGGTCGTCAAGGGAGAAACTTGCGGCCTTTGTCGCCGTGTGGAAGACAACGCATAAACCGTAGAGGTTCGAGGGAAAGCATTAAGGCGGAAGAGGGAGTCGGGTTACCGCTTTTGACGGATGCGCGCTTCGACCGAATCGGGCCGCAAAGGCTTGTCGCAGGGCTCGAAGGCAGGTCCGAGTTCGAGCACGGTGTCCTCGTCGTCCTATCCGCCGGCAATGGCTCCGACAATCAAAAACGGTTCCTCACCCGACGCCACCGCATCGGGCAAGGGGGCGTCCGACGACTCGAAGGAAAGATCCTCCCCGCAAGCGAAAAATCGCAGGAAGGGCCGGCGCTGCTTGGTTGTATGATCGCGAATCGTTCCTGAAAGCATCGGGTACCGTGCTTCAAGCGCGTCGAGGATCGCGCGCGGCGTGACGGGACCTTCAATCTCCAGGCCCACCTCGCCGCCGACCCGAGCCAAGGTCCGCAAATGATACGGAATCACCACTCGTATCACGGGAGAACCTGGGCCTCCACCGATAGCACGGCCGGGAGATCCCGGACGATGGGCGACCATGTGTCGCCGGCGTCGGCCGAGGCGTATACCTGCCCGCCGGTGGTGCCGAAATAGACGCCGCACTTGTCGAGCGAGTCCACCGCCATCGCATCGCGAAGGATGTCGACGTAACAGTCCTTCTGCGGGAGACCCTTGGTCAGCGCCTCCCACTCGTTCCCGCCCGCGCGGCTGCGGTAGACCCGGAGTTTTCCGTCGGGCGGGTAGTGTTCCGAGTCGCTCTTGATCGGGACGACGTAAATCGTCTCAGGCTCGTGGGCGTGGACGTCGATCACGAACCCGAAATCGCTCGGCAGGTTTCCGCTGATCTCCCGCCACGATTCGCCGCCGTCGTCGCTGCGCATGACGTCCCAGTGTTTCTGCATGAAAAGCACCTCCGGGCGCGACCGGTGCATCGCGACGTGGTGGACGCAGTGGCCCACCTCGGCGTTGGGGTCGGGAATGAATTGGGAAACCAGTCCGCGATTGACGGGCCGCCAACTCTGGCCGGCGTCGTCGGTCCGGAACACCCCGGCCGCCGAGATGGCGATGTACATTCGATCGCGATTTGTCTCGTCGAGAAGGATCGTGTGCAGTCCCATGCCGCCGGCGCCGGGCATCCATTGGGGGCCCGTGCCGTGGCCGCGCAAGCCCGCGAGCTCCTGCCAGGTCCGGCCGCCGTCGGTGGTGCGGAAGAGCGCCGCGTCCTCGACGCCGGCGTAGACGGTGTCCGGGTCGGTCAGCGACGGCTCGAGATGCCAGACGCGCTTGAACTCCCAGGGGTGGGGCGTGCCGTCGTACCACTGGTGCGTGGTGAGGGGTTTGCCGGTCCCGGGGGAAACATCGTAGAGGAACTTGTTGCTTTCGCCCATCGGCATCCCGTCCGGGGACTTCGTCGGCTCGCCCGGTTTTGTGCCGGGTTGGAACCAGGTCCGGCCGCCGTCGTCCGAACGTTGAATGATCTGTCCGAACCAACTGCTGGTCTGCGACACGTATAAGCGGTCCGGGTCGGCGGGCGAACCCTTGGCATGATAGATCTCCCAGCCCCCGAAATGAGGACCGTTGACCTCCCACTTCTCGCGCTTGCCGTCCGATGTCAGGATGAAGGCGCCCTTGCGCGTGCCGACCAGAACCCGCACTTTGCTCATGATGAATTCTCCTTTCTAATCGGGGCGGCCCATCCCCTTATCTTGCCATGTTTGATCAAAGGCCTGCTTCAACTTCTTCATCTCGAGTTTGGTCATCTGAAGCAACTCTTTCATGACCCGTTCCGATTTCTTCGGGTCCTTGGCCTGCATCAGCTCGCCCAACCCGGCGGGGACGATCTGCCAGGATAGGCCGTACTTGTCTTTGAGCCATCCGCATGGCCCGGGCTTTCCGCCCTCGGAGAGCTTCTCCCAATACCGATCGATCTCTCGCTGTGTTTTGCAGTTCACGATGAATGATACCGCCTCCGTAAATTTAAAAATCGGGCCGCCGTTTAACGCGAGAACGTTTTGCCCCTCGAGCCGAAAGGATACGGTCATGACCGTTCCCTTCGGTTGTCCGGAGACCTTCGCACCCGATTCTCCATAGCGGGTTATTTTCAGGATCTTTGAATTCTTAAAAATTGAGATATAGAACTTTACGGCTTCTTCGGCCCGGTTGTCAAACCACAGACACGGGGTGATTTTCTGCATGGGGGCCTCCGGCCTCTGTCCTTCTCATGGATGCTTCTGTTTCTCGATCTGCGCCCGGACGGCCGGGCTGTCCGCGGCTTTCTTGACGTCGGGAGGAAAATCCGACATCTCGAACACCTGGCGGATCTCGATCACGTCGCCGTCCGCCGCGGGGACCCGGCGGGCCCAATTAACCGCCTCTTCTTTCGATTTCGCCTGGATCATCCAATAGCCGCCGATCACTTCCTTCCCCTCGATATAAGGCCCGTCCGTCACGGTGGGTTTTCCCCCCCTGAAGGCGACGCGGGCGCCCTTCGAGCTCGGGTGAAGCCCGTCGAGCGCGATGAGCGCCCCGGTCTTTGTCAGCTCCTCATTATA
>Ga0335084_10005712_pt1 | contig 12315 bp, 8 predicted proteins | sample Lox_Sample_44_FD_206721 | JGI IMG/M metagenome (GOLD analysis project Ga0335084, IMG submission 206721) | Soil microbial communities from Loxahatchee National Wildlife Refuge, Florida, United States - Lox_Sample_4.4 | ecosystem: Environmental > Terrestrial > Soil > Wetlands | place: USA: Florida...
CGATCCTCACGGCGGGACTGATCCGCGCGCGCGCGCGCAGCGACGCGGGCCCGGAATCATGAGCGCGCCGCAGGCGGGACGCCGCGAATGGCCGGTGCTGCTGGTGCTGTCGGGCATCCAGTTCAGCCAGATGGTCGATTTCATGGTGCTGATGCCGCTCGGCACGCAGCTGATGCGGGACTTCGGCATCACGCCGACGCAGCTCGGCTTCTTCGTCTCCATCTACACCATAGCGGCGGCGCTCTCCGGCTTCTTCTCGGCGCTTTTCATCGACCGCTTCGACCGCAGGACGGTGGTGCTGGTCCTGTACGGCTGCTTCGCCGCCACCATGGCGGCCTGCGCTCTCGCGCCGGGCTACGCGGCGCTGCTGGCGGCGCGCACCGCGGCGGGCGCGTTCGGGGGAGTGGTCGCGGCAAACATCTTCACGATCGTCACCGACCTGGTCCCGGAGAGCCGTCGCGGGCGCGCCTTCGGCGTGGTGATGTCGGCGTTCTCGCTCGCGTCGATACTGGGCGTGCCGATCAGCCTCGCCCTGGCGCTGCACTTCACCTGGCGCGCGCCCTATGTCTTCCTTGCCGCGCTGTGCGCCGGCGTTCTGGTGGCGGCCTGGTTCGTGATCCCGCCGGTGCGCGCGCACCTCGCGGGCGGACGCGAGCGCAACCCGCTCGCCCAGATCCGGCGCGTGTTCGGCGAGCCCAATCACCTGAGGATCTTCGCGTTCTCCTCGACGCTGGTGTTCTCGGGGTTCCTGGTGTTCCCGTTCATCGCGCCTTACCTGGTGGCCAATGCCGGCGTGAGCGAGTCCGAGCTTCCGTTCGTGTACCTGATCGCCGGGATCGCGGCGCTGGTGACGGCGCGCCTCGCGGGCGGATGGAGCGACAGCGTGGGCAGGCGCACGGTGTTCGCCGCGTGCGCCGTGGGCACGGCGGTCGCCGCTCTCTCGATCACGACGCTGCCGCGCTCCCCGCTGTTCGTGTCGGTGCTGGTCTCGATGCTGATGTTCGCCGCGTCGTCCGCGCGCATGGTCCCGGCGGTGGCGCTGATCACCGCCGGCGCCGAGTCCCGGCTGCGCGGCAGCGTGATGAGCTTCAACGCCTCGATCCAGCAGCTCGCCGCAGGCGCGGCTTCCTTCGTGTCCAGCCTGGTGGTGGGCCGGTCGGCGGAAGGGGAGCTGACCCGCTACTGGATGATCGGCATCCTCTCGGCGGCGGGGACGCTCGCGTGCATCGCGCTTTCGCGCCGGGTGCGCGCGGCGGAAGCCTCGCCTTGAGGCTGCAGGCAGGCCTTGCGTGCCTTGCCCTCGCGAGCGCCGCTCACGGCACCGGGCTCGCGCCGGGAGACCACCCCTTCTCGATCGCGTCGGGAGGCGCGGAGCGCAGCTATATCGTTCACGTTCCGCCTGCCGCGCCCGCCGAACCCGCGGTGGTGCTCAATTTCCACGGCGGTGGCGGCAATGCGCTTTCTCATCAGAAATACGCGCGCATGGACGCGGTCGCCGACCTCGCGGGCATCGTCGTCGTCTATCCCTACGGCACCGGCGCGATGCGCTCGAAGCTGCTCACCTGGAACGCGGGGTTCTGCTGCGGCTCGGCGGCGCGCGACCGGGTGAACGACGTCGGTTTCGTAGCCGATCTTCTCGACGATCTCGCAAAGCGGATCTCCTACGACCGCGCGCGGGTCTACGCGACCGGGCACTCGAACGGGGCCATGATGTCGTACAGATTGGCGGCCGAGTTGCCGGAGCGGATCGCCGCGATCGCGCCCGTGGCGGGCATGATGGTCCCCGAAAGGATAGTCGCGGGGCGCGCCGTGCCGATCATGCACATTCACAGCACGGATGATCCGCGTGCGCCGTACCTGGGCGGGCTGGGGCCGCCGTTCCCCTTCACCAGCTCCCGGGTGATGCATCTTCCGGTCGAGGCCACGCTGTCCAGATGGGCCGATTCCGGCGGCTGCAGAGCGGTACCCGAGGAAACCGAGCGGCGCGAATGGCGGGCGCCCGATGGAGGAGTGCATACCGCCACGCGCCTCCTGTTCGGGGGCTGCCGCGGCGGCGCCGAGATCGTCCTGTGGAAGCTCACCGGTTCCGGACACGTATGGCCGGGCGGCACGCGCGACCATCTGACGCACTGGCTGGGGCCTTCCACCCGGGTCATCGACGCGAACGAGGAGATCATTCGGTTCTTTGTGCGATTCGAGATTCCCCGGACGCGCTAGAATTGCGCGCGATCCCAGAACGACAATCCAGAAATGAAGAAGAACCCGCAAGTGATCGTCGCCGGCGCCGGACCGGTCGGGCTGCTCACGGCGCTCGCGCTGGCGAAGCAGGACGTCAGCGTGCTGCTGCTCGAAGCCGAGCCCGCGCTGACCCTGGACCTGCGCGCCGGAACCTATCATCCGCCCTCGCTCGAGATGATGGCACCCTATGGCATCACCGAAGAGATGCACAAGACCGCCATCAAGGTGCCGCGCTGGCAGATCCGCGACCGGCGCCAGGGCGTCATCGTCGAGTGGGACCTGAGTGAGATCGCGGATCTGACTCCGTATCCCTATCGACTGCACCTGGAGCAGCACCGGCTCACCCCCATCATTCTGTCGAAGCTCAGGGCGTACCCGAACGCCGATGTGCGCTTCTCGCACAAGGTGGTCGACGTCACCCAGACCGGGGACGAGGTGATGGTCAACGCGGAAACGCCGGGAGGGACCGAAATCTTCCAGGCGGAATGGCTGGTGGGCGCCGACGGCGGCCGCAGCACCGTGCGCAGGTGCACCGACGTGGGCTTCGACGGTTTCACCTGGGACGAGCGCTTCGTCGTGGCGAGCACCACCTACGATTACGCACCCCACGGATTCGCGCTGAACGCCTACCTCGCCGACCCGGAGGAATGGGCCGCGATATTCAAGATGCCGGACGAAGGGCCCCCCGGAATCTGGCGCGTGATCTTCCCGGTCCCGCCCGAGGAGGAGGAGGCGGTGACCCTCTCCGAGGAGATGGTCGAGCGCCGCATGCAGAGGTTTCTTCCGCGAAAGGAGCGCTACCAGATCAAGTACAAGAGCATCTACAGGGTGCACCAGCGCGTCGCCAAGGAATTCCGCCTGGGACGGATCCTGCTGGCGGGCGACGCCGCCCACCTCAACAATCCCATGGGCGCCTTCGGCCTGAACGGAGGAATCCACGATTCGTTCAACCTGACCGAGAAGCTGGGCAAGGTGTGCCGCGGGGAAGCCGACGCGTCCCTGCTCGATGTCTACGTGCGCCAGCGCCGTACCGTGAATCTCGAGTACGTCCAGGAGCACTCCATCAGGAACCTGAGACGGCTCAACGAGAAATCCGAGGACAAGCGCAGGCAGAATTTCGAGGACCTCCGCCGCCAGGCGTCCAGCCTCGAGGGCAGGCGCGAGTTCCTGCAAGTGAGCAGCATGATCGCGAGCGTGCGGCGCGCAAACGCGATAAGGTAGCGACCGGCCCTGGCGGAGCACCAATTCAGGGTCGAGCACGCGCCCACAGAAGGCGCGTGAGAGGAGGGTGCGATGGAAAAGATCTGGCTGAAGCACTACCCGCCGGGCGTTCCGACCGACGTCGACTACGGGCAGTACCGCTCCACGGGCGAGCTGTTCGAGAGCGCCACCGCCAAGTACCGCGACCGCCCGGCCTACACCAACATGGGCCGGACGATCTCCTTCGGTGACCTCGAGCGCATGTCGCGCGCCTTCGGGGCCTGGCTTCAGGCAAACGGCCTCGCGAAGGGCGCCCGGGTCGCGGTGATGATGCCGAATTGCCTGCAGTACCCCGTGTGCGTGTTCGGCGTCCTGCGGGCCGGCTGCGTCGTGGTCAACGTCAATCCGCTGTACACCCCGCGCGAGCTCGAGCATCAGCTGAGGGACTCCGGCGCCGAGGCGATCGTGATCCTGGAGAATTTCGCTCACGTGCTGCAGGAGGTGATCGCGAGGACCGCCGTGAAGCACGTCGTCGTCGCCGCGCTCGGCGACCTGCTCGGGGCGAAGGGAATGCTCGTGAACTTCGTCGTGCGCCGCGTGAAGAAGATGGTCCCGTCCTGGGAAATCGCCGGCGCGGCCAGGTTCAACGCCGTGATCGAGGAGGGGAAGAGGCTCGAGCTCGTTCGTGTCGCGGTCGGTCACGAGGACGTGGCCTTCCTCCAATACACGGGGGGCACGACCGGAGTGTCCAAGGGCGCGGTGCTCTTGCACCGGAACATCCTCGCCAACCTCGAGCAGTCGGCCGCCTGGCTGAAACCGTGGATGAAGGAGGACGAGCCGCAGGCGATCATCACTGCGCTCCCCCTCTATCACATCTTCTCGCTCACCGCGAACTGCCTGCTCATGATGAAGGCCGGGGGATGCAATATTCTCATCACCAATCCCCGCGACATTCCCGGCTTCGTCAAGGAGCTGCGCAAGCACAGGTTCACGATGTTCACCGGGGTGAACACCCTGTTCAACGCGCTGATGAATCACCCGGATTTCGCGAAGATCGATTTCTCCCGGCTCAGGGTCGCCCTGGGCGGCGGCATGGCGGTGCAGAAAGCGGTGGCGGACCGGTGGAAGAAAACGACGGGCTGCACGCTGGTCGAGGCCTACGGCCTGTCGGAGACTTCGCCCGCGGTGACCATCAACCCCCTGGACCTGAAGGATTACAACGGGTCGATAGGGCTGCCGATTCCGTCGACCGAAGTCATGCTCCGCGACGAGGACGGGAAGGAGGTGCCGCTCGGACAGCCCGGGGAGCTGTGCGTGCGCGGGCCGCAGGTGATGAGGGGCTATTGGAACAACCCGGCCGAGACCGCCAAGGTGCTCGGTGCGGACGGATTCTTCGCCACCGGCGACATCGGCGTGATGGACGAGAAGGGCTACGTGCGCATCGTCGATCGCAAGAAGGACATGCTGCTGGTGTCGGGGTTCAACGTGTATCCCAACGAAATCGAGGCGGTCGTGGCGATGCATCCCGGCGTGCTCGAATGCGCCGTGATCGGAGTGCCCGACGAGCACTCGGGCGAAGTGCCCAAGCTGTTCGTGGTCAAACGGGACCCTGCGCTTACCGAGGAGGAGGTCCGGAAGCACTGCGCCGCCAACCTCACCGGCTACAAGCGGCCCAGGTTCATCGAGTTCAGGCAGGAGCTGCCCAAGACGAACGTGGGAAAGATCCTGAGGCGGGCCCTTCGGGAGGAGAGACGCTGACGTCGCGAGCCGCGCGGCTCAGCCTTGTTTCTTGCTCCTGGCGCGCTTCTTGGGAGCCTTGAGCTGCGTCTCGATCGCCCTGATCAGCACGTCCCGTTCGACCGGCTTGGTCAGGAAATGGGAGGCGCCGAGCTTGCGCGCCTGTGCGAACGTCTCGTCGTCCTTGAGCCCGGTGAGCACCACCACCGGAATGGCCTTCGTCGCAGGATCGTTGCGCAGCGCCTTGATCATCTCGAATCCGTCGAGGTAAGGGATGGTCAGGTCGAGAAGGATCAGATCCGGCGCCTCGGTGATGATCGCGCGCAGGCCCAGCGCCGCGTCCTCGGCGGTCAGCACCTCGTGCCCCGCGCTTGCCAGATGCACGCGTAGCAGGTCGAGAAAAGTGACGTCGTCTTCTATGACTACGATCTTGGCCAAGCTTGCTCCCTCGCGCGGGCGAGGCTGAACGAAAGGTGTCGCGGGATGCAGGTGAGCCTGAATTCTAACACCTGAGCCGGCCGGGCTATTCCGGTCGGCTTGTCAGCGGCGTGTCAGCGCGTCCGCGAAGGCATGATCTCCGGGTGCATGGCGAGCACGCGCTTGCGCAGCTCGAGCAGGTACGGGTCGCGCACGCCGTGCTCGACCAGTCCGTGCACCGTCTCGAGAAGGTACTCGGCCGGCGTCCCCAGCTGGCCGCGCGCGCTCACCAGCGTCTTGATCACCGTCTCGAGCGGGAGCCTCCCCGCGTAATTCGCGTGACGGCGGTTCACGAAGAAGGCGATCGCCCTGAGGCTTTCGCTGCCGCAGTCCACGCTGGCCCAGCGCGGCGAGTAGGCGCCGAGGACCATCTCGCGCCGCCACAGCAGGCGCAGCTCCTCGACGGCGTGGCGGCCGGCGATGCGGAAGGCGACGCCGCGGCAGCTGCCGCCGGCGTCCAGGCCGAGCACCAGGCCCGGCTTCTGCAGCGAGCCGCGGTTGACGTGCGACCACAGGCAGAAGCTGCGGTGAAATCCGTGCAGGCGCGCGACGCGCCGCTCCTCGTGATGCACGATGGGGTTCCAGACGAGCGAACCGTACCCGAACAGCCACACATCGGCGCCCGGCCGGTGCTCGTCGAGAATCGCGCGCAGCGAGGCTTCCTGCTCGGCGTCGGACAGGACCGGCGCCCCCGGATGGGCCTTGCGAAAGGTCTCTCGCAGGAGATCCTTCTCCAGATCGGAACGGGTGAGCGACATGCTAGGCGGCTTTCGCCGCGGGCCGCGGCGCGCGCAATGCAGCGAGCAGCTCGGCTTCCTTTCTCTTCGCCTCCTCGAGGTGGCGGCGCTTGACGTGGCCGTAGCCGCGGATGCGATCGGGAATGCTTGCGATTTCCACCGCCAGCCCGTGGTTGCCGGGGGCGAGCCGCTGCAGCAGCTCGTCTACGGTGGCCTCGTACTCTCGCACCAGGCGCCGCTCGGTCCTGCGCTCCTCGGTCATCCCGAAGATGTCGAACCGCGTGCCGCGCAGGCGCTTGAGCTTCGCGAGCGCGCGGAACGCCGTCATCATCCAGGGTCCGAACTCGGACTTGGCCGCCTGGCCTGTGCGCGGATCGGGCTTGTTGAAAATCGGCGGCGCGAGATGAAATCTGAGGGTGTAGTGGCCCTCGAACATCCCCTCGATCTTGTTCCTGAACGCCGGGTCGCTGTGTAGGCGTGCGACCTCGTACTCGTCCTTGTACGACATCAGCTTGAAGTAGTGACGAGCGACCGCTTCCGTGAGCTCGACGCTCCCGGTCTTGCGCGCCTCGGTTTCGCGCACGCGCTCGACCAGGCGGCGGTAGCGCTCGGCGTACGCGGCATCCTGATAGCCCGTGAGGAATTCCACGCGGCAGGCGACCCGTTCCTCCAGATTGCGCGAGAAGGCCTGCGAGATCGAAACGACTTCCGCCGGCGTCGCCAGCCGCTCGACGCGTTCGAGATCGACGGCCGCGCGACGCCCCCAGAGGAGCGCCTTCTGGTTGAATTCGACCGCGACGCCGTTCAGCTCGATCGCCCGGAGCAGCGAGGTTTCGGCGAGCGGCACCCAGCCCTTCTGGAACGCGTAGCCGAGCATGAACATGTTGGTGGCGATGGCATCGCCCATCAGGGCTGTCGCGAGCTTGCCCGCCGCTACGAAATCGACGTTCTTCGGTCCGGCGGCATCGACGAGGTCGGCCTCCAGGCGGCTTCCGGGAAGCTGCCAGTCCGGGTTTTTCACGAACTCGGCGGTCGGCGAGACCGTGGCGTTGACCACCACCCTCGTGGTCTTGTCGTTCATTTTCGAGAGCGCTTCGGTTCCCGAGGTCACCACCAGGTCGCAGCCCAGGACCAGGTCCGCTGCGCCGACACCCACGCGCACCGAGTGCAATTCCGCGGGCGAGCGCGCGATCCTCACGTGTGACATCACCGGGCCGAACTTCTGTGCGAGGCCGCTCATGTCGAGCACGGTGGCGCCCTTGCCCTCGAGATGCGCCGCCATCGCCATGATCTGGCCTATTGTGATCACCCCCATGCCGCCGATTCCGGTGACGAGCGTCGCGTGCGGGCGTTCGAGGTCGCACAGCGGGGGCGGGGGAAGAGGCGGGAAGCCCGCCTCGGCTGCCGCGGCCGCCCTGCCTTTTCTCAGTGCCCCGCCTTCGACGGTGACGAAGCTCGGGCAGAATCCCTTGAGGCAGGAATAGTCCTTGTTGCAGGCGGACTGGTTGATGGCGCGCTTCCTGCCGAATTCCGTTTCGAGAGGTTCGACCGAGAGGCAGTTGGAGGCCACGCTGCAGTCGCCACACCCTTCGCAGACGAGCTCGTTGATGACGACGCGCCTGGGCGGATCGGGGAACTCGCCGCGCTTGCGGCGCCGGCGCTTCTCGGTCGCGCAGGTCTGGACGTAGATGATGGCCGAGACGCCTTTCTTCTCGCGCAGCTCGCGTTGCACCGCGTCGAGCTCCTCGCGCGGCCGGATGGTCACGCCGGGTGCCCAGTCGAGGCCGGCCGGCAGCGGCTCCTTCTCGTCGACGACCGCGACGATCGTGCCCACGCCTTCGGCGGCGATCTGCCGCGAGACCCTCGCCGGGTCGAGCGGCCCATCGACGTGCTGGCCGCCGGTCATTGCGACTGCGTCGTTGTAGAGAATCTTGTAGGTCATGCTGACCCCGGCGGCGACGGCGGCGCGGATGGCGAGCAGGCCCGAGTGGAAGTAGGTGCCGTCGCCGATGTTGGCGAACACGTGAGGGCAGCGGGTGAAGGGCGCCTGGCCGATCCAGGGCGCGCCTTCGCCGCCCATGTGGGTGAAGGTCGCCGTATTGCGGTCCATCCACAGCGCCATGAAGTGGCAGCCGATCCCGGCAAGGGCGCGGCTGCCCTCGGGTACATGGGTGGAGGTGTTGTGGGGGCAGCCGGAACAGAAATAGGGTTGGCGGCTGGTCACCACGCGCGGTTTCGCCAGCGCTTTCTCCTTCAATTCGAGGTAGGCCACGCGTTCCCTGTAGCGCTCGCCGAGAAGGCTGTCGATCCCGAGCTTGGCGAAGCGGGCGGCGAGGGCCTTGGCGATCAGGGCAGGCGAAAGCTCGTAGTGCGCGGGAAGCAGCCAGTTGCCCGCGGGCTGGCCCGCGGCGATCGACCACTCCCCGTTGTCGTCGAACTTGCCGACCACGCGCGGAGGGCGCGCATTTTTGAATGACTCCTCGCGCCATTCGTAGAGCTCCTCCTTGATCTGGTACTCGATGACCTGGCGTTTTTCCTCGACCACCAGGATCTCTTCCAGGCCCTCGGCGAAACGTCGCGCGCCCTGCGGCTCCAGCGGCCAGGACATCGCGACCTTGTAGAGCCGGATGCCGACCTCCGCGGCGACGCGCTCGTCGATGCCCAGGTCGGCAAGCGCCTGGACGGAATCGCCGAAGGACTTGCCGGTGGTGATGATCCCCAGCCTCGCTCGCGGAGAGTCCCACACGACGCGGTCGAGCTTGTTGGCGCGGCAATAGGCGAGGGCTGCGTACACCTTGTAGTCGAGGAGCCGCGCCTCCTGCTCGAGGAAACCGTCGGGCCAGCGGATGTTGAGGCCGCCCGCGGGCATCGCGAAGTCCGACGGCGTGGCGATCTGCACGCGCTGCGGATCGATTTCCACCACGGCACCCGACTCGATCACGTCGGTGACGCACTTGAACGCCACCCAGCAGCCCGAGAAGCGCGACATGGCGAACCCGTGCAGGCCGAGGTCGAGATACTCCTGCACGCTCGAGGCGTTGAGCAGCGGAATGCAGCAGGCCTTGAACACGTGCTCGCTCTGGTGGGCCAGAGTCGAGGACTTCGCCGCGTGGTCGTCGCCGGCCAAGACCAGCACGCCGCCGTGCTTCGAAGTGCCGGCGGAATTGGCGTGCTTGAACACGTCGCCGCAGCGGTCGACTCCCGGCCCCTTGCCGTACCACATGGCGAACACGCCGTCGTATTTCGCGTCGGGATAGAGATTCACTTGCTGCGTTCCCCAGATCGAGGTCGCGGCGAGGTCTTCGTTGACGCCCGGGCGAAACACAACGTGGTGCTGGTCGAGAATTGGCTTCGCCCGCGACAGCGCCTGGTCGAGACTGCCGACGGGCGAGCCGCGGTAACCGGAGATGAACCCTGCCGTGTTCAGTCCCGCAGCGAGATCGCGCGCGCGCTGGAGCATCGGCAGGCGTACCAGGGCCTGGGTGCCGGTCATGAAAGCGCGCCCGGACTGAAGCGTGTACTTGTCGTCCAGGCTGACTGGCTGGACCCGATCGGGTGCGTTCATCTCTCCGGGCATTTTACCCGGCCGAGAGCCAGGCCCTCAGCGCGTCGCTGACTTGGGCCGGCCGCTCGAGCGTCGAGAGGTGGCCACAGTCTTCTATCACCTCGAGGATCGCCCCGGGGATCGCGCTCGCCATTTCCTGGTGGCGCTCAAGGGGGGTGAGGGCGTCCTGGCGCCCGCACAGCACCAGCGCCGGACAGCCGATTGTGGGCAGCAGTGGCCGGCTGTCGGCCCGGCTCATGATCGCCCGCTCCTGACGGACAAAAGCCTCCTGGCCAATGTTTGCAGCCATATTCTTGACAGTGGTCACTAACTTCTCGTCGCCGAGCCTAGAGCGATGGAGGAGCAGGGGCAAGAGGGCCTGCGTGACCCCGATGAAGCGCCCGCGCTGCGCGAGCGAGATCAGTCCTTCGCGCTTTTCGACTTGCTCGGGGGTATCCGGACGGGCACCCGTATCGAGCAGGGCGAGGCGGTCCACGCGGCGCGCATCCCGGCGCATGATCTCGAGCGCGACATAGCCCCCCATAGACAGGCCCGCCAGGGCAAAGCGCTCGAACGGCGCCTCGCGCAGCACGTCCGCCGCTACGCCCGCCATGGTGTCGGATCGCGTGTGGTCGGCGACCCAGCACGGGGTGTGGTCAGCGAGCGCCGCGACCTGGGCTTCCCACAGGAGGGCGTCGCACAGGAGACCGGGAATCAGCACCAGACCGGGTTTCGCGCCGCGATTCATCGGGGTATCATGCCGGTTTGCCGCGCCCCGCCGTCCCGTCGAACAGAGCGCGGGCGTCGCCAAAGCGAAATATATGCCAGCGAGCGTTGACACCCCCCGAAAAACTACGCATAATCAGCAGTTTCGTTCGGAGGGGTGCCCGAGCGGTTAAAGGGGGCAGACTGTAAATCTGTTGGCCTTGCGCCTACGTTGGTTCGAATCCAACCTCCTCCACCAGTCATCGGTGCTTCGAGCCGGGCTTTTGAAGGGTTCGGTCGTGAAAATTGCTTGCCCACGACGCGGGTGTAGCTCAATGGTAGAGCAGAAGCCTTCCAAGCTTACGACGAGGGTTCGATTCCCTTCACCCGCTCCAGGCTTCTGCATACCCCGTACTTTGGGTGGTATTACGTAACTCGTAACTGAGCGAATTTATAGAAACGCACGCAGCCGTTGTAGCTCAGTGGTAGAGCACTCCCTTGGTAAGGGAGAGGTCGTGCGTTCAATCCGCACCAACGGCACCAGAGAATCAGTGTAACGGCAAGGAAGACAGTCATGTCCAAGGGCAAATTTGAGCGCACCAAGCCGCACGTGAATGTGGGGACGATCGGTCACGTGGACCACGGCAAGACGACGCTGACGGCGGCGATGACGCACGTGCTGGCGAAGAAGTACGGTGGCGAGGCGAAGAACTACGACCAGATCGATGCGGCGCCGGAGGAAAAGGCGCGCGGGATCACGATCAATACGGCGCACGTGGAGTACGTGACCGAGAAGCGCCACTACGCGCACGTGGACTGCCCGGGGCACGCCGACTACATCAAGAACATGATCACCGGAGCCGCGCAGATGGACGGGGCGATTCTGGTGGTGAGTGCGGCCGACGGGCCGATGCCGCAGACGCGCGAACATATTCTGCTGGCGCGGCAGGTGGGGGTGCCCTACATCGTGGTGTACATGAACAAGGCCGACATGGTCGATGACAAGGAGCTGCTGGAGCTGGTGGAGGTGGAGGTGAGGGAGCTGCTGTCCAAGTACGAGTTTCCCGGGGACAAGACCCCGATCGTGGTGGGCAGCGCGTTGAAGGCGCTGGAGGGGGAAGACTCCGACCTTGGGGTGAAGTCGATCTACAAGCTGGCCGAGGCGCTGGACAGCTACATCCCGCTGCCCAAGCGCGCGGTGGACGGGCCGTTCCTGATGCCGGTGGAGGATGTGTTCTCGATCTCCGGGCGGGGCACGGTGGTGACCGGGCGGGTGGAGCGCGGGATCGTGAAGGTGGGCGAGGAGCTGGAGATCGTGGGCTTGAAGCCCACGCTCAAGACGGTGTGCACGGGCGTGGAGATGTTCAGGAAGCTCCTGGACGAGGGCCAGGCCGGGGACAACATCGGGGTGCTGTTGAGAGGCACCAAGCGCGAGGAGGTGGAGCGCGGGCAGGTGCTCGCCAAGCCCGGTTCGATCACCCCGCACACCAAGTTCGAATGCGAGGTGTACGTGCTCTCCAAGGAAGAGGGCGGGCGGCACACGCCGTTCTTCCCGGGGTACCGGCCGCAGTTTTACTTCAGGACGACCGACGTGACCGGCAGCTGCGAGCTGCCTGCGGGGACCGAGATGGTGATGCCCGGGGACAACATCAAGATGGTGGTGACGCTGATTGCCCC
>Ga0335084_10005713_pt1 | contig 12315 bp, 12 predicted proteins | sample Lox_Sample_44_FD_206721 | JGI IMG/M metagenome (GOLD analysis project Ga0335084, IMG submission 206721) | Soil microbial communities from Loxahatchee National Wildlife Refuge, Florida, United States - Lox_Sample_4.4 | ecosystem: Environmental > Terrestrial > Soil > Wetlands | place: USA...
CGCAGCCGCCGAGCGCCGCCGCCGCGCCGCCGCCCGAGCCGGTGGACGTGGCGCAGCGCAACGCGCGCTTCGCGCAGGTGGCCGGCCCCGGGCAGCTGCATGCCGCCGTGCTGGCGCTGCTGTTGACGCCGGGGCGCACGCGCGAGATGGCCGTCTGGCGCGACGAGTGCCGCCACACCGTGGGCGCGAAGGAGTTGCGCAACGACCTGATCAAGCTGCCGGCGCCGGAGCGCACGCCGTGGCTCGAGCGCTTCGTCGGCCGCGTCGCGCAGGGCCCGCTCGACAAGCGGCAGCAACTGCTGCGCGCCGTGCGCCGCCTGATCGCCGCCGACGGCCGCGCGCTGGCGCTCGACCGGCTGCGCTGGCTGGCGCTGCGCCACGCGCTGGGCGACGTGCGCGCGCTGGCGCGCCCCGCGGCGGCCGACGTCGAGCTCGAAGGCCTGGCCACCGAGACCGCGCTGCAGATCGGCCGCCTCAGCGCCTTCCTGTCGCGCATCGTGCCGGCGCCCGAGATCGACCTCGACGTGGTATCGGGCGCCCCCACCAGTGGCGAGCGCTGGTGGCGTGACGTGATGCAGCCGTGGCCCGACGCCGGGGCGACGCGCGACATGCCCGACGCCAACGCACTGGTCGCCGCACTGCACGACGTGCAGGCGCTGCCGTGGATGCTGCGGCCGGTGCTGGTGCGGCGCTGGGTCGACGCGGCGGTCGCGCTGTCGCCGGCCGGCCGGCTCGGCGCGCCGGCTGCCGAATCGCTGCGCATCGCGGCGCGGCTGCTCGACTGCCCGTTGCCGCCCGCGGTGGCGAGTTGCTTCGTCGAGGTCGAAGCCGGCTGAATGCGGGGTGGGCCGGCGCCGCCGCACGGTGCGCGCCGGTAGAACCCTTGAGGCGCCGTGGCCGGTGTGCCACCTATGATCGAGTCGATTCAGGGAGCTTGACGATGGTCACGAGAAGAGCGGTGCTGGCACGCAGTGCCGAGGTGGCAACGCTGCTGGCGGCGGCCGGATTGTTGCCGGCGCCGGCTCACGCAGCCTGGTCGCAGGCGGCGTTCGAGGCCAAGAGCATGGCCGATGCGGTCAGGGCGCTCGGCGGCGCTGCCCCGGCCGAAAGCAACGACGTCACGCTGACCGGCCCCGACATCGCCGAGAACGGCGCCGTCGTGCCACTGTCTTGCGCGTGTGCATTGCCGGGCGTGAAGCGGCTGCTGCTGCTGGTGGAAAGGAACCCCAACACGCTGGCGGCCGTGTTCGATGTCAGCGACGCGGTCGAGGCCAACTTCGCCACGCGGGTGAAGATGGGTCAGTCGAGCAACGTCTTTGCCGTCGCGATGATGGGCGACGGCAAGGTCCTGTTCGCACAGAAGGAAGTCAAGGTCACCCTCGGTGGGTGTGGGGGGTGAGGCCGGACGTGAGCCAGCGCCTGCGCGCTGGCGAGCGCCTGCCGAGCCGGGCGGGCATGCAGGCCCGCCCGTGGAAGAGGCCGCACGTGAGCCAGCGCCTGCGCGCTGGCGAGCGCCCGCCGAACGGCGTCGGCATGCAGGCCGGTGCCTCGGCCAGTGAAGAGTAGGAAAGAGACACATGGCAGATCCGATGCGAATCCGTGCCCAGGCCGCCGGCGACAAGACCACCGTGCGCGTGCTGATGAGTCACGAAATGGAGACCGGCCAGCGCAAGGACAGCGCCGGCAAGATCATTCCCGCGTGGTTCATCCAGGAAGTGAGCGCCTCGCACAACGGCAAGCCCGTGCTCGCCGCCCAGTGGGGCCCGGCCGTGTCGAAGAACCCGTTCCTGCAGTTCACCGTCAAGGGCGCCAGGGCCGGCGACAAGATCTCGGTGACGTGGGTCGACAATCGAGGCGACCAACGCACCGACGAGGCGACCGTGAGCTGATGTCGCCGGGGCACTCGGGCGCCGCCGAGGCACCACGCACCAAGAGACAGGAGACGACGTGAGACCGATCTGGACCCTGGTGGTCGGCGCCGCGATGCTGGCCGGCACGCCGGTGCTGGCGCAGAAGTCGGCCGCCGATGGCATTGCCGAGTACCGCAAGATGCTCGAGGACGGCAACCCGGCCGATCTGTTCGAGGCCAAGGGCGAGGTGCTGTGGAAGCAGAAGCGTGGGCCGAAGAACGCCTCGCTCGAGGCCTGCGACCTCGGCAAGGGGCCGGGCGTGGTCAAGGGCGCCTTCGTCGAGCTGCCGCGTTACTTTGCCGACACCGGCCGGGTGCAGGACCTCGAGTCGCGCCTGGTCACCTGCATGGCCACGCTGCAGGGCCTCGACGCCACCGAGATCGCCAACACGCCGTTCGGCCGCGGCGAGCAGAACAACGTCACCGCACTGGCCACCTACGTCGCTGCGGCGTCGCGCGGCATGCGCTTCAACCTGCCGCAGGCGCACGAACAGGAGCGGCGCAGCTACGAGATCGGCAGGCGGGTGTTCTACTTCCGCGGCGGACCGTATGACTTCTCGTGCGCGTCGTGCCATGGCGAAGACGGCAAGCGCATCCGGCTGCAGGACCTGCCGAACCTGAACAAGAACCCCGGTGACGGCATCGGCTTCGCGGCCTGGCCGGCCTACCGCGTCAGTGCCGGCCAGATGTGGGGCATGCAGCTGCGCCTGAACGACTGCTACCGCCAGCAGCGGTTCCCGTATCCGGGCTTCGGGTCGGAGGCCACCATCGCCGTCAGCACGTTCATGGGCGTCAATGCCAAGGGCGCGGAATCGATCGCGCCGTCGATCAAGCGTTGAGCGCGCGGGAGGCTCATCCGATGAACCCCATCCGTTCACTCGCCGCCCTGTGGCTGCTGGCCGGCTGCGCCGCGGGCCCGTCGCCAGCCGATCTCGACCGCCAGGCCGTCGCGGTGATCAAGGCGTCGTTCCGCGACCAGGGCATCGCCAAGGTCGATCGCCTGAACCAGGATCTCGAGCAGGCCGCCTGCTCGACGCCGCAGCCGCCGGCACCCGAGGTGGTCAAGCGCATCGAGGCCGAGTCGCTGGCGAGCGTCCGCTGGCCCGCAGGCGGCCGCTACCTGGGCGACTGGCGCGAGGGCGAGAAGCTGGCGCAAAACGGCCGCGGCATGACCTGGACCGACGCCTCCGCGTCGCCGAAGGACAACGGCGCCAACTGCTACAACTGCCACCAGATCGACCGGAAGGAGATCTCGTTCGGCACCATCGGTCCGAGCCTGTGGAACTACGGCAAGCTGCGCGGCGTCAAGGACGCGGCCGATCCCGCCGCCGCGCCGGTGATGCAGTACACCTGGAGCAAGCTGTGGAACAGCAGGGCCTACGCGGCGTGCTCGAACATGCCGCGCTTCGGTCACATGGGCCTGCTCGACGAGGACCAGCTGCGCCACGTGATGGCGCTGCTGCTCGATCCGAAGTCGCCCGTCAATCAGTGATCCGATGAGCCCGCGCGCGCGGGCCATTTCGGCGGCAAAACATCGGTGAAGACTCTAGCGTGAGCCTGAGCAGGCGTGAGTTCCTGCAGGTGCTGGCCGCGGCCGCTGCGGCCGGCCTGCCGCTGGGCCGCTGGGCCCGCGCCGACCCGGCCCAGGAAGGCCGCGCGATCTACGACGTACCGCCGCCGTTCAGGGGCGCCGGCGCGGTGTCGCTGCTGCACTTCACCGACTGCCACGCGCAGCTGAGGCCGATCCGCTTTCGCGAGCCGAGCGTCAACCTCGGCGTCGGCGACTCGCAGGGCCAGTGGCCGCACCGGGTGGGTACGCAGCTGCTGCGCTCGGCCGGCCTGACTGCCGGCTCGCCGCTGGCGCACGCCTTCACCCACCTGGACTTCGAGGCGGCGTCGCGCCGCTATGGCAAGGTGGGCGGCTTCGCGCACCTGGCCACGCTGGTCAAGCGCCTGAAGGCGAGCCGGCCGGGTGCGCTGCTGCTCGACGGGGGCGACACCTGGCAGGGCTCGGCGACGTCGTTGTGGACCCAGGCGCAGGACATGGTCGACGCCGCCAAGGCGCTGGGCGTCGAGGTGATGACCGGGCACTGGGAGTTCACCTACGGCATGGAGCGCGTCAAGCAGATCGTCGACGGCGACTTCAAGGGCCAGTCCGCGCCAGGCGGTTCTTCGCACCGCGTGGACTTCATCGCGCAGAACGTCAGGACCGCCGACTTCGGCGACCCGGTGTTTGCGCCCTACGTGATGCGCGAGGTCAACCGCGTGCCTGTGGCCATCGTCGGACAGGCGTTTCCGTACACGCCGATCGCCAACCCGCGCCATTTCGTGGCCGACTGGAGCTTCGGCATCCAGGACGACAACCTGCAGAAGGTGGTCGAGCGGGCGCGCGGCGAGGGCGCGCGGGTGGTGGTCGTGCTGTCGCACAACGGCATGGACGTCGACCTCAAGATGGCCTCGCGCGTGCGCGGCGTCGACGCGATCTTCGGCGGCCACACGCACGACGGCGTGCCGGTGGCGGTGCCCGTCAAGAACGGCGGCGGCACCACGCTGGTCACCAACGCCGGCAGCAACGGCAAGTTCCTCGCCGTGATGGACTTCGACGTCCAGGGCGGCAAGGTGGCCGACTTCCGCTACCGGCTGCTGCCGGTGTTCTCCGATCTGCTCGAGCCCGACCCGGCGATGGCCGCGCTGATCACGCGCTTGCGCGCGCCGTTCGAGGCCCGGCTCAACGAGAAGCTGGCGGTGACCGACGGCCTGCTGTACCGGCGCGGCAACTTCAACGGCAGCTGGGACCAGCTGGTGTGCGACGCGCTGCTCGACGTGCAGGGCGCCGACATCGCGTTCTCGCCCGGCTTTCGCTGGGGCACCACGCTGCTGCCCGGCGAGACGATCACGCGCGAGCTGATGATGGATCAGCTGGCGATCACCTACCCGTACGCCACGCTGGGCGAGATGACCGGCGAGACGATCAAGGCCGTGCTCGAGGACGTGGCCGACAACCTGTTCAACCCCGACCCGTACTACCAGCAGGGCGGCGACATGGTGCGGGTGGGCGGCATGACCTACTCGATCACGCCGGGCGCCAGGATGGGTGCGCGCATCGGCGACATGCGCCTCGCCGGCGAGCCGATCGAGGCCGGCAAGCGCTACAAGGTCGCAGGCTGGGCGCCGGTGGCCGAGTCGGCACGCAGCACGCCGGGCGTCAAGCCGGTGTGGGACGTGGTCGAGGCGTGGCTGCGCGGCCAGGGCGGCCGTGTCGGGCCACGGCGCGTCAACACGCCGACGCTGGTGGGCATGAGCGGCAACGCAGGCATCGCGCCGGAGGCGTCGACATGAAGCCGGCCGGCCCGCGCCGCGTCACCGAGCTCGAGGCCAAGGCGGTGTCCGCCTGCATCTCGGGGTTGAGGTGACGCGCCGACGGGCCATCAGGTGGCGAGCATGTCGGCCCAGATGTTCTCGGCCCACGACAGCGCGTTGCGCCCTTCCACCTGGTTGGCCGCGGCCGACACGCCGCCGGAGCCCGGCACCGTCTTGAAGGTCTTCTCGGCCGCGTCGTACTGGTGCACCGAAGCCACGTGGATGACGTCGCGTGCGGTGACGAAGCTGTAGCACGTGTTGATCACCACCGGCGTCGCGCTGACGGGCTCGCCCTTCAGCAACTGGATGATCGCCGCGGCGGCCACCTTGGCGTGCTGGTTCGCCATGTGGCCCGACTTGGGCATCAGCGGCGCCGAGAACGTGGCGTCGCCCAGCACGTGGATGCCGGGCACCGCGGTCGATTCCATCGTCAACCAATTGACGCCGACCCAGCGGTTGTTCATGTTGAGCAGGCCGGCGCTGCGAGCGATGTCGGCCGCGCGCTGCGGCGGCACGACGTTCAGCACGTCGGCCCTGACGTCGTCGAACTCCAGCTTCGCGGTGTTGGTGGCGGCATCGACCGACTTCAGTTCGTTGTTCGGACGGTACTCGACGATGCCCTTGTAGTGGTCCGCGAAGGCCTTCTCGAACAGCACCTTCTTCGACTGGATCTCCGGGTTGGCGTCGAGCACCAGCACCTTCGAGCGCGGCTTGAACTGCTTGAAGTAGCTGGCCACCATGCAGGCCCGCTCGTAGGGGCCGGGCGGGCAGCGGTAGGGCACCTTGGGGATCGTCAGCGCGTAGACACCGCCGTCGGGCATCGCCTCGAGCTGTCGGCGCAGCGCCAGCGTCTGCGGGCCGGCCTTCCAGCTGTGCAGGATCCGCTCCTGCGCGGCCGGCGCGGCCAGGCCCCCCACCTGATCGAGCATGAAGTCGATGCCCGGCGAGATCACCGCGCGGTCGTACGGCAGCTTGCGGCCGTCGGCCAGCCGCATCTCCTTGGCATGGGCATCGATCGCCACCACCTCGCCCTGGATGCGCTTGACGCCGGCCGCCTCGAGGCCGCCGTACGACACGGTGATGTCGCTCATCTGCTTGTGACCGCCGAGCACGAGATTGGAGATCGGGCACGACACGAAGTTGGCGTTGCGCTCGACCAGCGTGACGTCGACGTTGCCGCCCCACAGCCGCAGGTAGCGCGCTGCCGTGGCCCCGCCGTAGCCGCCGCCGACCACGACCACGCGGCCGATCGAGGGGCCACTGCCGAGGCCGGCGCAGCCCGCCAGCGGCGCTGCGGCTGCCGCCAGGCCAACGTGCAGGACGCGCCGGCGCGACAGGTTCGATGGCTTGCTCATGGTGGCGGTCTCCTCACCTGCGGGCCGGTTGTGCCGCGAAGTACGCGGCGACGGCCTTGATCTGGTCGTCGCTGAAGCCCTTGGCGATCTGGTGCATGATCGTCGCCGGCTGAGCGCCGCTCTTGAAGTCGTTGATCGCCGCGACGATCTTGTCGGCCGATACGCCGGCCAGCGGCTTGACGGTATCGCCGCGTACCTGGCCATTGGTGCCGTGGCAGTTGGCGCAGGTGGCCGCCAGGTTGCGGCCCAGGTTGGCGTCTTGGGCCAACGCCGCGCCGCCCGCACTGAGCAGCAGCGCCGCGGCCATTCGCAGCAGGTGGGTCATCGGTGTCTCCGAATGGGTGTGAGGTCGGCGCGTCGCGGCGCGATTGTTGCATCGGCGACGACCGCGTCGAACGGCGCGGCCGATGCGTGGGCCGCATCGGCGAAGCGGGCCGTCCGCTCCGCCCGGCGCCCGTTCCCTCGCACGACGGCGAGCATCGACGATGGATTGAATATCAGTCAATGCGAATTCAGGCGGGCAAGTGACCGCGCGCGAGCCGTCTGCGACTCGGCCATCGGGCGGCCCCACGGCGAGAAGAGCGTCTCGCAACTGCTCGAAGCCATCGATACGATGCAGCCCAACATGAGTCAGCACCTGGCCACGCTGTACCGCGCCGGCGTGCTGGGGCGCCGCCGCGAGGGCACGCAGATCCGCTACCGACTCGAGAGCGAGCGCGTGGCCACGTTGTGCCGCGCGGTGTGCGCCCAGGTGGCGACCGAGATGGCGGGCGCGGCGGGGCTGCGCCCGCACGAGAGGTTGTTGCCGCGGGGGGCACGGTAGGGCCGCCGTCGGGGCCCACTCGCGCGCGGCCGGCATGCCCGGCCGATCGGGCGGCGTTCGGCAGCGCGCAGGCGCTGGCCCATGCCCTGACTCACCCCCGCTCGCAGGCGATCGATGCGGTGGCGACCAGGTCGTCGAACAGCGCCAGCGACGCGCGGCCGGGCAGCGCATACGGGTCGAGCGTCGCGCTGGCCGAGTACTTCAGCAGCAGCGCCGGGTTGAGCCCGGCCATCTGCACCTGGCCCATCGCCCAGCCGGCGAAGCGCCGCTCGTCGATCTCCTCGTAGGTGAGCAGTTCGACGTCGCTGTGGCGCGCATCGTGCACGATGCGCTGGTACAGCCGGTTGACCGCCGAGCGGCCGCCCTCGAGCGCCTGCAGGAAGATGCGGTCGGCGAAGCACAGCACGCCGGTGATGCCGTACTTGGGGTTGTTGGCGCGGCACTGCCGCAGCAGCGCGTGCAGTTCCTCGGCATCGACCGCCGGCACTGCGCGGCTGGCATACATCAGTCGGACCAGCATGGTCGCCCCCTTCGCCTCAGGCGTCGCTCTTTTTCGACAGCAGCGACAGGAACTCGCGGCGCAGGTTGTTGTTCTTCAGGAAGGCGCCGCGCATCACGCTGTTGGTCATCGCCGAGTCGTCGTCCTTGACGCCGCGCCAGTGCATGCAGAAGTGATCGGCCTCCATCACGATCGCCAGCCCGTCGGGGCGCACGCGCTCCTGCAGCGCGTCGGCCAGCATCACCACCGCCTCTTCCTGGATCTGCGGCCGCGTCATCACCCAGTCGCACAGCCGCGCGTACTTCGACAGCCCGATCAGGTTGGAGTGCTCGTTGGGCAGGATGCCGATCCAGACGCGGCCGAGGATCGGGCACAGATGGTGCGAGCAGGCGCTGCGCACGCTGATCGGCCCCACGATCATCAGCTCGTTGAGCCGCGACGCGTTGGGGAACTCGGTGACGCGCGGCGGCGCCACGTAGCGGCCGCGGAACACCTCGTCGACGAACATGCGCGCCACGCGCTCGGCGGTGCCCTGCGTGTTGTGGTCGCTGTCGGTGTCGATCACCAACGCCTGCAGCACCTCGTGCATCTTGGCCTGCACCTCGGCCTTCAGCTCGTCGAGCTCGCCCGGGCGCACGAACGCCGAGATGTTGTCGTTGGCGTGGTAGCGGCAGTCGGCGCCGATCAGCCGATAGCGGATGCGCTGCGACGCCGGCAGCTCGGCGAGGTCGGCCTCACTGCGCAGGATGCGGGAAACCGTGCTTTGGGGATCGGGCATGGCTTGGGCTCTCGGCGTGCCGTGATTCGGCCTGCATTGTCTCAGCCATGGCGCCCCGCTGCACCGATGCGGTTGGGCCGGCGGCTAGACTGGGTTTGTGACCACTTCGCTGCCGCTTGCGCGACTGCTCGATCGCACCGCCGACGCGGTGGCCGCCGTGCGTGGCGGCCGCTCGCTGACCGCCGCGCTCGACGAGGTCGCGGCCGAGCTGCGCCCGGGCGTGCTGGCGCTGGCCAGCGACGTGATGCGCCGGCTGGGCACCGCGCTGGCGTTGCGCGCGCGGCTGGCGCCGCGCACGCCGCCGCCGCCCGTCGACGCGCTGCTGCTGAGCGCGCTGGCGCTGCTGCTGCCGCGCGACGGCGCCGCGCCGTACGCCGAACACACGCTCGTCGATCAGGCGGTGAGCGCCGCACGGCGGCGCACGCCGGCGGCGGCTGCCTTCGTCAACGCGGTGCTGCGGCGCTTCATCCGCGAGCGCGCCGTGCAGGTCGGCGCGGTGATGCACCAGGACGTCGCCGCGTTCAACCACCCGCAGTGGTGGATCGAGCGCGTGCGGCAGGACTGGCCGGCGCAGTGGCGCGAGCTGCTGGCCGCCGACGACCGGCCGCCACCGATGGTGCTGCGCGTCAATGCGCGCCGCACGTCGGCCGACGCCTACGTGCAGCGGCTGGTCGCCAACGGCCGGCCCGCGCAGGTGGTGGGGCCGCAGGCGGTGTGGCTGGCCGCGCCGTGCCCGGTGGCGCAGCTGCCCGGCTTCGCCGACGGCGACGTGTCGGTGCAGGACCTGTCGGCGCAGCGCGCGGCGCCGCTTTTGCTACGGCCGCCGCTGCGCAGCGGCGCGCGCGTGCTCGATGCCTGCGCGGCGCCGGGCGGCAAGACGGCGCACCTGCTGGAGCTGGCCGAGCTCGACCTGACGGCGCTCGACGTCGACGCGGCGCGACTGCAGCGCGTGCAGCAGAACCTGCAGCGCCTGCAGCTGCAGGCGCGCCTCGTGTGCGACGACGCGCGCGCGGTGAGCCGCTGGTGGGACGGCGTGCCGTTCGACGCCGTGCTGCTCGACGCGCCGTGCAGCGCGTCGGGTGTCGTGCGGCGCCACCCCGACGTGCGCTGGCTGCGCCGCGCCGAAGATGTCTCGACGCTGGCGCGCACGCAGGCCGAGCTGCTCGACGCGCTGTGGCCGACGATCGCCGCCGGCGGTGTGTTGCTGTACGTGACCTGCTCGATCTTTCGTGTCGAGGGCGAGCAGCAGATCGACGCTTTTTTGCAACGTCACGGCGCGCAGCACGTGCAGCCGGACGGCGCCGCGCCCGGCCACCTGCTGCCGCTGCCGGACAATGGTCCGCATCGATCCGCCCCCGTCGTGGGCGACGGGTTCTTCTACGCCTTGATTCGCAAGCCTTCGCCCTAGAGCCCTGCAGCACCCATGCGCCGCGCGACGACCACAAGTCATTCGCCGCGCGCGGCGGGCGCCGCGGCGCTGGGGCCGCGCCACGCGGCGTGGCCCTGGGCCTGGCGAGCCATGGCAGTGCTCGTGCTGGCGTGGGCCGCTGGCATTGCGCACAATGCGCGGGCCCAGGGCGTCGAACTGGCCACGCTGGAGCTGCGCCCCGACGATGGCGCGCTGACGCTGGAATTCGCGGCGCGCCTGAACCTGTCGCGTGCGGTCGAAGACGCCCTGCGCCGTGGCGTGCCGATGTACTTCGAGGTCGATGCCACCTTGTACCGCTCACGCTGGTACTGGCGCGACGAGCGCGTGTCGCAGGTGTCGCGCAGCTACCGGCTGTCGTACCAGCCCCTCACCGACGCCTGGCGCGTCGGCCTCGGCGCGCTCGGCCAGACCTACCCGAGCCTGTCGGAGGCGATCGCGGTGATGTCGCGGCTGAGCGGCTGGCGCCTCGCCGAGGCGACGCAGCTCGAAAGCGGCCTGCGCTACTACGTCGAGTTCAACTATCGGCTCGACGCGTCGCAGCTGCCGCAACCGCTGCAGATCGGCCTCGGCAACGACTGGTCGCTCGGCCTGTCGCGCGTGCTGAAGGTCGACGAGCGGCTGATCGAGGCGGTGCGCAGGTGAGCACGTGGCGGCGCGCGACGCAGGGGGCAGCGTGAGCAAGGCGATGCGCTGGGCGCTGCTGATCGCGACGCTGGCGGTGATCGGCGGTGGCCTGGTGATCGCCTTCATGCTGTCGCTGACCAGCGAGCTCGACCTCTTCGAGCGCAACTTCGTGTGGCTGTTCTGGGTCAACCTGGTGATCGCCGCGGCACTGCTGCTGGTGATCGTGATCGCGGCGACGCGGCTGGCGATGCGGCTGCGCAGCGGCAAGTTCGGCAGCCGGCTGCTGATCAAGCTGGCCTGGATCTTCGCCTTCGTCGGGGTCGTGCCCGGGGTGCTGATCTACACGGTGTCGTTCCAGTTCGTGTCGCGCAGCATCGAAACCTGGTTCGACGCGCAGGTGGCCGGCGCGCTCGACGCCGGCCTTGCGCTCGGGCGCGGCACGCTCGACGCGCTGAGCGCCGACCTGGCAGCCAAGACCCGCCTGGCCGCCGAGCGCCTGGCCGACAACCGCGCGGCGATCGGGCCGCTGACGCTGGAGCGGGTGCGCGAGCAGATCGACGCGCGCGAGGTGATGCTGCTCGGCCCGGCCGGACAGGTGCTGGCTGCCGCCAGCTCGCAGCAAGGCACGATCACGCCGCAGCGGCCACCGGCGGCGCTGTGGCGGCAGGCGCGCGCGGCCGGCAGCGCGGCGCAGCTCGACGGGCTCGACGAGGAGCCGCAGCCCGGCGGCGAGCGGCCGGTGGTGCGGGTGCGCGCGCTGGCGCTGATCCCGAGCAACGAGATCAGCCTGGCCAGCACCGAGGAGCGCTTCCTGTACGTGACACAGCCGGTGGCGCCGCAGCTGGTGAGCAACGCGCTGGCCGTGCAGTCGGCCTACCGCGAGTACCAGCGCCGCGCGATCGCGCAGGTCGGCCTGCGCCGCATGTACATCGGCACGCTGACGCTGGCGCTGGTGCTGGCGGTGTTCGGCGCCGTGCTGGTGGCCGCGATCCTCGGCAACCAGATCGCGCGCCCGCTGGTGGTGCTGGCCGAGGGCGTGCGCGAGGTCGCCGAGGGCGACCTCACGGCCAAGCCGGTGTTCGCGTCGCGCGACGAGCTCGGCGGCCTGACGCGCGCCTTTGCGCGCATGACCGAGCAGCTCGCCGAGGCGCGCCAGCAGGTCGAGCGCGGCGTGTCGCAGCTCGAGGGCGCGCGCACGCGGCTGCAGACCATCCTCGATTCGCTGAGCGCCGGCGTCATCGTGTTCGACCGCCAGCGCCACATCGACACCGTGAACCCGGGTGCCACGCGCATCCTGCGCCAGCCGCTGTCGGCGCACCTGGGCCGGCCGCTGGAAGAGGTGGCGGGGCTGGCCGAATTCGCGCACAAGGTGTGGCAGCGCTTCGAGCTGCACAGCGCGAGCCCCGAAGCCGGCGAGCGCGATCACTGGCAGGACGCGTTCGACCTGCAGGTCGACGCGCAGACCACGCTGAACCTGCTGGTGCGCGGCGCCGTGCTGCCCAACGAGGCGCGGCTGATGGTGTTCGACGACATCACCG
>Ga0335084_10005715_pt1 | contig 12313 bp, 14 predicted proteins | sample Lox_Sample_44_FD_206721 | JGI IMG/M metagenome (GOLD analysis project Ga0335084, IMG submission 206721) | Soil microbial communities from Loxahatchee National Wildlife Refuge, Florida, United States - Lox_Sample_4.4 | ecosystem: Environmental > Terrestrial > Soil > Wetlands | place: USA...
TACGACGCCGTCCACGACCCGGCGCCGAAGCTGCGCTACCTCGCCGGCGAGGACGCGCACATGATCGCGACCGCCTACAAGCAGATGGACTTCGAGCAGTACGAGCAGATGATGCGCCAGTCGCTCGACTGGCGAGACTGACGCGACGGAGGGAATCGGCATGGCGACCCAGATCTCGAAGGCCGTTCTCATCACCGGCTGCTCGACCGGCATCGGACGCGCGACGGCTGAGGTGCTCGCTCAGAACGGCTGGGCCGTCTACGCGACCGCCCGCAAGCTCGAGGCCATCCGCGATCTCGAGGCGAAGGGCTGCAAGACCCTCGCCCTCGACGTGTGCGACGAGGCCTCGATGCGCGCCGCGGTCGACGTGGTCGAGAAGGCGCACGGCGCCGTCGGCGTGCTCGTGAACAACGCCGGCTACGGGCTCGAGGGCGCGTTCGAGGAGACGCCCATGGAGCTGGTGCGCCGGCAGTTCGAGACCAACGTCTTCGGCCTCACGCGCATGTGCCAGCTCGTGCTGCCCGCCATGCGGCGCCAGGGGTGGGGCAAGATCGTCAACATCAGCTCCGTCGGCGGGACGCTGACGCTCCCCGGCGGCGCCTTCTACCACGCGACGAAATACGCCGTGGAGGCGCTCTCCGACGCGATACGTTTCGAGGTGCGCGGCTTCGGCATCGACGTCGTGATCATCGAGCCGGGCCCGATCAAGACGCGCTTCGGCGACACCGCGATCGCGAACGTGCACCAGGTGGCGCGCGACGCGTCGCCGTACGCCGACTTCAACGCCGCCGTCGCCGGCAAGATCCACGAGGCGTTCGAGGGCTGGATGGCGGTCGCCGCGGGGACGCCGGAGAGCGTCGCGCAGGCCATCCTGCGCGCCATCACCGCCAGCCGGCCGAAGACGCGCTACCCGATCACGGCCGCGGCGCGCACCATGATGTTCCTGAAGCGCTGGCTGCCCGACCGCGCGTTCGACGCCTTCCTCGGCACCCAGTTCCCGCACCCGCGCCCCCGCCCGAGCTGACGCGGCTTGCAGCACCCACACCCCGCTGCGGTAGAAGGTGGCCGTGGCGGCGGCGAAGACCCCGGCCGGGATCCTGGTCCGCAGGGTCCAGTTCGAGTATCCCGCCGACTTCGACCCGCACTGGAACCCCGGCAAGCCCGAGTGGAGCCAGGTGGTGAACGCGGCGTCGCTCCTGATGCCGTATCTGGAGCCGTACCTGATCGACGCCATCCGCGAGGCGACGAAGCAGATCACGGATCCGGCGCTCCTCGAGGAGGCGCGCGGCTACATGGGGCAGGAGGCTCACCACTTCAAGCAGCACCGGCGGCTGAACGACCTGCTCGTCGCCAAGGGCTACGGCGAGATCCGCGACTACGAGCGCCTGCTCGAGGAGGACTACGCGCGCTTCGTGCGCGAGCGCCCGCTCGAGTTCCACCTCGCGTACACGGCCGGCTTCGAGACCATGGCGCTCGCGGTGGGCCACATGCTGATCCGCATGCGCCGGTACTTCTTCGCCGGCGCCGACCCGAGCGTCTCGTCGCTGGTCCTCTGGCACTTCGTCGAGGAGCTCGAGCACAAGCACGCCGCATTCGACGTCTACCAGCACGTGGTCGGACGGTGGAGCCTGCGCGTGTACGGCCTCCTCTTCGCCGCGCACCACACGCTGTCGCGGACGCGCCGCGCCTACATCATGCTGCTGCGTCACGACGGGCTGTGGGGGCGGTGGCGGACGCGGATCCGCATCCCGCTCCTGATGCTCCGCATCTTCGGGTACCTCACGCCCTGGCTCTTGGAGAGCCTCCTCCCCTGGCACCGACCGACGCGCTTCCGCGATCCTGCGTGGGCGCGCGAGTGGGTGCGCCTGTACGACGCGGGCGAGCCTGCCCTCGTCCGACTCGACACGACGCGCATGCACCTCACGCCGGCGGCGATGGTCGCGCGCGCCTAGGAGCGACCCATGCCGACCGCGACCGAGTCCACGATGCCCGAGCGCCTGCGCGCGCTCTTGTTCTTGAACGGCTTCGGCCTGATCGTCGCCGCGGTCGTCTCCGGCTGGGCGTGGTTCTTCAACCTCCTGGGCGAGATCGTCCTGTGGCCGATCCCCGGCAGCATCCAGGTGCAGATCCCCGGCGACGCGCGCGCCTGGCGCATGGCGCACATGGAAGGCATCACGCAGGGCCTCCTCTTGATGGCGCTCGGGCTCGGCGGACAGTTCCTGCGCCTGCGCGCGCGGCAGCACACGGTGCTCTTCTGGTGCGCGGTCACGACCGCGTGGCTGTTCACGCTCCCGACCATGCTCCATCCGCTCTTCGGCACGCGCGGCCTCGCCTTCGGCGGCGGTCCGTTCAAGCCGGGGATCGAGAACGACGTGCTCTACCTCATCGGCTGGCCACCGGTGATCGCGGTGCACGTGATGCTGTTCCTCACGATCGTCGGCGTCTGGCGCTACCTTCGCGGGGGCGAAGCATTGGGTCGGTGACGCGAGGGTGGGCGCGGAGCGCTCCCTTCGCTCGCGGTCCTCGGGCCGTGCGCGCGGCGTAGACCGGAGCGACACGGCCGCCAATCGTTGCGCGCGCAAGGCCCTGCGGGCTCGCTCCGAGAGCACCCCGCACCCCACCCTCGCGGCGCACGCGCCGCATCGGCCGCCCCCCCCGCACAGCGCCGCGCCGACGCCGTTCTCGTCGTCTACGTCGCGGCGTCGCGTCGCGAGGTCGGGGGGCGAGGCGGAGGCGCCTGCGAAGCGGCGCGACGAAATGCCGGACCGTGACGGGCCGAGTGTCTTCTCGCGCGCCGGAGCCGAAGCCGAAGCCTCGCCCCCCGACCTCGCGGACCGCCTCGCCGCCGCGACGCAGCCGACGAGGACGACGTCAGCGCGGCGCCAGCCCTTCGATGGCGCGCGCCGAGGCCGCCGCGCGGGACTCGCCGACGGGGTTCGGGAACACGATCGAGAGCGTCGCGCCCGCGCGGTGGTACTCGGCGAGCCGCTCGCGACACGCTTCGGGGCGGCCGCAGAGGGTCGTCGCGTCGGCCATCGCGTCGCTCACTTCTCTCTCGGCCTTCGCGACGTCGCGCGCCTTCATCGCCGCGCGGATTGCCTCGACCTCGCTCGCGAAGCCGCTCTTCGCGAGCATGTTGCCGTAGAAGGGCAGGTTCGCGTAGCGCGCCAGCATGCGCTTGGCCTCGGCACGGCACGCAGCCGGGTCGTCGCCGAGGTAGCAGGTCGTGAAGTGGCAGACCTCGTAGGTCGCGAAGTCCCGTCCGCCCTTCCCGGCGCCGCGCCGGAGCCACGGCAGCGCCTTGGCGTACCGGGCGACGGGGAAGAGGTTGAAGATGACGCCATCGGCGCACTCGCCGGCGAGCTCGACCATCTTGGGCGCGAGCGCCGCGGCGAGGATGCGCGGCGGCGTCTCGGGACGCGGCTGGTACGGTCCCTTCGCCCAACCCGTCCGCAGCGTCTCGATCACCGCGCGCGTCTTCGCGAGCGGATCGCCCATGTCGATGCCGAGCGACGCGTTCACGGGCCGGTGGCCGACGCCGAGCCCGAGGAGCAGCCGTCCCTTCGAGAAGGCCTGCACGGCGGCGGCCTGCTGCGCGAGCAGGCTCGGGTGGCGGAGGTAGATGTTCGTGATCGCGGTCCCCACCTTGAGGCGCTCCGTCGCCGCGGCGATCGCCTGTGCGTAGGCGAGCGAGTCGTTGAACGATTCCGGGACCAGGACCGCCTCGAAACCGAGAGCCTCGGCCCGGCGCGACCAGTCGAGGATGTCCCCCGGCTGGGCGTCGCGCAGCGGCGAGAAGGCAAGTGCGATACGGCTCATCGGGTTTCCATACCACGGCCCGATCGCGGTTGAAGCATCGGGGCGCGGACGCTAGGAAGCATCCGTGGCCACGCGAATGTCCCTCGACTATCAGAAGGGTGCGTTCCCCGCCTTCGATTGCGTGCCCGAGGACGGCAAACCCGTGCCGTGCGCCCTCGGCCAGCCGTGGGTGAACGAGGACACGCAGGCGACGCTCGCACGCCTCCACATCCCGCGCACCGATCCCTGGGGTCGTCCGCTCCCGGGCGAACCGCTCGAGGGCGTGCGCGACCGCGATCGCGGCAAGTAGCCCTCAGAAGGGCGAGCCGCCCTCGGGCGCGACGGCGATCTTCCCGCCCTCGACCACGACCGGCACGATCCGGCGGCCGCCCGTCAGCTTCAGGAGCTCGACGATCGCCTGCGGCCGCGCGCCGACGTCGATCTCCCGCACCGCGAGGCCGCGCGCTGCGAGCTCGGCGCGCTTCGCGTCGCACCAGGGGCAGCCGGTCTTCGTGTAGAGAAGCACCGGCAGCGCCACGTCAGGGGATCTCCGTCCCGCAGACGAGCGTCGCCGATGCGCTGAACATGCCGCCCAGGCCGTGGCAGATGGCCGTCTTCGCGCCCTTCACCTGGCGTGGCCCGCACTCGCCGCGGAGCTGTCGCACGGCTTCGGTGAGGGTGAACATGCCGTACATGCCGCTGTGCGTGTACGAGAGACCGCCGCCGTTCGTGTTCATCGGGAAGGCGCCGCCTGGCGCCGTGCGACCCCCCGACACGAACGCGCCGCCCTCGCCCGGCTTGCAGAAGCCCGTGGCTTCGAGCCCCATCACCGGGACGATGGTGAACGCGTCGTAGAACATCGCGACGTCGATGTCGGCGTGCCGGACGCCGGCCATCGCGAACGCCGCCTCGGACGCCGTCCTCGCCGCGTCCCAGAAGGCGAAGTTCGGCATCTGCGAGACCATCACGTGCGTCGACGCCTCGCCCGTGCCGAGCACGTAGACGGGCGGCTTCCCTAGATCGCGCGCGCGCTCGGCCGAGGTGAGCACGACCGCGCCGCCGGCGTCGGTCACCAGGCAGCAGTCGAGAAGATGCAGCGGCCACGCGATGACGCGCGACGCGAGCACCTCCTCGACCGTCAGCGGGTCGCGCATGATCGCGCGCGGGTTCAGCTGGGCCCACTTCCGTGTCGACACGGCGAGCTCGGCGAGCTGCTCGCTCGTCGTCCCGTACTCGTGCATGTGCCGGGTCGCCGCGAGGGCGTAGCCCGTCGGTGGTCCGGCGAGGCCGAACGGGTTCTCGAACTGCATGCGGAACGCGTCCGGACCGAAGCGCGTACCCGGCATGCCGACGCGCGACGCGCCGCTCTCGCCGTGCGTGATGAGCGCGACGTCGACGATGCCCGCGTCGATCGCCGCGGCGGCGTGCTGCACGTGCGCGATGAAGGAGCACCCGCCGATCTGCGTGCCGTCGATGTAGCGCGGCCGGATGCCCAGGTACTCCGCCGTCTCGGAGCCCATCCACAGGCCGGCGCTGAAGACGGCGTCGACGTCCTTCAGTCCGAGCCCCGCGTCGGCGAGCGCGTTGCGTGCCGACTCCGCGTGGAGCTGGAACGCCGACTTGTGCGGGAGCTTGCCGTGCTCGTCGGACTCGCCCTGGCCCACGATGGCCACCCGGCCGCGGAGCCTCCGCCGATCGCGTGCGCTCATCGCGCCCCCGCCGGCCGGAAGAGCGGCAGCGCGATCGTGTCGGACACGTCGCGGAACGCGACCTCGACGGGCATTCCCACCTTCACCGCCTGCGGGTCGACGTCGACGAGCGTCGTCATCATGCGCGGGCCCTCGGCCAGCTCGACGACGGCGAGCACGTACGGCGTCGGAACGGGGAAGCCCTTCTGTCCCCGATGGACGATCGTGAAGGTGTGCAGCGTCGCCTTGCCGCTCACACGCTCCCAGGCGAGATCCCCGGAGAGGCAGCCCGGGCACGCGCCGCGCGGGTAGTAGTGGAACGCCCCGCACGCGCGGCAGCGGGGCAATCGAAGCTCGTGCCGCTTCGCCGCGTCCCAGAAGGGACGCGTCTCGGGCGTCGGCAGGGGGATCGGGCCGGTGTAGTCGGGCATGGGAAGACGGTCGGAATGGACTTCGCGACCGCGGTTCTATAGGAGCTTCGTCGAAGGCGGGTCAAGCGTATGCGACCGTTGGCATTCTTCCCGCTGCTCGCGGCGCTGCTCGCAAGCGCGGGCGCGCTCGGCGCGGCTGAACCGATCTCCTGGGACCAAGCGGAGAAGCACGTCGGCGAGGAAGCGACCGTCGAGGGCCGCATCATCGGCATCCATTGCTCTCCCACCTCGTGCCTGCTGGCCTTCGATCCGACCTTCAACCGGTTCACCGTCGTCGTCCAGGCGGGGAGCTTCAAGACGTTCCCGCCCGACACGCTCGACGCGACGTTCGTCGGTCGCAAGGTGCGCGTGCACGGCACGATCAAGGCGATCGAGAAGAAGCCCGAAATCGTCGTGACCGCGCCCGAGGATCTGCAGCTCGTCGTGACCGAGCAGGAGCACGCCGAGGAGAAGGCGGCGGACCAGGCCGAGGTCGTCGAGCGTCTCGACGCGATCCTCGATCGCATCGTCGATCTCACCGAGCGTCTCGAAGCCACGCAATCACGGCTCGAGCAGCTCGCGGCCGTGCTCGACCAGCGCGCCGTGCAGCTCGCGGAGCTCGGAGCTGCGCAGTCGGCGCCACCGCCGCCGGAGCCGAGCTACGGCGAGCCGCAGCCGCGTCCCGGCTACGAAGCGATGCGCACGCTCAAACGCGGCATGACCACCGACGAGGTGGCGCGCCTCGTAGGGCAGCCGCTCTCGGTCGAGAACAGCGCGTCGGGCGTGGTGGTCTGGAACTATGGCTACGGGCGCAGCATCGCCTTCGATCGGCGCGGCCGCGCGACGTCGCTGGTCGGATTCCCGTCGCCCTAGGACGCCGCCCCTTAAGACTGCGTCTTGGGGCGGGGAAGACCGAGTATGGAGCGCCCGTGGCACGCGCGACCGGCATGCCGCGGCCAGCGAAGCTGGCGCGGCAAATCAGGAACGCGCAAAGGGTCGAAGCGCGGCGCTCCCGGCTCTGCGGCCGCCATCAAACTAGGGGCGTCGATTCGCGCGTGCCTCGTGTGCCGCGCCGGCTTCGCCGGCCGCGGCATGCCGGTCGCGCGTACCACGCACGCCCCACTCTCGCGTCTACCCCGCCCCAAGACGTAGTCTTGGGGCGGCTATAACAGGGCCCGCACGCGATCGGCGAGCTGGGGCAGGACGTCGCCCGCCGGCCCCGACAGCGTCACGCGGCACATCGACGTCAGCTCGGACGGATACGGATTCACCTCGATGAGATCGCCGCCGCGCTCGGCGATCGCGATCGGAAATCCCGCCGCCGGGTACACCGTCGCCGACGTCCCGGCGACGATCATGCAGTCGGCACGGTCGGCTTCGTCGCTGCACGCCGCGAGCACGTCGGGCGGGATCGGCTCGCCGAACGACACGGTGTCGCTCTTGAGGAGACCGCTGCACCGCGGACAGCTCGGCGGCAGGACCGCATAGTCGATCTCGGCCCGCTCGAAGCGGGTCACGCATTCGATGCAGCGGATGAGGGTCGCGTTGCCGTGGATCTCGAGGAGCCGGCGACTGCCGGCGAGACGGTGGAGATTGTCGACGTTCTGCGTGATCGTCGCCCGCACGACGCCCATCTCCTCCAGCCGCACGAGCGCCCGATGCCCCGCGTTCGGCTCGGCGCGCCCGAGCGCCTCCCACAGCTCGCGCATGGGACCGCGCGGATCCAGGCGGTCCTCCCACGCCTTCTTCGGATCGGCCAGGAAGCGCTGGTAGCCGTTCATGGGCGGCTCGCCGTACTTGGTCCAGAGCCCGCCGGGACCACGGAACGGCGGGATGCCGCTCTCCACCGACAACCCCGCGCCGGTGAGCGCGATCACGTACCGCGCGCGGACGAGACACGCCGCGGCGACGTCGAGGTCGGCCTGCATGCGATGGACCCGCTTTTTCGCGCCGGTCGCGCGGCCTGTCAACGCGGTTGACTGCGGTCGGCCTGCGGTGTTGGTACGGCACGCATGAACCGCCCGGGAAACGGCGCGCAGGTGACCGGCGTCCTGCTCGCCGGCGGCCGCGCCTCGCGCATGGGCGGGCGCGACAAGGCCTTCGCCGCCGTGGGGGGTGAGCCGATCGCCGCGCGGACGCTGCGTTTGTTCCATTCCCTGTTTCCGCACGTCGTCGTGGCGACCAATCGGCCCGAACGCTTCCGCGCGCTCGGCGCCGACACCGTCGCCGACGTGTTCCCCAACGCCGGTCCGCTGGCCGGCGTCCACGCGGCGATGCGCGTCACGCGCGACGCGCACGTCTTCGTCGCCGCCTGCGACATGCCGGGGCTCGAAGCCGACGTGATCCGATTCCTGGTCGGCCGCATCGGCGCCGCGGATGCGATCGTGCCGCGCTGGGACAACGACGTCGAGCCACTGCACGCGGTCTACGCCGTCCGCATCCTCCCGGTCGTCGAGGAATGCCTGCGCGCGGGGCGGCACGCCATGCGCGAGCTCCTTCCGCTCCTCCAGGTCGACTACGTGGGCGAGGATCTCTTGCGCGGCATCCGCGGGACGGCGCGCAGCATGCTCAACGTCAACACGCCCGAGGAGCTCGCCGCCGTCGGCGGATCGTTCGACGACGCATGACGGGCATCGGCGATGCGGGTCGCGAGCTCGTCGACGTGGTCGACGACGCCGGGCGCACGACCGGTCAGGTCACACGCCGCGAGATGCGCGCTCGGCGGCTCCCCCACCGCAGCACCTATGTCCTGGTGTTCGATCGGGACGGGAACCTGTTCGTCCATCTGCGCACCGCGGCCAAGGACGTCTATCCGTCGCACTGGGACGTGTGCGTGGGTGGCGTGGTCGCCGCGGGCGAGTCGTTCGACGACGGAGCGGCGCGCGAGCTGGTCGAGGAGCTCGGCATCAGCGCGCCGCTCGAGCGCCTCTTCCCCTTCCGCTGGGCCGACGCCGTCTCGATCGTGCACGGCATGGTCTACCGCGCGGTGCACAGCGGGCCGTTCCGGCTCCAGCCCGAGGAGGTCGTGTGCGGCGAGTTCGTCGCGCCGGACACGATCGCCACGCGCGCGACCCGCGAGCCCTTCTGTCCCGACGGCCTCGCGATCCTGGCCGAGCTGCGAAGGCGCGCATCGTGAGGGTCATCGCACTCGTCGCGCTCGTCGCGTCGCTCGCCCACGCCCAGAGCGCGCCGCCCGTGCGCCGTCCCGTGCGGGTGTCCGACGCGCTCTGCGTCTCGCAGTCGGACGGCCCCTTTCTGGCGCTCGCGCCCGCGGCGCGCGATCTGTACCTGGCCGCGCTCGCCGACGCCGGCTGGAAGCTCATGCGCACCGATTTCACCTGGTCGCGGATCCAGCCGGCGCCGCCTCCGGCTGCGCTCGACTTCTCGCGCTACGACGACCTCGTGGATCGCGCCGCCGCACACGGCGTGCGGCTCCTCGGCATCCTCGACTACGGGGTCGACTGGGCCGCGAGCGCGGCGCCGGCCGGCGACGACCGCTATCCACCCGACGATCCGGGGGCGTTCGCCGCGTTCGCCGGCGAGACGGCCACGCGCTACCGCCGCCGGGTCGAGGGCTGGGAGGTGTGGAACGAGCCCAACAACGGCCTCTCGGGATTCTGGAAGCCGGCACCCGATCCGGCCGCGTACGCGCGGCTCGCGGGCCCGGCGGCACGCGCGCTCCGCCGTGCCGATCCGCGCGCGACCGTCGTCACGGGAGGGCTCGCACCGACCCTCGACTTGATCCTCTACGGCCGCGACTACGGCTTCTTCAGCGCCGCGACCAGTGCGGACAAGAAATGGCATCGCAAGTTCCAGGCGGCCGCGGTGCACCCGTACACGTTCCTGCAAGCGCCGCCGCCGGAAGCGGACGATCCGTCGATGCCGGGCTTCTTGTCGGTCACGCACCAGATGCGGGACTTCCGCGATCGTCTGACCGAGTCGAACGCGGCGCGCTTGCCGCTCTGGGTGACCGAGCTCGGATGGCATACGGCACCCGAAAGCGGCGTGGCGGGATTCCCACCCGGCGTCAGCGAGCTCGACCAGGCGCGCTACCTCGTACGGTCGGTCATTCTCGCGCTCTCGCAGCGCGCCGAGCGCGTGTGCTGGTACACGCTCCTCGACTACCCGAACTTCGCGACCGACAAGGAGGCGGCGTTCGGACTCTTCCGCTATCAGCCCGATCCGACGGCGGCGCCGCTCGATCCCAAGCCGTCGTACGCCGCCGCGCGAACGCTCGCTCACGTCCTGGGCCCGAGCCGCTTCGTGCGCGACATGCGGGTGGAGCTCGGGCTGCCGCAGGAGAGCTACGCGTTCGCGTTCCGGAACAAGAAGGGGCGCCAGACGGTCGTGGTCTTCTGGGCAACCGCGGATGGGGTCGCGATCAGCCCGCTGGTCTCGCCGGTCTATCGTGACGTGCGCCGGGTCGAGATGGACGGCACGGAATCCGATCTCGGCGATCCGGATCAGCTCGACCTGACCCTCGGCCCGACGCCCTTCTACGTGGTCTTCGAGGACCGGTGAGCCTCGATGCGGATGCGAGCCCTCGTGCGCGTGCAGGCGCTCTCGGGGCTCGCGTTCTTCCTGGGTTGCACCTCGTCGCCGGCGCGAGCATCGCGACGCGCGTACTCTTCCATGCGCGGCCCGGGCTACGGATCGGCGGCGCTCGCGGCAATCGTCGTCGGGGCCGGCGTGATCGGAATCATCACGGGCGCGCCGAACGCCGTACGCACGCGTTTCTCCGAGTTTCGCGAGCTTTACCAGCGCTTCCTGCCGCTCTTGCCGCCCCGATTTTAAAACGAGGATGAAGCTGCCCGTACCTTGGTCGCAGTGGAACTGCACGGCAGCCATGAAAATGTCACCGTCCGCTCGCAAATTCCCGGTCAAAGACGTAGACTTCGCGAGCGCTTCATGTAGATAGGATCACTCTGGAGTCACGTTCGGCAGCAATGGAGGGGTGGTGGTGGTGGTTCGCTCCGTCCTGGCCGTCCTAGGGACGCTGCTGGCCCTGGGTGGCGGGACGCCCGCGTCGGCCACCTCGTACTTCGTCGACGGCGCTTGCAACACCAGCGGCACGGGTACGGCCCTCGCCTGCGGCGCATCCGGTCCCTTCCGCACGATCGGCGAAGGGATCGAGGCCATGGCGCCCGGCGACACCCTCAACGTCCGCGGCGCGCACGGCGCCTTCGACGGCGCCTACTTCGAGCAGCTCTCGATCGAGAACGGCTCCGCGCTCCCCGGCCAGGGCCTCGCCTGCACGGCGGGCCAGCCCTGCGTGATCCAGGGCTGTCGCGCGCCGGCGTGCCCTACCGACGAGCAGCCGACGATCCGCGGCATGACGCTGCGAGGCGACTGGGTCGCCCAGGGCGGCGGGGTGTGGCGCCGCACCATGGAAGCCACGCCCGAGGACGACGGGCAGAGCCGCGACGTCTTCGAGCCCAACATGATCATGCAGGCGACGGGCACGCCCATGACCATGCTCGCCTACGCCGGCGACAACGACGCCGCGCCGGCGCCGGGAGAGTGGAGCTACCACCCGGCGACGCACGTCCTGGTCGTGAATCCGCTCGGCGGCGCCAACCCGGCCGCGCAGATCTACGTGCCGCACTTCTCGTACAACGTCCACATCGCCCGGCCCACGCGCTTCCTCACGCTGCAGTACCTGACGTTCGAGGGCACGCGCGGCCGCGGCATCGAGGCGGGGCAGTCGGCCGGACCGGGCAGCGAGACGCCCGGCCTCGTGCTCCGACACCTCGTGCAGCGCTACGTCACGCGGCACTTCATCCTCGGCCACGCGCTTCCCGGAGTGCTGATCGAGGACAACCTCGCCGAGCACGGCTGTCGCGGCTGGAGCTTCGCGAATCCCCAGTCCGACGGATGCTTCGGCTATCGCCTGTTCGACGTTCCAGGCGGCATGGTGCGGCGCAACGTCGTGCGGCACATCGGCGGCGCCGGCCGCCGGCGGTTCTCGGGACAGGGTGGGTGGCCGTGCGACTGGTGCGATCCGCCGTGGAATGACCCGAACCACACCGACGTGTCGGCGTTCGGCGTCGGCATCCAGATCAAGCAGACCGAGGGCGCGACGGTCGAGGACAACGTCACCGACGACCTGGAGGAGATCGGGATCGGCCTCGACGTCTCCCGCAGCGTGGTCGTGCGGCGCAACACCATCACGCGCGTGACGCGCGGGATCGGCATGCGCAACTACACCCCGACGAGCGGCTGTCCCACCACCGATCCATCGGAGTTCTGCTACAACTCCGACCACGTCATCGACGGCAACGTGATCGACGACGTCGGCTTCGGCGGCGACGTCACCCAGTGCGGCATCTTTGTCAACTCGGGCGGGCGCCGCCACGACGGCTCTGTCATGCTGGCGCGGATCACGAACAACCTGATCACGAACTCGCCCACGGCCGG
>Ga0335084_10005716_pt1 | contig 12313 bp, 10 predicted proteins | sample Lox_Sample_44_FD_206721 | JGI IMG/M metagenome (GOLD analysis project Ga0335084, IMG submission 206721) | Soil microbial communities from Loxahatchee National Wildlife Refuge, Florida, United States - Lox_Sample_4.4 | ecosystem: Environmental > Terrestrial > Soil > Wetlands | place: USA...
CGGCGCGCTCGAGCTCGCCGGCACCGACCTCACGCGCGCGCCGGAGGCGTTCACCGGCCGCGCCTTCTCCTACGTCGGCTCGCCGGCGTATCTCTTCCCGATGAGCGTGCGCGACAACATCCTCTACGGGCTGAAGCACGCGCCGCTGCGCGCGGCGACCTACGCGGACGACGAGGCGAAGGAGCGCGAGTTCCAGCTGAGCGAAGCGAAGCGCACCGGCAGCTGCGCGCTCGACATCGGCGCCGACTGGATCGACTACGCCGCGGCCGGCGCGACGAACGCCGAGGAGCTGGAAACGCGCGTCATCGAGCTGCTGCGCGCGGTCGACCTCGAGGAGTCGATCTTCGAGCTCGGCCTGCGCAGCACGCCCGACGCGGCGCGCGGCGACGAGATCGCCGCGCAGGTGCTCGCCGCGCGCGGCCGCATGCACGAGCGGCTCGCCTCGCTCGGCATCCAGGACTGGGTCGAGCGCTTCGACCCGGCGCGCTACAACCGCAACGCGACGCTCGCCGAGAACCTGCTCTTCGGCACGCCGGTCGGGCGCACCTTCGACGTCGACAACCTCGCCGCCAACGCCTACGTGCGGAAGGTGCTGCGCGACACCGGCATGCACGACCTGATCCTCAGGATGGGCCACAAGGTGGCCGAGACGATGGTCGAGCTGTTCAGCGGCCTGCCGCCCGGCCACGAGTTCTTCGCGCAGTACAGCTTCATCCGCCAGGAGGACCTGCCGCAGTTCGAGGCGATCCTCAAGCGCGTCGGCGAGGTCGGCCTGCGCGGCCTGAAGGAGGACGACAGCCAGCTCCTGCTCGGCCTGCCCTTCAAGCTGATCGGCGCCAAGCACCGCCTGGGGCTCATCGACCAGGGCTTCGAGCAGCGAGTCCTCGAAGGCCGCCGGCACTTCGCCGCCCACCTGCCCGCGGAGATGCGCCGCGCGGTGGAATTCTTCGATCCGGCGAGCTACAACCACGCGGCGAGCCTGCAGGACAACATCCTCTTCGGCAAGATCGTCACCGGGCAGGCCGAGGCCGCGACGCGCATCACGCGCCTCCTGCGCGAGCTGCTCGACGAGCTCGGCCTGCGGCCGCTGGTGGTGAGGATCGGCCTCGACTACCAGGTCGGCGTCGGCGGCGCGCGCCTGCCGGTCGCCGACCGGCAGAAGACCGCGCTGGTGCGCGCGCTGCTCAAGCGCCCGGCGATGCTGGTGCTCGACGAGGCGACCGCGGTGCTCGACCCGGCGTCGAACGGCCGCGTCCTCGCCGGCATCCTCGCCGAGCGGAAGGGCCAGGGCGTGCTGTGGGTGCTGCAGCGGCCCGAGCTCGCCGAGCACTTCGGCACGGTGATGGTGATGGACCGCGGCCGCCTGGTCGAGAGCGGCGTCTACGACAAGCTGAAATGCAGCGGCGGGCCGCTGCACAAGATGCTGCAGCCGGCATGACCGGAGGATAGGAAATGAGCCTCGAACAGGAAGTCGAGCTGATCCGCCAGTTCCCGATCTTCAGCAAGATCCAGCCGGCGATGCAGAAGCTGCTCTGCTTCTCGAGCGAGCGGCTGACCTACGACGCGGGGCAGGTGGTGTTCAACGCCGGCGACCCGGGCGATGCCGCCTACATCGTGATCGAAGGCACGGTCGAGATCTCGGTGCCGACGCCCTCCGGCCCGATTGTCGTCAACACGCTGCAGAAGAACGAGCTGATCGGCGAGATCGCGATCTTCGGCTCCATCCCGCGCACCGCCACCGCCAAGGCCACCACGCGCGTCGAGACGCTGAAGATCTCGAAGGAGCTCTTCATCAAGGTGATCCGCGAGAACCCCGACGCCGCGATCGAGCTGATCCGCATCCTCGCCGGCCGCCTCGCCAACACGACGAGCCAGCTCACGCGCACGCGGACAGGCGGACGCTAGCACCAGCGTGAAAGACGGCGGGTGCTGCACCGGCGACTGTCCGCTTGCGAGCGACGGTGTATAGTCCCCGCTCGAGAGGGCACATGTACTGCTCCAGCTGCGGCGTTCAGTACGCCGCCGGCGCGAATTTTTGCAGCGCTTGCGGCGCGAGGCTGTCCTCGCCCAATTCCGCTTCGCACGCCGCGGCCCGTTCGCCGGACGCCTCCACGGCGCCGCTGCCGCAGATAGAGCCGACGGACGCGATCGGGCGGCAGCCGACCGCCGACCGCCCGAATGCCAATGCCGCGAGAGTCCTGGACGCCGGGGACAAGCTTCTCGTGAGCGGCAGCCGATCGATCGACGTCGAAGCCGCGCTCGCCGCTTATCTGGCACGCGGCGCGAAGCTGGTGACTCCGCTTTGCCAGGTCGGCAACGCGTGGGCGGCGGCGTGCACGATCCCGCCCAGGACGCAGAGCCTGGAGGAGACCCAGAGCCTGAAGCTGGCGGACGCCAAGGGCGCGGCGACAAAAGGTCCGGAGCCCGAGGACGGCTGCCGCATCGAGGAGCTCGGCTTCAAGCGCATCGTCTATGGCCCGAGCCCGGTCGCCCTGAAAATCCGCCTGGAGCACATGAAGCAGTTCGGCGCGGAGGTCATCAGCGAGATCGAGGAAATCGACGGCGAGTGGGTCGCGGTTTGCGACGTCGGCAGCGCAAAGAACACGGGCTACCGGTGGTGAAGGCGCAGTGCGAACCGTCGCCGCCGATCCTCAAGCCGCAAAAAGCGCCCGCGGGTCGTTGACCGCGTAGACCGAGACGCGCTCGTTCCTGCCGCGCACCCGCACGTGGTGGAGCGGCGCGCCCTTGGCGTCGACGCCCGCCAGGCGCAGCGTCTCGGCCGACACCACCAGCACGCACTGATAGGCCTTGGTCATGCCTTCGAAGCGCGCGGCGATGTTGATGTTGTCGCCGATCGCGGAGTGGATCGGCGCGGCGGGCGGGCCCATGGTGCCGACGATGGCGACGCCGGCGTGCATGCCGATGCCGATCCTGAGCGGCTCGGCGAGCTCGTCGGCGAGGCTGCGGCTCAGCTCGTCGATGCGCCGCTGCATCTCGGCCGCGCCGCGCAGCGCGTCGCGCGAGGCCCGCCCGACCTCGCTCTCCAGGCCGTAGAGCGCGAGCAGGCCGTCGCCGCGGAACTGCGCGTAGTAGCCGTTCGTCACGCGCAGCGCCTCGTGCATCTCGGCGAAGAACTGGTTCATCACGAACACCGCGTCGTAGGGCAGGCGCGACTCGCACAGCTTGGTCGAGCCGCGCAGGTCGACGAACATCGCCACCACCGGCCGCTCGCGGCCCTGCGGCGAGCCGGGACGGCGCGCCGCCGCCGGATCGGCGCCGGGCGGGAGCAGCGGCGCGATGCTCACGTTGCCGCGCGGCCGCGTCTGGCAGGCGAGGCGCACGTTGGGCGGCGCCTCGATGCGCGACAGCGCCTGCGCTTCGAGCGTGGAGGGCGCGGCGAGCTGCTCGAGCCCCACGCCGACGCGCACCCGGCAGGTGGTGCAGCGCGCGCGGCCGCCGCACACCGAAGCGTGCGGCACGCCCTCGTCGCGCAGCGCCTCGAGGATGCTGCGCCCGACCGGCGCGGTGATCACCCGGCCGGAAGAGTGGCGCAGCTGGTAGGTGGCGCCGATGCGGTCGCGCAGCCAGCGCGCGAGCAGCGTGGCGCCGAGCAGGACCCAGAACGCGCCGGTCAGGGTGCCGCGCCAGTTGGCGAGCAGGGCGCGATCGGCGTCGCTCATGCCGGCGAGGTCGACGTTGTACTTCTGCATGCCGCCGACGCGCTCGATCGCGGGCCACAGCTCGTTGCCGGCGGCGGTGAAGCCGGTGAGTGCGAGCGTCGGCACGAGGAGCGCCGTCGCGAAGAGCAGCGGCTGCGCCAGCGGATACCAGCGCCGCAGCCGCAGCCAGTAGTGCATGCCGAGGCAGAAGTGCGCCCAGACGATGAGCAGCATCAGCGACTGGCGGATCGCCGCCCACGGATCGGACCACAGCACCCCGACGATGCGCTCGTAGTCGATGTTGTGGCCGAGCAGCAGCCAGGAGAAGCGCGTGCCGACCACGTGCGCGATGAGCAGCGGCGGCACGCACAGCCCGAGCGCGAGCTGCGCCGCCTCCCACGGCGGCATGCGCAGCGTGGTGCGCCGGTAGAGCGAGGCGAGGGCGAGGAAGAAGTGCGTGACGAGCGAGCCGTAGAGCAGCACCGTTCCGGGCGCGCTGCGCCACCAGGCGGCGAGCACCCGGCGCGTCTGGTCCATGGCGTCGACCGAGACGATGCCGAGCGAGTGGTTGAGGAAATGCCCGACGACGAAGCAGGCGACGACCAGGCCCGTGGCGAGCCGCAGCCGCCGCTCGAAGCCGCGCATCTAGCCCTTCAGCTGCAGCGACTTGTACTCGAGGAATTCCTCCAGGCCGTAGCGCCCGGCCTCGCGGCCGTGGCCGGACTGCTTGAAGCCGCCGAAGGGGGCGTTCATGTTGAACGCGCCGCCGTTGACGTCGACCTGGCCGGCGCGGATGCGGCGCGCGACGCGCTGCGCGCGGCTTTCATCCTTCGACCAGACCGCGCCGGCGAGGCCGTACACGGTGTCGTTGGCGAGGCGCACCGCCTCTTCCTCGTCCTTGTACGGGATGATCGACAGCACCGGCCCGAAGATCTCCTCCTGCGCGATGGTCATCGAGTTCTTCACCCTGCCGAACACGGTCGGCCGCACGTAGTAGCCGCCGGCGGGCACGCCCTCGGGCGGCTCGGCGCCGCCGGCGACGAGTTCGGCGCCTTCCTGCTGCCCTTTCCTGATGTAGCCGCGCACCCGTTCCAGCTGCGCCTGCGAGCTGAGCGGCCCCAGCCGCGTCGTCTCCTGCAGCGGATCGCCCGGCGTGAACGTCTTCGCCACCTCGGCGGCGATCTTCGCCGCTTCTTCGTACTTCGATTGCGGGACGAGCATGCGCGTGAGCGCGGTGCACGTCTGGCCTGAATTGAGGTAGCAGCCGTTCACCGTACCCTTGACCGCGGCGGCGAGATCGGCGTCGTCGAGGATCACCGAGGCGCTCTTGCCGCCCAGCTCGAGCGCGACGCGCTTCACGCCCTGCGCCGCGAGCTCCGAGATGCGCTTGCCGGCGCGCGTCGAGCCGGTGAAGGAGATGAGGTCCACTTCGGGATGCTTCACCAGCGCCTCGCCGACCTCGGGGCCGAAGCCGGTGACGAGGTTGAAGACGCCCGCGGGCAGACCGGCCGCGTCGATCACCTCGGCGAGGATGAAGGCGTTGAAGGGCGCGATCTCGGAGGGCTTCAGCACCACGCTGCAGCCCGAGGCGAGCGCCGGCGCCACCTTGAGCGCGATCTGGTGCAGCGGATAGTTCCACGGCGTGATCGCGACGACCACGCCAACCGGCTCGCGCACGACGATGGAGTTGCCGACCTTTTCCTCGAATGCGAATTCCCTGAGGATGCGCGCGTAGTTCGCGAAGTTCGCGATCGGCAGCCCGGCCTGGATGCGGCTCGACATCTTGAGCGGCATGCCGACCTCCTGCGCGATGGTGCGCGCGATCTCGTCGCTCCGACCTTTGAGCCCGGCGGAGATCTTGTCGAGGAATGCGGCGCGCTTTTCCACGCCGAGATCTTTCCAGGCCTCGAACGCGCCGCGCGCCGCTCGCACCGCTGCGTCGGCGTCGTTCGCATCGCCGGCCGGCACGCGGCCCATGACTTCGCCGGTGCCAGCGTTGTGCACATCGATGGTTTGCTTTCCGTACGGCGCGGCCCAGCGCCCGCCGACGTACAGCTTGTCTTTCACTTGCATGCGACTCTCCTCGCGAAGCCGGCTATTTTATCCGGGCTATACTCGAGCGATGAGTCCAAGCACCGCGAAAGCCGTCGTCTGCAGGGAACTGAATCAACCGGTGGTGGTCGAGAGCGTTACCGTCGACGCGCCGGGCCGCGGCGAGGTGCGCGTGAAGCTCGGCGCCTGCGGCGTCTGCCACTCCGACCTTTCCGCGGTCAACGGCACGATCGCGCTGCCGCTGCCGCTCGTGCTCGGCCACGAGGGCGCCGGCGTGGTCGACCAGGTCGGCGAGGGCGTGGCCGATCTTGCCCCGGGTGACCATGTCGTCTTCTCGTTCATCTACATGTGCGGCAAGTGCCGCTTCTGCGTCGCCGGGCGGCCAGTGCTGTGCCTCGAGCAGGGCAAGGCGCTCACCACGCCGCTCGCCGGCACGCCGCGGGTGCACGACGCCGGCGGCAAGCCGCTCAACATCTTTTCGGGCTGCGGCTCGATGGCCGAGTGCGCCACCGTGTCCGCCGAGAACCTGATCAGGATCGATCCGAAGATCCCGCTCGAAGTCGCGGCGCTGGTCGGCTGCGGCGTGACGACCGGCGTGGGCGCGGTGTTCAACACGGCGAAGGTCGCTCCCGGTTCGTCGGTGGCGGTGTTCGGTTGCGGCGGCGTCGGCCTCTCCGCGATCCAGGGCGCGCGCATCGCGGGCGCCGAGAAGATCATCGCCATCGACACGCTGCCGGCGAAGCTCGAGATGGCAAGGCGCTTCGGCGCGACCGACACCATCGCCGCGAAGAAGGACGAGGATGTCGCCAAGACGCTGAAGAAGCTCACCGGCGGCGGGCCCGACTACGCCTTCGAGTGCGTCGGCTCGGGCGACCTCGCCGGCGCCGCCTACCGCGCCATCCGCCGCGGCGGCCTCGCGGTCGTCGTCGGCGTTGCGAAGCCCTCCGACTCGACGTCGTTGCGCACCATGACGCTGCCCTTCGAGGAGAAGACGATCACCGGCAGCTATTTCGGCTCGTGCGTGCCGCGCGTCGATTTCCCGCGCATGCTGGCGCTCTATCTCGGCGGCCAGCTCAGGCTCGAGGAGATGATCACGCGCCGTTACGCGATCGCCGAGGCGCCGCAGGCCTTCGCCGACCTGCAGTCCGGCGCCAACGCGCGCGGCGTCATCGTCTTCGGCGCCTAGCCGGGGAGCGAGGCGCATGGACCCGCGCATCCTGGTCGTCGACGACCAGCGCTCCAATTCCGAGATGATGGCCGGCGTGCTGCGCGCGCGCGGCTACGAGGTGCTGACCGCGACGAGCGGCGAGAACGCGATCGAGCAGGTGCGCGCGACGCGGCCCGACCTCGTCGTCTCCGACATTCTGATGCCCGGCATGGACGGCTACGAGCTCTGCCGACGGTTGCGCGAGGATCCCGAGACGGCGCTGCTGCCGGTGGTGCTGGTGACCTCGCTCGAGTCGCAGGTCGAGCGCGTGAAAGGTCTCGAGGCGGGCGCCGACGACTTCCTTTCCAAGCCGGTCGATTGGGAGGAGCTCTTCGCGCGCGTGCGCTCGCTTCTGCGCGTCAAGCACCTGCAGGATGAGCTGAAGGCGCTCAACCAGCAGCTCGAGCAGCGCGTCCGCGAGCAGGTGACCCAGCTCGAGCGGCTCGGCCGCATGAAGCGCTTCTTCTCGCGACCGGTAGCGGAGGCGATCGTCGCCGGCGGCGAGGAGATGCTCGAGCCGCACCGACGCGAGATCACCGCCGTGTTCCTCGACCTGCGTGGCTTCACCGCCTTCACTGACCGCGCCGATCCCGATGAGGTGCTAGAGCTCCTGCGCGCCTACCACGCCACGCTCGGCCGTACGGTCGACGAGTCGGGCGGCACGCTCGAGCACTTCGCCGGCGACGGGGTGATGATCTTCTTCAACGACCCACTGCCGGTCGAGCGGCCCGCCGAGCGTGCGGTGCGCATGGCGCTCGAGCTGCAGCAGGCGTTCACGCCGATCTCGCTGGCCTGGGCGAAGCTCGGCCACGATGTCGGCCTCGGCGTCGGCATCGCGCAGGGCGAAGCCACGCTCGGCGTCATCGGCTTCGAGCAGCGCTGGGAGTATTCGGCGATCGGCAACGTACCGAACCTTGCGGCGCGGCTCTGCGGCGCGGCGCGCGCCGGCGAGATCATCGTCGATGCGCAGACCGAGCAGGCGATCGCGCACATCGCCGAGACCGAGCCGGTCGGACCGCTGCCGCTGCGCGGCTTCCTGCAGCCGGTGCCGGCGTTTCGCCTGAAGTCGTTGCGCGCCGCTTGAAGGGCGCAGGACCGCCTAGGGCTGCCGGCGCTGGCCGGCCAGCGCCTGCTCGGTCGCGCCGAGCGCGACGGCGTTCTGCAGGTAGCGGGCGAGGCCGATGATCAGGCGCAGCCGCTCCTTGGCGAGCCGCTGCGGCAACTCGTCGAGCGTGAGCTGCGCCTGCTCCTGAATCTGGGCGAGCTTGGCCAGCAGCTCGTCGTTGTCGAGCGGAATCGCCTCGTACATCAGCGCGCGTTCAGCGCGAGCCGCTGGCAGGCCGCCGACCATCGTTTCACCGGAAGAAGAAGGCGCAAGGCGGCGATGCCCGGCTGTACATCCGACCCGACCCGGGTTTCCGGCAACGCTGCGGGAACCCCGGCAGGTCTGCACCCCCCCGAGGAGCCTTGGGCCTCGCCGCCTGCGCGTAAAAGTGTTACTACCATCGACGGCAAGCTACGCGGGCGGACGCGCGCGCGGAACGGAACTTAGGCGCGCCGGCCTTGTGACAAATTCACCTCGCCAGCGCTACCAGCGCGGCGGCGGCTTGCGTGCGATGACTAGCTGGCCCTCTTCCTTGCGCACGTAGCCCCCGTCGGACAGATCGGAAAAGATCCGACTGATCATCTCGCGCGAGGCGCCGACTCGCGAGGCGATCTCCTTGTGGGTGAGCGGCTCCGGCACAACCAACCGGCCATCCTTCTGCTCGGCGAGCTCGAGGAGCAGCCGCGCCACGCGGCCATAGACGTCCATCAGCGCGAGGCTGCGCACGTTGTCGGTCAGCTCGCGCACGCGGTGCGCAAGCTTGCGCACGAGGTGCAGGGCGAAACCGGGGTTGCGCTCGATGAAGGCGGTGAGCTCGGCGCGCCGGATCACCGCGCAGCGGCATTCATCCAGCGCCATCACCGAGGCCGAGCGCGGCCCGCCGTCCAGAGTCACTTCGCCGAAGTACTCTCCTGCGCCGATCTGGTTCAGCACCACCTCGCGCCCCTTCGCGTCGGAGACGTACACCCGGGCTTTGCCGGAAAGCATCACGTACAACGAGTCAGTCTCGTCGCTCTCGGTGACGATGATGGCGTGCTTGGGGTAGAGCCGGACGGTCGCGAACGAAGCGATCTCGTCCAGGAGCGGCTTGGGGAGAACCTCGGCCGAACGGTCCTTCATGACGGGAGATTTTGCACCGGTTCGGCCCGGAGGTGAATTTGTCACCCCGAACGTCAGACTTGTTTCGCAGACCCTAGCCGGTGCCGCGCCTTAGTCTCATCGCCGCACCCGATGGGAGGGCGCAATGAAGATCACCGAATACCTGCTGTTTGCGGCCGTCATGATCCCGACGATCCTAGTCATCGTCGCCGCAGCGATGTCCTTGGCCCACTCGGCTCCGCAGCCTGAGCCGGTGCGCTATAGCGCTACGGCTTCCTCCGCCGGCTTCTACCAAGCGGACGCCGGCGAGGAGTCGGATCTCCGCCTGTAATGGTCCCCACCCCCGGCGGGGATAGACTCACGCCGGGGAGAGGAGGAAATGGGAGGAACCAGGCGCAGGTTGCTCTGGCTTGCCGCGGCGACAGCGCTCGCAGGGGCCCCTGCGTTCGCCCAATCCAGCGCCAAGGTGGCGCGCGTGGGGTTCATCATCGCCACCCACCCGCTTTCGGAGATCCTCGGCCCGACGCCGCCGAGCCCGGCGGCGCGCGGGCTGATCAACGGCCTGCGCGAGCACGGCTGGGTCGAAGGGCGCAACTTGGTGCTCGAACGGCGCTCTGCCGAGGGCCAGTCGGAACGTCTGCCCACCATCGTCGCTGAGCTCATCGAGCGGCAGATGGACGTGATCGTCGTGCCCGCCGGTGTGCCGGCGCGCGTCATGCAAGGTGGCGTGCCGATGGTGGTGGTGGGTGCCGACGATCTGGTGCGCGCCGGGTTGGCGAAGAGCCTTGCGCATCCGGGCGGCAATGTCACCGGCGTCCTGATCGACGCCGAAGTCGACACCGACGGCAAACGCTTGGAGCTGTTGCTGGAATTGCTGCCGCGCAAGCCGTTGAGCGTCGCACTCATCGGCACGAAGGCCGAGATTGAGAGCGCGTATGCGGTCGATCTGCGCGGCACTGCGGAGAAGCTCGGCATCAGGCTCGTGCCGGTCGAAGGCGCGACGACCGGCTTCGGCCGCGCCTTCGATGAGATTCGCCGGTTCAAGCCGGACGCGCTGTTCGTCGCGCGCGGCGCCACGAGCTATGCCTTTCGCCACCAGATCGGCGAATTCGCCGCGTCGAATCGGCTGCCGAGTGCGTGCCCCGGCATCACGGAATTCGCCGCCGCCGGCTGCCTGCTCGCGTACGACGCCAACCTGTTCGAGGTGTTTCGCCGCAGCGCGAGCCATGTCAGCCGCATCCTGAACGGCGCCAGGCCCGGCGACTTGCCGATCGAGCGCGCCAACGTCTTCGAGCTGACGCTCAACCTGCGCGCCGCGCGGGCGCTCGGCATCAACGTGCCGCCGGCATTGCGTGCGCGCGCCGATCGGGTGATCGAGTGAAGTCGAGGGCCAGAGCGTGAAGCCGATGGAATGGCTCGCCCGGCGGAATGCCGAGGCCAAGGTGCTGCAGAGCGGGAGGCTGTTCCGCAAGTATTTCCTGCTCATCCTCGGGCTCGTCTGCGGCGCGCTGCTCATTTCGGGGGCGATCGGCCTCTACTTCTCGTACCAGGAGAACCAGCGCGCGCTCGCCGTCCTGCAGCGCGAGAAGGCGATCGCCGCGGCGGCGCGCGTCGGCGAGTTCCTGTTCCAGATCGAGCAGCAGCTCAAGGTCCACGCGCTGCCGCAGCCGGGCATCGAGACCGTCGAGCAGCGGCGCATCGAGTTCCTGAAGCTGCTGCGCCAGGCCGACGCGATTACCGACGTCGCGCAGATCGACGCGCGCGGGCGCGAGCGGCTCTCGGTGTCGCGGCTCAAGATGGACGAGCTGGAGAAATACCCCGACCGCTCGCAGGACCCCGCGTTCAAGGGTGCGCGTCCGGGGCAGACCTGGTTCGGGCCGGTGTACTTCCGCAAGGAGACCGAACCGTATATGTCGATCGCGGTGCGTTCCAGCGCCAGCGGGCCGGTGACCGTCGCCGAGGTGAACCTCAAGTTCATCTGGGACGTCGTCTCCCGCATCAAGGTCGGGCAGAAGGGCAAGGCGTACGTGGTCGACGGCCAGGGCCTGCTGGTCGCCGATCCCGACATCGGCCTGGTGCTGAAAAAGACCGACCTCTCCGGCCTGGAGCAGGTGAGAGCCTCGCTCAAGCCCGCCGGCGAGGACGTCCTCGCCACGCTGGCGCGCGACAACGCGGGCACGCTGGTCCTGTCCGCGTTCGCGCCGATCGAGCTGCGCGAGGAGCGCGACGGCCGCAGCCGCGACCCGCTCGGCTGGAAAGTGTTCGTCGAGCAGCCGGTGTCCGAGGTGTACGCCGGCCTGCAGGCGACGGTCTATCGCACCGTCGCGCTGATGGTCGCGGGCGTCCTCTTCTCGGTCCTCGCGGCGATATGGCTCGCCGGCACCATGGTGCGCCCGATCCGCACGCTGCAGGAAGGCGCGCAGAAGATCGGCGAGGGCGACCTCGACCAGCAAATCACGGTGCGCACCGGCGACGAGCTGCAGGCGCTCGCCGAGCAGTTCAACCGCATGACGGCGCGGCTGCGCGAGTCCTATGCCGGCCTCGAGCGCAAGGTCGAGGAGCGGACCAACGAGCTGAAGGAGTCGCTCGAGCAGCAGACCGCGATCGGCGAGGTGCTGCGCGTGATCTCGAGCTCGCCCGGAGACGTGCAGCCGGTGCTGGTGGCCGTCGCCGAACGCGCGGCCAGGATCTGCGACGCGACCGATGCGCGCATCTTTCTCGCCGACGGCGAGCAGCTGCGGCATGCCGCGGGCTTCGGCGACCTGCCGGTGAAGACGCAGGTGTTCCCGCTCAACCGCGAGTCGGCGGCCGGGCGGGCGGTGATCGACGGCCGGCCGGTGCACGTCGAGGACATCCATCAGGAGCGCGGCGAGTTCCCGCTCGCCTACGAGCTCGCCGCGCGCGCGGGGTGGCGCACGAATCTCACCGTGCCCTTGCTGCGGGAGAGCCGCGCGCTCGGCGCCATCGGGTTGCGGAGAAATCACGTCCGCCCGTTCACCGACAAGCAGATCGCGCTGCTGCAGACTTTCGCCGACCAGGCGGCGATCGCGATCCAGAACGCGCGCCTATTCCGCGAGATCCAGGAGAAGAGCAAGCAGCTCGAGGTGGCGAACAAGCACAAGTCCGACTTCCTCGCCAACATGTCGCACGAGCTGAGGACGCCGCTCAACGCGATCATCGGCTTCTCGGAGG
>Ga0335084_10005717_pt1 | contig 12313 bp, 11 predicted proteins | sample Lox_Sample_44_FD_206721 | JGI IMG/M metagenome (GOLD analysis project Ga0335084, IMG submission 206721) | Soil microbial communities from Loxahatchee National Wildlife Refuge, Florida, United States - Lox_Sample_4.4 | ecosystem: Environmental > Terrestrial > Soil > Wetlands | place: USA...
GCGACGATGTCGATGCTGATCCCCCCGCAGATGCTGAACACGATGATCGTCGAGGATCTGCGGGCAGACCCCGTCCGCCGCTACATGGCGCCGGCCTTCAGCGAGCGCGAGCCCGAGTGGCCGAGCCACCCGATGGCCTCACGCGACTCGCTCCACGAGGCCGACATGTGGGCCGTCGAGGGGCTCACCCACCGCTACCCCACGAAGGTCCTCGCCGAGATGATCCCGACCTGCCCCCAGTACTGCGGGCACTGCACGCGGATGGACCTGGTCGGCAACGACACGGCGCAGGTGCTGAAGTACAGGTTCGAGCTGAAGCAGAACGACCGCTGGGACGCGATGCTCGACTACCTGCGCACCACGCCGCAGGTCCGCGACGTGGTGGTCTCCGGCGGCGACATGGCGAACGTCCCCGCGAAACGCCTGCAGGAATGGCTCTTCAAACTGATGGACATCGAGAACATCCGCGACGTCAGGATCGCGACGAAGGGCCTGATGGGCCTGCCGCAGCACTTCCTCCAGGACGACGTGCTGGCGGCGTACGAGGCGATCGCCGTGCGCGCGCGCGAACGCGAGGTGGACGTCGCCGTGCACACGCACGTGAACGCCGCGCAGCAGGTGACGCCGCTCGTCGGCGACGCCGTGCGACGCCTGCTCGACATGGGGTTCCGCGACGTGCGCAACCAGGGCGTCCTGCTCCGCGGGGTCAACACGACGCCGCAGCAGCTGCTCGAGCTCTGCTTCACGCTCCTGGATCACGGGAAGATCCTTCCGTACTACTTCTACATGTGCGACATGATCCCCAACGCCGAGCACTGGCGCCTGGCGGTCTGGGAGGCGCAGGAGCTCCAGCACGCGATCCTCGGCTACCTGCCGGGCTTCGCCACGCCGCGCTTCATCTGCGACGTGCCGTACGTCGGCAAGCGGTGGGTGCACATGACCGACCGGTACGACCGGGAGCGCGGCATCTCGCACTGGCGGAAGAACTACCGGACCGGCATCGAGGCCGACGATCCCGACGCGACCGAACGCCACTACCACTACTACGACCCGATCTCGACCCTCGGCCCGGAGGGTCAGGCGTGGTGGCGTGCGAAGATCTCGGCCGGCGTCGACGACCTGCTCGCCGAGCTCGAACGCGAGCAGGGCCTTACGGGTGTCCGGTAGTTCCCCGACGCCTCGAGACCCAGACCAGACCCACACCGAGCACAAGCAACCCGACGATCCCTCCAACGATCCAGATCGTGGATGATCCCGCCGCGTCGGTCGTCGACGCGACGGGGTTCGCCGGCGAAGGCCCTGCAACCTCGGCCGGCGGCGTCGCCTCGAGCGGCCGCGACGGGCGGCCGTCATCGCCGGCCAGGAAGTCGCACGCGTCCATGTCGCGGACCACGACCGTCCACCGCATCTCCGTCAGATCCACCTTCCCCAGGTCGTCGCCGACCTCGCCCAACAGCAGCCGCCCGGGGACCTGCAGCGTCAACGTGTCGCCGTCGATCGCCGGCGGATCGAACGGCGCCGCGCCCCCCTCCGGGATGAAGAGCAGCTCGAGCGGCTGCTCCTCCGAGGTCGCGTCGAAGCGGATGATCCGGTTGAGGTCGCGGTAGTGCAGCCCTCGGTACGCGAACGACACGCTCGGGATCGTCGGATCGCGCACCAGGATGTCGATGCGGAACGCCGGCATCTGCGGATCGGGGACCTGGAGCGGCGCGTCGAACCGCAGACGCCAGACCGCCGAGGTGCCCTCTTCGCCGATCCAGCCCTCGGCAGAGACCAGGTCGGGGACGGTGCCCGGTGCGGTGCCGTGCCCGCGGCAGGCGCCGGTGTCGCCCGGAGGATCCGCCGCCGCCAGCAGCAGGGGGGACAGCAGGACGATCGCGGCGGCGACGATCCGACGGATCACGTCGGGCAGTTGAGGTCTTGCAGCTTCGGATAGTTCATCCGGGGCGGGTCGGTGAAGTCGAACGCCCCCGCCAGCGGCGAGGCCTGGGCGTCGCGGTCCGTGAGCGGTTGCAACCCGTGCAGCTCCTCGATGAACTTCAGGACCGACGAGAACTCGTAGGTCGTGGGGTCGATCGAGCCGCCGGCCGGATTGTCCCCCGCGCGCGTGTATGGCGAGATGATCAGGGCGGGCGTCCGGGGGCCGAGGCCCATGATGTCGTAGTGGGGCGGCACGACGTGGTCGTAGAACCCACCGAAGTCGTCCCACACGATCACGAGCGCCGTGCTGGCCCAGAACTTGCTGTGGAACAGCGCGTTGAGGTACTCGACCGTCCAGTTCTGTCCCTCGCAGACGCTGACGCCGGCGCCGGGGTGCTCGTTCGGGTTCCCCTCCGGCGGGATCAGCCACGAGACCTCGGGCAGGTCGCCGTCGTCGATGTCGGTGAGGAACTGGCTCGGCGACTGCACCTTCTTCCACAGGGGCCCGAACCGGATGTGGCGCACGGCCTGGAGCGCGTTCATCCACACGTCCGGCGTCGCGTAGTACTTCCAGCTCACGCCGGCCTGCTCGAGTTCGTCCGGCAGGGTCTTGATGTTCACGCACGTCCGCGTGTTCACCCAGTACGACGCGATCTTGTACTGGTTGACGATGCTGTCGGTGACGTGCTCCTCCAAGCGCATGATCGTCTTGATGTCCTGTGGCGTCAGCTTCTCGATCGGGAAGCGCTTCGTGAACTCGGTGGGGTCGTCGCAGTAGCTGCCCGGATGGTCCGACGTCGACTTGTTGTCCACGATGCCGTACGCCTGCGCGGCGACCGTGTAGAGGTGTTCGGGGAACGTCGGGCCGTACATCGAGGTGAAGAAGTGGTCGGCCAGGACGAAGCGGTCGGCGAGCGTCCAGTACACCGGCAGCGTGTCGCGATCGAACTGCGTGTAGCCCTCGAGATCCTCGCCCAGCGGCACGCAGTTGAACGCGTCCATCTTGCCGCCGTTGATCGAGATCATCCCCGGGAAGAAGGAATGGCCCAGGTCGTGGGCATAGATCAGCGGCGCGTCCTTCAGGGGCACGGTCCCCGCAGACGGGTAGCCGTTGCCGCAGTTGACGATCTTGCCGCTGGTCGCCCCGTCGGCCCCCGGGTAGCGGCCGAAGTAGTTGTCGAACGAGTGGTTCTCCTTCACCAGGAAGATCACGTGTTTGATCGGGTTCTTCCCGGGCACGATCGTCGCGGTCGCGGACGACGTCGGGAGGGCGCCGCCGCCGTTCGAACCGGACGGCACGGCGGGTGTCTTCGTTCCCGTGGCTTTCGTCCCGCCGCCGGACGGCAGGAACTGCCACAGCAGGAACACGAGCAGGGCGACGACGATGGCCGCGAAGGCCCGACGCCCCGCGATCTGGCGTCGGGTCGGCCGCCGACGGCGGGTGGATGCCGGCCGGATCGGCGAGCTCGGTCCCTGCTGCATCGGGCGGAGTCTAGCCGCCGCCTCCTGCGGGGGCGAGACGATGCCGCAGCGATCGAGCACGCTCGAGCAACGCGTGGAACCGAGGCACGCCGGCGAGGTTCCGCAGCTCGCCCGGATCGCTCGCGTGGAGGTAGAGCTCCTCGGTCCCGTCCGCGTTGACCACGTAGGTGAAGCGCGCCGTGCGGACGCCGGTCCACGGCGGCACGACCGCGTCGCCGCCCCAGTCCAGCCACACGCCCGCCCGTTCCGGCGGCGCCCGGCCGTAGACGAGCGGCGCCAGGCTGATGCCGTCCTGCGGCAGCCGAGGCGCCGCGCCGGCCAGGGCGGCGATCGTCGAGGCCACGTCGACGTTCGACACGAGGTCGGGCACCGTCGCGGCGTTCGTCCACGGCGTCCTGATCGCGAACGGCACCCCGATCGACGGCTCGTACGGGAAGCGCTTGCTCTGCAGACGATGTTGACCGAACTCGAACCCGTTGTCCGTCATGAAGATGATCACGGTGCGGTCGAGCTCCCCCCGCGCGGTGATCGTGCCGACCAGCTCGCGGAAGACGTCGTCGACCGACAGGAGCGTCCGTCGCTCCGCCAGGTCGTCGGCGCGCAGCGTCTCGAGCGCCGTGGGGCCGATCGGCGGTTGCGCGCGCACGTAGCCGGGCTTGCCCCGCACGTCGTTCAGCTCCCGTGGCGGCGGCATCGGCGGTCGGAACCCGCCGAGGGCGTGCGCATACCGTGGCGCGGGGATCGACGGGCCGTGCGGAGCGTTCGGCGCGAAGTACAGGAACCACGGCTCCGACGCCGGCGCCCCGCGCAGGAACGCGTCGGCGGCGCCGCCCAGCACGTCGGTCGCGTAGTCCTCCGGCGCGTCGCCGAAGGACCGCACGACGCCCTGGTCGACCACGTCGTAGTCGAAGTACGCGGTCGATTCGTTCGAGTTCTCCTTCGCGAACCACCGGTCCCATCCCGGGGGGACGTACGGCGCGCCGCCGAACGGGTAGTTGTTGAGGTACTTGCCGACGAGGCCGGTGGTGTAGCCCGCGTCGTGCAGCCACACCGGCAGCGTGTTCGTGTCGTTCAGGTCGGACCCCTCCTGGTTGTCGCGGACGCCCGTGTGCACGTCGTACCGCCCGGTCAGCAGGGTCGAGCGCGACGGGCAGCACAGCGGCGTCGAGACCACGGCGTTCGGGAACCACAGCCAGTGTCCGGCCGGATCGCGCAGCTGCGACTGGAACCACGGCATCGCCGCCGGCTCGGTCGGCAGGGTGTCGAGCGACTGGTCGTCCGTGAGGACCAGCAGGATGTTCGGCGCGGTGCTCCGTGAGGGGGACGGGGACCGGATGACGCGGATGACGACGGCGGCCAGCAGCACCGCCAGCCCGAGGGCGAGCCACCGCCTCAGCGCGGTTCCTTCCGGACCTTCCAGATGTGCTCCCCGGGGAAGTCGCGAGCCCACGCCAGGGGCGCGAAGTCGTACGTGCTGGTCGCGTCCTGCGGGGGCCGGATCTCGATCAGGTCCTCGATCGCCAGCCCGTTCGCGCGGAACAGCCGGATCCACTCGCCGTACGGGAGCTGCCAATCGACCGAGTCGCCCCAGACCATCCGGCCCAGCTCGAAGTACGGCCGGTGGAGCTCGCGATCCGGGGGCGCGTCCTCTCCGTCCCCCCACGCCATCGCGATGATCGGGGTGGCGATGTTGAACACGAGCCGGCCTCCGGGACGCAGCACCCGGGCGGCTCCGTGGATCGTGACGTGCGGATCCGTGAACGTCGTGGCTCCGTGATCGCAGAACACGAGGTCGAAGCTGGCCTCGGCGAACGGCAGCTCCTCGGCGCTCGCGCGAACCAGTGGATACCGGACGCCGCTGTCCCGCATGTTCGGCGCCGCCGCGGCCAGTTGGTTCGCGCTGAAGTCCAGGCCGATCACCCGCGCGCCGCGAGCCGCGACCGCGATCCCCACCTGGCACGCGCCGCACCCGAGCTCCAGAGCGTCGAGGCCGCGCACGTCGCCGAGCGCACCCAGCTCGTCGTCGGTGATGCCCCAGGTCCCCCAGCGGACCGCGTCCCACCGGTTCAGCTGGGAACGGTGCGTCGCCTGATACTCGGCCGAGTCGGCCTCCCACGACGCGAGGTTCGCGCGCACGTCGTCGCGGCTCATCGGTCCATCCACCCTCCGTCGCGCCCGTTCGCGTCGGCCACGATCCCGGCCGCGATCGACAGCGCGATCTCCTCGGCGCGGCGCCCGCCCAGATCCAACCCGACGGGACTGCGCAGGCGGTCCAGCTCGTCCTCCGACAGGCCCAGGGCACGGAGCGCGTCGAGGTGCCGCTGCACGTGCCGCCGCGAGCTCATGATCCCGACGAACCGCGACTGCGATCGCAACGCCGCCGCCAGCGCGTCGGAGGCGTAGGGCGCGTCGTGATCGGTCACCACGACCACGTCGTCCGCGGTCAGGTCGAGCTCCTCGATCGAGGTGGCGACGGGTGCATCGCCCGGCACCACGCGCTCGGTCCGCGGCTCGACGATGACGGCGTCGTAGCCCACGCCGGTCAGGTCGGCGCGGAGCGCGCGCGCGACGTCGGTCGCCGAGACCGCGACGAGTCGCGGGCGCGGCCGGTGCGGCTCGAGGTACACCTCGATGTCGCCCTCGTCGTGGTGCAGGACCGCGGTCGTCGGCTCGCCGCGTTCCCACGCCGTCGCCGCCGCCACCACGGCCTGCTCGTCGAACTCGGCACACCCGAGCGTGCCGCGCACCGGACCGCCCGGCTCGACGTTCAGGTGCATCCCGACGCGGCACGGCGGCGCGCCGGCCACGACCTTGACCGCGGTGACGTCGACGCGGCCGGGGACGCGCGGCTCCGGCGCCGCATGGATGGACGCGCGCCGGTGCGGCGCCGGCTCGCCGGTGGGATGCGGCCCGGTCGCGCCCGCGAGCAGCTCCACGGCGTGCGGCAGGACGGGCACGATCGCCTCGAGCGACCCGCGGACGCCGCCCGGGCTCCCCGGGAGGTTCACGACGAGCGAGGATCCGCGGGCGCCGACCACGGCGCGCGAGAGCGCGGCCATCGGCGTCGACGCGAGACCCGCGGTGCGCATCACCTCGGCGAGACCCGGCGCCTCGCGCTCGATCACCGCGCGCGTCGCCTCGGGTGTCACGTCGCGCGGGCCGAACCCGGTGCCGCCCGTCGTCACGACCAGCGCGTGCGCGTCGCTGAGGCGCCGCAGCGCCTCCTCGATCATGGCTCGCTCGTCGGGGACCACGAGGCGCTCCGCGACGTCGAAGCCGGCCGCGCGGAGCAGTTCCTCCGCGGCGTCGCCGGACTCGTCCTCGCGCGTGCCGTTCGCCACGCCGTCGGAGACGGTCACGACCGCGGCCGTCGGCTGCGCGGGCATCTCAGACCTCGGCCGGGGTGGCGTCGAACGCCTCGAACGCGTCGATCGTGCGCTCGACGAACGCGGGCACCGCGCGGAGGCTCTTCTTCCGGCGGAACGACTGCCCGACGAGGATCGTCGCGCCCTGCCGATCGAGCCAGGTGGCGAGGGTGCGTAGCGTGCCGCGCGGCGCGACGTCGCACGTGCAGAAGACCGCCGCCGGCCGCCCCTCGAGCGGTGGCAACGCGGCGATCCCCTCCTGGACCCCGACGGCAGGACCGACGCCGACCACGATCGCGCCCTTCACCCATGTGCCCACGATCAGCGCCTCGGCCGCGGCCACGGTGCCGACGTCCACGCCCCGAAGCGGCGCGGTCGACGCCGCGACACCCCGCGACACCAGCTCGTCGCGGATGGCCCGCGCGACGGTCAGCGTGAAGCCTCGATGGGACTCGTAGAGGATGAGCACGCGCATGGCCGATATGCATAGCACGTTAAGCTGGCGCCGACCCCGAGAGGACCCCCCCAGAGCGGGGGCGTTGAGGAAGGACCCGAGGACCCGATGGATCCGCTCGAGCAGCTCGCGGCAGCGCTGGACCTCGAGGCCCCCACGGGGCAGGAGACGGCCCGCGTCCTCGACCTCGCGCGCGACGTCGCCCACGGCACCGAGCGGAAGCTCACGCCGCTCGCCACGCTCCTGCTGGGCATGAGCGTGCAGCGCCGGATGACCGAGGGCGCCACCCGGAGCGAGGCGCTCGACGCCGCCATCGCGGACCTGCGCGCCGCGTTGCCCCCCGTCGCCGAGACGGACGCCTAGGCCCGACCGCGGCGTCCGGGGTACGCTGGTCGGACCGATGGCACCAGCGACGCCCACCACGATGCGCACCACCGGCCCGCTGACCGACACGTTCGGCCGCGTCGCCGACGACCTGCGCATCTCGGTCACCGACCGCTGCAACTTCCGGTGCACGTACTGCATGCCGGCCGAGGGCCTCACCTGGCTCCCGAAGCACGAGATCATGACGTTCGAGGAGCTGACCCGGATGCTTGGCGTCTTCGTCGGGCTCGGCGTGCGCTCGCTGAAGGTGACCGGCGGCGAGCCGACCGTCCGCGCCGACCTCCCGACGCTGATCCGGATGTTCCGCGGCGTCGGCCCCGACCTCGACATCTCGATCACGACGAACGGCATGCTGCTGGAACCGCTCGCCGAGGCGCTGGCGGAGGCCGGCGTCGACCGCGCGACGGTCTCGTGCGACTCGCTCCTGCGCCACCGGTTCGCCGAGATGACCCGGCGGGACGCGCTCGAGCGGGTGCTGGGCGGCGTGCGCGCGGCCGAGGCCGCCGGGCTCACACCGATCAAGATCAACGTCGTCGTGATCGGCGGCACGAACGACGACGAGGTGGTCGGGTTCGCGCGGTGGGCGCGGGAGACCGGCTACGAGGTCCGGTTCATCGAGTACATGCCGCTGGACGCACAGCACGCGTGGGAGCGGGAGAAGGTGGTGCCGGCGGCGCGGATCCTCGAGCGGATCGACCGGGCGTTCCCGCTGACATCGGCCCATCGCGACGGCGAGCCCGCCACCACCTACACGTTCGCGGACGGCGCGCCCGGCAGGATCGGCGTGATCGCCAGCGTGACCGAGCCGTTCTGCGACACCTGCAACCGGCTCCGCCTCACCGCCGAGGGACAGTTCCGCAGCTGCCTGTTCGCCCTCGAGGAGACCGACCTCCGCGGACCGATGCGCGAGGGCGCGAGCGATCTCGAGCTGGAACAGCTGGTCCGTGCGGCGGTCTGGGCCAAGTGGTCGGGTCACCGGATCAACGACGTCGACTTCGTGCAGCCCGCGCGGTCGATGTCGATGATCGGCGGATGACGCCCGAGGCTCAGCCCGGGAGGTTCTCGATCGCGAGCCGCGGGATCGGATCGCCCGGCTCGAAACCCAGGATCTGCGCGTAGAACGACAGCTCGGCCTCGGCCGATCGCCGGATCGTGTCGGCCATGCGGAACCCGTGCTGCTCGCCCTCGAACAACAGGTACGCGTACGGAAGGCCCTTCGCGCGGAGCGCCCCGACCATCAGCTCGGCCTGGGCCGGCGGCACGATCACGTCCTCGGCCCCCTGCAGGATCAGCATCGGGGTCGACAGCATCTCGACGTGGTTGATCGGGCTGCGCTCCCGGTAGAGGTCCTCGGCCTCCGGCCACGGCCCGATCAGCGTGTGCTCGTACGCGCACTCGAACTTGTGCGTGCCGCCCGCCGCGAACGGCACCAGGTCCGCGATCCCGAAGTAGCTCGCGCCGGCCGCGAAGTCGTCGTGGAACGTCAGCGCGCAGAGCGTCGTGTACCCGCCCGCCGACCCGCCGCGGATCACGAGCCTCGCCCGGTCCACCCGTCCCTCGTCCGCCAGGAAGCGGGCGGCGTTGATGCAGTCGGTCGTATCGACGACCCCCCAGTTGCCGTTGAGGCGCTGCCGGTACGCGCGGCCGAACCCGGTGCTGCCCCCGTAGTTCACGTCGACCACCGCGAAGCCGCGGCTGGTCCAGAACTGGGTCTCGAGGTCCAGCGACGGGTCGGCCTGCGAGGTCGGCCCTCCGTGGCTCATCACGATCAGGGGCGGGAGCTCCCCCTCGGGGCCGCGGAACCCGGCGTTCGAGGGAGGATAGAAGTACGCGAACGCGGTCAGCCCGCCCGCCGTCGGGAACCCGATCGGCTCGGGCGTCGACAGGAACGCGGGATCGACGTCGACCGGGTTGCTCTCGCGCAGGACGTCGACCGCCCGGGTCGTCAGGTCGAGCAGCACGATCTGCGGCGCCGTCGAGGGCGACGCGCCGACGAACGCCACCGACGTCCCCTCGGCCACGAGGCTCGGATGCGGGATCACGGTCTGGGGCAGGTCCATCTCCGTGAGCTCGCCGGTCTCCGGGTCGAGGATCCCCGTGTGATCGACCCCGCCGTCCGTGAAGTGGCACACGATCCGGCCGTCTCCCAGGAACGCGTACGACGACGATCCGAAGATCCACTGCGGCCAGCCGAACTCCGCCGGCGCGGGATGCACCGTCTGCCGTTCGCCGTCGCGCTCGCGTTCGAGGTTCCACCGATCGCTGCGATCGCTCGCCCAGTAGAGCTCGCCGGCGGGGCTCCACGTCGGCTGCCAGATCGACTCCTCGCCACCGCGACCGACCACCTGCCGGGCCTCCCCGAGCGTCCGGTCGGCGGCGAGGTCCGCCACGAACAGCTCGGTGCCGTCCCATGGCATCCAGGGGAGATCCCACGCGAGGAAGCAGAGTTCCGTGCCGTCGGGCGAGATGCGCGGATCGGAGTAGAAGTCGCGCCCCGACGCGATCACCCGAGGCTCCGCCGAGCCGTCGGTCGCGATCGCGACCAGTTCGTTCAGGACGTCCTCGGGAACGCGCTCGCCGACGTGCCGTTCGCGCACGCCGATCCACCAGGCGCCGTCGGCCGTGACGCGCCCGTCCGCGAACCGATGCGCGCCGCCCGTCTCGGGCGTGATCGGGACCGGCTCGCCCGCGCCGGGCGTGTGCCGGTAGAGCCGCTGATCGTCGAAGTTCGAGAAGAAGACGACGCCGCGGTGCACCACGAACGCGCCGCCGCCGTACTCATGGGCCCTCGTGCGGACGCTGAAGCCGGCCGGCACCACGTCGGTCGGGGGGCTGAACGCGTCGGCGCGGACCAGGGCGACCCGGCCCGCCTCCTCCGGCCGGGTCTCGGTCCAGTAGACCAACCCCTCGTCCATCGCGACCAGCCCGAGGCGCAGCGAGGCCGAGGCGAGCATCGCGGGCATGATCGGCGAGGACCAGGCGCCGTGGGGCGCGACCTTCGGTTCCGTCACCGCGGCCGCCGGCCGACGACCACGCGGGTCACCTTGAGCTCCCCGCCCTTCGTGCTCTCCACGTCGCGGAACCCGCCCTGGGTGAACACCTTCCGGACCTCGCGCGCGCGGTCCGGGTCGGTCTCCATCAGGAGCCATCCCTTCGGACGGAGCCACGCGGGGGCCTCATCGACGGTGCGGCGCACCAACCCGAGCCCATCGTCGCTCTGGTCGGTGAGCGTGTGGACCGGCTCCCATTCGCGGATCTCGTCCGGCAGGTCCTGGACCTCCTCGCGCGCGACGTACGGCGGGTGCATCGTGATCACGTCGACCTTCCCGCGGAGCTCCGACGGGATCCTCGCGAAGAGGTCGCCGGTCACGAAGTGCGCGTCCAGCCCCAGGCGCTTCGCGTTCCGGCGGGCGAGCGCCGTCGCCTCGGCCGAGAGGTCGGTGCCGTAGACGGTCGAGCCGGGCACCTCGTCGGCGACCGACAGCGCCACCGTGCCCAGGCCGGTCGCCAGATCGACATGGACCGGCGCCTTCCGCTTGCGCAGCCGCCGGATCGCCTGCTCGGCCAGGAACTCGGTGGAGTCGCGCGGGATGAACACGCCCGGCACCACCTTCAGCTCCAGCCCGCGGAACTCGGTGTACCCCATGATCAACGGGATCGGCTCGCCGGTCGCGCGCCGGGCGATCGCCGCCTCGAACGTCGCCGCGTCCTCGTCGGAGATCTTCTCGTCGGGATCGGGCTCCTCGCCGCCCATCACGAACCCGAGCAGCACCTCGGCCTCGATGCGCTCGCGACCCTTCTGCCAATGGTCGATCGCGTCGGAGGCTTTCAGCGTTCGCGTGGCGTTCTGGACGAGCTTCCGGGCCTTCATCGGCCGCCCATCGTACCGGGTGCGCTCGGTACACTCGCTCCATGCCCGCTCCGAAGGACGCGAAGCCCGCCGCGCGCCCGAAGACGAGGGCACGCGCCAAGCGGGCCGATACGCCCGACGCGCCGGCGACGATCGCGCTGACCGGCGACCGTCTCGTCGTGCGGATCCCCGGCAACGGCGAGCGGAAGACCTCCGGCGGCCTGCTGATCCCCGCCACCGCGATGCCCGCGCCGAAGCGCCTCGCGTGGGGCGACGTGACCTTGGTCGGCCCGGACGTCCGCGTGGCGCGCAAGGGCGACCGCGTCCTGTTCCTGCCGTCCTCCGGCCTCGAGGTCGAGCTGGAGGGCGAGGACCTCGTGCTGCTGCGCGAGCGCGACGTGCAGGCGGTGTCCACCGGTCCGGCCGACGCGAAGGACCGGTCGCCCGGCCAGTACCTCTAGGCCTCGACGAAGCTCAGCCGCACCGTCCGCTCGTCGTTCTCGTGGTTCGGATCCACGAACACGACGGACTGCCAGGTCCCGAGCTGGAGCTCGCCGTCGACGACGGGCAGCGTCAGCGACGGCGACACGAACACCGGCAGCAGGTGATCGCCGCCGTGCCCGACGCTCCCATGCCGATGCCGGTAGCGATCCTCGCGCGGGAAGATCCGCTCGAGGAGATCCTCTAGGTCCTCCTCGGAGCCGCTGCCGGTCTCCATCAGGGCGATGCCGGCCGTGGCGTGGGGGGCGAACACATGGACGAGCCCGTCGCCCGAGCCACGCGCGAACGTCCGGACGCGGTCGGTCAGGTCGATCACCCGTCTCCCCCGCGTCGAGATCCGGAAGGTCTCGGTCCGCA
>Ga0335084_10005718_pt1 | contig 12312 bp, 6 predicted proteins | sample Lox_Sample_44_FD_206721 | JGI IMG/M metagenome (GOLD analysis project Ga0335084, IMG submission 206721) | Soil microbial communities from Loxahatchee National Wildlife Refuge, Florida, United States - Lox_Sample_4.4 | ecosystem: Environmental > Terrestrial > Soil > Wetlands | place: USA: Florida...
TCTTGTCACGTAATAAGTGACATCGTTTTGAGCCTTTTGGGGCAGGCGAAAGGCAGCGCCCCCCGCGCCGCCTTTCACAGCGGATAAAAGGGAGATGTCACGTAATACGTGACATCGGTTTGACCGCCCACCGGTGTTCCTGGCGGCCTTGCAACCGCCCAGATCGCCGCCATCCGGCGCTTGCGCAGCCGGCGCGACGCACCGGCAGGCTCAAAAAACATGTCATCTAATAGTTGACGAGTTCCTCCAGCGCCTCGGCGGGCTGGCTGCAGCCTGAGGCTACCGGAAGGGAGAGACTCTTGGCCCGGGCAACGCGGCACGGGCCGGATCGGTCCTCCGCCTCCGCGGGTCCCAGCACGCAGGAGATCTGGCAACGAAGCGGCCGCCACGAGGGCGGCGCACGCACCTCACGAGCCGGGCAGATTCAATTTGATGGCCGGCGCCGTCTCGTCCTTCTTCTCCGGCGCGGTGCCCGCGACCGGCACGGGCAGGCGCGCCCGCAGCTGCAGCGCGCGCTGCGCCCACACGCCCCCGGTGTCGATCTGCATGATCGCATTCGTGAGTTTCACAACCTCATCTCCGCGGCCGGCGTCGAGGGCCAGCGTCGCCAGATGGTAGGCGGCCTCGCAGCGGATCGCCCCCAGTTGCGCGGAATCATCCGCCAGGCGCTGGAGGATGGCTGTGCCCTCGGGAGCCTTGCCGGACTGAATCAGGCACATGCCCTTTCCGAGAAGCGCCCGCGTTGCAAACGGCGTGCCGGGCAGACCGGCGGCCGCCTTGTCGTAATTCTCCAGCGCCTCGGAGAAATTGCCCCCGGCGTAGGCCTCGTCCGCGATCCGCAGGTAGGCGGCGCCGGCCAGCGGATGGGTGGAATTGTCCCGCACAAAGGCCTGCAGCTTCGCCGGCGTGGTCGCGGCGGCGTAGGCCGCCTCGATGCTCGCCTCGTGCTGCACCATGATCGCCTCGTAGGTGTAGCGGCCGGCGATCGCCAGGACGACCAGCACGCAACCGGCGTAGATGGCCTGGCGATTCTTTTCCCAGAAAGTCCGGAGCTGCTGGTCAAGCAGAAGCTCGGCCTCACGCTTCTCGTCCGGGGCGCCGGAGCCCTTGGGGCTCACGGCGGGCTGATTCGGCGGCAGGGTGCTCATGAGAACCGCGCAATATGGGGTCCGACCCAGACGCCCACAAGGCAAAATCCCATCGCGGGTGGCCGGTGCCGCGTCCACCGGTCCGGCCGCGCGCCGGGCCGTCAGTCGTCGTCATCGGCGGCGACGCGGGTGACGGCCCATGCCGGATACGGTTCCCGGCTGCCCTTCATCGCGCGCCAGAGAATGCGGTTCAGCGCGTCCTCCGGCGCCCGGTCCGCTTCGCGGAAGTTCATCTGCGCCGACGCCTCGGCATCGCGGCGCAACACCGCATCGGCGACCGCGGGCGGCGGGGGGTTGAGGCAGGTGAACGGGGTGAAATCGGGCTGATCGGTGAAGCAGTCGAACATCGGCGTCGCGCTCGCATCGAACTGGTTCATGGGCGGCAGGCCGAGGATTTGCTCGATGGTGCGGACGAGGCTGGTCGTGTTGTATTGCGTGCCGACCACCGCGCCGCGCCGGGTGTAGGGGCTGATGCAGTAGGCCGTGGTGCGATAGCCGCTGACATGATCCCAGCCGCTTTGCGGATCGTCCTCGATCGCGAAAATCACCGTCTCCGGCCAGAATCGGCTGTGGGTGATCGCCTCGACGATCCGGCCAAACGCGAGATCGTTGTCCGCGACGTAGGCAGCGGGGATGGGCATGTCCGCGCTGGTGCCGCAGGTGTGGTCGTTCGGCAGGCAGACGAGGACGAGATCCGGCCACCCGCCCTTCGCCTCGAACTCGCGCAATTCGCGGATGAAGATATCCGCGCGGAACTGGTCGGGGACATTCAAGGCCCAACCGACGTAATGGGTGGGCAGATAGGGCCGCAGCGACTCGACGCTCGGATAGCTCTCGAAGATCACGTCCGCCGTCTCGCCCCGCCAGCACCGGTAGCTCGCCATGAACGACGGTTCCCCCGGACGCCGCGGATCGCGCCAGCGCACGGCGGGCGCGGCAAATTCGCCGTAATCGCGCAGCGTCCGGCCGTGGGCGAGCAGGTTGTCCCAAAGGAAGCCGGCGGGCGAGTAGGCCAGCGCGTCGGCCCCATTGTCGCCCATGCCGTCAGGATAGCTGCGCGGAAAGCCGGCAAACGACTTCTCCATGTAGTCGGTGGCAAAGGCGGTGGTGCTCCACTGGTGGCCGTCGGCGCTCAGGATTCCGGCGCAATAGGTATTGTCGAGCAGCACAAAGTCGCGCACGAGCCGGTGCTGGTTCGGGGTGACCGCCGCGCCGAAGACACAGAGTGCCGCATTGCCGTTGCCGCGCGGCTCGTCGCCGAGCACCTGGTCGTAGGTGCGGTTCTCCTTGATGACATAGACGACATGCCGGAACACGCTGGGCTCGCCGATGCGTTCGGGAACCGGCCGGGGCGGCTGCCCCGGGCGCGGCGGGAGCCGGCTCGCCGCGATGGCAGGGCGGCGGAGGTTGCGCGCGACGGTTTCGGACAGGAGGGGCAGGTCCCGCGGCTTCGGGAGGGGAACGAGCGAGACGGAGCCGCTGTACTGCAGCGAGTTGAATCCCGCCCGGCCATCGCGGCCGTGTCTCCTCTCGGCGGCCAGACCCTTCACGTTGGCCACCGCGAGCTGGTGGCGGCTGCGATCGAACACGAGCGCGCCGGGGAACCAGCCAACCGGGATGAGGCCGAGGAGCTGCGAGCCGCGCCGCCGCGGATCGAAGCGGACCACGGCCACGGCATTCTGGGTGCCGTTGGCGACGTACAGCGTCCGGCCCCGGCGGTCGAACGCGAGCGCGTTGGGCGACGCGCCGAAGAGGTCGCCGGGTTCCGCCTTCACCCCGATCGTCTCGACAATTCGAGCGGTGTGCGCATCGATCACGCTGAGGTTGTCGGAGCCCGCGTTCGCGCAGACGACGTAGCGCCGGTCGGACGACACGGCGAGCGCGCTGGCGTGCAGCCCGGTGATGATTTCCACCGGCGCGGGCGCGGAGGCCGGCGGTCCGGACAGGTCGATGACGGATACCGAGCCCTCACTCGCAATGTAGCGCACGGGATCGACCCGCACCTCGGTGCCGCGGCCGGCGGGACCGGTGACGTCACCGGGCCGAGGCCGGCGGCCGCCCCAGTTCGAGACATAGGCCTTGCCGTCCACCAGCGCGACCGCGTAGGGCGCCACGCCGGCCGCGAAGGTGCGGAGCACCCGGCCGGACGCCGCGTCGAGTTCGAGCAGCGTGTTGGACAGATTGCCGCAGACCCAGAGCCGGCGGCCGTCGGCGCTCACGGCGAGCCCGGCGGGAATCTCCTGACTGCGCCGCGGAGCGGAGGCCGGCGGAAGCGCAAACGCACCCGCGGGTGACACGGCACCGTCGGTGGCGACGGCGAAAACCTTCACCGAGCCATTGACGTTGCTGAGAAAGATGCGCCGGCCGTCGGGCGCGAAAATCAGGCCCGTGTAACTGACCTGGTCCCCCTCGTCAGGCTGGTAGCGGATGTCCGACCCGAGGTCGGGCGCCGGCCCGCCGGGAGCGTCGGCCGGCAGCGTGACGCGCTGCCGGACCGCGCCGCTCGCGGGATCGAGCACGACCAGCTCGCTGGTCTTGCCCGACACGACAAGCAGGCGGCCGTCGGGCGAAAGGGCGAGCGCCAGCGGGCGCAGGCCAGGCAGTTCGACCTGCCGGCCGAGGGGCGTGACGATCTGGTTGACCGGCAACACCAAGCGGTTCGCGCCGGCGCGGCCGACCGGCTCGGCGGTGGCAGCAGCACCGGCCGGGTCGCCCGCAGCCCACCCGACCGACACAACGCCCAGGACAGCAACCAGCAGCGGCTTCATGCGATCGGCCGGCGCGCCTAGTCAAAAACCACGGTCTTATGGCCGTAGACCAGCACGCGATGTTCGAGATGCCAGCGCACCGCCTGGGCGAGGACGAGCTTCTCGAGGTCGCGCCCCTTGCGGACGAGGTCGTCCACGCTGTGGCGGTGGGTCACCCGCACGACATCCTGCTGGATGATGGGACCGTCGTCGAGCACCGCGGTGGCGTAATGGGCGGTGGCGCCGACGAGCTTCACCCCGCGTTCATGCGCCTGGTGGTAGGGCCGGCCGCCCGCGAAGGCCGGCAGGAACGAGTGATGGATATTGATGACCGGCCGGCCGAACTTCTCCAGGAAACCGGCGGACAACACCTGCATGTAGCGGGCGAGCACGGCGAACTCGGCGCCGGCGGCGCGCAGGATCTTCAACTGGCGCGCCTCCGCCGCCGCTTTCGTCCGGGCGGTGACCGGCACGTGGTGGAACGGCAGGCCGTAGTGGCGCGCCGCGGCCCCGAGATCGGGATGATTGGAAATCACGCAGACGAAATCGCCCGCAAACTCCCCGGCCTGCCACCGCAGGAGGAGGTCGTGAAAGCAGTGATCGGCCCGGGAGACGAACAGGGCCCCCCGGGTCCGGTGGGCGGAGGACGCCACGCCCGCGGTCATGCCTAGCGTGGCGGCGAAGGCGGTGAACTGGCGGGCCTCCGCCTCCGGCTCGCCCGCCGCGGGCACCCACTCGACCCGCTGAAAGAACACCTCGCGCTCCATGTCGCGGTGCTGATCGGCGTGCACGATGTTGCCGCCGCGTTCAAAGATCCAGCCGGCCACGCGTGCGACCAAGCCGGGCCGGTCGGGACCGTGCAGAAGGGCGATGAGGGTGGCGGGCGCGGACATGGCGGGACCAGCGATGCTGGCGGCCGGGCGCAGGGAACTCCATCCCTAAACGTGCGTGACCACGTTGCCCATGTATTTCTGCAGCGGGCGCACGCCGACCCGCTTCTGCTTGAGTGCCCGGATGCCATTGAGGGCCGCGAACGCGCCGGTGATGGTGGTCATCAGGCAGATGTTGTGGGCGTAGGCGGCGGAGCGGATCTTGTTCTCGTCCTTGCGCGGCGTCATGCCCGACGGCGTGTTGAAGATCATCTGAATCTGGCCGTTCTTGATCATGTCGATGATCGTCGGGCGGCCCTCATCGATCTTCGCCAGGAGTTGCACCGCCACGCCGTGCTCCCGGAGGCTTTGGGCGGTGCCCCGGGTGGAATAGATGGTGAAGCCGAGTGCCTCGAGCCCGCGACCCAGCTCGACCGCGCGGGGCTTGTCGGCGTCCTTCACGCTCAGGAACACGTTGCCCGCGAGCGGCAGACCGGGCTTGGCGGCCGCCTGCGTCTTGGCGAAGGCAATGCCGAGGTCGTCGTCGAGCCCCATGACCTCGCCGGTGGAACGCATCTCGGGGCCGAGGAGGATGGTGGCGCCGGGAAACCGCACGAAGGGAAACACGGCCTCCTTCACGCACCAATGCCGCGGGGTCTGTTCGCGCGTGAAGCCGAGCTCGGCGAGCTTCCGACCCGTCATGACCTTGGCGGCGAGCTTGGCCAGCGGGATGCCGATGGCCTTCGCCACGAACGGCACGGTGCGCGAGGCCCGCGGATTGACCTCGAGGACGTAGAGGTCGCCGTCCTTGATGGCGAACTGCACGTTCATCAGGCCGACGACGTGGAGCGCCGTCGCGAGCGCGTAGGTGGCGCTGCGTACCGTCGCGAGCATCTCCTCGGACAAAGTGTGCGGCGGCAGGACCATGGCCGCGTCCCCCGAATGCACCCCGGCATATTCGATGTGCTCGAGCATGCCGCCGATGACGGTCGTGTCGCCGTCGCTGATGCAGTCGACATCCAGCTCGATGGCATCCTCGATGAACTTGTCAATCAGGACAGGCTTGCCCGGCATGGCGTCGAACGCCTGGCGGATGACGCCGCGCAGTTCGCCTTCGCTATAGACGATGAACATGCCGCGGCCGCCGAGCACGAACGACGGGCGGAGCAGCACGGGAAAGCCGACCTCGTGGGCGAACCGGATGGCCTCCTCCTCGGCCAGCGCGGTGCGGTTGGCGGGCTGCCGGAGGTCGAGCTGGCGAAGGATGGCGGCAAAGAGCTGGCGATCCTCGGCGGCGTCGATGCTCTCCGGCGAGGTGCCGATGATGTTCACCCCGTGCTGCTTCAGCGCCGTGGCGAGGTTGAGCGGCGTCTGCCCGCCAAACTGCACGATGGCTCCCTCGCATTTTTCCTGGCGGTAGATCTCGAGCACGTCCTCCAAAGTGAGCGGCTCGAAATAGAGGCGGTCGCTCGTGTCGTAGTCCGTCGACACCGTCTCGGGGTTGGAGTTCACCATGACCGTCTCGAAGCCGATCTCGCGCAACGCGAAGGAGGCGTGCACGCAGCAGTAGTCGAATTCGATGCCCTGGCCGATGCGGTTGGGGCCGCCGCCCAGAATCATGATTTTGCGCCGCGCCGAGGGGATGATCTCGTTTTCGTCGCCGTAGGACGAGTAGTAGTAGGGGGTGAAGGCCTCGAACTCGGCGGCACAGGTGTCGACCAGCCGGTAGGTCGTCGCCACGCCGGCCTGCTGGCGGTGAGCGCGCACGGTGGCAAAATCACTCCCGAGCATGTGGGCGAGCTGCACATCGGAGAAGCCGGCCTCCTTGGCGCGGCGCAGCTGGCGGGCATCAAGGGTGGCCAGCGTGTGTTGCCGCAATTCCCCCTCCATTTCGTGGAGCTCGCGGAGCTGGTGGAGAAACCACGGGTCGATCTTCGTCAGGTCATACAGCTGCTCGATCGTGTAGCCGGCGCGGAGGGCGTGGCGGATGTAGAAAACCCGCTCGGCGTGCGGCGTGCCGAGCTTCTGCTTGATCACCGTGTCCTCGGGCCGCTCGTCCCCACCCCACTTGCCGCCCCCGCCCCAGCCGCGCGCACCGATTTCGAGCGAACGCAGCGCCTTCTGGAGCGACTCCTTGAAGGTGCGGCCGATGGCCATGGCCTCGCCGACCGACTTCATCGACGAGGTCAGCGCCGGGTCGGCATCGGGGAACTTCTCGAAGGTGAAGCGCGGCACCTTCGTGACCACGTAGTCGATCGTCGGCTCGAAGCTGGCGGGCGTCAGGCGCGTGATGTCGTTCTTGAGCTCGTCGAGCGCGTACCCGACGGCCAGCTTGGCCGCGATCTTGGCAATGGGGAAACCCGTGGCCTTCGAGGCGAGGGCCGAGGAGCGCGAGACGCGCGGGTTCATCTCGATGACCACCATGCGGCCCGTGGCCGGGTGCACGGCGAACTGGATGTTGGAGCCGCCAGTCTCCACCCCGATTTCGCGGATGACGGCGAACGACGCGTCGCGCATGACCTGGTATTCCTTGTCCGTGAGCGTGAGGGCGGGCGCGACCGTGATGGAGTCGCCCGTATGCACGCCCATCGGGTCAAAGTTCTCGATCGAGCAGATGACGACGCACTGGTCCTTGTGATCGCGCATGACCTCCATCTCGAATTCCTTCCAGCCGAGCAGGCACTCCTCGATCAGCACCTCGTGCACGGGCGAGATCTCCAGGCCGTTGGCGACAATCCGGTCGAACTCCTCCCGGTTGTACGCGATGCCGCCGCCCTGTCCGCCCAAGGTGAAGGACGGGCGGCTGATGAGCGGAAAACTGCCGATGGTGTCCGCCGCCCGCCGCGCCTCCTCCAGCGAAGACACGGTCACCGACTTCGGCACGTCGAGGCCGATGCGGATCATGGCCTGCTTGAAGGCCTCGCGGTCCTCGCCCTTGCGGATGGCCTCGGGTTTGGCCCCGATCATTTCGACGCCGTATTTCGCGAGCACGCCGGCCTGGTGGAGCTCCATCGACAGGTTAAGCGCGGTCTGACCGCCGAGCGTCGGCAGGAGCGCGCGCGGACGCTCCGCTTCGATGATCTTCTCGAGGTACTCCAGGGTGAGCGGCTCGATGTAGGTCACGTCGGCAAACTCCGGGTCGGTCATGATCGTGGCCGGGTTGGAGTTCACCAGCACCACGCGAAAGCCCTCCTCCCGGAGCGCCTTGCACGCCTGCGTGCCCGAATAGTCGAATTCGCAGGCCTGGCCGATGACGATGGGCCCGGCGCCGATGATGAGGATGGAGTCCAGATCGGTGCGTTTGGGCATAGGCGTGGGCGCCTGTGAGGGTTGCGGGCGCTCCGCGGCAGCGCAAGCGGGAAAGGGCCTGCCGGGATCGCGCCGTCGCCACGATTCCCGTCGCCGCCGTGGCGGGCCGGCGCCCGTGAAACCCGCCGCCGCTCAGCCGAGCTTCGCCGCGTCCACCCCGAGCACCTTGGCCGCGCGATTCTTGTCGCCCTTGCAGGCGTGCATCACCATCTCGAGGTACTGCTTCTGCTGGCCGGCGAGATATTCCGCGAGGTTCGGCCAATGCTCGGGTTCGCGCAGACGCATCGGCAGCTGCTGGGAGGTGACGAGCCGCGCCTCCGTGGTGGAGGCGATCTTGGAGACCACCTGCTCGAGTTCGGCGAGGTTGCCCGGCCAGTGGTAGGCGCGGAAGACGGCCAGCGCGTCCTCGGTGAACTCGACGAGGCCGGTGTCGAAGAAGGGGTTGGTGACCTTGTCGGCGAAATTCCGGATGAGGGCGGGCAGATCGTCGATCCGCTCGCGCAGCGGGGGCAGCACGACGGGCAGCGAGGCCACGCGATAGAAGAGCTCGTCGTTGAAATGGCCCTCGTCGGTGAGTTTCTCCAAGTCCTCGTTGGCGGTGCAGATGAGGCGGAAACCGTGGCCGGTGTTGCGCAGGACGCTGACCAGCTCCTTCTGGGTCGGCAGGGGCAGGCACTGGAGATGCTCCAGCAGCAGCGTGCTGCCCTTGGCCTGCTGCACCCAGGTGCCACCCGCGCCATTCTGGCCGAGCAGCCCCTCGCGGACGTTCTGCTCCGAGCTGAGCGCGCAGTCGATGCGCACGAGCGGCTTGTCCGCCGCATCGCCCGTCGCGTGAAGGATGTCCGCCACCGTCCCCTTGCCCGTGCCGCTTTCGCCGACGAGCAGCACCGGCGTGCGGACGGTGCAGAGCTTTTTGATTTGCTGGACCAGCTTGCGGGCCTTGGGGCTCTGGCCGATGAGCCGGGTTTCAATGTCGGTCGCCTTCACCGCCGGCAGCGCCGCCTGCGCCGCCCGCTCCACACTCATCTGGCGGAATTCCATACCGCGCTTGAGCGTGGCGATGAGCTCATCCACCTTGAAGGGCTTCTGGAGGTAATCGAACGCACCGAATTTCAGGGCCTGGATGGCGCTGTCCGTGCTGGCGTAGGCCGTCATGATGATGACCACGCAGCTGGGATCGTAGAGCTTGAGCTGTTTGAGGAGCGTGATGCCGTCCATCGGCTTCATGTCGATGTCGGCCAGCACGAGATCGAACTTCTCCGCCTTGTAGCGTGCGAGGGCCTTCTCGCCGTCGGTGGTGAACGCGGTGGCGTACCCGGTGGGTTGGATCACCGCATCGAGCATCTCGTGGATCGAGAGCAGATCGTCGACAATGAGGACGGCCGGCATGGACGGGGGAACAGCGGTTGGCAGCGAACACGCCGGACGCGGTCAGCGCAAGGTTAACCGCACCGGTCAGCGCGATTGGGAGTGTTGCTTACAAACATCTTACAAATCGCAGTCGCAAACCCGCGCGAAGGGGAGCGCTTCGCAAATGACTGGCCGCGGCAGCCCGCGCGCGTGGCCCGACTACTTCAGTCCGCCCGCCACCGCGCCGAGTTGGAAGATCGGCAGGAACATCGCCATGACGATGCCGCCCACCACCACGCCGAGAAAGACGATGAGCAACGGCTCGATCAGCGAGGTGAGCGAGGCGACGGTGGCGTCGCATTCGACGTCATAAAAATCGGCGATCTTGTTCATCATGCCGTCGACATTGCCGGTGGTTTCGCCCGCCTTCACCATATGCTTCATCATGGGCGGGAAGAACGGATTCACCGCCAGCACCTCGGACACCTGGCCGCCCTGGCTGACGTGCTTGGAGATCTCGGCGCACGCATCTTCCACCTGCACCTTGCCGCTGGCGCCAGCCACGATCTCCAAGGTGCGAAGAATGGGCACGCCGGAGCGGATGAGGGTCGCGTAGGTCCGGCAGAAGCGCGAGAGCGCGATCTTGTGGATGAGATTGCCAAAGATCGGGGCCCGGACGAGCGCGTTGTCCTTGAAGCGCCGGCCGCGCGGCGTGCGGGCGAACTGCGCCCAGATCCGCCACACCACGTAGAGCACCACGACGATGTGCAGGACGCTCGGTTTGAGGAAGAATCCGACCAGACTGGAGAAGTCCGGTTTCAGGAAATTCGACACGTCGATCAGCATCTGCGTCGGCACGGGCAGCTTGGCGCCGAAATCGGCGAACATGGCCGCGAACACCGGAATGACGAAAATGAGCAGCACGTTGACCAGGATGATGGCCAGGCTGATCACGGCGATCGGGTACGTCATGGCCGATTTGACCTTCTTCGTCAGTTTGACCGTGGACTCGAAGTAGGCGGCCACCTTGCCTAGGATCTCCGCCAGCGCGCCGGACGCTTCGCCCGCCTCCACCATCGAAACGAACAACTGGTTGAAGGCCAAGGGGAACTTCTTGACCGCGGCGGAGAACGAATTGCCCGACGAAATGTCGGAGCGCACGTCGCGAATGATGATCCGGAAAACGGGATCCTCGGTCTGATCCTGCAACGCTTCCAGGCATTGGACCAGCGGCAGCCCGGCAGTCAGGAGCGAAGCGATCTGCTGGGTGAAGATGGCGAGCTCGCCCAGCGGGAGCTTGTAATTCTTGGCTCTGCGTTCGAGGGACTTCTGCTTCGCCAGGCTCTGCGCGGCACGAAAATCGGTCTTCTTCTGCTGGGGTTGAACCTGCCGCACGGGCGCCGGCTGGCCGGCGGAGGCCGTCGTAATGAAAGCCATAGTGCGGTGATTAAAGGCGGCGCCAGCGGGCCGGCGCAACCTCATTATTCTCACGCACGGCGCCGGATCGTAAAAGGGAATTGAAAAACGCCGGGGGCGGGCGAACCCGCGCGGCGAAGGCGATCGTGCGCGCGGCGCCCGGCCCACCAAACGAAGGCTTGACCGCCGATCGGCGCGGTGGACGCTTGAGCCCGCTTTCGCGGCTGTAGTTTAACGGCAAAACCTCTGCCTTCCAAGCAGGTGTTCGGGGTTCAATTCCCCGCAGCCGCACCAGCCTTCGCCCAAGCGGTCCGGCGCGGCGGCCTGTGGTGGAAGGGCCGGGCCGAACCTTCAGCAGGGGCTGGCGGCCCAGCTTTCGGCAGGTCGCGTCCGTTGCCGGCAGGCGCGCCGCCGACCATCGCTCGGGCCGGCCACGGCCCCTTCCTCTACATCGGACACGTGTCCGTTTTTGTTGCCAATCGCCGCGCTCGGCTATTGTGTTGACACCGTTCCGGCATCGTCCGCGAACATCGTTGGTCGAAGTACCCGACATGAAGCGCATCCTGCTTACCACCACGTCCTTTCAGGATACTCCCGGCGGGCACCACCGCCTGCTGGCGGACACCGGCTGGGAGATCGTCCGCGCCCGCGGCCCCTTGAGCGAGGCGCAGACCCTCGAGCTCGTCGGCGCCATTGACGCGTTCCTTTGCGGCGACGATGCCATCACCCGCCGCGTGCTCGAAAAAGCCCGCCCGCGCCTCCAGATCATCAGCAAATATGGCATCGGCGTCGACAAGATCGACGTGAAATCCGCCACCGAGCTCGGTATTCCCGTGCTGTTCACTCCCGGTGTGAATCACACGACGGTGGCGGAGCACACGTTCCTGCTCCTCCTCGCCCTCGAGAAGAACTTTGTGGCCGCCATCGACGCCACGCGCAAGGGGGAGTGGAAGCGCAAGACCGGGCACGAGCTGCTCGACAAGACGATCGGCATCGTCGGCCTCGGTCGCATCGGCAAGGAGGTCGCGCTCCGCGCGCGCGCCTTCGGCATGCACCCGGTCGGCTACGACGTCTATTGGGATGAGGCCTTCGCCCGGGAGCACGGGGTGCGGCGCGCCGGCACGCTCGACGAGCTTTTTGCCACGGCCGACTACATCTCGCTGCACACCAACCTCACCCCGGAAACGCGCGACCTGATCAACGCCGCGGCCATCGCGAAGATGAAGAAAGGCGTGATCATCCTCAACTGCGCGCGCGGCGAAATCGTCCGGACGGCGGACCTGGCGGCCGCGCTGGCCTCCGGGCAGGTGGGCGGGTACGGCGCCGATGTCCTCGACCAGGAGCCGCCGGCCGCCGATCATCCGCTCCTCAAGCTCCCGAACTGCATCATCACCCCGCATGTCGGCTCGCGCACTTACGAGAGCGTCGTCCGCCAGGCCACGGCCGCCGTGAAGAATCTCATCCTCGCCATGA
>Ga0335084_10005720_pt1 | contig 12311 bp, 7 predicted proteins | sample Lox_Sample_44_FD_206721 | JGI IMG/M metagenome (GOLD analysis project Ga0335084, IMG submission 206721) | Soil microbial communities from Loxahatchee National Wildlife Refuge, Florida, United States - Lox_Sample_4.4 | ecosystem: Environmental > Terrestrial > Soil > Wetlands | place: USA: Florida...
GCCGAGCGGCGTCAGCGCGAAGGCGCCGTCGTCGGTCTGCGTACACACCTCGAGCACGGTGAGGGCGCGCAGGAGCCGGTGCAGCGCGCCGGGGTTCGCCCCCACGGCGCGCGCCACGTCGGCGCTCCGCTTGGCGCCGTCGGCGAGCACGTCGGCGACGCCGAGCTCGGCGGCCACGTGCAGGGCCTGGGGCACCCAGTAGCTCGTCACCATGCGGGAGATCTGGAAGGGCAGGGGAATCGCGGGAGCGCTCTGCTGCGACATGGATCCTCCGTTCAGCGGGCGAAGATCGCCGTGGGGCCGGTCGGCGTGGGCTCGACGTCGATGCGCGTGAAGCCCGCGTCGCCGAGCCAGCGCCGGTAGTCCGACTCGCGCCAGGTGGCGCCCTCGGGCGTGCCGATCAGCATCTGGAGATGGAAGAGGAGCGCGAAGGGCGGCCCGCTGCGATCCTCGTTCACGACGAAATCGACGACGATGAGCGTACCGCCGGGTGCGAGCGCGCGCCGCAGGCGGCGGAACGCGGCGGCGTTCTGCTCGGGGCTCAAGCCGTGGGCGATGTGCGAGTAGATCGCGAGGTCGTAGATGCCGGCGCCGAAGTCCACCTCGTGGAGGTCGCCGTCGCGGGTCTCGAACCGCTCACCCACGCCCATCTTGCCGACGTAGTCGCGCGCGATGCGGTTCACGTTCGCCCAGTCGACCTGCGTCGATCGCGCCTGCGGGTTCGCCGTCAGCAGCGCCGCCGAGTAGACGCCCGCGCCACCGCCCACGTCGAGCATGCGTACGGGTCCGAGCGACGCGAAGCCGAGACGCGCGCCCACGTGCTGCGCCACGGGCCACGCCGCGGGGATCAGCGCCACGACGAGCTTGTCCCAGAAGGGCGCTTCGGCGAGCACGAGCGGCTCGGCGCGCCGGCCCCGCTTCACGATGTCGGGCAGCGCCGTCCACAGGGCGAGCTCGCCATCGGGGCCGAGCAGGCGCGTCGCCCACGCGCCGAGATACGCGGGCTTCCCCTCGACGAGATAGAAGCTCGACTCGCGCGTCGTGGCATACCGGCCGCCGGCCGTCGTGAGGAGGCCGAGACCGACGAGGCCGTCCAGCAGTCCCTGCGCGCCGCGCGTCGAGATGCCGGCCGCGCGCGCGAGCGCGGCGCACGTATCCTCGCCGCGCTCGATGCGCGTGAACACGGAGTACTCGACGGCGGCGGCGAGCGCGATCGACGCCCAATGGCCGGAGAGGTACTGGTTGATGAGCTGCGGGCTCGGCACGTCGCCCTGCGACATGCCGTCCCTGTAGCACCGTGCCGGGCCGCCGTCTTGGAAAAATCGGAAGTGGGCCCCCCCGTGGTCTACTGAACCGGCAGAGGCTCCAGGCCGGGCATCTCCGGCGAGTCACCCGGCGCAAGCGATGGTACGTTCTGGGGCTGATACTCCCGATCGTGCAGCATCCGCTCGACCACCGACGGATGGATCGTATCGTTCGTCGGCGCCGCCCCGGCGCCGACGATGCGCCGGACGAACGGTCGCATCAGCCGGTAGAAGCCGGTGCGCGAGTCACGCATCCTCCCCAAGGCATTGGGTCGCATGTTGGTGTCGACGTAGGCCTGATCGAACGCCAGCCCGCACGAGCCCGCCCGGTCCTTCATCCACAGGAAGGCGATGTCGGACAGTCCGGGGTCGCTGTAGCCGCCGCCGACGTTCGTGTGCACGCCGGCGAACCATGCCTGCTCGAGGCGTTGGCCCTTCGCATCGGGCTGCTGCTCCCAGACCGACGGCTGGAACGGCGGGCGCTTCTCGTCGACGGCGAGCGCCTGGAAGGCGTTGTCGACGAACGTGCTCAGCTTGACGTCGTGGAACTCGAGCTTGAGGAGGAGCTGGCTCGCCCGGGCGAGCCAGCCCACCGGGATGCCGAGTGCGCCGACCGTGTCCCAGACGCCGATGCACTTGATGCGCACGACGTGATCGTGGCTCTCGTGGGTGTAGCTCTTGCGGAACAGCTGCGCCTCGATCGCGCGCGGGTTCGAGTCCTTGTCGCGGCGCCGGTAGAGTCGGTACGCGCCGTCGGCGAGGTCGGCGTGCTCGCGCCGCAGCAGGCCGCAATTGCGAACGAGCCCGGCGAGGCTTCGCACCGTATACGCACCTCGGCTGAACCCGAAGAAGAAGAGCTGGTCGCCCGGCTCATAGTTGTCGACGAGGAAGCGATAGGCGTGCTGAACGTTCCGGGACAGCCCGATCCCGAAGGCGCCTCCGCCCGCGCGGTCCCACCAGTTCGTGCCGACGCCGGGATGATAGTAGACCTGCTGGAGATTTCCCTGCGCGTCCCGGGGCGCGATCGCGAGGGCCATCCGCGTGACGTTGCTCGGACAGACCTGCCCGTCGTCGGTCTGGTCGGGGCGGTTCCACGTGCCGTCGCAGCAGACGACGATGCGCTTCATGGATCCACGCAGGAGCAATGGACGTTCCACCCCCGGGTACGGCAACCCACGCGAGGAAACCAAGTGGGGGTGCCGGCGCGTGTCCGGTGGAGCGGACGCGTTGTCGGCACGGGTGGACACGACGCGCGAGGTCGTCGTCGCGCTTCCCCCACGCCGGCATTGACAGCCGAACGACCCGGACGATAGGGACGCTCAGGTCCCGGCAACCGACGGAGGGTCCACATGAGCGGTCGAACTGGTCCGGTCGTGGCCTGTGTGATCGTGCTCCTCGGGGCGCCGGTCGCTCGGGCGGGCATCGTCTCCCGCATGAGCGTCTCGTCGGCGGGCGGCCAGGTGGTCGGACGGAGCGGCAAGCCGGGGCTCTCGGCCGACGGCCGCTGGGTCGCCTTCATCAGCGATGCGCCGAACCTGGTGCCCGGCGACGGCGACGATCTGATCGACGTCTTCGTGCGCGATCGCCTCACGGGAACGACGACGCTCGTCAGCAAGTCGTCGGCGGGCGTGAAGGGCAACGGGGACAGTGGCTACTTCTTCAACAACGGCGCCGTGCCCGCGGTGTCGGCGACCGGGCGCTACGTCGCGTTCGTCAGCAGCGCGACGAACCTCGTGCCCGACCTCGGTCTGGGAGGCGGCGGCGTCTTCGTCCACGATCGCGACGCCGACGGCGACGGCGTCTTCGACGAGCCCGGGGGCGTGACGACCGTGCGCGTGAGCGTCAGCTCCGCCGGCGTCCCGAACGACGGCTGGAGCTCGGGGCCCGCCATCTCGGCCAGCGGTCGCTTCGTCAGCTTCTTCAGCTCGGCGACGAACCTCGTCCCGAACGACACCAACGGCGTGATCGACGTCTTCGTGCACGATCGCGACACCGATGGCGACGGCGTCTTCGACGAGCCCGGCGCGATGCGCACGACGCGCGTCAGCGTCGGCCCCGGCGGGGTCGAGGGGAACCTCGACAGCTTCGACGGCGACTCGCCGTCGCTCTCGGACGACGGGCGGATCGTCGCCTTCACGAGCTATGCGTCGAACCTCGTTCCCCTCGACACGAACGGGGCGCGGGACGTGTTCACGCACGACCTGGTCACGGGACGAACCGAGCGCGTGAACGTCTCCTCGTTCGGCCAGCAGACCCAGTATCTCGACAGCTACAACTCCGCCCTCTCCGCCGACGGCCGCTTCGTGGCGTTCCTTACGGCCGACCACCAGCTCGCCGATGCGTCGGGCTACGAGCCGGGCTACTACGACATCCTCGTCCACGATCGCGTGACGGGCAGCACGACCACGTGGACGCAGACGACGCCGGTCGGGCTCCGCCTCGGCGGATCGCTCTTCGCGCCGCGGCTCTCGGCCGACGGACGGCTGATCGCGTTCACCGTGCGCTTCGGCAACTTCTACGACGACCCGGGCGAGGCCTTCGTCTACGTCCACGACCGCATCGCCGACACGACGACCGCCTTCTCGATCGGCAACGGCGACGACTTCCAGCACGCCGAGGATCGCGAGTTCGCCCTCTCGACCGACGGCCGCGCGGTGGCGTTCGAGAGCGTCGACGAGACGTTCATCGCCGGCGACACGAACGGGACCATCGACGTGTTCGTCCACGACTGCCCGCTCGCCGTGCCGGGCCAGACGGCCTCGTGCGAGCCCATCCCGCTGTCGCCGCTCGACGCGACCCGGCGCGCGCGCTTCGTCGCCGGCGCCGAAGAGTTCACGACGGTGGAGACGCTGGCCAGCGGTCTCGGCCCCGTGTTCAACGACGTCAGCTGCGTCGCCTGCCACAACCGGCCGCAGGTCGGCGGATCGAGCCCGCGCACCGTGACCCGCATCGGACGCGACGGCCCGGGCGGCTTCGACGAGCTCGCCGCGGTCGGCGGGCCGATCATCCAGGAGCACGGCATCGTCGACAGCGCCGCGGGCTGCTTCGTTCCGGGCGAGGTCGTTCCGCCCGAGGCGACGATCGTCACGCACCGCGACACCCCGGCGCTCTTCGGGCTGGGCGTCATCGACCGCCTGCCCGACAGCTCGATCCTGCGCTTCGCCGACCCCGACGACCGCAACGGCGACGGCATCTCGGGCCGCCCGAACATGGTCGGCGGCCGCGTCGGCCGGTTCGGGCGCAAGGCGCAGATCGCGACGCTCGCCGAGTTCGCGGCCGATGCGTACCTGAACGAGATGGGCGTGACGACGCCCGGCCACTCGAGCGAGCTCCGACCCCAGGGTAATGATCCCGTTTGCGACGGAGCGTACGAGCCCGAGGACGACGGCCACGCCGTGGTCGCGTTCACGGACTTCATCTCGCTGCTCGGGCCGCTGCAGCCCGGCTACGCGCTCCGCCAGGTGAAGCGGGCGGCCCGTCCCGGCGCACGACTCTTCCGGCTGGTCGGCTGCCAGACCTGCCACACGAACAAGTTCAAGGTGCTCACGTCCGCGCCCGGGGGGCCCCGCGTGAAGGTCGTCGTGTGGTCGGACCTCCTCCTGCACGACATGGGCCCCGACCTCGCGGACGGGATCGTGCAGGGCGACGCCACCGGAAGCGAGTTCCGAACCTCGCCCCTGTGGGGGGTCCTGTGGAGCGCCCCCTACCTCCACGACGGCCGCGCGCCGACGCTGGAGGCGGCCATCGCGCAGCACGGCGGTGAGGCAACGAGCGCGCGCGATCGCTTCCTCGCGCTACCGCCCGAGATGCAGCAGGAGCTCCTGACGTTCGTGAAGAGTCTGTGACGGGCCGCAGGATCTTGCCGCGCCTTCGGTAGCGGGCTAAGCGTCGGGCCTCATCCCCCGCACGAGGAGGTCCGACTCATGGCGAAGAAAGTGAAGCCGATCCCGAAGGGGTATCACGTCGTCACGCCCTCGTTGAATCAGGCGGACGCCGCGCAGACGATCGAGTTCTGCAAGAAGGCGTTCGGCGCGAAGATCCGCATGCGGATGGATTCGCCCAACGGCAAGGTGATGCACGCGGAGATCGAGATCGGCGACTCCGTCATCATGCTGAACGATGCGATGCAGGAGCCGCCGCAGCCGGCGGGCATCTTCCTGTACGTCCCCGACGTCGACAAGACGATGGCGAAGGCCGTGAAGGCCGGGGCGAGCGTCATCATGCCGGCGCAGGACATGTTCTGGGGCGACCGCTTCGGACGCGTCGAGGATCCGTCGGGCAACCGCTGGGGGATCGCCACGCATCGCGAGGACGTGCCGCCACGCGAGCTGAAGAAGCGCGTCGCGGCGATGGCGGCGGGTCCGAGCGCCTAGACCGCGAGCCGCACCGCCGTCGTCCCGTAGAGGAACGGGCGTCCGAGGCGGGGTGCCAGGCGACCGGGAAGACCCGTGCGCGACAAGAGCGGGAGCAGCCGGAAGAGGACGATCTCGCGAAAGAGGCGGCCCTGCCGGCCGAGGACGACGGCCGCGGCGCGATCCTGGATCTCCTGGATCGTAGCGACCTCCGGCAGGCGCTCGCTCTCGATCCGCGCCGCGGCGGCGTCGAGCGCATCCGGCGTGGCGCCGGACGCCAGCAGCGGAACCAGGTGGTTCGCCGCGACGACGACGTCGCGCAGCGCGATGTTCACGCCCTGCCCGCCGACCGGCGACATCGGATGCGCCGCATCGCCGACCAGCAGGAGACCTGGTGCGCACCACCGCACGAGGCGGTCGCACACGACGTCGAGCAGGAAGGGCGCCGTCACGTCGCCGCGGTGGGCGCGCAGGTGAGCGCCGACATCGGGCGAGACGTGCGCGGCCATGTCGTCGATCCAGGCTTCGATGCCCTGACGGCGGAGGTCGCCGAACGTGCCCTTCTCGATCGCCCACGCGATCTGCAGCCGGCCGTCGTGGGACGGGATGAGGATCGCCGTGTGGCCGGTCCCGACGTAGCCCCGCAGGAGGACCGGCGAGCGCATGAACTCGGGCAGCGGGACGCGACACCAGACGATGTCGAACGCCTGCGGGTGGCGCTCCTCGTCCAGGTTTGCGCGCTTGCGGAGCACCGACGCCCGGCCGTCGGCGCCGATCACGTAGTCGGCGCGGAACGCGTGCGAGCCCGATGCGGTGTCCGCCTCGACGCCGACCACGCGCCCGCCCTCGACGAGGACGTCGCGCACCGTGCAGCCGCGTTCGAGGTGGAAGCCCGGGAAGCGCGCGGCGTCGTCGACCACGGCTTCGAGGAAGGCCGCCTGCGAGAAGGTGCGCGGGCGCGCCGCCTGCGGCCACCACTCACCGAAGCGGATCGCGAGCAGGCGCCGGGCGCCGTGGTACACCTCGAATCCTTCGGCGACCACGGTTCCCGACGCGTCGAGGATGGGGCGCAGACCCATCTGCCCGAGCGCGTCGACGCCGCTCGGCATGAGCACCTCGCCGCGGAACTCGCGCGCGAAGTCGCGCTGCCGCTCGAGGAGCGTCACGCGCATGCCCCGCGAGGCGAGCAGGTGGGCGAGGCACGCGCCGGCCGGTCCGGCGCCGATGATGACGACGTGCCCCATGCGGCTACAGCCCTGCCGGCCGCTCCCCGATGATCCCGTCGGCCTGCAGTTGCGCGATCTCCTCGTCGTCGATGCCGAGGAGATCGCGAAGCACCTCGGCGGTGTGCTGGCCCAGCGTCGGCGCCGGGGCGCGATACCAGCGATCGATGCCCGCGATGCGCATCGGCAGCCCCGGCAGCTCGTGCGTGCGGGTCACGGGATGGGTCTCGATCTCGAAGAAGCCGCGCGCACGGACCTGCGGATTCCTCGCCAGCTCGCGAGGATGGAGCACGGGAGCAGCGGGGATGCCGGCGGCGAGGAGCCGTGCGACGAGCGCGTCGCGATCCTCTTCGCCACACCAGCGGGCGAGCTCGACGTCGATCCGGTCCTGCCGCGCATGCCGCCCGCTTGCCGTCGCGAGCGCCTGATCGGTCGCCCAGTCCGGGCGGCCGAGCAGATCCACGAGCGCGCGCCAATGCGCGTCGGTCACGACGGCGAGCGCGATCCGCCGCTCGTCGCCGCGGCACGCGTAGAGGTTCTGCGGCGCTGCGACGGGACCGTGGTTGCCGTCTCGCGTCGCGAGCGTCCCATACGCCTGCCATTCGAGCACCTGGTCCGCCGTGGCGTTGAGCGCAGCCTCGACCATGGTCGATTCGACGAGCTGGCCCTCGCCCGTGCGGCGCCGGTGCTCGAGCGCGACCAGGAGCGCCAGCACGGCGTGCATGCCGGCCAGCGGATCGCACGGGCCGCGCGGGATGACCGGTGGACCGTCGGAAAAGCCGGTGGTCCATGCCATGCCCGAGATCTGCTCCATCGTCTGCGCGAAGCCGGTACGGTTCCGCCATGGACCGCCCAGGCCGAAGGCGGGCATGCGCACCATGACGAGGCGCGGGTTCGCGCGCGCGAGCTCCTCGTAGCGCAGGCCGAGGTTGTCGAGCACGCGCGGGGAGAAGTTCTCGACCGTGGCGTCGGCGGTGGCGAGGAGCCCCTTCGCGATCTCGAGGCCACGCGGCCGGGAGAGGTCGAGCGTGATCCCGCGCTTGCCGGCGTTCATGCCGTGGAACATCGCCGACCATTCCCACCAGCGCTCGGCCGTCGGCTGCTGCGTGCTCGCGAAGCGGATGCCGTCCGGCCGCTGGATCGACTCGACCTTGATCACGTCCGCGCCGAGCACGGAGAGGAAGTGGCCGACGAAGGGACCGGCCCAGAACATGGTGAAGTCGACGACGCGCAGGCCGGCGAGCGGTAGCGCGTCGCCCGCGGGCGCCGGCGGAGACGCCGGTCGGCGTTCGGCCAGCACCTCCGCCGTATGCTCGCCGAGCCGGGGCGAGCGGACGAAGGGGCGCAGGGTTCCACGGCCCAGGCGATAGGGCGCTCGCGGTTGCACGAAGCCCGTCTCCGGTTGCGGGACGTACGCGCCGCGTTCGCGGAAGTGCTCGAGCCCGGGCACGGTCGCACCGTTGCCGATCGGCACGGCTGGAATGCGCAGCAGCGTCGCCTGCTCGATGATGTCGGCGATCGTGCGCTGCCGGGTCCACGCGTGGATCATCGCGTAGATCTCGTGACGGCGCTGGTCGCGTGTGAAGTAGTGCGCCAGCTCGGGGTCGTCGACCAGCTCGCCGTGCTCGATCAGCACCAGGAAATCGCGCCACTGCTGGTTCGTGATCGTGCAGAAGCCGACGTAGCCGTCGGCGGCCGGCTCGATCGACGGGATCTCGACCGTCCGCGACTGGACGAAGGCGCCGCCGCTGAAGCCGTCGACGACGGTCGCGAACGGCGCCATCGAGAGGTGCACGGCTTCGAGCAGCGAGAGGTCGACGTGACGCCCGCGTCCGGCGCGGCGCGCGCCGATCGCTGCCGCGAGCGCGCCGATTGCCGCGTAGCCGCCGCCGAGCCATTCGCCGAGCCGGCCGCCGGCGGCGAGGGGCTCGCGATCGATCGTGCCGCGGATCGCCGTCGAGCCCGCCCACGCCTGGACGGTGAACTCGGTCGCCGGCCGGTCCTTCCACGGCCCGGTGCGCCCGAACCACGAGATCGAGACGAGCGACGTCGCCGGCGCGCTGGCCGCGACGGCCGGCCACTCGACCCCTGCATCGGGTCCGACGCTCTCGATCACGACGTCGGCGCCGGCAATCAGCCGCGCCACCTCGGCGCGCCCGCCCGGCGTCGTCCAGTCGATCGCGACGCTGCGCTTGGAGGCGTTGAGGAAGCGAAAGAGGACGCCGTCGTCGCCGGGCGGAAGCTCGACGCGCGCGGACGTCCAGCGGCGCATGGGATCACCGCCGGCCGGATGCTCCACCTTCACGACGTCGGCACCGGCGTCGGCGAGCAGCTTGGTCGCGTACGGGCCGGCGATGTCGGTCGCGAGCTCGACGACGCGCAGCCCCGCGAGCGGATGGCTCACGGAAGCGTGTCCGGGATGTGATCCAGTCCGTAGAGGGCTTTGCAGTTGCCGTGCAGCATCTGCTTCACCTCGGCCGCCGGCACGCCGCGGAAAAGGCGCTCGAGGGTCACACGGTGGTTCGGCCAGTCGCTCCCGGTGTGCGGGTAGTCCGTCGACCACATGATGTGCTCGCCGTTCATGCGGTGGCGTAGCTCGATCCCGACCGTGTCGACCATGAACGTCGACCAGAAGTTCCGCCAGAAGATGCGGCTCGGCGTCTCCTGCATGTGCTGGACGGCGCCGCTGAACCAGCGGTAGCGCAGGAACATGTCGTCGAGCTGCTCCATGACGCTCGGGATCCAGCCGATGTTCGCCTCGACGAGCAGGAATTTCAGACGCGGGAAGCGCTGCGGCACGCCCGAGAAGACGAGCTCGGCGACGACGGGGATCGTCTGCGCGCCGGCCTTCGAGGCGCCGGCGCCGGCCATGAAGGATACCGTCGACTGCTCGATCTTGCCCGGCGCGAGCCCGGCCAGCGTGAAGCTGCCGATGTGCACGCCGAGCGGCGTGCCCGACTCCTGCGCGAGATCCCAGAAGGGATCGTTCTCGGGCCCGGGCGTCGCGTACGACCCGTCCGGGTAGGCCGCGATGAGGGCGCCCCTCATGCCGTGATCGAGACCCCAGCGCAGCTCCGCCACGGCGTCGGCGACGGTGGTCGTGGGGATGATGGTCTGCCCGATCAGGCGTCCCTTGCCGCCCGCGCAGAACTCGACCAGCCACTCGTTGTAGGCGCGCACGCACGCGAGCTGCAGCTCGCGATCGTCGGCGTAGGTGCGGGCGCCGGCGAGGGTGACGCTCGGATAGAGCACCTGCGCCCAGATGCCGTCGGCATCGAGGTCGGCGAGCCGGGCCTTCGGATCGAAGCTGCCGGGACGGATGTCCTCGTAGCGATAGCCCTCGGCGCGGAACTGGAGATAGGAGAGGCCCGCCGTGGCGGTGAGGCCGAGCGGCCGGAGCCGCTTGCCGTCGTCGAAGCTCCACACGTCCCCCTTTTCGGTGCGCAGGACCTTGGGCGCCCGGTCGCGCAGGCGCGCGGGGACGCGGGTCTGCCAGGTGTCCGGGGGCTCGTTCACGTGCGCATCGGCGTCGATGATGGGGTAGTCGATGCTCGCGACCTCGCAGAACAGGTCCGACATGCGAGCCCCATAGCCCGCGCCGTCGCGGACGGGCAAGGCGGCCGTCCGATCAAGGAAGTCCACTCGGCTGCCGATGATCGTAGGCAAGGCATGCTGCGCGCCGTCACGATCTTGACGCTGGCCCTCGGGATGGCGCTCGGGTGTGTGCCGCGCGCCGGCGCCGTCCCACCCGGCTCCGACCTGTCGGGCGAGGCCTTTGCCGTGTGCCGGCAGGCCGAGCGCACGAGCGGCGACGACGCGCGCGCGCTGCTCGAGCACGGCGTCGCGCTCGCCGAGCGCGCGGTCGCGGCCGACGCCGCCGACGCCCGTGCCCACTTCGCGCTCTTCTGCAACTTGGGTCGCCGCCTGCAGACGACGGGTCGCATCTTCACCCACCCGTTCGAGTTGATGCGTGCCCTGCGCGCGCTCGACCGCGCCGTGGAGCTCTCGCCCGAGGATCCCGACGTCGCGACGGCGAAGGGCGTTCTCCTCCTGAACCTGCCCCATCTCTTCGGCGGCGACGCGGTCCGCGGCGAAGAGTGGCTCCGCCACGCCCTGCAGGTCGACCCGCACCACTGCGTCGCGCGCTGGTATCTCGGGGACGCGCTCTCCCGCCGCGGCGCCGATGCCGAAGCCCGCACGCTGCGCGAAACCTGCTAGCGTCCACCAGAAGCCGAAGATTCGGGCAGATGGCGCCATCTCGAGTCGCCCAGCTCGGCGGCGCGCTTGGTGGAGCGCACGATACGGAGACGCTCGCGGCGCAGTGCGTTGGAGCGTAGAACTTCCCTCGCTCTCGCATTGACGCCCCTCGCCTTCGCGTGGATTGTCCGTATCCAGAGGGAGGGCCCATGATCAATCGCAGCTTGATCCGATCCGTGACGTCCTTCATCAGCGCAAGTGGGCGGGCGACGTGTGGAGTGGCACGCACGAAGAGGCTTGCGAGGTGGCTCGGCGTGGCGGTGATCGCTTCGTCGTGCTGCCTTGCCGCGTCCGGGGTCGAGGCCGCGCTCAAGTGTTACAAAGTGAGGGATTCGGCGACGAAGGCGGCCTACACCGCCGATCTCACCGGCCTTGCTCCCGAACCTGGCTGCGAGATCAAGGTCCCGGCGAGCGTCATGTGCGTCGACTCGATGGCAACCAACGGAACGGTGTCGATTCCCGACCGGCCGGGTGGCGACGGAGGCCCGGTCGTCTGCTACAAGATCAAGTGCCCGAAGCAGACGCTGGCGCCCATGCAGTGGAACGACGTGTTCGGTGTGCGCGCGATCCAGCCGGTCACGTCCCAGCTCGTGTGCTCGTCCGGAACGGCCCAGCCGGTAGTCACCCCGCCGAGCGACAAGTGGACGACGCTGATCAGCCGCTCGTGGACGGTCGCCCCCGGCGCCGAAGACTACAAGTGCCGGCGGATTCAGTTGCCGACCGAGATGTTCATCACCGGGTTCCGTGCGATCGCCCCTCGGGGCAACTTCTTCACGCTGGTCACGGTCTCGGACAGCGGGACTCCGGGGGACTACGATTGCACCGGCGCGACGGCCTTCGTCGAACCGCGTGCGATCTACGGCGCGGGCATGGGCACCGGGGACTTCGTCCTTCCGCCAGGTGTCGCGGTCCACGTGAAAGCCGGTCAGTTCCTCAACCTGCTCGTGCACGTCGGCAACGACACGGCGAAGTCGGTGACTCGCACCTCCGGCGTGATGGTCCAGACGGGGAGCGCCGCCGCCGTGACCGACGAGGCCGAGCTGATCTTTGGTGGCACGACCAATATCGGCGGTGCCAGCGGCATCCCGAGCGACGGTCTCTTACATACGGCGCAGGGCGGCTGCGCGGCGTCGGACGACTATCACGTGTTCGCGTTGTGGCCGCACATGCACGGA
>Ga0335084_10005723_pt1 | contig 12309 bp, 12 predicted proteins | sample Lox_Sample_44_FD_206721 | JGI IMG/M metagenome (GOLD analysis project Ga0335084, IMG submission 206721) | Soil microbial communities from Loxahatchee National Wildlife Refuge, Florida, United States - Lox_Sample_4.4 | ecosystem: Environmental > Terrestrial > Soil > Wetlands | place: USA...
ACCGGGATGGACGCACCGCTGGTGTACCAGTTGTCTCGCCAGAGGCATCGCTGGGTAGCTATGTGCGGAACGGATAACCGCTGAAAGCATCTAAGCGGGAAGCCAACCTCGAGACGACTTCTCCCGGGCGCAAGCCCCTGAAGCCCCCTCGAAGACGACGAGGTCGATAGGCCGGAGGTGTACGCGCTGTGAGGCGCTCAGCTGACCGGTACTAATCGGGCGTGAGGCTTGGTCTCCTTCTTCTCAGGTCGCAGGCGACCTGTTCCGAGGTCGAGATCGAGATGCTTCCGTCGGCCGGCCCTGCGTGGGCCCCATGCTGTGCTCTTCGTTGTACCCTTCGTATTTCGGTCCGGCGCTGATTCGGCGCCCGTTCTTTCAAAGGTTTGCGGTGGCTATATCGGTGGGGTCACACCCGTTCCCATCCCGAACACGGAAGTTAAGCCCACCAGAGCCGATGGTACTGCACGGGAAGCCGTGTGGGAGAGTAGGTCGCTGCCGCATTTTTTTTCGAGCCCGCCCGCGGAGACGCCGGCGGGCTCTTTTTTTTGTATGTGTATGTTGGAGGTCAGAGATGGCGCGGACGGTCGTGGGCATCATCGGCGGCACCGGGCTGGGCGAGGCCCTGGGGGCCCTCGGCGGCGGGGACGTCCGCCAGGTGGACACTCCCTTCGGCCACCCGTCCGGGCCCATCACCCTCGCCGAGGTGGGCGGGGTGCCCGTCGCGCTGCTCGCCCGCCACGGCGAGGGCCACCTCCTCAACCCGTCGCGCGTCCCCTACCGGGCCAACATCTGGGCCCTGAAGTCGCTGGGCGTCACCCACATCCTCGCCAGCGGCGCGGTGGGCAGCCTGCGCGAGGAGCTCGCCCCGCGGAACCTCGTCGTCCCGGACCAGGTGATCGACCGGACCTTCCGGCGCGCGGGCACGTTCTTCGAGGAGCTCGCGGTCCACGTCGAGTTCGCGAATCCGTTCTGCGGCAACCTCCGCAACGTCCTGGTCAAGTCCGCCACCGGGATGTCCACCCGCCTGCACCAGTCCGGGACCTACGTCTGCATGGAGGGGCCGCAGTTCTCGACGAGGGCGGAGAGCGAGCTCCACCGCGCCTGGGGCGCCTCGCTCATCGGCATGACCGCCATGCCCGAGGCGAAGCTCGCCCGCGAGGCCGAGATCTGCTACGCGCTCGTCGCCCTCCCCACCGACTACGACTGCTGGAAGCCGCACCCGGCCAGCCTGGACCAGGCGAGGCTCATCGAGGAGATCCTGGGCAACGTGAAGGCGGCGACCCAGAACGCCATCGAGCTGCTGCGGCGGGCCATCCCCCAGGTCCCGGCGCTGGCCGACAGGCCGTGCCCGTGCCAGTCGGCGCTCGCGCTCGCCATCTGGTCCGACAAGGCGAAGCTCGATCCCCTGCTGAGGCAGAAGCTCGACCTCCTCGTCGGCAAGTACCTCTAGCGCGGCCGGGCTTCCCCGAGCGCGATCGCGGCGAGCTGGCGCACGTTCAGCGGGCACTCGACGGCCCCCAGCTCCTCCCCGGTCACCCACCGCGCGCCGTCCCATTCGTCGCAGGCCACCAGCCGGCGCGAGTCCACGTCCGCGACGAACGCGAAGTTCATGTGCAACCCCTTCGCGCCGGCGGGGTGCTCCTCGTACCCGATGAGCCCCGGGGGCGTGCCGTCCACTCCCGGCCCCCCCGCGAAGCGGCCGGACAGCCCGGTCTCCTCGCGCAGCTCGCGGCGGGCGGCCTCGAGGGGGGTCTCCCCGGCCTCGATCTCGCCGCCGACCGGGAGCCAGGTCCCCAGCCGCCGGTGGTGGACGAGGAGCACCGCGCCCGCATTGCGACAGAACACCGCGACCGAGAAGGAGCGCCGCTCGCCGGCCGGCGCCCGCGCGTCCGGGAGCCGGTTCGCGATTGCCCCGATGGCCTGGGCCGCGCGCTCGACGCGGCCCGCGACCAGCGCGACCCGGAGGCGCGGGTCCTCGGGGAGCGCCTCCGAGAGGCGAGCCAGCCGCTGTGCGCTCAGCAGCAGCGTGCCGACCGCGTTCCTCAGATCATGCGCGTCCGCCATGCGCGGGATGCTAGGCCGCCCGCGGGGGTCTCCACAACCCAATGGGCCTCATCCGGCGGCGCCCGGGTCCAGTAGCCTCTCCGCATGTCCACCAACGTCTTCTTCACGGGGTTCCCGGGGTTCCTGGGCGTCGAGCTCCTGCCGCGCGTCCTCGCGCGCCGACCGGAGGCGCGCGCCGTCTGCCTGGTCCAGCCCAAGTTCGCCGACCTCGCCCGCCGCAGGGCCGACGAGCTGGCCGCGTCGCGCCCGGGCATGGCCGGCCGCGTCGTCCTGGTGGAGGGAGACATCACCCGGCCCGGCCTCGGGCTGGCGGAGGCGGGCGAGGCCGCCCGCGACGTGGTCGAGATCTTCCACCTCGCCGCCGTCTACGACCTGTCCGTCCCGCGGGAGGTGGGGATGCGCGTGAACGTCGAGGGGACGCGGAACGTGCTCGACTTCGCGGCGCGCTGCGGGAAGCTGGAGCGGCTCCAGTACGTCTCCACCTGCTACGTCTCGGGCCGCACCGAGGGCACGTTCGCCGAGGAGGACCTGGAGAAGGGCCAGGCGTTCAACAACCACTACGAGGAGACGAAGTACCTCGCCGAGGTCGAGGTGCGAGCCCGGATGCGCCAGGGGCTCCCCGCGACCATCTACCGGCCGGCGATCACGGTGGGTGACAGCACCACCGGCGTGACGCAGAAGTACGACGGGCCCTACTTCATCATGCAGTGGCTGCTGCGCCAGTTTCCGGTCGCGGTCCTGCCGACCGTCGGCGACCTGCAGGCCGAGGTGAACGTGGTGCCGCGCGACTACGTGGTGGGGGGCATCGCCCACCTGTCCGGTCTCCCCTCGTCGCGGGGCAAGACCTACCAGCTCGCCGATCCCGCGCCGCTGCGGGCCGGCGAGATGATCGACGAGGTGGCGCGGGCCACCGGGCGCCGTTTGATCCGGATCCCCCTGACGCCGGCCATCGCCAAGGCGGCCATCGACTACGTCCCCGGCGTCTACTGGCTGATGCGCATCCCGTCCGCCGCCATCGACTACTTCGTCCACCCCACCCACTACGACGTCCGCAACGCCGTCGCGGACCTCGCCGGGAGCGGCATCTCCTGCCCGCCCTTCACCGCCTACGTGGACCGCCTGGTGTCGTTCGCGCGCGCGCACCCCGAGGTCGGCGCCGCGGCGATGGCGTGACGCAGCCAAGCGGCCGCAGGTCCGGCGCGCTCACGTGCGCAGCCCCATCCGGACTCCTGCTCCCTTCTTGCGCGGTCCCTCCGGCGGGGCTTACGTCGATCCACGGAGGGGTTCGGTCGTGCGGGCTACGGGGTCGGGCGGCGAGGCTGCCACGCTCGAACGCCTCGCCAGCGGCGAGGCGGCGCTCGAGCAGGAGATCGCGGCGGCGCGCCGGGACGCCGCCTCCACGCTCCAGCGCGCGCGCGAGGAGGCCGAGCGAACCGCCGCGGAGGCGAGGGCGGCCGCCCAGGCCGACGCGGTGCTGCGGCGGGCCGAGGCCGACGCCCAGCTGGCCCGCGAGGCGGAGGCGCCCCGCCGGGCGCTGGCCGCGGACCTGGTCGCGCTCCGGCAGCGCGCCGAGGAGCGCCGCGAGGCCGCCGTCGCCCGGGTGCTCGCCCTCGTCCTGGGGGGGCCGCCGTGATCCTCCCCATGGCGCGAGTCCAGGTCATCGGCCCGCGGCCGCTGCTCGGCCGCGCCATCGCGTTCCTGCAGGCGCGCGGGGTCCTCCAGCTTCGCGCGCCCTCGGCCGCGACCGGCCCCGGTGGCCACCGCATCGTCGAGCCGTGCGCGCCCGGGCCGGACGCCGCCGAGCTGCAGCGGCGCCTCGAGGAGGCCGTGGCACGCGCCACGGCGCTCCTGGGCCGCCTCCCGCCCGCGCCGGACGGAGAGCGTGCCGAGGCGCTGCCCGATCCCGCGTCGGGGGACTTCGCGGTCCGGGTGTCCGGCCTGGAGCGGGAGGTGGCGGGCCTCGAGGCGAGGCGCACCGCGCTCGCCGAGGAGCGCGCCGCCGCCGACCGGTTCGAGCGGCTGGTGGTGGCGCTCGCGCCCCTGCGCCACGGCCTCGATCCCGCGCTGGCGCCGGAGATCCACGCGCTGGTCCTGCGCCCGGACCCGGAGGCCCTGGCGCTGCTGGAGGGCGAGGTACGCCGGCTCACCGGCGGCGTCTTCGAGCTGGAGTCGCGCCCGCTCCCCGACGGGCAGATGGGCGTCCTCCTGGCGGTCCCGCGGGCCGCCTCGCGAGAGCTGACCGCGCTCCTCTTCGAGCGCGGCGTGGACGAGGTGAAGCTCCCGCCGGCGTACGCCGGCAAGGGGCTCGTCGAGCTGCTGCTCCTCCTGGCCGCGCGCCAGCGCGCCATCCCCGCGGAGCTCGCGGCGGCGGAGGTGGGGCTGGAGCGGGTGGCCGCCCGGTTCGGGACCGCGCTCGGCGCGTCGGCGCACGCCGCGCGCGCGGCGCTCCTGCGGCTGCGGGCCGCCGCCCGCTGCGGCGCGACGCGGTTCGCGTTCGTGGTGACCGGATGGATGCCGGAGGAGGGGGTCCCGGCGCTGCGCGACGCCACGCGGGCGGAGCTCGGCGACGCCGTCGCCCTGGTCGCGGCGCGGCCGGAGCCCGCCGAGTGGCCGGACGTGCCGGTGGTGCTGCGCAACCGCCCGGCGATCCGGCCCTTCGAGCGGCTGCTGGCGCTCGTCGCCCTCCCGCGCTACGGCTCGACCGATCCCACGCCGTGGCTGGCGGTGTTCTTCCCGCTCTTCTTCGGCCTCGTCCTGGGCGACGTCGCCTTCGGCCTGCTCGGGATCGGCGTCTCGCTGGCGGCGCGGCGCCGGCGGTGGGGCGGCGCCGCGGGCCGCGACCTCGCCTGGATCGCGCTCGCCTGCTCCGCTTCGGCCGCCGCCTTCGGGCTCCTCTTCGGCGAGGCCCTGGGCGAGCTGGGGCGCCGCGTCGGGCTCCGCCCGCTGCTCCTCGACCGGCGCGACGCGATCCTGCCGCTGCTGGCGCTGGCGCTCGCCGTCGGCCTGGTGCACGTCCTCGCGGGCATGGCGCTCGGCGTCGGCTCGGCGCTCCGGGGCGGCCACCGCCGCGAGGCGGTGGGGCGGGCGGCGAAGCTCGGCCTCCTGGTCGCGGGCGGCGCGGTCGCCGCGGCGCTGCTCGGCCCCGCGCCTCGCGCGCTGGCGGCGCCGGCGGGGGTGGCTGCCGCGGCCCTCCTCGCGATCGCCGTCGCGGCCGAGGGGCCCATGGCCGCCCTCGACCTCGTCCTCGGCCTCGGCAACGTGCTGTCCTACGCGCGTCTCATGGCGCTGGGGCTGGCCTCGGCGATGCTGGCCGAGGTCGCGAACCACCTCGCCGGGTCGCTCCGCCCCGCCGCGGCCGGCGTCGCCGCCGGCGTGCTCCTCCACGCCGTGAACTACAGCCTGGGGCTGGTCTCGCCCACCATCGCCGCGCTGCGCCTGCACTACGTCGAGTTCTTCGAGAAGTTCTACGACGAGGGCGGCGAGCCGTACCGCCCCTTCGCCGCCACCGCCTGACCGGGAGGTTCACGTGGACAACAAGGTCTTGGTCGCGTTCGCCGCCGCGGCGGCCATCGGGATCTCCGCCCTGGCCACCGCCTGGGTCCAGTCGCGCATCGGGTCGGCAGGCGCCGGCGCCGTGGCCGAGAAGCCGGAGGTGCGCGGGGCCATCATCGTGATGCTCGCCATCCCGGAGACCCTGGTGATCCTGGGGTTCGTGGTGGCGGTGCTGATCCTCACCGGGCGGTAGCCGTGGGCGACGCGCTGCTCCGCATCCTGCGGGACGAGGCCTCGCGCGAGGCGCGCGAGCTGCGCGAATCCGCTGCGCGCGAGGCCGCGCGGATCGCGGCCGAGGCGGCGGTCGCCGTGGAGGCGGCGGCCCGGGCGCTGCGCGAGCGGGACGCCGCGGCGCTGGAGGCGCGGCGGCGCGCGGCCGGCGAGGCGCTCGCCGCGGAGCGGTCCCGGGCCCTCCTGGAGGAGCAGCGGCGGATCCTCGACGGGCTCCGCGCCGAGGTGGCGCGGCGGCTCCCGGCGCCCGCCGGCGCGGAGGTGGTGGGGCGGCTCGTCGCCGAGCTGGCGCGCGAGCTGTCGGACGGGCCGTTCGCGCTCGTCGTGGACCCGGGCGAGGGGGAGGTCGCCCGCGCGGCGCTGGAGCGGGCGCTGCCGGGTGCGGCGGCGCGGGCCCAGATCCGGAGCGCACCCGCGGCGCGGGGCGGGGTCGAGGCGCGACAGGGACGCTGCGTCCTCGACGACACCCTCCCGGCCCGCCTGGCGCGCGCCTGGCCCTCGCTGGAGCCGGAGCTGGCGGCGCTCCTCTTCCAGGGCGCGCGGGAGGCGTGACGTGGCGCGCCTCGATCACCTGAACGCGCGGATCGGCGCCCGTCGGGCGCGGCTCCTCGGGGCGGCCGGCATGCGCGAGCTGCTCGGGCGGGTCACGCTGGAGTCGCGCCTCGAGGCGCTGTCGCGCTCGGCGTGGGGACCGGACCTGCCCGCGGGCCTGGCACGGCTGGACGAGCCGCTCGCCGCGGTGGAGGCGGCGCTGCGCCGCGCCCTGGCGCGCGACGCCGCCTGGCTGGTGCGCCAGGCCGAGGGGGCGCGAGGCCGCGCCCTGCTCGCCGCGTACCTTGCCCTGGGCGAGGGAGACGCGGTGAAGGCGCTCCTCCGCGGGATCGCCGCCGGTGTGCCGCCCGCGGCGGCGGCGGCGCTGGTTCCGCCCACGGCGGCCCTCGGCCCCGGAGACCTCTCGGCCCTGGCGGAGTCGGGATCGCCCGAGGCGCTCGCGGACGCGCTCGCCTCCCGCGGCAGCCCGCTGGGCGAGGCCCTCCGGGCCGCGCTGCCCTCGGACGTGGCCGGGCTCCTCCCCGCGGAGGTCGCCATCGACCGGGCCGCCGCCGCCCGCGCCGCGCGCGCGTGCGCCGGCCTCGGCGAGGACGCCCGCATCCTCGCCTCCCATGTCGCGGACCGGGTGGACGCGCGCAATGCCGCGACGCTCCTGGCGCTCGGGGGAGCGGGTGGCGGTGAGGCGCTCTTCGTCGCCGGCGGCCGCCGCCTCGACGGAGCCGAGTTCGCGCGGCTCGCCTCCGCGTCCGAGGCCGACCTGCGGGAGGGCCTCGCCGCGGCCTTCCCGGGGGCCGCCGCCGGCCTGGCGCGCCCCTGGAGCGCGGATCGCGCGCTGGAGCGGGCGCTGCTCGCGCCGCTGCGGCGGGGCGCGCGCGCCAGCCCGCTCTCCATCGCGGTCCCGCTGGCGTGGCTGGCGGAGCGGACGGCGGAGGCCCGCCGCATCGCGCTGGTCCTCCGGGGTGCGGCCCTGGGCCTCCCCGGCGAGGAGATCCTCGATCTGGCGGAGGCATGACGATGACCGCACGGCGCCTCGCCGTGGTGGTGCGCCCGGGCGAGGGGCTCGGGTTCCGCCTGGCGGGCGTCCGCGTGGAGGAGGTGGCGCGAGGCGGCGAGGCGGCGGCGTTCCGCGCGCTCCTGGCGGAGCCGGAGCTGGGGGTCGCGGCCGTCGAGGAGGAGGTGCTGGCAGCGGCGCCGGAGCGGCTCCTCCGGAGGGCCCGGGAGCGCGGCCTCCCGGTGGTGCTGCCGTTCGCGTTGCCGCGCCGATGGGGCGAGGAGGGGCGGGGGCGCGCGTACGTCGCGGCCCTCATCCGGCGCGCGGTGGGCTACGGCGTGAAGCTCGGCGGCACGTCGGCAGGCGGAGGGGGATCGTGAAACCCGGCGAGATCGTCCGGCTGGCGGGGCCCACCGTCGTCGCCTCCGGCCTGGAGGGCGCAGGCCTGAACGAGGTGGTCTGGGTCGGGACGGAGCGGCTGCTCGGCGAGATCATCCGCATCGAGGGCGACCGCGCCACCTTGCAGGTGTACGAGGAGACCGCGGGGCTCGCGCTGGGCGAGCCGGTGGTCGCGTCGGGCGAGCCGCTCGCCATCGAGCTGGGACCGGGGCTCCTCGGCACCATCTTCGACGGTGTCCAGCGTCCGCTGGCGGCGCTCGCCGCCCGGCAGGGGGACTTCCTCGGCCGCGGCGTCCGACTCCCCGCCCTGGACCGCGAGCGCCGCTGGGTGTTCGAGCCCTCGCTGCGCCCCGGCGATGCGGTCGCGCCGGGGGCGCTGGTCGGCACCGCCCGCCACGGGGCCACCGCCCTGCCGGTCCTCGCGCCACCCCGTGCCGCCGGCCGCGTCGCCTCGGTGCGCAGCGGCGAGGCGGCGGTGGACGAGGAGGTGCTCCGGCTCGAGGGCGGCGCCGGGATCGCCATGATGCACCGCTGGCCGGTGCGCCGCCCGCGTCCGTTCGCGCGCCGCCTCGCGCCGGTGGTGCCGTTCCTCACCGGCCAGCGCGCGCTCGACACCTTCTTCCCGGTGGCCGCGGGCGGCACCGCCATGGTCCCGGGCGGCTTCGGCACGGGGAAGACCGTGCTCGAGCAGAGCCTCGCCAAGCACGCGGCCGCCGACGTGGTGGTCTACGTCGGGTGCGGCGAGCGCGGCAACGAGATGGCGGAGGTGATCGACGAGTTCCCGCGCCTGGAGGACCCCCGGACCGGCCGGGCCATCATGGAGCGGACGGTGCTGGTGGTGAACACCTCCAACATGCCGGTGGCGGCGCGCGAGGCGTCCATCTACACGGGCATCACCATCGCCGAGTACTTCCGGGACATGGGGCTGGCGGTGGCGCTGATGATCGACTCCACCTCGCGCTGGGCCGAGGCGCTGCGCGAGATCGCGGCGCGGCTCGAGGAGATGCCGGGCGAGGAGGGCTACCCCACCTACCTGGCCTCGCGGCTGGCCCGGTTCTACGAGCGGGCCGGGCGGGTGGAGACGCTGGGCGGGGGCGAGGGCGCGGTGACGGTGGTGGGCGCGGTCTCGCCGCCCGGCGGCGACCTCTCCGAGCCGGTGACGCAGTGCTCGCTGCGCGCCACCGGTGCGCTCTGGGCGCTCTCCGCGGACCTCGCGCATCGCCGCCACTACCCGGCCGTGGACTGGTCGGTGTCGTACTCGCTCGAGGCGGGGCGGCTGGCGGGCTGGTTCGAGCGGGAGGCCGGGGCCGGCTTCGGGGCGCTGCGCGACGAGGCGGCGAAGCTCCTGCAGCGGGAGCGGGAGCTGACCGAGGTCGCCGAGCTGGTCGGCACCGAGTCGCTCCAGGACGCCGAGCGGCTGGTGCTCGAGTCGGCGCGGCTCCTGCGCGAGGGGTTCCTTCGCCAGAGCGCCTACGACCCGGCCGACGCGTCCTGCCCTCCCGCCAAGGCGCTGGAGATGCTGCGCCTGTTCCTCGACGTGCACGCCCGGGCCTCGGCGGCCATCTCGCGCGGGGTGCCGCTCAAGGCGGTGCTGGAGACCGGCGTGGGCGCCAGGCTGCTCCGCGTCGCCCAGGTGCCTGCCGCGGAGATCTCCGCCAAGGCGGCGGCGCTGCGCGGCGAGGCGGACCAGGCGATCGCGCGCCTCGAGGCGGAGTGAGCCATGGCCCTCGATCTGCTGACGCGGAAGGTGCTCGGCGCGCAGGCCATCGCCGGGCCGCTGCTGTTCCTGGAGGGCGTGCCGCGCGCGCGGCTGGGCGAGATGGTGCGGATCCGGGTCCCCTCCGCGGACGGCGCGGGCGGCGAACGATACCGCGGGCAGATCATCGAGATCTCCAGGACGCGCGTGGCCGTCCAGATCCTCGAGGAGACGCGCGGCCTGGCGCCGGCCCGGGCCGAGGTGGAGCTCACCGGCGAGGTCGCGTCGCTGGGCGTGTCTCGCGCGCTGCTGGGGCGCGTCCTCGACGGCCTCGGCCAGCCCGCGGACGGCCTCCCGCCGCCGGTCCCCGAGGCGCGGCTGCCCATCCACGGCGCGGCGCTCAACGTCACGCGGCGGGCGAAGCCGTCGGACTTCATCGAGACCGGGATCTCCGCCATCGACGGCATGAACACCCTGGTGCGCGGGCAGAAGCTCCCCATCTTCTCCTGCGCGGGGCTTCCGGCGGGGCGCCTCGCCGCCCAGATCGTCTGCCAGGCGCGCGTGCGTGGCGGCGAGCGGTTCGCGGTGGTCTTCGCCGCCATGGGGGCGCCCTTCCGCGAGTACGACGCGTACCTGGAGGCGTTCCGGGCGGCGGGCGTCCTCGACCGGACGGCGGTGTTCCTCAACAAGGCGGACGACCCGCCCATCGAGCGGCTCATGACGCCGCGCTGCGCGCTCACCGCCGCCGAGCACCTCGCCTTCGTGCACGGCATGCAGGTGCTGGTGGTGCTCACCGACGTCACCGCCTACTGCGAGGCGCTGCGGGAGGTGGCGCTGGCGCGCGAGGAGGTGCCGGGGAGGCGCGGGTACCCGGGCTACATGTACACGGACCTGGCCACGCTCTACGAGCGGGCCGGGCGCATCGCGGGCCGGCCGGGCTCCGTCACCCAGGTGCCGGTCCTCACCATGCCGGACGACGACCTCACCCACCCCATCCCGGACCTCTCCGGCTACATCACCGAGGGTCAAATCGTCCTGTCGCGGGATCTCGACCGGCGCGGCGTCTACCCGCCCATCGACGTCCTCCCCTCGCTCTCGCGCCTCATGGGGCTCGGGACGGGGAAGGGGAAGACGCGCGAGGACCACCGGCCGGTGGCGGACCAGCTCTACGCCTTCTACGCGCGCGGCCGGGACGTGCGGCGGATGGCGGCGATCGTGGGCGCCGCCAACCTGGGCGAGGAGGAGAAGAAGCTCCTCGAGTTCGCCGACCGGTTCGAGGCCGAGCTGGTCGGGCAGGGGTCGGCGTTCCGCTCCGTCGAGGAGACGCTGGACCGCGGCTGGGCGCTGCTCGCCGCGTTCCCGCCGGCCGCGCTCACGCGGATCCCCAGCGAGATCCTGGAGGGACGGAGCCATGGCCCGATCGCCGACGACGCGGATGGGGCTGCTCGAGCTGCGGGCGCGGAGGGTGGTGGCGGCCAAGGGGGCCCGCCTGCTGCGGGCCAAGCGTGAGGTCCTCGCCGGCGAGCTCTTCAAGCTGATGCGCGAGGTGCTCGCCGGGCGGGCGAAGCTCGACGAGGTGCTGCGCGAGGCGGTGAAGGCGCTGGGCCTGGCCCACGCGCTGGAGGGGGGCGCCCTCCTGGGCTCGCTCGCGCTGGTCGCCGGCCGCGAGGTGCCCGTCGCGGTGACCGCCCGGCGCGTGTGGGGCGTCTCGACGCCGGTCGTGGACGCGCCGCTTCTGGTGCGGGCCGCCGACGGGCGCGGCAGCTCGCCCACCAGCTGGGGGCCGACCTCCGCGGAGGCGGCGCGCCTGCACGAGGAGGCGGTCGAGGTGCTCCTCCGGATCGCGTCGCGCGAGCTGCACCTCGCCCGGCTCGGCGAGGAGATCCAGCAGACGTCGCGGCGGATCAACGCGCTCGAGCAGCTCCTCCTTCCGCAGCTCGGGTCGGAGACGTCGCGCATCGAGCTCGCGCTGGAGGAGCGCGACCGCGAGGACGCGGTCCGGCTGAAGCGGTTCCGGGCGCGGCACCCGAGGTGAGCCCCGCGCCCGAGCCGGGCGGCGATGCGCCCGGCGGCTACGGCGTCACGTCGAACGTGGAGGCGTCGGACACGCCGCCCCCCGGGAGCGGGTTCCTGACGGTGACCTGTGCGGAACCCGCCGCAACGACGTCGCTCGCCGGGATGAAGGCCACCAGCGACGTCGCGCTCGCGTAGCGGGTGGTGCGATCGCTCCCGTTCCACCGGACGATCGACCCGGGCACGAACCCCGAACCCGTCACCGTCAGGCGGAAGTTGCCGCCGCCCGCCGCGGCGGTCGTCGGCGACAGCGCGGCCACCGAGGGTGCGGGGTTGGCCGTGGAGGACGGCGGGAGGACGAGGCTGCCGCGGAGGAGGACGATCTGGTTTCCGGCGAGGAACGCCAGGCCGTCCGTCCACCAGCGGATGAGGTGCACCGGGGTGCCGGAGACGTAGGCCAGTGTCGTGGACTGCGCGGCGACGTAGTGGACGATGTCGAAGGAGCGCAGGACGAGAAACGAGCTCGAGCCACTCGGATCCGGACGGACGAAGAAGGCGGTCCCCAGGGTCGAGTCCGGGATCATGGCGCTGGACGCCCAGGAGTAGGTGTTCGGGATGAAGGTTCCGACCAGGAGGCCCGAGTCCGGATCGATGGCGCGCGCGTCGTCGCCGTACACGAAGCCCGTCCCCGGATCGAAGTGGATCCGCTGGGAGAAGATCGAGAACGCGTTGCGGTAGTCGTTGGTGAGGGTGGCGCCGGAGCCGTCGACCGCGAGGGTGTAGAGGTCGAACGAGCTGAGTTCGTTGTTGG
>Ga0335084_10005724_pt1 | contig 12308 bp, 11 predicted proteins | sample Lox_Sample_44_FD_206721 | JGI IMG/M metagenome (GOLD analysis project Ga0335084, IMG submission 206721) | Soil microbial communities from Loxahatchee National Wildlife Refuge, Florida, United States - Lox_Sample_4.4 | ecosystem: Environmental > Terrestrial > Soil > Wetlands | place: USA...
GGATCGCATGCGGCTCTCTACGGTGCACGCGATGCCCGCTGGCCCCACGCTCTATTGCAAAGGCGCGCTCGAATCGGTGCTGCCGCTGTGCCAGCGCATTCTTCTTCCTGGTGGGGTGCACGCCCTGAATGCGACAGTGCGTGAACAGGTTCTCGCCGCTCAGGAAAGGATGGCCGAGCAGGGTTTGCGCGTGCTCGCGTTTGCCTATCGCCTGGCGGGCAACCGGTGGCAACGGGAGCGCTTGGAAGAAGATCTGATCTTCGCCGGGTTGGTGGGTTTGGAGGACCCGCCCAGACCCGAAGTGCCGGAGGCGCTGCGCAAGTGCCGAGAGGCAGGAATCAAGGTGATCATGGTCACCGGTGATCACCCGCATACCGCGAGAGCGATCGCACGCGAGATCGGGCTGGCGGGAGACGACCCGGTCGTGATCACGGGCGAGCAGCTGCGCGGTTTCTCGGAAGCGCAGCTGATGCTCGTCCTCGACGCGCCGGAGATCATCTTCGCCCGGGTGGGCGCTGATCAGAAGGGGCGCATCGTCGCGGCGCTGAAGAGTAACAACGAGGTGGTCGCGGTGACCGGCGACGGCGTGAACGATGCGCCGGCGCTGAGGAGCGCTCACATCGGCATCGCCATGGGGATCGCGGGCACGGACGTGGCCAAGGCCGCGGCGGACATGATCCTGCTCGACGACAACTTCGCCAGCATCGTCAACGCGATCGAGGAAGGCCGGGCGGTCTACGAGAACATTCGAAAGTTTCTCACTTACGTTTTGGTGCACAACGTGGCCGAGCTGGTCCCATTTCTCGGCTTCGCTCTGTTCAGGATTCCGCTCGCGCTCACTCCTATCCAGGCGCTGGCAATCGACATGGGGACCGATTCGCTGACGGCGCTCGGGCTCGGCGTCGAGCGTCCGGCGCCGCGGGTCATGCAGCGTCCTCCGAGACCACAAACGGAGCGGTTGATGAACTGGCCGCTAGCGCGGCGCGCCTATCTGTTCCTCGGCGTGATCGAGGCGGCCGCCGCAATGGCGGCATTCTTTTTCGTCTTGCACGCAGGGGGTTGGAAGTACGGCCAGCAGCTCGCACCGGACGACCCGCTGTATCTTCAGGCCACAACCGCATGCTTGAGCGCCATCATCGTGCTCCAGATCGTGAACGTGTTCCTGTGCCGCAGCGCCTCGCGCTCCGTGTTTTCGACGGGCTTTCTGGGGAACCCGCTGATCCGGTGGGGCGTAGCTCTCGAGATCGCTTTAGTGCTGGCGATCAACTACACGCCGTTGGGGAACGCGCTTCTCGGCACCGCGCCTCTTGTGGCCGTGGTGTGGGTCTTCATGGTTCCCTTCGCCGGCGCCATGCTCATCCTCGAGGAGCTGCGCAAAGGGTTTGCTAGGAGCGCCGAGAGCGCGAGGCCGCGCGTCTAGCGCACCCGGAGGAATGGGTAGCGCTTGGATTCCTCGCGTGTGATCAGAGCCACGCCGCACTGGTCGTCCAGGGTTTCTGCCGCAAGGATGTAATCGGGGTGCGCGAAATCTGTCTCAAGACTCACGCCGCGACCTTGCAGCAGGTTCGAGGCATGCTCCGCGACCGCCCGCTCGATGTCCTGCGTCGGAATCTTTCCGGCCAAACCGCGGCGCTCTAGGCGTACGCAGAACGATCCGCTCTGCATGCGGTCGAGTAACGGAGTGAGGGCCTCTTCCAGCTTGTCGGCGAGCGAATCGGGCGTGAACGTGAAGGTGCGCTCGACGGGGATCACGCGGGCGATCTTGTCGGCCCAGGGTTCGGCACGGGTGCGTGCGGCGAGGATGTCTTCCAGAAAGCGAGGCACGTCCTCGACCCTGCCGGTGCACACGTCCCTGAACGACGTGGGCGCGAACCATCCTAGACGGCCAAGGTGTCGCAGTGCCTCGCGCAGGTGGCCGGCGCCAGGAACGATCGTTACGACGAGGTTCCAGTCCTTCATGTCGCCGCCCGAGCCGAGGCCACATCACTGCAATGAACAGCGGACCCCGCTGGGTGGTTCGGGCAGAATGATGCCATGATCATCAATCGATTCAGCTTCGGCGGTGCGGCGGCGATCGTCACCAGCATGGCGCTCATCATCGGTCTGGATGCGGCGACCGCCACTCGACCGACCATCATCGGTGGACTGCTGATCGTCGCGCTGGCCGACAACCTCACCGATTCGCTCAGCATCCACATCTACCAGGAGTCCGAGCGGCTGGAGGGCCACGAGGCCTTTGTCGCCACCTTGACCAACTTTGCAGCCAGACTCCTGGTGTCGCTAAGCTTCGTCCCTGTGGTTCTGCTCCTGCCGCTGCGGCAGGCCGTGTTCGTCTCGCTTGGCTGGGGCCTACTACTCCTGTCCGGGCTGACCTCCCTGCTGGCCCGCGCGCGACGCGCGAACGTCGCGTTGGAGATCGCCAAACATATCGGAGTCGCGCTGGTCATCATTGCCGCCAGCAAAGCGATCGGAATGTGGATTCTCGCCAGCACGGCATAAAGGCAATCGGCGCATGCAAAGCGGTCAGAAGTGTCGCTGCGGCGTAGCCTCCGTTTCCCGATCGGGGAAGTTCTGCGTACGATCGCTCAGATCCGGCCGAATTCTTTCAACAGGTCCTCGACGGTCTTGCCTCTGGCCACCCATTCGCGCGTGGCCTGCTCGCGCACGGCTTGCTCGCGCGCCGCTTTCAGCACTGTCTCGGCCTCGGCCAAACCCACGACTGTCACGCCGATCTCATCGGCCACGACGAGATCGCCGGGATGAACCGTTATGCCTCCGCAGCAGATCGGAACGTTGATGGAGAGCTCCTCTTTTCGTCCCGAGAACATGGTATGCGTGCCGCGCGGCGTGATCGCGCGGGTCCAGATCGGGAAGCGAATGTCGCGGAGCTCATCGACGTCCCGGCCGGCGCCGTCGATGATCATCGCGCGGATGCCGCGGTTCTTGGCGAGGCCGCCCATGAGCCCGCCGCACACCGACGTCTCCGTGTCGCCTCCGGCGTCGACCACGATGATATCGCCGGGCTGGCCCATCTCGAGGGCCTTGAGTGGGTCCACCAGGTCGCCCTGGGAGAGCTGGACCGTGAGCGCTTGCCCGACCGCCTTCGCGATGAACGCGGGCTTGATGCCGCTGTCCATCACGCCTTGACGATACTGCGAGTCAGCGAAGACGCACGACGCGCTGTAGCATTTTGCCACCTCGGTAAACGCCTCCAGCAGGTCCGGCCGGCGCTGGAACTCTCGAAACTCCTTGAGCATTTTCTCCTCCTTCTCGCTATTCTGACTGCCCTCGCAGCGTCACGGCAGCGACCACGACCCGTCGGCCAAACGCACTCTGTTGACGGGGTTGAGGGGGCGCTGGCCCGTGAGGACGCGAGCGACTTCGCTTGCTGCAACCTCCCTTGCCATCCGGATCGACTCCTCCGAGTAGTACGCGGAGTGCGGCGTGACGATCGCGTTGTCCAGGGTGAAAAGCGGGTTGTCCTGCGGCGACCACTGACGCCGCTTGGCCGGCTCTTCTTCGAGGTCGTCAAGCCCGGCGCTGGCGATCCATTTTTCCTTCAATGCACGGTACAGCGCGGCGTTGTCGACTTCGGGGCCGCGCGCGGTGTTGATGAGAATGGCGTTGCGCTTCATCCGCTTGAGCTCCGCCTCGCCGATGAAGTGCCGCGTTTCCGCTGTCAACGGAGCCTGCAGCACGAGGTAATCGGATTGCTCGACCAGGCCATCCTTGTCGACGCGCGCAGCGCCGGATTGCGCAAAGACTGCGTCCTCGACATAGGGATCGCACGCGATCACCCGCAAACCGAACCCGGGCGCGCGCGCGGCGATAGAGCGGCCGATCCTGCCTAATCCGAGGATGCCCAGCACGCGACCGCGCAGCCGGTACGCTGGGCGGCCGGCCTTCCAGCCCCATACGCCCGCGTGCGTCGCGCGGTTGTAATCCAGCAGGCGGCGCGCCAAAGCCAGGATCAGCGCCATCACGTGGTCGGCGACTTCCTCGGTGCAGTAATCGCGCACGTTGGTCACCAGGATGCCGCGCTCGGTTGCGGCATCCACGGCCACGTTGTCGACCCCAATGCCGTAGCGGGCGATGACGCGGCAGCGCGACATCGCGGCAACTGTCTTGGCCCCGACGTGCGCGTACTGGTTGATCACGGCATCGCAATCGTGCGCCTCGGGGATGAGGTCGTCCTCGGACTTGGCCTGGACGGCCACCAGGCGCAGCCCGGCGGCTTCGAGGATCTGGCGCTCGACGTCGACGTCGCCGAAGTCGTAGTCGGCGATGACCACTTTCGGCCGATCCGTCATCGCCTTTCCCCGCAAACCCGGCCGAGTGGCCCGCTCATCGTTCCGACCTCAACGCTATTTCGCGTACGCGCCGGCGGAATAGGTGAGCTCGTAGGAATGCGAGTAGATCTCGACGATGTTGCCCCACGGGTCTTCACAATACACCATGCGATACGGCTTCTCGCCAGGGTAGTAGTGGCGAACGGGCATGCGCTGCTTGCCGCCGGTTTCGACGATCTTCTTGGCCAGCCCCTCGACGTCCGGGTCGGTGATGCAGAAATGGAAGATTCCCGTCTTCCAGTACTCCAGATTGTTCTCTGGATTGACGTTGGTTGGGAACGCGAAGATCTCGATGCCGATGCCATCGGCGGTGGACAGATGGCAAATGCGAAAGCTCGTCCAGCTCGGACCGAAGACATCGGTGCACATGATGCCGATCGCGCTCTCGTCCTTCTTGATCGTGGTCGGCTTCATGATCGGATACAGCCCGAGCACCTCGGTATACCACTTGAAAGCGGCATCGACGTCAGGCACCGACAGACCGATGTGGTTGAACCCGCGTGGATAGGTCATGGTTTCTCTCCTTCAGTTGCGGCCTTGGGTGCAGCCGGTTCAGCCTGCCGGCGCGGCGCGAGGAGCCGGCCGAGCTCGCCGCGCCACATGTCGATCCCGACCGCCAGAACGATGATCGCGCCGATCACGATGTTCTGGGTCGAGGTTTGAACGGCGTTGAGGTTCAGGCCGTTTTGAACGATGGTGATCGTGAGGGCCCCGAACAGCGTCGCGAGCATGTCGCCGCGACCGCCCGCGAGACTCGCGCCCCCGATCACCGCGGCGGCGATCGCCTGCAGCTCCAGGCCGACGCCGTAATTGGGCGAACCCGAGTTGAGCCGGGCCGCCATCAGCACCGCGCCCACCGCGGCCATGAAGCCCGCGATCACGAAGGCGTAAAGCTGGGTGCGGCGCACGTTGATGCCGGACAGACGCGCGGCGGCTGGATTGCCGCCCACCGCATAGATCGAACGTCCCAGGCGCGTGTACCGCATCAGCCAATGCGCCACGGCGAAGAAGGCGACCACGTAGTACAGCGGCAGCGGGATCCCCAGAAACGTCCCGTAGAACAACGGTTCCAACCGGTCGGAGGCGCTGAACACGGGCGAGCCGTTGTTGAACATGAAAGCCAGGCCGCGATAGGCGCTGTAGCCGGCAAGCGTGGTGATAAATGCCGGAATCCTGAGGTAGGCGGTGATCAGCCCGTTGACCGCGCCGATGCCGGCGCCGGCCACCAGGGTGAGCGCGATGCTGGGCCAGAAGCCGAAGCCCCAGAACTTGAGCATGCAGGCGAGCAGCATGGTGAGCAGCGCGATCGCCGATCCGGGGCTCAGATCGATGCCGCCGATGAAGATCACGGCAGTCGACCCGATCGCCACCAGCGCCACGATGCTGACCTGGAGCGCCAGGTTGTTCAAATTGCCGGCCACCAGAAAACGGTCGGTCGTCGACATGACCAGTAACGTCACGACGATGGTGGCGATGGCGGGCCCTACCCGTGGATTTGCCAGCCAGCGCCTCATGCAGCCTGCGTCCTTTCTTCCGAGCTCTCGAGCAGGTCGGCCTTGCTGAGTTCGCCCGCGTTGGCGACGCGAACGATCCGCCCGCGCCTCACGATCGCCACGCGGTCCGACATGGCTAGCAGCTCCTTGTCATCGGCGCTGATCAGGATGACGCCCTTGCCGGCACCGGTGAATTCATTGATGAGCTGGTAGATCGCCACCTTCGTGCCGATGTCGATACCCTGGGTCGGCTCGTCGAGCACGAAAACCTCGGCGCCGGCGTTGAGCCAGCGTGCGACCAGGATTTTCTGCTGATTGCCGCCCGAGAGACGGTCCACCAGTTCGAACTCGGCCTCGGGTGTCACCTGCAGCCGTTGGATCAGAGCGCGGCTGGCTACGTGCTCCCGCCGCAGGTCGAGCCACAGGCCGCGGTCGTAGTCCGCGAGATTGGCGGCGGTGATGTTCTCCGTCCCGGTGAAGTTGAAGAACAACCCGTCGGTCTTGCGGTTCTCGGTCAGCAAGGCGATCCCGGCGGCGATGGCGTCGGAGGGGCGATGGATGCGCAGGACGCGACCGTGCAATCGGATCTCGCCGCGCGTCAGCGGATCGACGCCGAACAGCGCCCGCGCGATCTCGCTGCGTCCGGAGCCGAGCATTCCCCACAGCCCGAGTACCTCGCCGCGCTTGAGGGTAAAGCTGACTCCCCGCACGCCACGCTCGGTCGCGATGTCGCGCACCTCCAGGAGTGCCTCGCCGGCCTCGCTGCGTATCTTGGGGTAGTGTTCCGCAACCCCCTTTCCGATCATGCGGGTGATGACGCCGGCGACATCGAGCGGCGTTTCGGCCGCGGAACTAACGACGCGGCCGTTGCGCATCACCGTAATCACATCGCAGAGACGGACCACTTCGTCGAGCCGGTGCGAGATATATAGAATGGCGGCGCCGCCGTCGCGCATCCGCCGCAGCAACGCGTGCAGGTGTTCGGTTTCGCGCAGCCCCAGCGCCGTGGTCGGCTCGTCGAGGATGATGACGCTGGCGTTGGCGGCCATCGCCTTGGCGATCTCGGCCAGCTGTTGCTGGGCGACTGGGAGATCGCGGATCAGCGCATCGGGCGGGACGTCGATCTCGAACGTGGCCAATACCCGCAGCGCCGCTTCCCGCATGCCACGCCAATCCACGCGCACGGACCGCCCCAGCCAGCGGCCAAGGAAGATGTTCTCCGCCACGCTCATGTGCGGGACCAGAGAGAACTCCTGGAACACCGTGGCGATGCCCAGTGCGCGCGCCGCAAGCGGGCTGTCCAAGCGCACCGGTATACCTTCGTGCAGTATGGTCCCGGCGTCGGGCTGATGCGCGCCGCACAGCGTCTTGATCAGCGTCGACTTGCCGCTGCCGTTCTCGCCGACCAGGCCGTGAATCTGGCCGCGGCGCAGCGCGAGCGAGACATCGTCATTCGCCACGACGGCGCCGAAAGTCTTGCGGATGCCGCGCAGCTCCCAGACGATGTGGTCGGACGTGCTCATCGTCATTCGCCACCGGATCGCAGTTCGATCTCCTTGGAACGACCGGATCGCAACCTTTGCCGGCGGCGATCCGGCCTATCTGCTTGCGTCCTAGTATTGCTTCGAAGGCTTGGGATAGAGCCTTTCGGGGTGGCGCAGCTTGTCCACCACGTTGTTCTTGTCGACGATATCGGTGGGGGTTTCGACCCAGCCGCCGGGGTATTTGTTGTCGAGCACGTTGGCGGCCACCGCAAGCGCGATCTGACCCATCACGAAGGGGGTGGTGTCCACAGTTGCAGTTACGTTGCCTGCGGCGATCTGCTCGAGTCCGGCACCGGTGTCGCCGTCATTGCCAAAGAGCAGCAAATCTTTGCGGCCGAGCGCCTTCGCCGCCTGCGCCGCGCCCATGATCTCATAGTCGTTGGCTGCGAAGATCATCTGGATTTCGGGATGGGCCTGCAGCATGTCCATGGCCGCGATGTTCCCGCCTTCGACGTTCCACTTGCCGTCGAGACTGGAGACCACAGTCAGGTTCGAGCCCTTGATGGCGTCGAGGAAGCCGCCGCAGCGTTCGGTGGAATGGTAGCCGGGTTGCCCCTCGAGTATTCCCACCTTCATGGGCTTGCCTCCGGCCAGCTTGAGCGCGTACTGCCCCTCTTTGAAGGTGCCGCCGCGTTGTGAATAACCGACGACGCCATGGACTGGAGCCGGGAAGTCGGCGATGTCGGAGTTGACGATCACCACGGCGATTCCCTGCGCCACGGCACGCTTGACCAGCGGCGCTGCTGCGTGCTCGTCGTGCGTAGACAGGATGATTGCGGCGACGCGCTGGTTGATCACGTCCTGCAGCATTCCCATCTGGCCGTTGATGTCCGCTCCGCTTTGCGGCGCAAGCATGAAGGTGCTGATGTTGCGCTTGGCGGCCGCGGCCTTGACGCCTTCGCCGATGGCGATGTAATAGTTGAACTCCGTGGCTGGCGGCATGTACGCGATGCGCGCCCCCTTCGAGCCCTTGAAGCCCTTGATGGGGGCTTGCGCCGCGGGTTTCAGCGGTTTCGGCGTTGCATACTCCTGTGCTGCGGCAATGCCGCTCAACACGGTCGCGAGCGCGAAGCCGACGATCGCGGCAAACACAACATTTGGTTTTCGCAACATGATCTCCTCCTTAGGGCAATTCCTCTCCGAGAAAAATAATACCGCCGGCTCAACCGGCGAATTTCGCCTCCGCCAACCCCCTGACACCTGGCTTTATTGCGAACAGCGCGCCGGAAGCGGGATCCGCGCCGAGTTGATCGGGCGTCATCCGATAGCGCGCCGTGGTGATGTAAAGCGTGTCCAGCTCAGCGCCGCCGAACGCGACGCAGGTCGGATTCAACACCGGGATGCTGACGATCCGGTCGATCCGGCCGTCGGGCGCGTAGCGCACCACCCTGCGGCCGTTCCATTGCGCATTCCACACGCAGCCCTCGGTGTCTACGCACGAGCCATCGGGCAAGCCTGGCTGGTCGTTAAAGCCGGCGACGACCCTGCGTTGGCCCACCGTCCCGCGCGCGATGTCATAAGCGAACGACCACATGGTGGCGGCGTTGGTGTCCGCGAAGTACATCGTGGTGCCATCGGGGCTAAAGCAGATGCCGTTGGCGCAGCCGACGCCGCGAAACAAAGTGGTCAGGCTTCCGTCCGCATCCAATCTCACCACGCTGGAAACCGGCTTTCCTTCGGCCTCGTCGAAGCCGCCCGCGACGAAGCGACCCTGGCGATCCGTTTTTCCGTCGTTGAGCCGGGTGTGCGGGTTATCCGGCTCAAATCGGACCAGGTCCTCCCGGCGTCCGCTGGTGGGATCGAAGAACGCGAAGCCACTGGCGAACCCAACGAGGAAACCGCCACGGCGGCGCGGCGCGAAGCAGCAGATGCGCTCGGGTGCGTTTTGAATACGGGTTTGGCCGCTCTTAGGTTCCAGCGTCCAGAACTCGCTCGACTCGATGTCGACCCAGCACAGCCGGCCTGCTTCATGATCCCACAGGACGCTCTCGCCCAATACGTTGCGGCAGTCAACCACTAATTCCAACTGCCCCATAGTCGGCTGAGTCCATAGATTGTGCTGAGAGCATCAAACCAGAAGAGCACGCAGATGGGCTTGACGTAGATCAACCGGTTCGCATGAGCCGCCTGGTATTCTGGCGCTAGCGGTTGAGCCGACGGAGGCAAGCATGATCGGCGTGGATTGGGGGATCACTCAGCTTCGCGCCTATCAGATCGATTCGAGCGGCGCGGTGCTGGCGTCGCGATCCGCGCCCAAAGGCATCATGGCGGTGTCCGGCGGAGACTTTGCCGGCGCTTTGGAGTCGGTGATCGCCGATTGGTTGGATCGCGAAGCCGAGCCGATCCTAATGAGCGGCATGATCGGTAGCCGGCAGGGTTGGGTCGAGGCCGCCTACGCCACCTGTCCGGCGCGGCCTGCGGACGTCGCGGCGGCGTTGGTCGAGCTGACGTGGGGCAGCGGTCGGCGCGGCTTGATTTGTCCGGGTTTGACGTGCCGCGACGCTGACGGCGTGCCGGACGTGATGCGCGGCGAAGAAGTGCAGATCTTCGGGGCGCTTGCATGGCAGGGTGACGGCACGGCTGCGATCTGTCACCCGGGCACGCATAGCAAGCACGTGACGATCCAGAGCGGTGCCGTGATCGGGTTCACGACATTCATGACCGGGGAGCTGTTCGCGGTGCTGCGCGAGCACAGCATCCTCGGCCGCACGATGGCCGAAGGGCCGGTCGACTGGAAGGCCTTCGACGAAGGCGTTGCGCGCGCGCAGCAGGGAAGCGCCTGGCTGCATCATCTGTTCGGTGCGCGCACACGCGTGCTGATGGGTGATCTCCTGCCAGCGAGCGAGGCCGATTACCTGTCCGGCATGCTGATCGGACACGAGCTCGCCAGCGCCGGTGGCAACGGGGCGGTGACAGTGATCGGAGCGCCCGAACTGGCGGAACGCTATCTGCGTGCCTTCAAGCAGCTCGGGCGCGTTGCACGCGGGCTTCCGGGTGAAACCGCCACCGTGAAGGGCCTGCGGCTCATTCATGATCTCGCAATCAATCGCAAGCGATGACGTCTCTGGCCCGAGGCCGCGTCGGCCCCGCGGCGCCGAGGCGAGTGCTCATCCTGGGCGCTGCGGGCCGTGATTTTCACAACTTCAACGTGGTCTTCCGCGACGATCCGGCCTCGATTGTGGTGGGCTTCACGGCGAGCCAGATTCCGGGCATCGCTGGTCGGCGCTATCCAGCCGCGCTCGCCGGTTCGCGCTATCCGGATGGAATCCCGATAGACGACGAGGCAGCGCTCGAAGCGCTGTGCCGCAGCCACGAGGTGGATGAAGTTGTGTTTGCTTACAGCGACGTACCGCATGAACACGTGATGCATCTTGCCTCGCGCGCGCTCGCCGCGGGCGCCGACTTCGTGTTGCTCGGGCCGCAGCGTACGATGCTGCGATCGGAACGTCGTGTCATCGCCATCAGCGCGGTGCGCACAGGCTGCGGCAAATCGCAGATCGCCCGCTGGCTGTCGCGCCGCCTGCGCGAAAACGGGCCACGCGCTGCGGTGCTACGGCACCCGATGCCGTACGGTGATCTTGCCGGCGAGCGGGTGCAACGGTTCGCCTCGCTCGCCGATCTGGATGCCGCACGCTGCAGCGCCGAGGAGCGCGAGGAATACGAGCCTCACATCGGCTTCGGCAACGTCGTCTTCGCCGGCGTCGACTACGCTGCCATCCTCGAAGCGGCGCAGGCCGAGGCGGACGTCATCGTCTGGGACGGCGGCAACAACGACCTTCCGTTCATCCGCCCGGACCTGCATATCGTTGTGCTGGATGCGCTGCGACCGTCGCAGATCGCCACTCATCATCCCGGCGAGGCCGTCGCGAGGATGGCCGACATCGCTGTGATCAACAAGGTGGATGCCGCGCCGCCCGCTGATGTCGAGGAAGCCGTTGGACGATTTCGGGAAATCAATCCACGCGCGATCATCGTGCGCGCGGCATCGCCGGTCCGATTGAGCGATGTGGCGACTGTGCGAGACCGGCGCGTTCTGGTCGTCGAAGACGGCCCCACGATTACGCATGGCGGTATGCCATTCGGCGCTGGATACGTGGCTGCCAACGCCGCGGGCGCTGCAGCTATTGTCGACCCGCGCAGGACCGCGGTCGGAGCAATCAGGGATGTTTTCGAACGCTACCCCCACATCGGACCCGTGTTGCCAGCAGTCGGCTACGACCCCGAGCAGCTGCAGGCGCTCGCGGCCACCATTAACGCGGCAGACGCCGATGTCGTGGTTAGTGCGACCCCATTGGATCTGGCACGTCTGATCGTTATCAACAAGACGGTGGTGCGCGCTCGCTACGAATTTGCCGACGCGGGCGAGCCCACGCTTGGCTCTATCATGGACAACTTCTTGTCTCGCTAGTCAGCGGGCGCAACGGCGATGCGCGAGACTTGTCCTAGGTCAAGGACGATTCCCCAACGCGCAGCTATTTTGCCGCAAAGGATGAGCAATGGCGAACCGCCGCCAATTTCTAGCGTTAGGAGCAATGCTGATGCCGGCCCTCGCTCTCGCTGACGACCAAGCTGTCTTGCAGCTACCGCCGCCGCAAACATCGCGCAATACGCCACTGACCGAGGCCCTTAAGCTGCGTAAGAGCACCCGGGAGTTCTCGGAGAAGCGGTTGCCGCTCGCCGTGCTCTCGTCCCTGCTGTGGTCTGCTTTCGGGATCAACCGGGCGGATAGCGGCAAGCGTACTGCACCGTCAGCCCGCAACTGGCAGGAGATCGAGGTCTATGCAGTGCTCGCCGAAGGCGTGTTCCGCTACGATGCCGCCGCGCATATGCTGCAGCGGACTGTACCTGGAGACGTACGGGCGGCAACCGGAGTGCAGGACTTCGTCGGTCGCGCGCCGCTGAACCTCGTCTATGTCGCCAAC